>Ga0180438_10000285_pt1 | contig 104025 bp, 116 predicted proteins | sample SS_ome_12_FD_132455 | JGI IMG/M metagenome (GOLD analysis project Ga0180438, IMG submission 132455) | Hypersaline lake sediment archaeal communities from the Salton Sea, California, USA - SS_3_D_2 metaG | ecosystem: Environmental > Aquatic > Non-marine Saline and Alkaline > Hypersaline >... | reverse complement strand
ATATCCGCCCCAACATCTAGAATCTTCTTCTGTATTTCGAGGATTCGGCTTCGAAACTCATCGCTCTCAATATCTACGGCTATAAAGGCTCTAATCTTCTCCAATTTATATCAATAAAATAGTAATGTATAAACAATTTAAGGGTGGGCTTAGAGTCGATTTTGATTAATCAAAACAATTGAAGGTTCTGGGTATTTTGAAAAGCATCAAAACAGTTATCGCCATTGCTGGAATGCCTGGTGCTGGTAAGGCAGTTGCATCAAATACTGCAAAAGAACTTGACATTCCAGTATTCGTATGTGGTGATGTCCTAAGAGAAGAAGCGAAAATAAGAAAGATTGTTGCTACACCAGAAAACTTTGGCAAACTGATGTTTCAGATGAGAAAAGATGAAGGGCCCAGCGTAATGATCAAGAGGCTTTTACCGAGAATAGCAGAAGCCAAATCAAAAATAATTATGGTTGAAGGATTACGCAGTATAGATGAACTTGAATCATTAATGAAAAATTTTGAAGTTAAAATATTAGCAATTCATGCTAATCCTAAGCAACGATTCCAACGTCTTATCGATCGAGGAAGAGGAGATGATCCCAAAACTATAGAAGAATTCAACTCTAGAGATGCTCGTGAACTATCATTAGGTGTGGGTTCAGTCATAGCATTAGCCGATTACCTGATTATGAACGATTCAACACTTAAAAAATTTCAGCAAAAGCTGATGGACTTTCTCAAAAATGTGTTAAATAAAAGTTGATCGATTCTCTTTATTGGTTTAAAATTGATCTTAGAATAAGTGTATTTGCGTAGACTATCTATTTTGATTCTATCATAATCTTTTTCTCGCCTGGTTTGAATTTTACTTTAACTTTTACTGATGAAGATAGTTCAAATGGAAATGACGTATCCTCCACAAGATCTTTGGGTAAATATATGAAGTACTTTCCATCTTTTCTTCTGAATATGCTACCTACGCCTTGATTCACCATTTTGCCTCACTTTGATTTGATGAACAAACCAAGCGTCTATATAAATGGTGATGATTACTCAATGCATTAAAAATAACCTAATGAGATTTTTAATAATTTCGTACATGTGGTTGAATCTATTATGAATTTGATGAATTAGAATAATTGAGGAACCCGATATTGGAAAATGTAACAGTAACGATTGAATCAGATATTCTACCTACTGAAGACGAATCGAAGGTAGAGCGTGCTGTACGTAACATATTCCCATTAATTGAGATTCGTCTTGAGGAAAATAAAGTAAGGAGAATAAAAAGCCATGCCGAAGGACTGAAAATATTATCTGAATTCCGCAGTCTATTGAAGAGAAATAGAATTAGGGCTGCAGCAAGATCCATAATGTTGAGATCTATATCCGCTTCAAGTATAACAGTAACCTTGAATAAACAGGCAGCATATGCTGGACACGTTTCCTTTACAACGGATCCGAATGAATCGCCTTTGGGTCCTATAATTCTGACTATCCAATCACAAACACCTCAAGAAGTTATAGATTGGCTTGTAAAACCAAAAATACAAGAATGCTAACTGATTACAATATCATGTATGCTATAGATTCTTAATAGGTAGCTTCATCAGATCATGCGCTAAGATAGTGTCTGGGAAGATCTTTTTTGCCTCCTCAAGAAGATGGCTTGCATCCTCATACATTGCACTAATATGAAATAATACAAGATTTTGCGCTTGCGCTTTTTTTGCCACGGTTGCTGCTTCTTGTGCAGTGGAATGGCCACATTCTTTGGCTTTATCACTTTTAGAATTATCGAAAGTGGAGTCATGGATTAATAAAGTCGAATTCTTGGCAAGCTCCAGAGCTGAATCGCACGGTCTCGAGTCAGTGATGTAAGTAATCTTGCTTCCACTTCTCGGATGGCCAAGAACATCTTGTGGACTAACCTCTTTGTCACCAATTATTATTGTTCCACCGGCTTGCAGTTTTTTCCATAAGGGTCCTTCGGGGATTTGCAGATTTCTAGCTTTTTCTGGATCAAATCTGCCTGGTTTTTCTTTTTCGATCATGGTGAATCCGAGACATTCAATTCCATGTTCAAGGTTGTCTGAAATGACTGTGTACTCTGGAGCATCCAATATTTTGCCTGGATTTATCGAATGAATTTCTAGTTCGAATCTTTGATTGAATTTTACTGTGCTATTTACTGCTTCAATAAATTCTGCTATTCCATTAGGACCAAAAATCTCTAGTTTTTGTTGTCTTCCAAGGAAAGACATTGATTGAAATAAACCCGGTAATCCTAGAACATGATCTCCATGCATGTGGCTAATGAATATTCTCATCTTTTTATTGAATCCAAGTTTAGCAGCACCCATCTGTCTTTGAGTAGCTTCCCCACAATCAAACATTAGAAGTTCGGGTCCTCTACGGAGGACAACACTTGGGAGTCCTCGATATTTGGTGGGCATTGACCCTCCAGTTCCCAAAAAAATAAGCTCCATAATGTCATCCCACTTTAACTTACTTCTTGTTGAAGACCACTAATTCTCTTACTAAGCTCTTATGTACTCTCATGACATGGCTTTCAATGATGTTGAGACCGCTATTAAGTCCAATGATTTTGATATTCAAATTGGTCGGACTTGCAATGCAAAGATGCCCATCTCTGGACAGAATTCGATTCACTTCAATGAAAAACTCTTTCATTAACTTTTGCGGTCTTATGCCCATTGTTGATGATCCATGGCCATAAGGCGGATCAGTTGCAATAGAGTTTACGTTATCGTATGGACACATTCTTGAGTCCGCTATTAACAGAGACGCTTCATTGACGTTGTAGTGTTTAAGATTTGTATTTGCCTTGTTTATCATTACGTGATCTAGATCAGAACCCACTATTTGACAGCCTAATAATCCTCCTTCAATAAGGATTCCTCCGACACCACAAAATGGGTCAAGTAATATTTCATTTGCTTTAGCTCTTGATAAATTAACAAAGCATCGTGCTAGTAATGGGTCTATTGTAGAGGGATGTAACTCAGGTCGAAGTTTTGGTGTTCTAGATTTTAGACTGTTGGTTTTACAACTGATTTTCTTAAGTCCAAAAAAGAAATTGTCAATATAACAAATTCCTATAAATTGCTTGTCTGGGTGTTTCAAATCCACTTTCGGAAGAGTTAAAGATGATTCAATTATGCGACCGAGTTCTCTTTCCAAATGCATTTTGTTAATATGCTCTGATGATCCAAAGAGTCTTGATACTCTTACAGAAAAAGTACTTTCAGAGTCAATATACTCCGAGAAGTTAACTTGTTTAATTTTGTTAATAATTTGTTTTTCACTGTTTTCACATTGGAAAATCAGGTTTCCTGCGACTTCACACATTCCGGCTCTTTTCTTAACTAACTGTAAACATTTTGGATTGGCGTTTAGTGTGAGTATTTTTGGCTTAGCTGATACTTTATCATATTCCCATTTTTCTGCTTCTAATATTGCCATCACTTCTGCCGCTGGAAGTGTTGGATGATTTCCAGAAAGAAGGAAGAATAGTTTAGAGTTCAATAAATTTCCGCAGAGTATCTGCAATAATAGGTGCAACGGAAATCTTACAGAATTGATTGGGAACTGTATCGGTTGACACGATATCTGTTATACCTGAGTCTCTCATCTTTTCTTCAGCGTTTCCAACTAAAAGAGCGTGAGTACATGCCGCAACTATTTTTTCAGCACCACAATTCTTTGCAATCTTTGATACGTTGGCTATTGTTCCTCCGGTAGATATCATGTCATCGATGATCACAATATCTTTTCCACGAAAGTCTAGATCTTTTTTGGCTGTCTCGACTTTGCCTGTAATTCTGTCTCTCTGTTTTTCGAAGAAAGTGCAATTCGTTTTCAAGATTGAAGATATGGTTTCAGCATGATTTACCGCACCTTTGTCTGGAGCAATAACGCAAGGATCTGAAAGTGTCATACTCTTCAAATGTTCAGCAAGGAGAGGCATTGCTGATATGCTTAAACTTCTCATTTTGAATTTTTTTAATGATTCTTCCTGATGCACATCGATAGTTAAGAGAAGGTCTGTTCCAATGGTGTATAGAAGATTACCTATAGATCTATTACTAACAACTTCACCTGCTCGAAATCTCTTATCTTGCCTTGCATAGGGAAGATATGGAATTACGACATTAAGGGTCTTTACACCGAATTCTTTGGCAGTATCCAATATGAACAATAATTCTATAAGGCGTTTGTCTTGTTTGGGGAAACAAGATTGAATTACTATTAGATCATCTTCACTAAATTCTTCTGGAAATTTCATGTAGGATTCTTCATCAGGAAAAACCTTTGATTCTAAATTAATGTACGGTAGGTCAAGTCTTTTTGCGATATCAGACCCAAGTTTTTCTGAACTGGGCCCACCAACAATCACTACCATGGGCAATCACCATTTTCAGTATCATTTAGAAAATTTGTAAAATGACCTTGCAGTATCATAAATATCTGAGATCTAAAACAACATTATTGTTATTTAACTAAATGTATATGTCATCTAAATATGGGTGCACACTATTCTGATGTAAATCATTTCTTTGGTGCCATACGCTACATTAAAATATTTATAAAATTAGTGTGACTGGATAATTCATTGAAAAGTAAGTGAATGGATAATGCATATGTCGCCTAAGGAAATTGGAGATTGGAAAAGTTATTTCCATGAAATGCCTTTAGATGTAGACCCTCTTATTGATGATTCTACACTCCGAGACGGAGTTCAGATGCCTGGAATAGCAGCATCTCCAGAAAATACTGCGAAAATCGCTGAATTGCTCGATGGAATAGGTGTAGAACGTATAGAAGTACATCATTTTCAGGATCCAGATAGGCAAGCTGTGAAACTGATACATGCGAAGAATCTTAAGGCAAGAGTGGCAGGTTGGTGCAGAGCTGTAAAAAGCGATATTGATAATGCTTTGGAATGTGATTTCAAAGAAGTAGGGATCTCACATCCAGTTTCATATATTCATCTAACATCAAAATGGCCTGATCTCTCAGTTGAAGATATTCTTTCTAGAGTCACTGACGTTGTTGAATATGCAGCCAAAGATCAAGGTCTAAGAGTCTTCGTACATGGCGAAGATAGCACAAGAGCTGATTGGGATTTTGAGAAGCAATTCATCAATACTGTGGCTGACGCCGGTGCTGAGGTGTACAGAGTCTGTGATACTGTAGGTCTTGCTCTATCAGACATTAATGCACCTCTTCCCAATGGTATCCCAGCAAAAGTTCGAGCTATACATAAAGAGACAAAGATTGGTACTGTTGAGATACATACACATGATGACCTTGGAAATGCTGTGGAGACAACACTTGCAGGTATAAAAGCAGCCTCTGGATTATATGAAAAAGTGTACAGCAGTACGACATTCTTAGGAATTGGAGAGCGAGGTGGAAATGCAGAAACAGAGAAAGTTATTATGAATTTATATCTTCACTATGGAGTCAAGAAATTCGAAGCGAATCTGCATAAATTCAAAGAAATTGCTAATTTCATAAGTAAAGCTACAGGATTTGCCGTTCCACCCAATAAGGCAATGCTTGGAGACTATGCATTTGCACATGAATCGGGTATTCATGCGCACGGGGTTTTAAGCAATCCACTTACATACGAGCTCTATCCGCCAGAACTTGTTGGTAACAGTAGGTTATTGACTATTGGTAAACAATCAGGAAAAGCCGCGATAAAGAACAAGATGGAAGTGATGGCAGGTAAATCATTTGACAAAGATGACCCTATGCTTGAAAATGTTGTTGGAAGAGTCAAGAAGATCTATGAACATGGCAGAAAAGCATCTTTAAGCGAGTCTGAATTCAGAAAGATTTTGAATGAAGAAAAAATCATTTAATTTTGAGTAATTCTGCAATTCTTTGAGAAATTTAAAATTTTTCTTAGTTGTATCAAACACAATACGAGAGAGCTAGTTAATACAAAAACTTAATGAGAAAATGTTATCAGAATTTCATTTCTATCAAATATGATATATGATAAATTCAATATGACGATTCTATGTTGGGTTAAATGTATGAGTAACGAATCGGCCAAACCAGATACAATACTTGTTCTGGATTTTGGAGGACAATATGCACATCTTATTGCGAGAAGAATTCGTGAAATGAAAGTATTTTCAGAGGTCCTCCCATGTAACTTAACAATTCATGAATTAGAATCAAAAAAGTCACAAATGAAAATACGCGGTGTTATCTTGTCTGGGGGGCCTTCAAGTGTCTACGATATAGAAGCTCCCTCATTTAATATAGATATCATGAAAGTTGGCATGCCACTACTAGGAATTTGTTATGGCCATCAATTAATTGCTAAAAATGTTAAAGGTAAAGTAATCCCGGCAAAAAAAAATGAATATGGCACTACCCTTGTCACTGTAGATAGCCCAGAAGGAGTTCTCAAAGGTTTAGACAAAACTGAGAAGGTATGGATGAGTCATGGAGATACGGTGTTAGAGCTTCCAGAAGGTTTTCACTTACTTGCTCATTCGGATAGCAGCCCAATTGCAGCATTTGGATATGAAAAATTGAAAATTTATGGCATACAATGGCATCCGGAAGTTGTTCACACGGAAAAAGGTAATCTAACACTCAGAAACTTTGTATTTAATACGTGTGAATGCAAGCCAAATTGGATAGTTGATGACTATCTTGATCACGCGATTAAAGAAGTAAAGAAAGAAGTTGGGGAAGGAAATGCTATTGTTGCCCTTAGCGGAGGAGTAGATTCCAGTGTTGTTGCAGCAATTGCATCTCAAGCAATTGGAAAAAAATTGACAGCAGTTTTAATTGATCACGGATTTTTAAGGGAAGGAGAAGTTGAAGAAGTTAAAAACATATTTGCGAAATTAGAATCTAATTTAATTGTACTGGATAGAAAAGAAAATTTTCTTAAACGACTTTTTGGGATTTTAGATCCTGAAGAGAAACGTAAAATTATTGGTGAAGAATTCATTCGATCGTTTGAGAGTATATCTAAAAATCTTAAAGCCGATTATCTAATTCAAGGTACAATATACCCTGATAGAATAGAATCTGGCTTTAAGAAACACTCTGATAAGATCAAGACTCATCACAATGTAGGAGGTCTACCTGATACTACAAGTTTCAAAGCAATTGTTGAGCCTATCAAAGACCTTTACAAAGATGAAGTTAGAGTCATGGCGAAAAGACTCAATTTACCAAAGAAGATATGGGGAAGACAACCTTTCCCTGGACCTGGACTCGCTGTTAGAATAATTGGCGAAATTGATTCGAAGAAAACTGAAATATTGAAGAAAGCTGACAAAATTGTCACTGATGAGATTGAGAAGGCTAATCTTGTAGATGAATTATGGCAATATTTTGCTGTCCTGACAGATAGTAAAAGTACCGGGGTTAAAGGAGATGCGAGGGCATATGGCTATGCCATAGCTATTAGAGCTGTACAGAGCATTGATGGAATGACAGCTAATTTTGCCAAACTGAATCATGATCTTTTAGAAACAATTTCATCAAGACTGACAAATGAGATTCCTGAGGTAGTTCGAGTAGTATATGATATCACGAATAAACCTCCAGCGACAATCGAGTGGGAATAGAACACTCTAAATAGATTAATTATAATGGCCAAAGAATCGCATCCGGAATAGAAGCGTTTACCCATAAATAGAGCAGAAATACTGTGAAATATTCAGAAACACTTCAAGTATGATATTCGCCCTCTTTCTCTTGTATTGGGAAGAAAATAAATAGCAGTTTCACACTTCACTTGGCTCTATTCATAGAAAACTATATTGAGGGATTCAAAGTGTGGGATGGAGTCTTAACATCACTTCCGTTTGTATTTCTGATTTCGCTTCTTGTGGCTCTTTTATTATACTGGTATGGCGGAAAAATAGCGCCTAAAGTGAAAGCAACCGCCAACAAATTAGCACCTTATGCATGTGGTGAAGAATATCCGGCCCAAAAGTTACAGGTGAACGTTGAAAGGTTCTTTGTGTATGCTGTTTTCTTTCTGGTTTTTGACATTCTTGCATTTATGTTGGCGACCAGTCTCGGTTCACCGGGCATAATGCCAGTACTATACGCAGGCATCACATTGATTGCAGTAATATTCCTTCTACCAATTCTCAAATTAAAAGTGGAGTAAATTAAAATGGATATAGTAAAATGGTCAAGAGTCAAATCGCCTTGGGTATTTCACTTCAATGCGGGTGGATGTAATGGATGTGATATTGAACTCTTAGCAGCTCTCAATCCAAAATATGACCTTGAAAGATTCGGTATGATACTTCGTGGAAGCCCAAGACATGCAGATGTTTTACTATGCACGGGAACTGTAACAAGACAGATACATGATAGGTTCAAACGAATATATGACCAAGTGCCTGAACCAAAATTTGTCATGGCTTTCGGTAGTTGTGCTTGTTCCGGTGGAGTTTTCCAAAAATGCTACAACGTACATGAAGGAATAGATAAAGTAGTTCCAGTAGACATCTACGTTCCAGGTTGCCCACCTAGGCCACAAGCAATTATTGATGCCGCTGTAAAACTCTTAACAAAACTTCAACAGAGTTGATGAACATATGGCCACAATGGATAGAGAAAACAAGATAGTTGATTCACTCAAAGAAAAATTCGGTCAAGACTTACTTGAAATTAAGATCCAGAAACCACGTAGAATATTCGCAACAGTCAAAGTCTCAGTTCTGAAAAACACAATCTCATTTCTGAAAAATAGATTCTCGATTATGCATGTTTCTACCATGAGCGGTGTTGACCTAGGAAAAGAAATTGGAGTGTATTATCATCTTATGGGAAATAAACTGGAAGGTTATGTAGGTGAAATAGTTCTGTCCCTGAAAGTCACTACTCAGAAATCTGAATCTAAACTACCGACAATTACCGATATTATCCCTGGATCAGAACTGTATGAACGGGAAGTTTATGATATGTTCGGTGTCGTTTTTGAGGGTCATCCAGACCCAAGACCTCTACTATTGCCTGATGGGTGGCCTGAAGATGTTTTTCCTCTTAGAAAAGAATGTAAGCTAGATGATATCGAAGCAAAGATAGAAAAAGTTGGTGGTGTTGGTAGTTGAGTGATTCAACATTTACTATTCCTATTGGTCCTCAGCATCCTGCTTTGAAGGAGCCTGAGAATATCACTGTCACTATTGATGGTGAGTATGTTGTGGATGCTAAGGTGCGTTTAGGATATGTTCATAGGGGTGGAGAGAAGGCTTTCGAGGCTCGAACCTATACTCAAGGTCTTTATCTTGCTGAGAGGGTGTGTGGTATCTGTGCGATGGCCCATCAGCTATGTTACGCGAACAATGTTGAAGGCCTACTCGAAGTAACACCTCCACGAAGAGCAGATTTTATTCGGACAATTATTGCAGAGCTTGAGAGGGTTCACAGTCACCTGTTATGGGTTGGTGTTGCCGGTCATGAGATCGGTTGGGATACCTTGTTTATGTATACTTGGCGTGACCGTGAACTTGTACTGGATCTGATGGAGCTCGCTACAGGTAACAGGGTTACTCATGCTACCAATGCTATAGGTGGAGTCAGAAGAGACTTGACCACGGACATGATAAGCCAAATTTCTAAGGGTGTGCGGCATCTGGATGAGCGGACTAAATATTATGCGAAGGCGATTCCAGCTGAGAGGACTGTTATGAAACGGGCTGTCGGTGTGGGTATATTGAAACCTCAAGAGGCTGTTGACCTGTGTGCTGTAGGTCCAACTCTACGTGCCAGTGGGATCAAACGGGATGTTCGTAAAGATGATCCGTATTCTGCGTATGATGAGGCTCCTTTTGATATTGTGACTAATGATGGTTGTGATGTTGCAGCCCGAGTATTAGTTAGGGTTGGGGAGATTCTTGAGGCGATTAAGATTGTAGATTACTGTATAGAACACCTGCCTTCAGGCCCGATACGGGTGAGAGTTCCAATCAATGTTCCACCAGCAGAACATGTCAGTCTTACAGAAGCTCCACGTGGTGAAGACATTCATTATGGTAAATCGAATGGTACTGATAAGCCTGAACGTTACAAAATTCGAGCTCCCACTTTGGGTAACTGGGCTTCAATACCAACCATGCTTAAAGGCGGATATGTGGCAGACCTGCCTATTGCACTTGCTGCGATTGATCCTTGTATGAGTTGTACTGATCGTATAGCGATTATTGATATTGGTAAACGGAAGAGGTGGGTTGGTTCAACTGATCAGTTGAGGAGGCACATCAAAAAATGTCATGGCAAGTAGTCGCATACGATTTATTCAGTGTACTGATATATCCAGGGATAATATTCCTTATCGCACTTGCAATGTTCTATCAATGGGTAGATAGACGAGTCTATGCTCGAGCACAGAACCGGTACGGTCCACATCACACTGGCCCTCGAGGACTATTTCAACCGTTAGCAGACATGATTAAACTGCTTGCAAAAGAAGATATTGAGCCATCTGCAGTTGATAAGATGATTTTCAGAATAACGCCAATACTTCTGTTGACTCTTGTTTTTACGGCTCTCTTTATGGTTCCAGTAACTGGATTTTCCGCGATAGTATCATTTGAAGGGGATTTGATTTTTCTAATATTCATTATGACATTATTTGCGATTCTAGCTTTCTTAGCTGGTTGGGGATCAACAAATAGATTCAGCTTAGTAGGTGGTATGAGAGCTGCACTTCAAACATTAGGATATGAGGTCCCGATAGCCATATCATTCATAGGCCCCGCTATCTTGGCAAGAACATTATCTGTAAGCAATATTGTTGAGTGGCAGGCGACTGATGGTTTTTGGAGTATACTCCTCAATCCATTAGGTTTCATTATAGTCATTATCGGAATTATTGCAGTAATTGAGTGTGTGCCTTTTGATATTCCAGAAGCTGAGACCGAAATTGTTGCAGGATGGCAGACAGAATTCAGTGGCAGAAAACTTGGACTTTTACGACTGACTCACGATCTCGAGCTTGTGTTTGTTTCAGGATTAGTTGTAGCATTGTTTCTTGGAGGTCCAACAGGTCCTATACAATTGATTCCAGGAGTCATATGGTTCATAATAAAAACGATAGTCATCGTCTTTATCATCGGATTCATTAGGGCACAATTTGCAAGATTCAGAATCGATCAAATGGTTAGTGGATCTTGGAAATATTTGGTCCCAATATCGATTTTACAGATCGTAATTCTTCAGCTCTATTTAATGATTTGATGGAGAAAGAAAGAAATGGCAATGAGAGATGAATGCGCGAAAAGTCTGATAAAAAAACCATCGACACTTGTATACCCCTTCGAAAAATATGAGTCGATACCTAAGTCAAGAGGAAAAATAGTAATCAATACGCTCGATTCCAGCGATAATGCATGCATTGGTTGCGGCCTATGCATCCGAGTATGTCCTGCTTTCGCCCTTGAAATGATTGGAAAAGGTCCAACATGTGATATGAAATGGTATGCCGGCAGATGTGTATTTTGTGCTGAATGTGTTGACATTTGTCCAAGATCTGCTATAACGCAAGAGACAACCTATGATCTTGCTGATGCAACTCAAGATGGTCTAATCTATGACTATAAGAGGAAAAGCGAAAACTGAGGGGATGTAACAGAATGATTGAGGACATTTTACAATTAGGCCTATTAGTAGCGACATGTGTATTCACAGTCCTGACAGTTGAGTCTAAAGACCTTTTGCACACAGTCATAGCTCTTGCTGCCATGTCAGTATCATTAGGAGCATTATTTTGGCTATTAAATGCACCCTATGTAGCTGTATTTCAGATCCTGATTTACGCAGGTGCTGTAGTCGTCCTATTCATAGCAGCAGTTATGTTGACAAGGAGGAAATGAATTGTCATTTAAAGAAGAATTCACCGACAAGATAAGTTTGGCAGGGCTTTTGTTATCAATCATTGTTTTAGTAATGTTACTCTGGGTTGGTTCTAGTGACATCCTACAACTAGACTCGTTTACAAGATTCAGTTCCGATTTTGCAGACGAACGTATTGGACAAATCACATCTGAATATCTCTGGAATAATCGAACTCTTGATATCATAATACAAGCTGTCCTAGTGTTTGGAGCAGCAGCAGGATGTATTGCTATGCTGAGATCTGGTAAGGAGAAGGAATGAATTTGATACCTTTAAGCTACTATATCGCGACTGCATTGATTCTCTACATATTGGGAATGTACTGCCTTGCAGTAAAACGCAACATGATAAAACTGATAATTGGTATTGAAATTCTTACAAGCGCAGCAAATCTAAACTTCATCGCTTTAGCTGCTTATGGAAATCCTGGAGGCGTTGACCCTCTGGGTCATACATTTGTTATAATGTCGATTGTAGTAGGCGCATGTGTGGTAGCTGTTGCCTTAACAATTGCTGTTCATGCATACCGTCATTACAAGACACTCGATGTTAGAGAACTAAAGAGGTTAAGGTGGTAGAATAGTTGATTCCATTTGATGAATATGCTCCATGGCTAGTTTGGGTAATACCATTAGTTAGTGCACTGTTAATTCCAATAGTTGCAAAGATCAGCTCCGGACTCAGAAACTGGTTTGCTGTAATCGTATCTTTTATTGGTGCAGCTTATGCAGTATCAATGATTCCTCAAGTATTGAGCCTCCATAGTCAGGCCAAGGACTTGACTGTTACTTGGATCCCTCAGCTAGGTCTTGAAGCTGGAGTGACTGTAGATCCACTAAGCGTCTTCATGGCTAATGTGGCTTCATGCGTTGGGGCACTCATTGTCCTATACTCTATAGGTTATATGTCTCATGAAGAAAGCCTAACGCGATATTACTTTTTCATGCTCTTCTTCATCGGTGGAATGAACGGACTGGTAATGGCAAATAACTTCCTCCAACTATTCATCTTCTGGGAAATAGTTGGTTTATGTTCTTATGCGCTGATAGGATTTTGGTACAAGAAAGAGAGCGCTTCCAGAGCTGGAATAAAAGCATTCTTAGTGACCAAAGTAGGAGACATAATGTTGCTGGCAGGAATACTTATTCTGTACCTGCATGTAGGCTCATTCAGTTTCCTTGAATCAGCTGCAGCAATAGAGTCAGGCAAAATTATCTTCGCAGTACTGATGGCAACCTCATTACTCATCTTCGGTGGAGCAATAGGGAAATCGGCTCAATTTCCTCTTCAAATATGGCTTCCAGACGCAATGGAAGGCCCATCAACAGTCAGTGCTCTCATACATGCCGCAACCATGGTTAAAGCTGGAGTATATCTCACCGCTAGAACTTTCATACTATTTGGTGGAGTACCTGAATGGCTCACAACCGTCCTATACATTGGAGCCATAACTGCACTAATGGCAGCAACAATGGCCTTGGTGTCTGTTGATATCAAACGTGTCCTAGCGTATTCTACAATCAGCCAACTGGGATTCATGATAACTGCGCTTGGAATTGGAACCCAATTCGGTTGGTTTGCAAGCCAATTCCACGTCATGAGTCATGTATTATTCAAGGCATTGCTCTTCCTTGCCGCTGGATCCGTATTGCATGCAGTCGGTACTACTGATATGCGAGAGATGGGCGGCCTGAGAAAATATATGCCTATCACATTCGTAACAAGTTTAGTTGGCATATTTGCTCTAACAGGTGTTCCACCGTTCAATGGATTTTGGAGTAAAGATCTAATAGTTGCAGCAATATTCGATGCTCGCCTATATCTGCCATTGATTATGATCTTTGCAGCAAGTCTATGTACTGCAGCTTATGGTTTTAGATGGCTCTACCTTGTATTCCTGGGAGACAAGACAAGACTCAAGGATACTCATCATTTACACGAGTCACCTTATATTATGACAATACCTCTAATTATTCTAGCAGTTGCCGCTGTAATATCAGGATTCTTTGAAGAACCTTTCTTGGAATATTTAGGACTAAGTCATATGTCGGGTATTGAACCGATACCCGTGATGATATCTCTTACAGCACTCATACTTGGTTTCATCATTTCATATCTAATCTATTTCAAAAAAGTCATTTCAGCAGAGAAATTACGAACAGGAGCATTGAAACCTATACACGCATTGTTGTCTGAAGGCTACTATTTTGATAAACTGTACTATGCGATATTTATAAACGGATTTACACGATTGTGTAATTGGCTTTTCAACTGGATTGAAGATGCAGTAATAGATCGCTTTAACTATGCGATATCTGGAACGGCTCAATGGATGAGTCAAGGTTTCAGACCTTCTCACACTGGTAACCTTAATGCAAATATGTCCGCGGTCTTAGTCGGACTCGCCGGGTTCCTAATACTAGCGTTAATACTAATCGGATGGTGATTTGGATGAGTGGATATACAGGTATGGATTTGATTCTGGCAATAATAATCCCTGCTATAATTGCACCAATATGCTTCATAGCTGGAAAGAAAATCGGTAGAGTCGGTAATGGAATACTGGCAACGATAGCCTTGGCTATCTCAACATTGCTTCTACTAGGTTCTTGGAATACAATTCTGAGTCAAGGTCAGGTTATAGAAAACTATGGTGTATGGATAGGACTCTTCAAAATTGAAGCAATGTTCCTACAAGATCACCTTAGCTTTGCAATATCTGTATTAATAGCAGGAATCTCGACACTAGCAGCTATCTATTCGATATCATACATGAGCCACGAACATAATCATGAGATATACTTCGCCTCATTGCTTCTTTTCGTATCAGGAATGATCGGAGTAGTTTTGTCTGCAAACCTGATACTGTTCTATGTCTTCTGGGAAATGATGCTAATTCCATCTTATTTCCTGATAGCATACTGGGGATCCGGAAAACCAAGAATAGTAGGTATGAAATATTTCCTATTTACACATGCAGGTGCAGCAGCTCTAATCTTTGGAATTCTGACCACTTTTGCTGTAACCGGAACCTTCAATCTGTTAGAATTACCCGACCTCTTAACTGGTGTAGCGCCTGGAATTCTTAAAGCAATAATGATACTCATGTTTATTGGATTTGCAGTCAAACTTGCAATCTTTCCAGTTCATACTTGGCTTCCTGATGCTCACGCCGAAGCACCTACTCCAATCAGTGTATTGTTGAGTGGAGTAATGATCAAAACTGGTGCATACGCAATCGTAAGAATCACATTAACACTGTTCCCATCACAGATCATGACCCTTGCTTATGGTTTAGCCATTCTAGCCATAATCACAGTCTTCTGGGGTGGAATAATGGCTTTCGTACAAACTGACCTAAAACGAATGCTTGCATATAGCAGTGTAAGTCAAGTAGGCTACATCCTGTTTGGAATAATGAGTTTAAACGTAATAGGTCTCGGCGGTGGTTTATTCAATATTATTAACCATGGAATTGCGAAAGGCCTTCTCTTCATGTGTGCTGGAGCAATCATCTATGCAACTGGAGTCAGGGATATGAAAAAACTAGGAGGATTAGCCAGTAAAATGCCTGTAACAGCAGTTGCTACCCTCTGTGGTGGATTATCAATTGCTGGTACTCCGCCCTTTGCAGGATTCGCCAGCGAATGGATGATCTTTGCAGGAGGCTTTGCAGCAGGTTACACGATATTAGCATTCCTCGCAGTAGCCGCAGCAATAATAACCGCAGCATACTACCTACGAATGATCAAACGAGTATTCTTCGGTGAATGTCCAGCAAATCTGTCGAATACAAAAGAAGCTCCAATGAGCATGCTTATTCCAATATCCATTTTAACATTCTTCACAGTTGCATATGGAATCTTTGCGTTTATACCGCTTGAAGTAGTGTATCCGGCTGCAGAAGCTGTAATTAAAGTATTGATGGGGGCATAAAAATGATCTTATCATTACCAATAGACCTGCTGATTCTATTCGCTATACTAGCACCAATCATCTATCTATTAGGCGTTAAAATACATGCTAGAAAGATTGTGGATATTTGGGCAGTAGTTGGATTCCTAGTATCCGCCATATCACTATATCTCCTGTATAATGAAGTAGCTGCTGAAGGAATCATCACTCATTACTGGACCGGACAACAGATCAGAGGTATCGCAATTCTTCAGATAGATATGCTAAGCATATTCATGGCTGGAATATTTCTCCTGATAGGTTTGTTGACAGCGATTTATTCAACAAAATATATGGAACGTGATACCGGTCATGCAGAATACTACACATTGTTACTTTTAATGGTAGCAGGTATGATTGGTGTTGCCTTTGCAGGGGATTTCTTCACATTTTTCCTGTTCTGGGAAGTAATGTGTATCACTTCATATGTACTGGTTGCTTTTAGAAAAGAAAAATGGGAGCCAATTGAGGCAGGATTCAAATATCTAATTATTAGTTCAGCAGGAAGTGCAACAGTCCTCTTCGCAATGTCCATACTTTATGGTATGGCTGGTACATTGAATTTCGCCTATCTAAGTAGTACAATATCTAATACGCCAACACCATGGTCAATTCTTGCATTAGCCATGATCGTCCTTGGATTAGGAGTCAAAGCAGCTATCGTACCATTCCATACTTGGCTACCAGACGCTCACCCAGCCGCACCAAGCTCGATAAGCGCTATGTTATCGGGTGTTGTTATCAAGACAGGTGTCTATGGTCTGATTCGTATAATGATATTGATTTTCGCTCCAGCAGAGTACCAATGGCAATTGTTGCTAGCGATATTTGCGATAATCACAATGACAGTCGGTAATGTTATGGCATTACTACAAAACGACATTAAGAGGCTTCTAGCCTTTAGCAGCATCGGCCACATAGGATACATAATATTTGGACTTTCAATTGCTTCAGTGTATGGTCTCACCGGCGGGATCTTTCATATTATGAATCACGCTATTGGTAAAGCTCTTCTCTTCCTCTGTGCAGGGGCATTTCTATTTGCTGTTGAAAGCAGAAACTTGGACGAACTCGCTGGAATTGGAAAGAAAATGAAAATAACCGGCCTCACATTTATTATAGGATCTCTAGCACTGGCAGGAGTACCACCATTAAACGCCTTCCAAAGCGAATTCATGATAATACTGGCTGGAATACAACAAGGTGTAACTAGCGGAATATGGTATGGACTATCAACAATAATGGTCATAAACATATTATTCTCAGTCGGATATTATCTTCGAATAATCCAAATAATCATGTTACGAGAACCAACTGACCTTGCTAAGAAAGCCAAAGAAGCACCTGCAGCCATGCTCTTTTCAATGATTGTCTTGGCCATACTTTGTATAATAATAGGAATATATCCAGGTCCATTCGCTAATTTTGCAAATCAAGCAGCTGAAGCAGCTCTTAATCTGGATAGTTACGTAAGAGTAGTTGTAGGTTAAGAAACATCTAAAAATTTACAAGACATCACTGTTCGAATGTAACAATAATTAAAATTCAAAAAACCTGATCGATAAGATAAATTATACGCCATTGAGATGGCGTCTCTATGTATTCAAATAATGTAAAACAAATTCTGATGGATTGGTTAGGCAAAGACTTTCGTCTAGTAATAATTGGAATTGGAAACCTATTAAAAAACGATGATGGCCTCGGCGTAGTAACTGTAAAAAAGTTACAGGGAAAGCTGACTAACAACATACTCCTAATAGATTGTGGGACGGTCCCAGAAACTTATGTTGGACCGATAAGAAAATTCAATCCTTCTCATGTATTAATGATAGATGCAGCAGAACTTGGTTCTAATCCAGGAACGGTTAGATTTGTCTTTCCCGATGAAATACAGGGCTTGACAATTTCTACTCATGCTTTACCGTTAAATGTTTTCGCGGATTATTTGAAAAAAGAAATACATACTAAGATAGCGCTTTTAGCTGTTCAACCGAAAAATTTGGACTTTGGAGAATCCCTATCATTAGAGGTTTTGGATGCAGTAAAATCTCTTAGTAATATGATTCTAGACGCTATTCAAAATCAGTGATGGAAATTATGTTCCATAGTTAGTTGGGTGGATAAGCTCCTACTTTTTAATTAGGAATTATGCGATCATAAATTTTCTTTAATTCCTCATAATCCTGTGTTCTATCAATATCAAAGAATTCTTCAGATGATTCTATGTTGATAGATGCTGTATCGTCTAAATGTTTTTTGAGCAAGTCTCTTGCTCCAATGTCTCCATTAAGTGATAACATTTCTTGAACATATTTCTTTGAGATTATTACTGGATGACCTCTCAGGGATTGATGCATTACTGTAACTATGCCTAACCCGGATGTTTGATATTTTTCTATCAAGCGGTTAATTATCTTAGGTGATATTAGTGGTTGATCTCCCAAAGCTATGAGGAAAGCTTCGCTATCTTTTGATGCTGTGAGAACTCCACATTTTATTGAAGTGCTCATTCCTTCTTTATAATTTTTGTTAGTAACAAGCTTGATTCTTTTATCTTGTGATGATAACGATCGTTCTAATTTTTGTGCTTCATGGCCAAGAACTAATATGAGTTCGAAAATTTTGGATTTCAAAAGATTTTCTATGGTAGTGTTGATTATATTTGATTTTCCGAGGTTAAGCAATAGTTTTGGTTTACCCATTCTTTTTGATTCGCCTGCAGCCAAAAGAATACCGGAAATTCGAATCATAAGCCTTTACTGTTCATTATGTGCAAATTAATTTCTAATTTGATCTTGAGCGGAGAGTCTTAATCGCATCCAGAACTCCTTCACCGATAATTTCTGAACGCTGTGCAATTGAGAAGCAAAATTCTTTTTGATCTCTAGGATCAATATCGCCAAGTTTTGTGTTCTTCTTAACTTTGAGTCCATTTCTCATAATGCCTCGTAAGACACCATTTATCCCTGCTTTAACTTCAAAATCGTCAACTTTGGCTATAATTTGTCCCTTATCAACATGTTCTCCGATTGATGTCAAGACTTTAAGCGTACCGTTTTGAGGAGCTTTTATGACTCTCTCATGAGTCTTCCCTTCAATTTTGCAGGGTATGCCATGAAAAGGTTGAGGGCTACCTTGATAGTACGCTTTTCCAAGGTTAGGTCCTTCACTGGTTTCTATGGCAGCATTAACATTCTTACCTGCTTCAAACCCAGGTCCTAGGCCAATAGTTATTGGAGCATCTTGTAAGTTAGTACTAGTATTCCGTTTAGCCATAATTGCGTCAATCAAAATGTCGGGGTTGAGATGTTTTAGAATCTTAGTTTCAGGATCAATTACAACTGGAATCTTTCCTTCAGAAATAGTATGCTGAATTTCGTTTGGAGCGGTCTTTTTTGCCGTCAATCCCTCAACGTGCCATTCATCCTCATATACGGCTTCTGAGAATGCTACAGCTCTTCTCTCAGTTGTTGGATTTGGGATTTCAGTCATAACCACTTGGTATCCATTCTTAACTAGTGTGTGAGCCACACCGGTCGCAACATCGCCTGCACCTTTAATGAGTACGATAGCTTCTTTTCTCAAGATAGTTTAACCTCTACCGAATGGACAGACGGGGAAAGTGCATTTCTTACATTTCAGGCAGAGTCCTCCATGAGCTAAGGAAATTATGTCTTTGCGAGTTAATTTTTCTCCAGCCAGGATTCTCGGTAGTACTAAGTCAAGAATTGTTGTATCATAAAACATTGCACATGCTGGAATACCTAGTAATGGAGTATCATTAAGGTATGAGATCATAAACATGAAACCTGGTTGTACTGGTGCACCATATTTTTCTATATTTGCTTTCGCCTCCAAAGCGCTTCTTAATGTCACATCATCAGGATCTACCGCCATTCCTCCGGTAGCAATTATTAGATCAACTCCTTCGTTTTGTAATCTTAAAATTTCATCTACAATCTGTTTTGGATCATCTGGTGCAAAAACGATTTTTGTAACGGTAGAACCAAGTCTTTTAATTTTCTTTTTCATCACTGGACCAAATTCGTCTTTGATCAAACCATGATAAACTTCATTGCCAGTTATGATAAGTCCAACATTCATTTTTTTAAGCGGGATTACGTTTATAATTGGTCCGCCATTTTCGCAGATTTTAGTTGCACGATTGATTTGTTCTTTCTTTATTGTCAGAGGAAATACTTTTGCAACTGCAACTTTCTCATCAGAATTAATTAATCGATCTTTGTGTTGAGTTGCTATCCCCAAACCATCGATTTCATTAATTTGCTCTAGACGATCAACATCGATTTTAAGTATGCCCTCAGTATCCGAAATAATAACTACATTACCTTCGGTTGGTTTTGCTTTTCTTAGATTTGTACCGGTAATCAAAGAAGCAAGTTTTGCTGCGCCATCTTCTTCTTGAAGTTCATCAGGTCCAAGTTCTAACACGTAAATATGTTCTCGGCCTATCTTACGAAGTTTAGGAAGGTCTTTTTTCTGAATTAAATGCCCTCTTTTAAATAGTGTACCTTTGAATTTGCCGGCTTTAGTTATTCTAGTGACATCGTGAAACAATACTTTGCCAACGGAATCTTCAAGTTTTACTATTGTTGTTTTCAAAAATTATGATCCTCCAGCATATATCAAATGTTTATTGATCTATTTCATCCTCAGGTTTTTCCAGAGCTACATGTTGAACTATTTTAGTAATTTTTCTATTGATATCTCCTACTGTTCTGAAGATTTGATAGACTATTGCGAATAATATTATAATAGAAAAAGTTGTCACAAATTGAATTGGTGCGGCCATGCCTAAGCTCGAGGCGAGTCCAAGATAAAGCTGTGGATATATGCCTGTAGAAATTAAGGCGATCCAAATAATTGTCCATATTATAAACGGAATTGTTCCAATTCTTTTTCGGTAAAATTCCTTGAAAGTATATGCCGCCATTATGAGTCCTAGTAATATCACTATTAATCCGTAGGGTTCAATCATATGTGAAATCGCCACTTATTTGTCGCTACTTAAGATGAAGGATGTTATAAAGTATCTTTGTAATTTGATGAAGATACTTTTTTTCTCCTGTCACATGTAGATACGTGTAGTCATCCTCATGGGTTGGTCGTATAAATTCTATTTCTTTTCTTTAGACATTACGATTTTTGGTTCAGGTATAGCTTTTAAGTTGTTATGCAAGATCCGGATCCGGTTCTGTGTTCTAGCCTGTATCCGCATTCACGACATAGATAGACGCCGTTTCCTTGACTTACGATTTTGACGCTGTTACATTTGGAGCATTTTATTTCTTGATGGCATTTGTGGCAATAGTGGCCTTGTGATTGAAACCAGTCGACTATGATTTACCCCAACTTCTTTTCCATTTTTTTCCTATTCTTATTTTATGTGTGTGCTCACCAGTTATCGCGTCGTCGTCGCTCACCAGCTAAAGCACACACACAATAGAATAAGAAAAATCTCTCTTCTGATACGCTCACAAAAAATAGAAAAAAGTTTTGATTGATAAATAGAATTGTAGTTTTTTATGTTGTGTGTTTTGGGCAGTTCATGAAAATTAGGTTAATTCTTTCATTTGTATGAAGGCTCCATGCCATGTATGGTACCATACTTGACCATTGTATCCGTTAACGCTAAGCATACCGTAGATTTCACCGTCTTTTAATACGTGTATTGTGTAGTATCCGTAGAACGTATCTGGATGCTCTATTGTTGCGCCGGGAAGGTATGATTCCAGATATGTTTGAGCTATCTGAACGCCGTCCTCTTCCGTAACTGGCATATCTGCTGTTAGTACTCCACTATATTGTTGATAGTCTCCCCATCTGCCGTGCATTCCTCTCCCCATCATACCACCCCATGAATCCCAATCAGTCATGTAATCATACTTTGTATTCCACATCATATTTGGTCCCTGCTCAGGATGTATTAATCCCATCATGTGACCCATTCCGCTGAGTCCCACTTCCTTCTCTATTATCCCTTCAAAAGCACCTACGCCTGTAATCTTCTCGATTGCTATGAAGTAGTAATTGTATTGGAACTCCATGATTTCCTTTACAGCAAAGTCTGGATACCCTATGGATGAGACGTAACTTCTTGCCAGATCTGCTGCCTCATCAATGTTTTTGGGACCTGTTGAAGGATATGTTTCATATGGTCCAGGTGTCCAGTAGGGTGTTGAAGTCGGTGTATTGAATTGATCTGTTAATTGCATAGGTGAGAATTGGATTGATATGACTGCTAAACCTGTAATACCTATGATTATCAGTGATAGTCCAATCAATCTATTTCGTTTCAATTTTCAATCCTCCTTTAATTCTTTCTTCATCTTATCATAGTCTTCCTTGCTGATCTCTCCTTTGGCATACCGTTCTTTCAATATGTTCAAAGAGTTTTCACTAAATTTTAAGCGTCCTCCACCAATGAAATAATAGACTCCAAACACTATTAGTCCGAGAAAAACTACAAATAATATGATTTGTAATACTGCCGCCATCCAATTGAATCCGTAACCATAACCGTATCCCATCATGCCTTGACCCATATGCCAACCACCCATCATGCCTGGACCCCACATTGCTCCCATGAAAATGAATGGTCCTAATAGAACAATGACTAAGACTATAATCAAAATGATAATCCAACCTGAGTTTTTTCCATTCAATTTTCTACACCTCCAAAATCAACTATAACACTGTTATATATTGGAAGTTGCTTATAATCTTAGTGCACGCTAAAACCTTAATCTATCTCATCTTAGCTGTAACTTTCTCATAGACTCTAAATGGCTTATTCTCTTTTGCATAGCGCTCGCTTTATGCTTGTTAGAGCAAGGTTTCTCGATCTCAGGATGAGCTGCGTAGATCCAGCAGTACTCACAGTACCAAATTTTATCACTCATAATATCTATCCCCACAATATTATGTGAAGGATGAATATTCAACCAGTGAATCCTCCAGCAGATTACTGATAGAGCACTCTCAGAATAATAGAAAAAGAGAAGAGTGAAGATGTTCCCGGACTCAAAAGACTAATAGTTAGCTACTTAGATTTCTTGGTCATAGAAATCAGGTTTTTCACCTCATCGATGTCACGCCAAACTCCATCCAACGCAAGTTTCTTGATAATCCTCCAAGCAAACTCTAGATTTTCGTTATGATCAGGAATCAGAGTATGCATACAAGTAATACTGTTGAAAGAGATAACAGATATCTTCGTAATGTTCTCCTACTCCAAAAAAAAAATCTGAATTAGTGGATCATATTCATTCAACTACAGTCATTGTTAGAGTACTTTGGACTTCATTTAACCCCCTAATCTTGAATGTTACAAAATTTTTAAGGGTCTCTGAATCCTCGGCTTCTATCTTAGCTATTATGTCGTGAGGACCATAAACGAAATGAGCTTCTTTAATTCCTTTCATCCCTCTTAATACCTTGAGAAGGTCTTCTTCTTTTCCGAGTTCTACACTAATTAAGACAAAAGCGGTAGGCACATATCATCAATCCATCGTGCGAACGGCAAACTAGCTAGCTAAACACATCTCACACATCTATTTCGAGTATGCCTCCACAAGATCTCGTGCTGTTGCTATACCAATAATTTCGTCATCCTTGGTTATTGGTAGTCTTCTGATATGTTTGGTGACCATTGTGAGCGCTGCTTTGAGTATACTGATTCCAGAAGGTAGGGTAACTAGGGGTGTTGATGCATGCTCATCAACATTTAACTCCATGGATAGGCCACGGGCTAAAATTTTTGTTAGAAGATCTCGTTCTGTAAAGATGCCAAAGAGTTTTCCTGAATCATTGACTAAAACGCTTCCGATACGCTTCTTTCCCATTATCTTGGCCACTTTATCAATGGTTGTTTCACGGTCAACTTTCTCGACTTTTTCGGTCATTATGTCATTGACTATCATTTTTTCTGTCGCTTTTGGAAATGCTTTGATTAGGTCTGAAGCAGTGATTATTCCTGCTGCTCTTCCTTTTTTCAATACGATAAGTCTGCCTTTCTGGGCAATCATTGTCTGTGCAGCTTCCTTTATTGTGTCGGTAGTTTTCACTGTTATCAGGCGTGTTGACATTACATGCTTAACCTTTACAGAAGCAGGGTCCTTGTCGACTGCGATGACTTTGCTAAGTAGATCTCTCTCCGTTACTATCCCTGTTGGGGTATCTTTTTCGGCTACAACTAAGCTTCCAATGTGTCTCTCACCCATTATATTGGTGGCTTCCTTCATTGAAGCTTCAGGGTCTATAGTCAAAACAGTTGAGGTCATTACATCGGATACATGAGAGTGTTTCAGATATTCCTGATAGGCAATATCGGAGATTGTGGGGAATTCGGTCTTTAAGGATTTAGACATACAAAATCCATTAATTAGTAATGTATTTACCGACTTAATTTCATTTCGCTTCTTAAGACCTTAGCGCGACGCGTGATAATCCTTAATTACATATTAGATTGCATATTAAGGGTTGGTTGAGTAAGATGAGGTATCTATTACTCCCAATCTTGCTTACGGTTCTCTATTTAACTGGTTTCACATCTCAAGTTCAAGCACAAGATCCTGCCTTCGAGTTGAGAGTGGCCAACGCGCCTGTAAGTGTGCAAGTGAGCAATGATTTCACAGTGGATATAGAGATAAACCGTCTCCTCGACGACGTTCACATGAATCATTTCCAGTTCAGGGTTTGGATAGATACGCAATATATGAGAATTGTCGATACCAAAAATTATGTTACAGACAATGGTTGGAGCATAGACGATGAAGATGATGGGTTTGCAGATCTATACTTATTGCAGGCGAGTGGCGAAGATTTCGATGAAGACGCCATATGGGCAACCCTGACTATCCATTGTGAGAGTGCAGGTTCTTCGGAAATATTTTTTGATGAGTCAGATACATACATTCTGGTATCCGGCAGCGCAGAACAAATTCCTACGACGATTGTTCCTGCAACAGTAAATCAACATGGCACACCAGTCGGAGGCGTAGTCAAAGAAATAAACAAGCTTGAAATCCTAACACCATACATCACGTTAGTAGGATTAATAGCAGCAGTATCAACAGTCTACATTATTAAGAGACGTAAAGATTAGTTTTTTAGGATCCTAAATTTGGGATCCTATTTCCAATTTTAGAAAAAAAAGAATGGATAATTAGTTTTACTTCTTGAGTTCCATGTAGGATTTATAGCTGAAGTATACGCCAGCCAACATGATCAAGTACCATCCAATATGTGAAAAGTTGTATACAGAATTAGTAAACGCATACCATGGCGTAGCTGCGGGCGATGCTTCAACTCCAATCATAGCAATGATGTTAAGAATTGCCCCCACAATGAATGCAGGCCTAACTAACTTGGCGTATAGAGAAACAAGTATCCATGCAATGATGACCAGTATTACATAGGGAGTATTAGCGTGCGCTAATTTGCACGAATAAAGTAAATATAATGTTGATGACCTTTTAAGATTCCAGTGAATTAATATGGTTAGTCAGGCTAGAGGAAGTATATTCATAAGAACAGAAAACAAATACTTCGTTTATGTGCCAACCAAGCTTGCTGAAGATACTGCTTTCCCTCTCACTATAGGAGAATCCGCTACAAAGATTAAGATAAGTTTCAAACCTTGAGTTAAGAAACTAATCCTAGAAAAAATTTAATCGAGAAAGCTAGCTAGATGTTGTAATTAAGAATTAGTGATAGACCCACTTGTCTTAATGACGCCTAGTTGAACCTATTATAATCCCTAATATTAATCCGACCAAAAAAATCATCGCCGCAGATTCTAAAGGTCTACTCTTCATCCTCTTTTCCATTGTTACCTTAGAATCCTCTGCCAGTTTTCTTACATCTTTGATTTTCATATAAAGATCTTCTATCGAAGGTTTAGCCTCTTCAGTTTCCTCTTTTTCACTCATGAAATTTTCACCTCCATATTCATTCGAATAATGATTATTCTTTCTTGTAGGAGTTAGCTGGCGCGTTAAAAAAATTATTTCTGTGTTTGCATTCTCTTTTTATGTTCTGTTAGACTTTCGCCTTCAATAATCCAGTTATCAGGCGGCTGCTCGAACAATGACCCAAACATGCGGTTTATACCCTTTGGTTTTCTGATAGTACTCTACAACTTTTTCATTGATGGCTTTTCCTAGATTTGTTCTTTCCTCGGGAGAGAAAGCTCCTTGACCAACAGATATTTCTACGATTGGCATGCAAATCACCTCCATCCATTTTATTATAGATAATGTAGACAATAATGATCATTTATAGAGATAATTAATAGTTGTGGGATCTGGTCATTGAAGTCACGCTTTCATGTTCGGATCCCCCAGATTTTTAGAGCATTACGAAACAATCGATTAAACCTTTAATTATTTATATGAGTTCAAGTCTTGATTATCTTCACTGAGGATCATGAATAATTTAACCAAGCTAATGCTTTCATTAATTCTAATATCACTCATCGTCTTAGGATTAAATAGTCAAGTTTTAGCACAGCAACCACCATACTTTCCAAATGTGATAGTTAATCCAATCTCTGTATCAGCAGGAGTAAGTACGACGTTTAGTATAACTTTCTCTGTAGAGGATATTGCATCGGGATATGGTTTAACATATGTTGGCCTTGTTCTTACATGGCCTAGTTCCGATATGGAATTAGTATCGGGTACGGAAGGAGCATCACTTCCTCCTGGATGGAAAGTTTCTTTGGGAGATTATACTGTTATACCTCCAGGTTCAGAGAGTAAGTATTTTCAGATGTCTATAGATACCGGTTCGCCTGTGACTGTTGATCGTGAATGGCTAACCATTACTTTTCATTGCTTGAGGCCTGGTCCCTCCACGATAATTGTTGACGGAAGTCGAGAGGTAAAAGTGCTTCCAGACGGTTCGATAAGCGGCCAGGGAATAGAACCTATAGAAATCACTGTTAATCAATTTGCACCTATAGGGGGAGTCACTACTCCTGTAAATAAGACCGCGGTCCTAGCGCCTTATCTAGCATTAGCAGTATTAATCATAGCAGTATCAGCTGTAATTATCAAGAAAAGAAAGTAAGCAGAGATTATTGGATCTAGCGTAGTTGTGCATACTCGAATAATCGAGAAACCAGAGGACTCAATATCTTCAAAGTCACATCACGTTTTCTATACAATATGAAAGCGATAGGAGCAATCAAGATCAACAATATTAAGATCCAAGAGCTGGATAGGAATACGGATAGTTTATCTACCGGAACCATTTCCCCTCCAACTGGCTCTGGTATACCTCCAGCTTTGGAAGGACCTATTTTGAAATTTAAAGCCTGAATTCTTCTATCTTTCAAATCTATCAACTAATATAAAGTGATGTCTGTTTGAATATAAACTCTTAGGAATAATCAAAACATGGATCCTACACGGATCCCATATCGAGAACAGAGATAGATGATAATGTTAGAGAGGGGGTTTTAGTGAAAGTAACTATTTGACCTTTTTACGGTTAGCAGTCGCTGGAGATACTGTAAGAAGGCAAAATGATATTTACTAGTGTAAAGTTACCTTTTGGCTATTGAGGCAAGGATTATATGAATCAAGTGTATGAACTGTTTATTTCGGCACTTCTCAAGATCACATTTTAACTCATCACGAATAAACTCGAGATGATTAACATACTTGTCAATAGTCTAATCGTTAAGATGTTGATCCCCACAACCTTTCGCAAAAACGTTTAATCCAATTAGACATGCATAATGATAACTAAGAATTAAGGATATAAAATAATAATATCCTTATCCTTTAGTAAAAATATTATAAAGTATCTTTATCGCGTCTCGAAAACCGGCTCCCCGTCTACGTGATTGAAAATAAACGGTTTTGATAGGAACATCGACAATTTTGATCCCACGTTTGGACAGTAAAATTATCATCTCAGAGGCCCACTGATAGTCTGTTGAATCATATTTTATGCTATCTGCAACCTGTCGGGACATTCCTCGGAATCCAGACTGTGAATCTTTAATTTTAATTCCAGATGCAAATGAAGTTAATTTTGATAGAATCTTATTTGCAACTAATTTTTGGAATGGCATTTCCGAGTTTTTATCCAATATCCGGGAGCCGATAACCAAGTCCGCCTTTCCATTGATTATAGGCGCAATTACGTTAGGAATTTCTTTTGGATCATGTTGTTCATCAGCATCAAGTGTAACTATTATTTCGGCATCATGATTCGAGGCTGCACGTAATCCAGTTGAAAGAGCTGCGCCAACGCCTAATCTGATAATGTGACTAACGACTTTTGCCTTAGCTTTGGTTGCCTCTTCGACAGTTCTATCGGTACTGCCATCATCAACAACGATAACTAAATTGCAAATAGTCTTTGCATTTCTAACGACCGAACTAATAGTCGACTCTTCGTTATGTGCGGGAATGATGCAAACTACCTTCAACAACAGCACCGAGATCATATCTCATATTGATTATTCCAATAATATTCCAAGATATTCTTTCAAAAGATATTGTTTTCCTTTAAAAGATTCAATATAATTAAACTATTCTTGACTTGCTCTGAATTTTCCAAGATAAAATTAACCTGGTATATAATTTAGACATCTTAAAGCGTAGTTAAATGAAGATAATACAATTATCAGGGAAAATAAGATCGTAGAAATAACTGCGTATCTTATTCCAGATTTCTTAGATGCTTCTGATGCATAGAATATGAAAAGTGTCACCGGTATATTGTATGGAATCATATAGAGTAACCTCCATTGCCACCAAGAATCCAAGAGTAGCAAAGGAATGAAAGCTATTACCAACAAAGAGATGAATACTGCATAGAATTGTCTTTTTAGAAACTTGATTATAATAAGACCCAATATGCATGTTATTATGATGATTGTATTGGCTAAAAATCCGCCCACATAAAATCGTAGAGAATATGTGATGACTCCTAAAAATTGTATTATATATTTTGTATTCATGGCAGCAAGTACTTCAGTCGATAATCTTATGAATTCTCCACTAGAGAATGCTGCCAGAAGAATTACCAACAATATGAAATTTATGCCTAGAACAATTAGCGTAGATTTGTTAGTAGTGAACTTTTGAGGGATTTTATTATTGTCTGAAAAGTGGAAGATTAAATTAAACACTAGATATGCTGCGAGGCTTGCTAGAATAATGGCCCATGTCCAAGGGTGAGTAATTAAAATTAAAAAACTCGTTATGACCGTAATTAGAATAAGAATTCGTGAAGGATTTTGCCACATTTTAAGCAATAAAGCCCAAAGAATCAACACTAAACCTAGAGCAAGCCAGTTTGCATAAACTCCAGCAAATATGCCTACGGTCGTAGCTATTGAAAATAATCCTAAAAATGCTGAGATTATAGATATGAAATCATTGCGTGTAAGCGTTCGGGTAAGATAGAATGAAGAAATGCCCATTAAAGCAGCAGGTATCGCTGGGCCTATTTTGACTACTATCATAGGTGAGAGAGAAAAAACAGTCATTAGGGCATATAGGATTAGTAGATACGGCATTCTTGTCACCGCGCCATAATCGGATATAATATGTTGTATTCCTTCCGAGCTTGAGATAGCAAGAAGATTCTCATAGTACCAAGGTGTATCGACGCCAATCAATCTAGGAGTATAGAAATAAGGATAGTATACCAGAAAGAAGGATGTCAAAATTATTATTGGAATGATGAGTAAAGTCAGGAATTTGTAGTGATTATCTCTTAAGGTTTGTTTCTCTCGTTTTTTTGAGTTAAGATGATCTTTTGTTTTTATCATTGCGTTTTCGATGTGCTGTTTAATGAATGATCTGTAAACTTTGTCTAATACGGGAATCCATGCCCACGAAAACACAAGAACGATAAGGGCAGGCAAAGCAAATGGATATAGAATTCTGGTCAAATTAACTTCAAGTGAAGGTAAAATCCATCTAGGATCACCATCGAAAGGAACATGTGGATCCAGTGAATTATAAACCCAACCAAGAGCAGAACCGATCTCGATTAGAAATATTATAGAAAGAAATGAAATCAAAAACATAATTGCAGAATTTATTGAATTAGGTAATTCTCGTTTATTATGAATTAGTAATGGAGTAAATGCTACTAATATCGGTGAAAGAAAAGCAAAAAATGATCCAATATGATCTATTCCTAATAATGTGAGAGTCATGGATAAGATAATTGAAATAATTGGGATTGCAGTTATTTTCTTTTCTAATAACTCTCTCGTATGAAGTGCCATCCAGGAGATAGCCATAATCATGCTGGATGAAAACCAAATTATTCGATCAATTTGTGTATTGAATATTTGTAATGAAACTGTAGTAGGCTCATAAGCAACATATGTTTGAATTTCAAAGGAATTAGCTAATATGGGTAGACTAAAAAAAAGACTGATTGAGCAGATTATCGGTAATATAATATTCAAAAACTTGATTCGACCTAATCTGTAAGATAGAAATGCTATGCCTACTAATCCAATAGTAAAGATCGAAAATATGGTGATTAGAGTCTCAGTCTTTATACCTGATGTTATAGTGACCTGAAGGGGTAGATTTTTGCTTTGGGATTCAGCAAATTCCATGTCTCCTTGGAAAATGGCTCTTATGGAAATGTACCCTTGCAGATCATGAGGGACTTTCCAATTTAATTCAGCTGTACCGTTATGGTCTGTTTGTGATTCGCCAATTTTTACCCATAGGTCATTGAATTGATATTCAAAAATAATTGTCTTATTAGAAATTCCGTTTAAAGAGGAATCTAAAAGCCTAGCTCTTGTAAGCGCAGAATCGCCTGCAGGTATTGATTTCAGAGATGAAAATACTTCAATGTTTGTAAATCGAATTAGATCGATCACTTGAACTTTTGAATTAGCTGACTTTTTGATTTCATAAGATCCAAGGTTATCTTCAAAGTTCTCTGAGAATATATCTGATCCATCTTTAACAAGCAAAACTCTTGTGATGAAAGCCTCCATACCTCTTCTTAATCTATCTGTCTTACCCATGCCAATTGTTGAAACATAAAAATCGCCATGTTTCGGTGATAGCTCACTATCGCTCTCGTCGACCAATACATCATTAATATAGAATTTAGCTGAATCTGTATCAACTATTATTGCAGGATGGATCCATTCTCCTAATTTCCATCCATCTTTTACAGTTACAGCAGCCGAGGAATCCATAAATGGATAATAAAAAATCACACTTCCATCGGTTGCCATTCTAAATGCATACCTTAGCTCATCCTTTGATGATGTTGTACCATAATCATTCTCTTCAGAATTACGGGTCCCCCGAGCATCTATTTGAAGAACAATTCCAGGAGATTTGGACTGGACTTTTAGAATATTAATTGAAGCGTGAAACTCTACACGGCTATCGTTGATTGTCGTTTCATGAATATTCTTGCTTATATAGCCATATTCCGATTCATCAGGAGCAAGAATGTGCAATGCACGTTTTATTTGAAAGTCTTTTTCTTGAGACTCTATATTTTCAATAAAGCTAATCGATCCTATGAATACTAAAAATAATGTTAATACTAATATTGATTTTCGTTGCTTCAATTCGTATCAGCGCAAATGGGCTCCTATTGGACTGAATACTGTACTCGCCTTATAAAGCTGAATTAATTTATCTACTGCAAAATTCCATTATCGCATGCTAACAACAGTTTTTTCAAAAAAAGTTTCATATCGTGCGAAATTGTTGAGGATTCGAATATTTAGTTAACTGCTTTTCGTTAGGTTGCCATCTTTTTGCAAGTCGATTTGTGATCTTAAAGGATGGTAGGAACGCTATCAAAAGTCCAGTTACAGACGCTAATGTTGCAGTTAATATCGTAAGTAAATATCGTGAATGTTCGATAAGCAATACAACATTCAACTCATGCAATATGAGATATGAGAAGCTAATAACCCAAAGAACGAATAATGGAAGAAGCAATCTCTTATTTATCGATCTTTTTCTTGCAATGATTGCTATAACTGATATTAAAATTGCCCAAGGAAAAATGTAAAAAAATCCAATGATAGCCGATCCTATGACTATCGCTGCAATTGAACCAAATGGTCTAATTGTGGACAATTCAACATATAATTTGTCTACTATGTTCATGCCAAATGTAAACGGTAATCCCAATTCTCTTTCAATATTTTGTGGGCCATTTAATTCATCATATACTAAAGATGTTGAGATGTTGAATGTACTTGCGAGTTTTTTGAATTTCAACATGCTCTGACTAATTGCCATACTTTCGGTTTGGCTTACAGTAGGATTATACGTTACATCTCCTGGCCAAGCAGATTTTATTTGTATTATTCCTGTAACATTAGGATACCAATAATACTCGTAATTACCCAAAATGTCTGTTTCAACTTCTGCTAACGTATTCCATTTTTGACCACTAATTCGATATTCTATGATCACATTTGTTTCTCTAGGTGGGTCCAACTTGCCTTTAATTATGAGTTGACCAGTAGTCATGAGATACGCATTGGATACATCACAAGAAAGTTGGGAGTCGCGTTTCTGATTTGTAAAGACTGCCGTAAATTGTTCTGGTTGATGTATTTGAACTGGCCATATTATCTCAGGAATTTCAACACTCTTCCAATGATCTAAAAAGAATTCTTCTGAAGATGAAGTGGATTGTATACTCGCGTTTATTTGAATAAGAGTATTTTCCTCAACCCAATCATATGTTGTTTCATTAGATCTTACAGAAATCTCGCCTTTGTTGATTTGATAAATCAAAGATGAGTTTGCTGGTAGACTTTCGCAAGAAACAATAACCTTGTATAGTTTTCTCCAGTTTGCATAAACTTCTTTCGGAGTATCCATCAATACGAAAGTAGAATTTTCACTTACGTTTATGTCTCCAGACCAACTTTTAAGAATATATTTAATGTCTCCCTCTTCATGATCAATAAAAATAGGTAGTTGAACTTTTTCTCCTTCATCATACCAGCCACTTACGTCTAGATCTGGGTTCAATGAGTCGACTGTGAGTAAAAACTCTCTTGAGTATTCCGCTGAAAGTGTAACATTAGAATCGAGGAATATTGTTCGAGGGTTATTCTCAACGCTGTCGGACCATTTACTAAATCCAAAACGTACACCATCCACTTGAGAAGTTCCATTTTCTATTGATATTGTATGGAATCCTTCACTCAATATGCTATGGAATTTTGAATCATCTATTTTTTTAAAACGAAAACCATCTACCAAAATGGTTTTTATTTCAAGAGGCGTCATTACGGACAGTTGATACCCTTCACCTTTCATAAACCATGTCGAATCCAGTTCTTTCTGTTCAAGGACTCTATAATCGTTCAGACAAATGGAGTGACCAAAAATGATGTCGCTCTTATTTTCAATATTCATATAAAAAATGTTGAAATAATAATCTTCAGATTCAGTTACGCCTAATGTCCAGAGTTCATTCCAACCTGAAGTAGGATTTATTGTATTGTGGACGACATAGAGTTCCATGATTGAAGAGTCAAGCTTTAATTTTCCCTCATGGTTCACGATGAATAAATTGGGGCCTGTGGCAAAAAGTCGATTGTCAATCTTGCCAGAAGGAATGATTGATATCTTATTATCGAATGTTTTTTTTAGTTTAACAAATTCTTTTGTGATGAAGGTTTTTCCTTGGAATGTCATCTTCTGATAGGTTGCTGATTTATATTCAAAGATTTTTACATCAAAACTCGACGAACCATTTGTTAAAAATAAAAATCCTATACGAAAATTAGATTCTGTAACATTAGCTACAAAGATGACGTCCACATTATTTTCTGTCCAGGAGATATGTTTCCAAGGATAGAAAAAGAATTCTGTACCATAGATCTCAAGCACCCCGCCTTCTTCTGAGATTGATATTTTATCTCCTAAATAATTCTCACCAGCAATTTCGAATTTTGGAATCTCGATTTCATCTGTTAATATGTTCGAAGAAGATGAGATGGGATCGTTTTCATCTGAGCATATTGCATATTCCACGTTAAAGGAAGATGTTTGTAAAACTAATGTCAAAATAATGAGTATTGGTATCGGATTGAAATTTCTTCTTTTGCGGCAATTTTTGAACATAATTTATTTCTCCAAATAGCGCACGCTATATTCTATATCGGATCATCCGTGCGCATGGTTTGCTGTTTATGTATCAATACAGCATACATTGATTTCTCAAAAATGGTTTCATGGTTTAAATCCTTCACAGCAAACGGTTAGAGTCGCTAATACAATTTCATAAACATCTATGATCTAGATTACATGATTTTTGAATATTTGACACTCCAAGATTATCAAATATCCAAATATAGGCCACAATTACATAGAATTTAAGGTAGAAAGTTTATGATTATCTGTAAAATTGAGCTTTAAACCATATATCCATGTTTCGTGCAAATATTAAATTGAGTTTTGAAAGTATTGTGGCGGTTAAGATAGAAGATGCAGCTCATTTCGACTGGGGTAAAAGGTTTAGATGATTTACTTGGAGGAGGTCTTCCCAAAGGAAAATGCATTCTTGTGGTAGGCAGTCCAGGCGCAGGAAAAACAATTCTCCAAATGCAGTTTTTAACAAGTGGCGCAAAAGCTGATGAACGTGGATTGTATGTGGCAATGGATGAAACTCCTGAACAAGTCAAAAATAACTTGTCTTCATTTGGATGGGATATTGAGGAACTGGAAAAAAATGGTAAAATTCTCTTTTTAGATGCTACAATGCTAAGGCAAGGAGGGATCCGAAGAAGTAATGTTCTCGTTTCTTCGAAATTCGATAACTCTTCAGAACCCAAAATGACGGTTAGATTTCTAGTTGAGACTATTACGAAAATTGTAAAAGAGGAAGGTATACAGAGAATTGCGATTGATCCTGTAACTTCTATTATGCTTCGATATGATGCGACATTCAAGAAAAGAAGAGCATTGTTGACTTTCTTTGATTCTTTAATAAATTCAAGTTGCACATCGCTTGTAAGTACGGAATTGAGAACTGGTATGCTTAATCGATCATTTCAGTTGGAAGAATTTCTCTCCCAAGGAGTGATCCTTATGCATACAATGGTTCACGCAGGAACGGTTGTTCGTGCTATTCAGGTGGAGAAAATGCGTGGAATAGCGCATGATGCTCAACTTAGACCTTACCAGATTACGTCAAAGGGAATAGAGGTCTATCCTAAAGATCGTGTATTTGAAAGTCAGCAGAGCTAGTATGTCATAGTTTGGGCTTTCGCGAGTTTCTTGTTCTAAAAATGATGCCTTTATCGCCATCTACCCTAAAGTCTATCCATCTTTCAAAATGTTTCCTTCTCATTTTCTTAATACGTAATTTCCTCTGATATTCGCCAGCTTCATCAGTAGAAGATAACTCAATCACACTGTCGCAGACCGCCTCTATAGCATTAAGACCTTTTCTTCCGACTGCTAATCCTGTGGTGTAGAAAAATCTTCCATTAACACCTTTTGTTTTAGCACCGACTGAATGAATGAAATTGGCGATATACTCATCTCTAAGCATTGTAAATAACGGGGTTAACGAATCTAAGAAAACATCAGTATCTTGACCTAATTCTTCAAGGCAAGAAGAAACTTGTACACCGAGTCCAGTAAGATCCCCCATTGATGATATCTTATGTTTTTCAGAAGACTCCTTTCCACCAGAAGATGAATAGCAATCTATAAAGATTAGTTTTGAAGATTTTTCATATTTTTCTAGATCAGGTTCAAAACCTTTTAGATATTCTCGCAAATTAGATGGAAAATCCAAATTAGCGATAAAAATACAAGGTTTCCCACTTCTTAGACTCTTAATTAAAAAATGGGTAAGCAAAACTGTTTTACCTGATCCAGGTAATCCCGATATCATAACTGATGAGGATGATGAAATATCGCCACCAGCCAGTTTATAGAAATATTCAAAATCATACTCGTGGAATCCTTTTTTCCTTTTTCTGAAAAAATTCAAGCCCAATAATGATGATGTTAGAATGATGAGTATCAACAATAAGGAGTTTATCATCCAAGGTTTGACGATACGCAATACCATCTCTCTACTCGTATCGGAGGACAACTGAATGTCAAAATCATTTGAAACAGAAATTGGAACAAAAAGAATCAAAAGGTCTCTACTAATCTGAACTTTATATTGAGATCCAGGAAGTTGGAGAAAACTGATTCTACCCTCAATTGTTGTGTTCCCTTGGTCAACAATAGAATCATTTCTTACTAAGACCACTTTCGCTTCTTCAACTGGGAAACCAAGTAGATCTCTTACCAATAACTCAAGGCTATATACCGTACAACGAATCTGAACCTCAAGATTTTCTGAAGTGTGATAAAGTGTTCTGTTAACGATGATGCTCTTCCAAATTACTATGAATTCATAAACTGTATCTCCTGATTTTGGAACTAAAGCTCTAATATGACCTATGGAGTCACTTCTGCCTGTCCAAATGCGTCTATCATCAACAATTATAGTAACATTCGCTCCTTGTAGTGGTATATCTTTGGAGTCAAGAATTTCTAGATTAAAAATATTGAAAGTTTCTTCCAGCGGTATTGGTAAAGAAACTGAAGTGGCAGTCTGTTCACCATCCCAATACAATGTCAGTGATTGGATATCTAGATCTGGTTTGATAGAGAACAGAATTGTAGATTCGTTTTGGAATGTATGACTTATAGGGATTCCAAGAACGTATTTGCTAATCTTGTCTTCAACTGGTAACGCAATTAGAGCACTGGAGACCTGTTTTATTTCAGTTTCAATTCCTATTTCGTACAATGAAATATTTAGATTAACAGTTCTTTTCACTGGTGAACGCAAATGGATTCTATAATTTACAGATCCCTCTATCTTTATGTCCCTAGTTAATGTTGGATACAAAGTAAAATTAATCTCTTTGTCAAGAAGAACAGAACGCCTTTCCCCGTAAGGCGGAGCAGTACTTAGTATTCTTCCACCTTTAACGCCCATGGTATAATCTGTATGAGCGTACAGATCAACTATCTCCATTGAATCAAGCCTCTGCTGCGCTAATGTAAGATCTATTGGCAGCAATGCCAGAACTGAAAAAAGCGCAACTAAGATCATTCGATTCAATGTTCAACGACCTTATCGAGACTTCGCCTATCCTCTCTCTTGATTTAATTAGTACTGATTAAAGGCTATCCTCTAGAATCTATCATTTTAATATAATCGATGACAAAACAGCATATTGTAAATATCAGAAATACTAACTTTGTTGCAAAAACAATATTTATTGGAGTCATACTTCGCAAAGGCCAAGGATTAACTATAATGTCGGGATTTTGTAAACCCTGTACGGATAATGCCGCCGTCCAAACCACAATGTGATATATTATTTCAAAACCACTAGCTAATACCCCAAGCCAAGCAAGAGAATATAGAAGTCTTCGAACCTCTGGAAGCATCTGCTCGAAGCGCCTAATAGATGATGGTGTATACAATCCGAATATAAACCATAGGAAGATAGAAAACATGAAAATGGTTATAGGTTTCATAAATATGCCGGGGACAACTTCAACCTGTACCAATACGAGATTATCTCCGACTATGTAGGGGAAAGTTATTCTTACAGTATAGATTACTAGAACAAGAACAGCAGTGGTTCCAAATATCCAAGATAAAAGTGAATAGATTTGGTCGGTTATACTTCTTATTTTTGGAAGAATGAATATCGATATCATGATTGCACCACCGATGAATACCAAATAGGCTGGTGCAGGAGTAAACGCCAAAATTATTGCACATACTGTCAAAACAACTGCTACATGCCACAAGTCAGAAAAGAGTTCTTTCTTATTAGACAACCTATTTTTGATACGACCAAACATCTTGATTTCCTACGATTTTAATGAATTAGTTATATGTCGTAACTACAAATCATGTTTGTTAATATGGTTGATGTCAATAATCTTCTTGTTTGGTATATACATTAACTTCACGGAAATATCCAGCATAGTTCCCAGGAGTCATTTTTGTAGCTCCACATATTAGGATAAATGATAGATCAGAAGGTTCTTCCCAACCAGCCTTGGCATACTCTTCGGCTATATCGAGCTCTACATATGACCACTGATTGAGTGGCAAATTTGTATGAACTATTCTATGATTTCGTAATTGGTATGTTTGTTCAGCAGAATCTGAAAAGATGAACCATATTATGTGGGCACCATCGTTTACTTCTAACCCAAAAACATTCCAAGGTTCTTTTGAATTTATATCGTGAACAAAGCTAAAAGTTGGATAAATCCAGAATGAAACATCTGATCTTAGGAGTTTTGATACATCTGATCCTCTTATCGCCTGTTTGACATGAATATTAGCCCAAGCGTATGTATCATTAGTGCCATCTTGGTATAAATGAAGGCCCAAACACTCATTATCTAATACAATATCACGTCTTAGAAAACCTGAATCATTTGGGCCTAAAGTGTATGTGGCTTCCCATAAGAACGGTCTTTGCATTCCAGTCTGTGGATCTTTTGTAAAGTATTTGAATTTTGGATTAAGAATAAGAGGAAAATCTTGAGTTTTACCAAGATTTTGAAAAAACGATATTCCCATTATCAATAGAAATAAAATCAAAGTGATATATATCAAACGCTGGCGTTTCACTATATTCATTTTATGTCACACCCAAATGATGCTTTGTACCATGTCACGATTGCAACGAGGCATATCGGGATTAGGTAAATAAAGTAGTTTTGGAGTCCGCGAGGAGAAAACCATAATATCAAAGCTGGAAAAGCCCAAATCGCATATTTTAGATCTTCAAAGTATAGATTGTAATATATTAACAAAAGGAAAAAAATTGATACTGCAAAAAAGAAATAGAAATTGTTTGAAAGAGGTACATATCCAGATTGAGTTATTGTAGATAGTCCTTGGCTTATTACAATCAATTGACCGGAAAAAGGAGTTGTGACATCGGATAACCATGATTTAGGATCTTTTAAGATGAAAATAATGTTTGGGAGTAGGAAACCAACTATTGTTGAGGTAGTAAACATGAGAATTGATTTTGTCTTTTTCTTTCCAGTATATTCTTCAGATCTCCAAATATATATCAATAAAAATGGAAAAAGGATCCATGGTTCTTGTTTAACTGCGCTTGCTAATCCATATGAAAATCCTGCAATTAGTGGATTACCAATATAAAACGCAGTAATAATAAGTGGGAGTACCCATAGAAAATCGTTTAGGCACCCTGCTGTGAAATTTATCGCCAGATCAACTCCAGCAAAGAAAGGAATTAGAACTAAAGGTCTAATTTCAGAGGGTGATTTCCGATAGAGCATTAAAATTATCGCTATTGCAAAAATGAATGTGATCCATCTCATATCTTGCAATCCGAAATATGCAAAAGGTGTGAAAAATAGTAAGTGAAGAGCTGGATAGTTTAGGTTTGTAACCAGATCTCCATCTGGTTTCAACGTAACATAATCTACATCTACAGTAAACATTTCCAAAGCTATCTGCAGATCGTGACCATAAGGATTCCAAGAGGGGAAAAGCCAGAGTTGTGATGCGTAGTGTGTAAAAGCCATTGAATCTGTTCTATATACTCCATTGTATTGGATCTCTGCTATTACGTAAATGCTAGAAGTCATGATGAATATTAGTGCTATTAGAGGTATGATCTTAAATCTCTGTAAAATTTTGACAGATGACAAAGAAACTGTCATAAGGAATAGTGCTAGCGAATAACCTATCAGGCAAAGTACAACAACTTCAGGGTGGGTTTCGAGTTTTCCTCTTAGCCAATTTTGAAAACTCTCATAAAATAGAAATCCCGCAGTAAAAAGATAGAATATGCGAAGAGTAAAATTTTCATATCTTTTCAAATCCACTGATTCAGACTCTTCGTTTGTTTTCATATTGTTTCCATCAAGTCAGTTGTACATTTTTTCTTGAGTATATTAAAAGTAGAATGATTACGCCAATCATTAGCAAAGATAGCCCGATGTATGGATTGTTAGAACTAGTATATTCAAATGTAACGTGAGTGGGGCTTGTTTCTGGTGTGATCAGTATGAAACCCTCGGGAGTAGACATAACGCTGGTTATATCATTATCAACTGTTGCAATCCAGTCTAGGTAGTAAGCTTCTCTCACAAAAATTTTCATGTTTAAAACTCGATCTGTGATCTCAATGTTTATTCTTTCAGGACTAGGTCTATCAAAGTCATGATCAATATTGCCTGTTTCAGTAATTAATTGAACAAAAGAGTTGGGGATGGTATTTTTTAAGATAGTCAGATTTCCTCCTTCATGAGTGATAAAAACATCTTGTTTGAATGTCGAATTTGTAAGATCTCGAATCAAAGTTTTATTAGAATTTCCTACAATTACCCAATGTATCCCTAACTCTTGATTTTGATCAATAAGTTTCTTCCATACCTCTACCCTGTTATCTGTTGTTTCCAAATCATTAATCCGATAATCATCTACTCTGAGCAAACTAGGAATAAGTTTTTCTTGAGGATACCATCCGTCTATGAGGTTTTTTCCAGTATAACTAGGGATAACATATATCCACATAGGGCATCTGATAGGCAGAATCCTTCCATAATCATTATGCGATCGTAGATATTCTAATAGTTCTATTGGAATATCAGAATTCTGGACTGTATAAGGTAGATGGGGATTAACCTCTTGATTTAGTAAATAAACAGATTTGACTGCTCCCCCAGTAAAAAGCAATATAAAAATAACGGTCAACATTAACAATCTCATGTTTCTTCGCATTCTGCAGATAACTCCTTCGATTAAAGTGCCAGCAAGAAAGGCGATTGGTAGACTGAGGAATAACCAGAATCTGTATACATCAAGGCTTCTCCAAATGGATTGCAATAAAGGAATTTTCACAATTGGAATTGCGTAATATCCGAGACCTAGCCAGAAGAAAGATACGAACCATAATATGAGAAAGAAATTGAAACGGTTGTATTCACTTCTTCGAGTCCTCAATATTACTAACCCTGTGATAAAAACAAGTGCGCCTATTACGATTGCTTGTCCAATCATTTGTATATTTACATAATTTTGATATCCAATTTCAAAAAAAGACATGCCTACGAATAGCAAAACAAGGGCTGAAACGATTGTGAATTTTTTAAAATCTCTGGAGACCCAAAGGAAAATAGCGCTAATTGCCAAAATAAAATGAACTATTCCTTGTTCTAGAATCATATAATCATACAATGCATAGGATAATTTGATGAAGGGAAATTCCATAGTCCTATTATAAAATGGATTATCTGCGATCTGAGAAGAAGCTTGAATGAAGTCAACTAACCAAAAACTTGTCAATGCAATTCCGCCAAAAATTACGCCTAAAAATTTGAGCAAATTAAATTTGAAATCATCAAATGAAGTTGTAAGTGACAAAAACGCCAATAATAAAATAAAGAATGTTATTAATGCTGAGAGATGATGAGTGAGAATAACTGTGCCAAGAAGTAAAATTGAAGAGACAAACCATATAATTGATTTCTTAGATAACATACGAATGAAAGTAATTAGTAATACGCATATCATAGGCATAGCAATAATGTTTGGGAATCTGTCATAAAAAATGTAATTTCCAATAACCGTTGGAGTCAATCCAAAAATCAATGCACTCCAAGAAGATTCTCTAATACTTAATTTAAGTTCTCGACCCAGAAAATATACTGTAATAGGAGTTACAAGAAAAAAAATGGTATCTACAAATTTGTAAGCATTTAATGCGTCTTTTCCAATATTGGCAATTGCGAATGTGAGAAAATAACTCAAAGGTGAATATAATAGGAGAAAAGGTGTTCCACAATACCAATCTGGAAACCAAGAAGGAATGTAACCGAGTCTATCATACCATTTGAACATGAAGAGAATCTTACTCAGATGACTGGTAGAATCAACACCTTGAGGAATTCCTGGCAATAAACGCGGGATGACAATTAAAATTCCTATTATGAATGCAATTAATAATGGGATAGTATCTTTCGCGATGATCTTTTTATTCATCTGCGCGTATTCTTCCCGTTGACCATTTAGATGTTCGGATCAATCCCATTCTTTCTCAGATTAATTCTCTTCAATGCTAGAGATGTGATTAGGATGGTGGATGCTGTAATGATTGGGAGCAGAGTCCCAAATTCAGGAATGGCGAGTTCACTATCCTTGCTACATGCAGATTGAACTGCATAAGGTCCATATTTGCCAGTTGAAGACTTATCGAATGCTACTGCAATAATCTCAATGTTTTCTGGTATACTATCTACTGGTATTGACCAGTTTCCTGAAAGGACTTCATATGAATTTGGTTTTAGGAAAATACCCTGTCTAAATATTTGATCTCTATAGATGGAATTCCATTCTGTTCCATTATAGAAAATCTTGTCTTCGACTACATAAACAGCTACGTCCCCACTAAAAGAATAACCGTTTCTTTCCGCTATTGAAATTTGAGTAGTCAATAAACTTCCGTTAATAGCTTTTGTTACTGTTAATTCAATTAAGTGAACACTTCTGAAAGTAAGTGATTCTATTTCAGAAGAATTGATAATTGAACCACTTGTTCTAGAGTATCCGCCATCATATGCATGTGATGGGACAAAATTGAAGTCTAGTTGAGTTGCTCTATCAACCGAATCTGTTGTGCTCCAAACATCTTGGAGATGATAAACCAGGAAATGGGCGATATGAGTATCATTCGTAAATGTATTTTTAATTATTAATTGCTCTGTTTGACATGGGTCACACCATGTGCTTGTAAAGATTTCAACAAACACTGAGTGCGTTGGTGATTGTGAATTCCCTTTAGAAATTAAAGTAGAATAGGTTAGTGTTGAGATTAATAGAACTAGTAATATTACTACAAGTTGCATTTTAAGATTGTAAGATGATTTTACAGAGAATAAAGTTGACAAGGATCCATACCTGACGAAATCTTCACCATGTGTTGAAACCAATTTTTTTCCAAATATTCAAGATGGTGTTAATTATGTCTTGATATTTAATCTTCTTGATTAGGATGTTTTTCACTGATATTTCCATTGTTAAAAGTAATTCAGGATCCAAAAACGAAAATATGTTATAAATTTAGAAAAACTTGAAAATTATGATAATATGCCCTTTTTAACTTCAAAATTGCTGAATTGTTGTAATGTGTATAAAAAACCCAAATTGAGAATACTAATTGTTTTGTTAAATGTCAAGAAATGGTCGATATTAAGTTAATTTTTGATATTGCGGGACCTCATAAATACGGTTAAACCACAATACATAAACTCAATTTAAGGTATAGAAAGATAATGGATGACTCTCTACTCAAATTAATATGTGGACTTGCTGAAGAATATGATCCTGTGGCTTCTCTAATATACGGATCAAGAGTCGCAGGTTACGCGAGAGAGAATAGTCTGTATGATTGTATGGCGATATGTCATTATCCTGGTGGTGCCAGATATCATCTTGAGAAACTTAATGGTGATCAGGTTTCAATATTAGAAATTGATGAAGAGCTCTTTATTCTAGATGTAAAAAAAGGCGTTCTTGGTGGTTTTGTCGCTGGTAGAATGCTTTTCCCATATCTTGGTTTGAAGGGTTTAGAATATTTGAAACAGAAGGAAATGGAATTAAAAAAACAAGTGATTAGAAGAGATATTGAATACATAATTCAACAATATGGTGAAGCATCAAGAGGAATAATTATAGATCCAAGCTATTTTGCAGTATCATATATATCGAGATTATCCAAAACGTTCGCGCCAATAAGGTACAGCTATTTAAATACATTTAGGAGTGAATTACGGAAAAAAAACATAGCGAAAGTTATGCCAGGATATGATGGTGCCATTGAACAATTGGTAGATGACGGAATCCTACACCGCGAGTCTTTAGGAATAACCATAGGTGAAGATTTCATTGATGAAATCATCTCGCGAAGCACTATAGATAAAGTGGTAAATGTTGTCGAAATCAGCAGGAAGGCGTTGTCATCATATCTGATGCATGGTAGAGCAGGATTAGTATCGCCTGAGCTCTTATCAAGAGAACTAGCATCGAAATTCAAACGCGAATTTGTACTAACTACAAAGAGCCCTAAAATGGAAGACCCAAGAATCTATTTATCTTTAAAAACAAAGACTGGATTGATACCCATTGATGCAAGAGGAGACATTAGAGAGATAATCGTGAAAATTAGACCAGATTCTCGAATACTCATTAACCCTCTAGGAGGTGTTCTTAATGAAGTATATCTTGTTCATGCAAATGGAGAGAAGCTTGTTGCAAAAAAATTTACAGACTGGCATGGTTTCAAATGGTTTACTCTGAATCTAGTAGCCCTCGGGACAAAATCATTTTTTGTTTCCGGTAAAGCTAGATTAACAAATGAATTTGGAATGAATCATTTGCTACAAAGAAACTTTGTGAATGTGCCAGAAATATTTCACGTTAGCATTTCAGACAGAATTTTGGTAGAGAAATATGTTGATGGCATTCCAGTTGTTGATATTATTAAAAAAATTGTAACTGAAAAAAAAGATGAGCGGAGTCTTTATGAAAGCATATCGGATGTTGGGCGCAATATTGCAAAAGTACATGCGCTTGGTATTCAACTGGGAGATAGTAAACCTGAGAACTTCATTAGAAATGCTGAAGGTAAAATTTTCATTTTAGATTTGGAACAGGCGAAGAAAGATAGAGATTTTGCTTGGGATATTGCAGTTTTTCTATATTTTTCAGCACATTATTCATCTCCATATGGCGATAAAATGAGACAATTGACTGAATCTTTTATTCATGGATATGGAGAACAAGGTAATTCAGAAAATCTAAGACAAGCTGCAGGAATAAACTATCTAAAAGTTTTCTCTTTTTGGGCATACCCTAAACCTAACTACATAGTTTCAGATACTCTTAAGAAAAATACTTGAATGAATTTTATGATTAAGTTTTCAAACTTTGTCTAATTAATCTTTGAAAGGGAGAAACCTTAACAATTAGACAGTTATCCCAAGTTTTAATTTCAGATTAAATAATCAAGGATGTAGTAATTGAAAAAAATTATTTCAAAAACAATAGTGAAACTGGTTATTTTCGATCTTGATGGCACTATTACACGATCACCAAATATATGGAAACATCTTCATTCTAAACTTGGTACTTGGAAATGGGCCGAGAATTATGCGCAAAAATACCGAAATGGTGAAATAAGCTATGAAGAATGGGCGAAATTAGATTGTTCATTATGGAAAGGAACAAGAGTAGAAAGGATCTTACAGATAACGTCTGAGATAAAATATTTTGATAGCGCAAAAGAGATTATTGATCGACTAAAGAAAGCTGGAATAAAAGTAGGAATCGTAAGTGCTGGACTTTCTCTTCTTGCTGAAAAAGTTGGAAAAGATTTGAATGTGGATGTAGTTATGTCTAATGATCTCAAAATATCAAATGATGTTATCACTGGAGAGATTGAAACAAACGTCTCTATCAATAATAAAAAAACGATAATCCAGGAAATAGCTCAGTCAATGTCCTTGACTATGTCTGAAGTCGTTGTTGTAGGTGATCATGTTTTTGATTTACCGAAAGAAGCAGGACTTAAAATAGCGTTCAATCCAAGACATAAGGAAGCTGAAAATGCTGCTGACTTTATTGTCAAAGGAGATGATTTAATGGAAATATTTAAGATCATAAAGCCTAATACCAAATTTTGATTAAACTTGCTCTGGAAATATCAGTATTTATGTTTTACAATAAAATGAAAATAGATGTTGTTTAGGGACTGTTTGGCGTAGATGTCTTAACATGTATTCAAGGATCAGAATTTCAAAAGATATTCTTATTATTTCAAAAATGCCCTTTATTTCAAAAATACGTGTTGATGTTAAAAATGTTAAATCTATAGAGCTCTATGGAAAAAGTGTTATACCTCCTTTAGTGTTCTCAATTTTCTTATTAATTGCTCAATCAATTTTATTTTTTTTTGGTAAGATGAACATAACCATTGAGGGTATTTCAATAATATTTCTAATCAATATTCCAGTTATACTCTGCCTCTTCATTGCAATTCTTCGATCAAAATATTCAACGATGAAGATATCCTCCTCTGAATATGATAAATCGTTAGTGTTACATTTTATATCAAGATCAAAGGGAGAAATTGCAGCTAAAGAGATCCATAAGATCATGAATAAATGATCAAAGTTATGGTGTGAAAGATTTTTGAATCAAAAGATAAAGATTGGAATGTTTATTCTTCTATGGCTTGACAACAGAAGACAATGGTTGATTCATCTCTCAGATAAAGAAGAATTTCACACTCACAAAGGAATAGTAAAAACATCTGAAATAATAGGAAAAAAATTTGGAGATTCAGTATTCACGACAACTGGACATATGTTGTACATTCTAAAACCCTCATTTTATGATAAAATCCAGACATTTAGAAGACCTACGCAGATACTTTATGACAAAGACATCGGGTTCACTCTGTTTAAGTTGGGAGTAGAACCGGGAATGCGAGTAATCGAAACAGGTACAGGAAGTGGCGTTGTTACCGCTGCCCTCGCAAACATCGTAAAACCAGATGGCCATATATACTCATATGAGGCAAACAAAGATTTTGCGGAAAACGCGAAATCGAATCTCTCCAAAGTAGACCTACTAAAATATGTAACAATAAAATGTTCAGATGCACGACGAGGTTTCGAAGAATCTGAGGTTGATGCTGTATTTCTAGATTTAGGCGATCCATGGAATGTTATACCACATGCATTTAAATCACTGGGAGATGGGTCAAATCTGGCGTCCTTTAGTCCAACTATTAACCAAGTTGAAAAAGCTGTTTCTACTATGAAAAAAGAAGGTTTTCTAGCAATCGAAACAATAGAGCTGTTACTACGTCGTATTCGAATAGAGGATGGAAAATCAAGGCCTGAGACACACATGGTTGGGCATACTGGATACTTGACATTTGCTAGGAAAGCAAAAAAACAAGAAGAATGATTAAAAGTAACATTCTCTTAATTACGCCATTACCTCTATTCATATTCGAAAAATAATCAAAGTGAACATTAATGACCACATGTGAAGAATGTAGAGGAAATTACGAAAACCTCAAAACTTGCAGGTATTGTCAAAAAAAAATGTGTTCAGATTGTTATGATAAACACATGTCGTGGGAGTTACGACATAAAGGTCTAGCTGAAAGAGTATCTGGATTGTGGAAGAAAAAGAAACTTGGTTCAAGATATGGTGGTAGATAATTTATGAGAAATAATGATGTTGGACTAATAGGTCTAGGTGCTATGGGGCTAAATATGGGCAAAAATCTTCTAAAAAATAAATTTAACCTCACAGTATATGATGTACGTAATGAGCCTATCAGAGTTCTTGAGAAATTAGGAGCAAAGGCTGCCAAATCTCCTAAACATGTAGGAAACACATCTGCAATCGTGTTATTGTCGCTTCCATCATCGAAAGAAGTTGAGGATGTAGTGCTAGGGGAACATGGTCTCATTAATACTCTACCTGAAGGAGGGATAATAATTGATGCAAGTACGATCGACCCAGCTGCAGTAAAAAAACTTGCTGATGTTTGCAATCAAAAAAGTATCACCTTCATTGATGCACCAGTGAGTGGAGGAACAATTGGAGCTGAGAAAGGAACTCTCTCGATAATGGTTGGAGGGCCTAATGACAAAGTAGATGAGTGTAAACATGTTCTCCAGGCTATTGGAACAAATATTTACCAAGTTGGAAATACTGGTTCTGGTCAAATTTTCAAACTCATCAATAACATGCTTGTAGCAATCAACCTTGTTGGTGTAAGTGAGGGATTTGTTCTAGCCAAAAAAACCGGCATCGATCTTGAGAAACTCTACGAGGTCTTAAAGACAAGTGCAGGGAATTCATGGGCATTAGAACAAAAGTTGCCTAAAATGATAAAAAATGATTTCGAACCAGGATTCAAAGTATGGCTTCAACATAAAGATCTTACATTGGCTATGAGTCTTGCGTCACAAATGAATGCATCACTACCAATGACGAGTTTAGCCCACCAAATGTATGAATCTGCCAAGGCTGTCGGTTTCGAAGATCTAGACCATTCTGCAGTAGCCAAAATAATTCAAAGGTTGTCTCTAAAAGATATGAATGATTAAAGTGCGCGCTTAGGCTCTCAATAAGGTCTTCTATTCTTCATTTTCTGTGCCAAGTTGCTAGGAATTTCCATAGGGTCCACGCATTCATCAGGTCTAATGTCTAGTTCTCGGGTTTTCATGTTAAGACCACATGTTCCATTTGGAAGAAATCTGCCTTTGGCACACTTACTATATTTACAGCTTTGAGGTATGCATTCGTCATCTGCAAATCTGCAATACGATGTTTTACCTCGAAATACTAGTGATCTTTGTTCACATCTAAAAAGCTCGCAACCGGGAAAACATTTCTTAGATCCAATTGACAAGTAATATCCACCTAAAAATTTAATTAGAAAATTTGTATCTTACTTGAATAATCATGTGACGCTAGTGTTCACGCAATATATTTTCAACTATGAATCAGCATTTAAGCTTTTTGTCTATTGATCTGAGTTCAGGCTGGCTTTGGTAAAAACTCCTTCTCGCTTTCCATGCCAAATTACTATGGCGAGTATTAAAACAAGTATGGAACCAGTTAACGTCATTAGAATTGGCATATCTGAGAACTGCAATATGACTGGAGCAAAAATGAGCGCCACTAGATTAATCACCTTGATCATAGGATTCAATGCGGGACCAGAGGTATCTTTGAGAGGATCACCCACTGTATCACAAACCACTGCTGCTTTATGTTGCTCAGACCCTTTGCCACCATAAAATCCATCTTCGATCTTTTTCTTGGCATTATCCCAAGCTCCACCTGACGTCGCCATGAATACCGCTAGTAATTGTCCGGTTACTATGATCCCTGCGAGGAATGCACCAAGTGCGGCTTGCTTTAATAAGAATCCGACTGCTAAAGGAGTTAATATTGCTAATAGTGCTAAACCAACTAATTCTTTTTGAGCTGCAGCAGTGCAGATAGTCACGACTCGTGCGTAGTTGGGTGGTACGGTTCCTTCAATCACGCCAGGGATTTTAAATTGTTCTCTAACTTCCTCTATTATATGTCCGGCAGCACGGCTAACAGCACGAATAGAAATAGAACTGAATAGAAAAGGTAACGCTCCGCCAATTAACAGGCCAACAAAAACTATTGGTTCAACGATGTTTAAGCCAATCTTCTCAAGACCAGTTGTTTCAGCGAAGGCTCCGAACAATGACACCGCAGCAATAACTGCTGACGCTATTGCTATTGCTTTTGTCACGGCTTTAGTAGTATTTCCTGAAGCATCTAAATCAGCCAAGATCTTTCTTGCTTCTGGTTCAACGCCAGCCATCTCTCCAATACCATTTGCATTATCAACAATCGGGCCGAATGCATCCATTGAGATGTTATTCCCTGTAAGAGTTAGCATACCTATTCCAGATAGAGCTATTCCGTACATCACGAATACTACAGACGAACCTGAAAAGAAGAAAACAGACGCAACAATGGCTAAACAAATGATTAGTAGATTCCATACTGTTGCTTCAAAACTCATTGATAATCCTTCAAGTATCTCTGTGGCAGGTCCAGTTCTTGATGAACGTGCGAGTTCATCTACCGTCTTTTTGTTTGGATTTGTGAAATGATCTGTGATCTTGTTGAAGCCTATTGCAAGAAATACTCCAACAGCGGTAGCCGCAAAAACACGAAGATCTTGAACATACGCTTGTGCGAGAACGAGGAAACTTGTGACTGAGATTACGGCTGATAAATCGTACGATAAGTCCATGGCCTTGAATGCATCACCTTTGACAATTTTTTCAGGCCAAATTGATACAAAATAAGTTCCTATAATTGTGCTGACTACTCCTATAGCTCTAACAAGAAGAGGGAAAATAATCCATTTGATATCAAATGGTGTTAAAGCAAGTCCTAATATCATCGCGGAGACTATCGTCACTTCATAAGATTCGAATATGTCTGCAGCCATCCCAGCACAATCCCCAACATTATCGCCCACCAGATCTGCCACTACAGCAGCATTTCTTGGATCATCCTCTGGGATGCCCTTCTCAACTTTCCCTACAAGGTCTGCGCCTACATCTGCTGCTTTGGTATATATCCCACCTCCGACCCGCATGAATAATGCGATAAGAGTGCCGCCGAAACCAAAGCCTAACAATACCTCTGGTGCATCTCTGAAATAAATCATGAAGATTGCTGTACCACCAAGTAGCCCAAGACCATCTGTTAACATCCCTGTGATTGTTCCAGAGCGATATGCTATTCTCAAAGCATCATGAAAATTTCGTCGAGCTGCCTCAGCAACTCTGATATTGCCTTTTACCGCCATATTCATTCCAATAAAGCCAACCATTCCGGAAAAAGTGACTCCCATGACGAAGGCCAGTGCTCTTCCAATTGCAATTGATGGTGGCCCACCAACGAGAATTGAAGATAAGTAGAGAACAACTGCTAATACAATAATAATAAGCAAAATGGATTTGATTTGTTTTTTAAGGTATGCATTTGCTCCCTCTGATATGGCCCTCCAGACTTGGAGCATCTTCCCCGTTCCAGTTTTTTCCTTAAGTGTCTGACGTGCGAGCAACACTGCATATAATAATGCGCCAAGAGCTGTTGCAATGACTATCCATAACATTATCTCTTCTGTAGTCAAACTCATTTTTTCCCCCGATGAAGATGCTGGAAACTTCATACACTGGCATTCAAATTGTATATAAGACCTAAAGAGTATGATAATTCATCATGTTGAATGGTATTATTGTATGATGATTCTTCTCTAACGAAGGAAAGCTGATAATTAATGTCCAGTTTCTTTATCTTTCACAATTTTTAGAGTTCCTCTTATTTTACACTCGTTAAGCACTTCGTCAAGAATCTCTTGATCTATAGAAACACCGAATGATTCCTTGATTTTAATGATTGATTCCTCTCGGTCGACCTCATTATTCTTAAGTATCAATGCCTTAGGTAAAATGTTGCAAAGGTCTTCAACGTAGTTCCAAGGAAAAATCACCCATATCCATTTTATCTGTTCACCAAAGTAATCAGGGATGAATTTTGCTCCTTCAATATGTCTGAGAGTTACTGTTTTAATTTCGGTTGGATTAAGTGATTTAAGATGTTCGACAGACTTTTTCATACTCTCTCCAGTGTCTGTAATATCGTCAGCAATCAAGATTTTCTTGTTGGAGAAATCCATTGATAAAGGATGTCTAACTTTTGCTTCACCATCAGGACTAGCTGTGATACCCCAATGTTCAACTTTTAAACTAAAGAGATCTTTTACTCCAAGGAAATCACATAGAACTCGTGAAAAAATCCAGCCTCCTCGAGCCAGACCAATTATGACATCAGGTTTAAAGCCTGATCTACGAATTTTTTTTGCCGCTATTCTTGATAATTGATAGAATTTATCCCAATCCATGACTTCGCATTTGAATTCTGACAATACCCTCTCACTGGAATAATTATATGATTTACGCAGATTGTCTCAAAGTTAATTAAATTATAATAAGTATTCCTCTATTGATAACGCGCGCTAGCTTGAACTTTTATAGATCGTGACCGAAAATATGATCTCATGAAGTTCACTGCGGAAATAGCGATAATAGGGGGTTCAGGACTTTATGATCAAGATCTATTAGAAGATGTTCATGATCTCAAAGTTCGAACTCCATACGGAAGAACGAGTGACGTTTTAAAAATTGGACAATATTTGGAACGAAAGATTGTATTTCTTCCAAGACATGGGCGTGGTCACCAATTACCCGCACATAATGTAAATTATAGGGCGAATATTTGGGCATTAAAAGAACTAGGAGTTAAACGAATATTATCATCAAATGCTTGTGGTTCACTTTCAGAGAAACATAAACCAGGGGATATTCTAGTATTAGATCAATTTATTGATAGAACCAAATTACGTCCTAGTACGTTTTATGAAGGAGGTCAAGTGTGTCATATTTCAGCGGCGGATCCATTCTGCCCTGAACTCAACTCTCTTTTGGTCAATGAAGGTCAATCACAACAAATTCCTATAAAACTTGGGGGGACTTATGTCTGTATAGAAGGTCCAAGATTCTCAACGAGAGCAGAAAGTCGTATGTTCCGTCAATGGGGAGCTGATGTCGTTGGTATGACCGTATATCCCGAATGTGTGCTCGCTCGAGAGATGGAGATCTGTTATGGGTCTTTAGCACTGGTTACAGATTATGATGTTTGGGCAGATAAACCCGTTAGTGTTGATGAAATATTGAATGTCCTGAAATCTAATGTGGAAAAAACAAAGAAACTTTTTGCTTTAACCATACCAAAAATATCCCAAGCAGCTACATGCAACTGTTGGAATGCTCTGAAGGATGCAGTTCTCTAAACTTTTACGTGTGTGGCTATTATTCTAAATGTGAACCACATTTAGCACAAAACTTTGCATGTGCTGGCAAAGATGTGCCACACGACCTGCATGCAATAGTTGTAGCAGTAGTTTGAGTTGGTATAGGTGGAGTTGGTGGTTGTGATTCGGATTTAGACAAAAGTATTACGTCCTCTATGGAGCTAACATCAGTCAATGAAATTTCTAGATTGTCTCCTTCTTTTGTTTCGATCAGTAAGAAAACTTCTCTGTCTGTAGGATTAATTGCCAAATCTTTAACGCTACCAATTATCGCTCCTCTTGAGTCAACAACTTGCAGACCTGTCAATTTTTGAGTTGGAATGGATTCATTATGTTTTTTGCTCAATTGAAATCTACCATATTACACTTTCTTGCATTAGTCTATTAACTTTTACCAGAATAATGTTGATGAAAGGCTTAATTGGTAATGTTTTATGTCTGATATTGGAATCAAACAAAGAATAAGGACAATAAGCTTTCTTTAAATCATTTATTTTGAATTATTCAATTATTAGAATTGTTTTATCGATATAGTATCTGACAAAATCTAGAAGATTTAATCAACGAAAACAATCATTATATGCTTCCAATATAGATTTGTGACATTCACAATCAGACTGGGGATTTTGTTTCATGGTTGATGACGTAGGCATTATGGGGTATGGTGTTTGCATACCGCTCGAGAGAGTAGCAACAGAAACTATAGTAAGAAAACGTGAAGGTAGAAGAAAAGATATTGAAGAACTTCTATCCAAAATCAGGAATGGATTATTACTTCGATACAAATCTATCGCAAACTCCTCAGAGGATACCACTACACTAGCAACAGAAGCTGCTGAGAATGCTATAACAATGTCAGGGATAGATCCTGTGAAAATAGGGTCTGTTGCATTGGGAACCGAATCCAAGCCATATGCTGTGGGTCTTGCAGCCAGACATGTTGCATCTTTCTCTGGTGTTGGAGAAAACGTCTTCGTTGCAGATCTGGAGGGAGCATGTAATGCTGGAATGCAAGCAGTAAATTATGTCATGAGTCAAATAAAAGCTGGTATTGTAGATTGTGGTATTGCTATCGGATCGGACTTATCTCAAGCACCCGTAAAAGATGCTTTAGAATATAGCGCTGGAGCTGGTGCTGCCGCATTTGTTTTAGGTAAAAAAAATCTTGTTGCGACAATACGAGATATGGCGCCTTATTCTACTCTCTCTCTCGATTTCTGGAGGAGAGACGAGATGCTGGTACCCAAACATCACGGGAGAACAACTGTGGAAGTCTATACAAATGCAGTAATTGGAGCGATGGAAGAGTTGTTGAGACGTCATCCTAATATGAAAATATCTGATTTTGAGCATATCACTTTCCATCAACCTTCTGGGTATATGCCATTAAAAGTCTGTAAGGCCTTGGCTCAACCCAAAATTGAAGTTGGATGTGATCCTAATGTCCAAGATAGATTGAAAATATCTAAAGAAGATATTGAGACAAAGGTGAAACCTTGGCTAACAGTTCTGGAAACAGGGAATACCTATGCAGCGTCTACCCCCATAGCCATAGCAACAATTCTCGACAAGGCAAAAACTGGAGATGACATTCTAGCCGTCTCTTATGGATCAGGAGCATACACGATAGCAACATGGCTAAAAGTTGGAAAAGAAATTAATAAAAAACGGAAAACTGTTCTAGGTGTTCAGGATTATATCCGACACAGGAAAGAGATAGATTTCAAAACATATGCCCGTTATCTAAACGAGAGAACGGGAAGAGAAAAAATCCGACTAGAATATCCTAGAATTGTTGGATATATTGAACCCATAAGCAAAAAATCAATCGATGTAATTATCTGTTCTTCATGTAATAGGGTCTATTATCCAGTACGTAGTAGATGTCTTAATTTTGAATGCACGGGTAATCTTGATAAAATTACATTACCCATTAAAGCAAGACTGAAAAAACTATGTCCTCGTCAACAGAAGATTTTCAATAGTAGTACATTAAAAAATGGGAAAGTGATTATAGTTGATGCTGATGTTGACGAACTGAAACCCAAAATAGAGCTCGAATGTGTGACAAGACGATTAGATTATGAAGGGAGTGATGGATTGATAATTTATGGACCGTGCTATCGACCATTATTCAGAAAGAAATAATCCTTTTCGTATGAATATAAAATCCCGATTCTAATACAGAAGAGCCCACGTCATATGGCTGAATTTCAAGCTCTAAACCATTTAAATACGAGGTAATCATTTTCTTTCGATTTAGTTCTAGGTATAGAAATTATGAATTGTTTTCTTACGGTTGTCGCAAGTCGACCGGCCAAGACGATATCGAAAGTTCCCATTTTATCTTTTCTTTTCATTACTGATATTATGAATGGGGCATGATCTATTCCAGGGCCATGCTGATAGACGGCGAAGTCGGCTCCAAATTTTATTCCTGGCGTAACAACATATCCTTTTTCTCTAAGATCTTTATAGACGCAGTATCCATTCTCGAATTCTTTATAGGTAGTGCAAGCAATTTTAATAAGATCCTTTCTGTTGACTATTCTTCCTGAAGCTGCATTTCTGATTTTTAGCATCTTCTTTTCGAAGAGGTAAATACCTTCCATTAAGTCAAGCATAAGAGGTGATTCAAATTTTTGACCAGGTTTAGGTTTGGGTATTCCTACGGGCTTTCCAAAGAATCCTGATTCATAAAGTTTGATTCCATCTTCTATGTTCCAGATAACAAGTCTGGATCCCATGAGTTCTGCTTCAATCATTTATGAGTCGCCATTATTAGGTTGAAACTGCAAGTACTCTTATCTGATCTAGTACACTGATTATAATGTCAGCTGTATTCTCAAGTCTTTCAATTATATCTTTGAGTAAAAGAGTAGAACTATTCAATTTTGTTGTGACAATCTCTATTTCAAGTTCCCTCTGAACATTATCAATTTTCCTCTCAATGTCTTCAACGACAGAGGCCATCTCGAGAGCTTTTGTTGGATTAAACGTGAGGGACATTAGTGTTTCTCTCATCTTTGTTGACTCATCAAGGATTAAACTTGAAAGCAACGATATCCCTTTCATATATTTCATATCTATTTGGATCTTCTTTTCTTTACTACTTATGAGCCTGAATGCTACACTTTCAATATTGTCGGTTATTTCAGAAAGTCTAAAAGTCAATCTGAGAAAATCTTCACGATTCATTAAAAATGGTCCCAAAGATGCTATTTGATCAAGAATATTCAATTTTGATTTTGCTGACTCATCAATCATGTTGAGCATTTCTTTGTAATGGTCTTTGATTTCATCAGTTTTCTTGTCAGTAATGCTATCAATCATAAGAGCAAGTTTTCTTATAATTTCCACTTGATTTCTTGAATTATCTTGACAGAGGCCGAGAATTCTTCTTTTTGCAGTTGCTTCGTTTTCCAAAATATTTTCAATCCTACTCGTTATGTATTATTTAACAATTATTTGGAATACGATTTATAATTTAAAATGAACGCAACAAGGAGTTTCATCGATAATAATTTGATTAAGACACATAATTTTTAATGAATGTTACTAATTCATCTTTGTTAACTCTTTGTTGCTTCCAAGTATCTCTGTCTCTGACGGTTACTGTACCATCGTCTAATGTTTGATAATCTATCGTTATGGCTAGTGGTACAGCTATTTCGTCGGAGCGTGCATACCGTTTACCAATTGATCCTGTCTCATCGTAGTATGTTTCGAGACCTGATTTTTGAAGATTAGTGTAAATCTTCTTTGTTTCCTCTACAAGTTCTGTTTTAGTCATAAGAGGAAGGACAACAGCGTCGAAAGGAACAATGGATTTTGGCAAACTTAAGACCACTCTATCCTCTTTTGTTGAATATGCAAACTCCATTGCCGAGTATACTAACCTATCAACACCAAAGCTTGGTTCAATAACATGTGGTATTATCCTTTTTCCAGTTTCTTTCTTTGATGATGTTTTTATCTCAAAATGCTCTTTTGTTACTATATATTTTCCAAGTCGGTATGAGCCTTTCTCATTAATTTGAGTTTGAACTCTAGTTAGATCTTCTGATTTTAAAAGTTGTAATATTTTATTTGCATCATTTCTAAAATCTCTACGCAAAACATTTGCCTTTGGAATTAATTTCTTTTCTTGAACCTCTATCGGTTTCAAATATGGCTTAAAAACGCTCATGTCCACGCCTGAAAATTCCATATGTCTAGAAATGTCATAAGATGTTCTATATGCATGCCCAGAAACTTCAGTCCATCCCCATCTATCTAATAAAATCTCTTGATCAAATGTCTGGTCAGAATAATGTGCTCTCTCAGAAGGAGACTTTTCCAAAAATCTTTGCTTTTCTGGTGGAATCCCAAGTTCAGAAATAAATTTTTGAGATAAGGCCATAAAGTATCCCATCCATTCCATTAGAATTAGTTTCTTTTTTAGAGCATCCTTAACAGTAATTAATACTGGTTTTCTTGATGTAAACGGAACTAAGGTTATTTCTGTTTCTTCGATTTCTGATAGTCTTGGGCATGAAGGGTTAGTTGGATCAAAAAAAAATTCAAATTCCATTATGGTAAATTCTCTAAGTCTGACAGGACCTTGTCGTGGAGAGATTTCATTTCTTAACGCATGACCTATCTGACCTATTCCTATGGGAAATTTATCTCGCATCACTTCATGTAATCTTTTAAAATTTACAAATATTCCCTGAGCTGCCTCAGGTCTTCCATATCCAATATTGTCTGTGAAAGGCCCTATGGTTGTTTTAAACATGGTTTGAACATAGTTAGATTTTGAAAGTTGTCCGCCACAATCTTGGCAGTATACATCTTTCTTCTTTATTTGATTATCAAGTTTAATAAGATTCATGGATTCTGTATTGGATACTCCAGTTTCAGCTAAAAGATGGTCAACACGGTATTTTCTTTTACATTTAATACATTCTGCCATTGGATCTTTGAAGTGTTCAATATGTCCAGATGCTTGAAATACCTTTTCAGGAGTGATGACTGGAGTTTCTACTTCGAGAAAATCATGTTCTCTGAGAAAGATTTTTCGCCATTTGTCCTCTATCTTTCTTTTTACTGCGACACCTGGAGGACCAAAGTCTAGAAGCCCTCCTACTCCCCCATATATTTCATAGGAGGGCCAGAAAAAACCTCTTCTCCGAGCAAGCTCAATGACTTTATCATATTTATCAGTACTTTTCATAGAATATCAACTAATTAGACATATTCACGAAGATCAGAGCGTTTTAAAAGATTTAAGGTAATTTAATTGGTATCCTGTTTTACCATTTGTTCGGAAATTTCATCTAACCAATCGGGTAAATCGGCTACACTGCTTATGATTAAGTCTGGATTGTATGATTTTACTTCATCATTAAATATTCCAGTGTCTACCGCGACAGAAAGTGCATTTGCTTGTTTTGCCGCTTCTATGTCAGTAGGCATGTCTCCAACAAGAACGCATTGTTCAGTCGATAAGTTGAGGATATTTGCTGCTAATCTAACTTGTTCTGCCGATGGTTTGAAACTTTTTGCTTCGTCTCTAGTGACTATTGCCTCGAAACAATCAAGTATATCTAAATTACGAAGTTTTTCAATTGTGTCTTTGCGGCTTCTCGATGTTACTAATCCCAATCTGATGGTTTGATTTTTCTTCAATTTTTTGATGGCTTCGGTAGCGCCTTTAACAGGTGGAGATGATCTAGCTATCTGTTTAAGTTTTGAATATGATGCAAGTACCAGAATTATTCTTCTCCACCAGGGAAGTTTCAATATCCGGCCAATTCGCCAGAGAAATTTAAGCTCTGCGAATCTAGAAGTTCGACCGCCAATTATGATTCTAAGATCTTTTCCTATTCGGCTGCGTTGTGTATCATCTATTTTGACACCTAATTTTGATGATATTGATGTAAACCCCTCTTCCATGGGGACCATTGAATTGACAATTGTGCCATCTAGATCAAGTAATATTCCAATCTTATCATAGAGTTCTACGCCGTGCATTTTTTGCATCATACCGGTTTTATGATAGGTTCTTCTTGAAATATAGGGCATGATAATGATGTAACTGTCTATGTAATATTTGCTACTTTTTAGAAGTCTAAATTTGAGAATCTGGGAGTTGTCTATCTACTTATTCATGTGTCATATTTAATACAATAAAATTTGTACTCTAATTTCTCTCTTGATAATAGAACTAGTTAAGATGTTATCGATTAAACTTTGATTTTATTAATTCCTAATCTATAATTTATTTGTTAATTCATTTAACCAGAAGTTGTATCCCAAATAACTTTTTGGAAATTTATCACAATGTGATGATACTGATTTTATTTTAATAATTAATCTTAAAAATTTATTGAAAAGAGATTTTCTCTTTGATAAACTATATAATAGTTTTATTTTATCTGAATTAGATAATTCTTTAATAAAATTACCCGATTTGTAACATCTTTTTATTCCTAAAGATCTGAAAAAATGTTCTGCTTCTACGTGATTAAGTGTTTGAAGAAAATCTTTCATGATCTTATTGGTAGTGTAGCGTTTACCCTGTTTTAACATGTAGTCATAATTGAATTTCCAAAGATCATTACGTGAAAATCTATTCTTTTCGAGACAAAATATTGCTGTTTCTGTAGCAATCTTCGCGGATAACATAGCTGGACCAATTCCATAACCGTTCAATGGATTAGTGTGAAATGCGGAATCGCCTATCGAAATTAATCCATCTGAGACTGCGTTAAGTAATGGATGCCGTAGTGGAACAAGGCCAATTTCTGATTTGAGACATTTAGATTTCTTTAAATGTGTATTTATTTTTACAAAGGAACTAAACCTATTTTTTAGAAAATTGATATCCACGTTTCGACTTGAAGGGATTAGGATTCCTGTATTCACTAAAGTGTCTCTTTTAGGAATTATCCAACAATATCCTCCATGAGATATGTCCCAATTATAATGAATTGCACAAAAATTGCCGAACCTTTTATCCAATTGACGATATTCCCGATATCCGATTCCTGTATCGAACGAATTGATGCTTTCAGATATGTGCAAAATTGAGGGAAGGCTAGTCCTTACTGAAGCCACGATTCCAGTGGTATCAAATGTTATTGGAGCCTTGAAAACTGTTTTATCTTCTTTTTGTTTGGTAGTGATCCCTACAACATTTCCGTTTGACAATAATGTACCAGTAACTAATTTTTTGGGAAATAATTGAGCGCCTTGATCTTGAGCATCTTTGAGTAACTGTTGACTGAATAAATATCTGTTTAGTGTTAATCCTTTGCCCATTATGGAAAAAATATGACCGTGTGAATTTGTAAAGAATCTGATTTCATCTACTTCTCTTTCAATTACTTTTTTTGTTGGAGGCGACATATTGGATTCATAAAAATCGTGAAGTGCAACACCGTCACCACAAACTTTTATGCCTATTTTTGATTCAGGAAGAGCATCTAGTAATGCAACTCTGTATCCATTTCTAGCAATGAGTTTTGCTGCTGAACATCCAGCAATTCCTGCACCAGCGATTATGACGTCAAAGTTTAGACTACTCAAAGTTAACCAATAATTGCATATCTTAATGAATTCGTAAGAAAAAGATATGGTTGAAATGTTCTAAGTTTCTTTCTTCAAGAATAAATTGAGTAGGCAGCTATTTTATCTGGAATACGATACAATCTCAAACTACCTAAAGATAACGCTGTTTTACACATTGTATCAAGACTTGGTTGATGAAATGCCCATTTTCTTATTGCAAACATACGTAGGATTTTTGCTCCAAACATTAGTGCATCAATATCTGCCACATCATCTAATTCTTTGGCCTTATTGAGAGGTTCAAAACCTTTCAGAAAGATTAAATCTGCCAGTTGCAAAGCTTCATCTATTGAACCTTGACCTTTTAACTTTTCCATAAGTTTAGTTTTTTCAATGTTTAGATCTGAATGATTTATCTTACCTCTATCTAGTGCAAGTAGTGGTACACTATTGTATATCCCCAAGTTCAAGTCTTCTTCAAGATCTGCAATGTCATCATAAAGATTACATCCTTTGAAGAAATAATCCGCTGCTTCCCTTATCAAAAGAATATTCTGTAAATTATTCTTATCAAGTTGACCTAATGCTTTTTCAAGAAAACAGAAATCTATGTCTACCCATATCTTTCCAACGCTTTTTTCATTTACTTTCTTAATATATTCTTGAATTGTTGGAAGATTTCTTGACTTGTGTGATTTTTCATCCATTGATCGAATTTGTCCATCAATATAATCTGCAAAGTCTTTTCGATATATCCGTAGTGATTCGGAATCGTCGTTCAGCCCTTTTTTAACAGCTTCAAATGTCCATCTTGCCATGTTCAAACAAGAATTTTCTGCCTTAGCAATAAAGTCTAAATTGTTTTCAATGTAATACTCATCATTAGTAAATGCTTTAAGGTGTTCACGTTGAGATTTTACTGCAGCTTTTTTATCTACTAGCTTATCATGAATATTGTCCAGGATTTTTATGCTTGAGATGGCTGATGTTTTGGCAATCATTGAAGATAGAATCTCTTTGTTTTTTGCAGAGTTTGAAAGGATTGGTAGAGAGGTTAGTGCTGCTAAATATGCACCATAGTTATAGTGCTTTCTTTTTAGTAGTCTGCTTGATAACAGATCTTTTGAAGTAAGATATTGTGTGTCACCGAGTCTTGTTTCGAGTTGATTCTCGAAGTAAGATGTTGTATGCTTAATCAGGTTTATGCTTTTAGGAAACTTTGTTGATTTTAGATTGTTCATACATACGAGAAGAGATGCACCTAATATTTTGTAAAAAGTATTTGTTCCTTCAGAATCATAATTGTTTATTATGGTTGGTTTTTTTATTTCCTGATTGGAATTGAAGTTAAAAGGAGTAAACATATTATCCGCAATAATTTCTATGCGACACCTATGATATATATATGTATCGAAATGTGACACATGATGTTTTAAAAAAATAAACAATTTTCTCTATTTTTTTTAACATAAATTCTTTTTTTTTATTTTGCACTTTTCGTTTGTTTTTACATTTAACATTTATTAGTTGTTGTATTATTTTATTTGGTTTACAGAATTATTTTAATAACATAGAAAAGTAAAACCATAAAGGTGATAGTTGACACATACAACTTTTTAGACGTGGTTGTAGTATACAGATAATGATTATATGAAAAAAATAAAATTAATAGTCAAAATAGAAAAAAATTAGTAAAATCAACTTATAAAAACAGCAAATAATGAAATAATAAAAGTAAAAAATAATTGAACCATAAAAAAATAAATAAAATTAATAGGTAAAATAATTTATTGTTTTTGGGATTTTATTGAAAAGACTTGTAGGGATAGTAGGAAAGCCGAATGTTGGAAAGTCTACTTTTTTCACATCGTCCACAATGATAAGTGTGCCAGTGGCCGCTTATCCATTCACTACTATCAAACCCAATCATGGAGTTGGGTATGTTAGAGTTAGATGTATATGTAAAGAAATTGGAGTTAAAGATGAACCAGTAAATTCAACTTGTATTAATGGAATAAGAATGATTCCTATTGAACTAATAGATTGTGCTGGTTTAGTTCCTGATGCTTGGAAAGGAAAAGGTCTTGGCAATAAGTTTCTTGATGAAATAATGACTGCAGACGCATTGATTCATGTTGTCGATGCATCAGGAGCTACTGATATTGAAGGAAAGATATGTCCAGTTGGAACACATGATCCATTGAAGGACATCCAATTCCTTGACAGAGAATTAGATATGTGGATGTTGAGAATTTTAAAACGTGATTGGGATAAAATATTACGAAAAGGAAAACTAGGTATTGATGAGCTTATCGATAGTGTTGCTGATAGACTTAGCGGACTAGCAATAAGCAGATCTTCGATAGAAAATGAAGTAAAAAAAATGCGGCTTAAGCCTGAAAACATTAATTCTTGGTCTGAAGAAGACTTGATAACATTAGTGCATAATATTAGAATGACTTCAAAACCTATGATAATAGCAGCGAATAAAATTGATGTTTCTGAAGGCATGAATAATATATCTAGAATTGAAAAATCAGGATATGTCACTATTCCTTGTTCTGCAGAGGCAGAGTTGGCTTTGAGACGATCACGTCAAAAGAATTTAACTAATTACGAGCCTGGAAATGATAAATTTAACATATTGGATAAAGAAAAATTGAATCCTGAGCAATTGCAAGGATTACAAAAAATATCAGACGAAATCTTGTTGAAAATTGGTTCTACGGGAATTCAGAATACAATAAATTTTGCATTCTTTAAATTACTTAACATGATCACTGTATATCCTGTAGAGAATGTTGAGAATTTTTCAGACCATAAGGGTAGAGTGCTACCAGATGCCTACCTTATCCCATATGGTGCCACTGCCAAAGATCTTGCGAGCATGATACATACAGAACTTGGTAAAGGATTTCTTTATGCTACAGATGCTAGAACAAAAATGAGAGTAGGAGATGGCTATAAATTGAAAGATAATGATGTAATTTCAATAATAAGTACATCTAAGAGAGGATAAAACAATCTAAAAATAAATTACTCTGTAAAATATTTCAAAGTATTTATGGCTAAATTTCTAAAAAATATTTCTTTTAATTTTTTTCCTTTATCAATTGAAGGGCATTCTTTTCCAGAGAATAATATTTGATAAACATCGTTTTCAAGTGACTTCATTTCAAATGGATAAAATTGACATACTAATGGGCGATTAACATAAATTTTACAAAAATTATTGTTAAGAAATAGGCATTTACCATTATTTTTTAAAATCTCATGAGAATATGTTTTATCAAAAGTTGGGACTGCAAATTGTTCTATTGGAATATTGATTTTACGCGATAATGTAATGCTCTCTTGTTTTAGCAATTTAATACGTCTGATATGTTTACATGAATCTTTACAACATAATGTGCATCGTTGGCATTTCCAAGTTATTTCATTTGGGTAAATAAAACGATATTTAGACAATTGAAAACTAGATGATTTTAAATTATTCATTTTCATTGCATATTCTATTTTTTCCCATCGAAATATGTAGTGAAAAATCTTATCTGGCTTTTACGTGTTTTACTATTGGAGCACGAGCTTTTTTCAATACTCTATAACCGCATATTGGACATTTGACTTCAGGGGTTACAGATAGTTGTTCTAAAGAAACCTTTGAATTGCAATTAATGCACTCGTACACGATGCCAACTGGAGGTTTCTTATCAGAGGATTCCATTATCCAAACCTTAATTTGACATCCTGACGGATCGAATTAAAGGTTTTGTATTAGAAGTAATTGATAACAATTGGCAATAAATGGGACTTAGATTTGACATTTTAGGCGATATTGCAGTAATTAATAAGCCATCAGAAAACGGTGAAGTCGCAGATGCAAAAAAAATAATTGAGGGAAATAAACGAATAAAAGTTGTCCTATGCAAATCGGGATCTGTCAGTGGCGAATTTCGCATACCAAGTTACAAGAAGATTTTAGGGGAAAACAGGACATCCACTATACATCACGAAAACGGGTGTTCCTTCTATATTGATTTGGCATCTGTGCATTTTTCACCTAGATTAGTCAAAGAGCGTGAATTAATCGCCAATGATGTCAAATCTTGTGAAATTGTGCTCAACATGTTCGGTGGATTAGGAAGTTTTTCAATTGAGATAGCGAAAAAAAGAACTCATGTAATAATTTTTAATGTAGATATTAATCCAGAATCAATTAGATATTGTTTGAGAAACATAATTCTAAACCGACAAAGAAGAAAAGTAATAGCAGTATTGGCTGACGCAAAAGAATTTACACAGAATTTATTTCTAAAAAAAGTTGATAGAATTTTAATGCCTTTACCGATAAAATCGAAACAATATTTGAATTTAGCCATATCAAAACTAAATGAAGGAGGCATAATTCATTATTACGATTTCATTTATCCATCAAAAAATGAATCCCCAATTAAAAAAGCATTCACAGAAATAAGCGAAATCATTGAAAATAACAATATCATCCAAACAAATGGGAGAATTGTAAAAAGCGTGGCGCCGAGATGTTATCTTGTATCAATAAAATTACTTAAGCGATAATTATGAGCAAATTGAATATCATGGTGCTGCGCAATGTACTTGGCCTTTAATCCTTCTAAGAAAATTTTCACAGGTAAAACATTCAACAAATGAAATGGTTGTTAAAGTTAATGGACACACTACGCATTCTTTTTTCATCTTAGCAAGCATTTTACCGCCGACAGATCCTTTTAAGACTTGAACTTTTTCTTTGGGAACTTTCAATCGTTTTTCTGAAATATTAATATCAATTTCATGATTCACTTTAGGGCTGGAACTCAAACAATTCACCTTTTTTTGACGCGTTGTTATTGTCGATTATCGAGAAGCAAAATGCTCTCGAGGTTACATGACAGTTTAGTATGTTCTAAATAAAAAAATTGTTGCTCACCTATATATAGAAAAGACTCTCAATACTCTCAAATTTGCAATACATATGTAGTGCCTTTAATCTAGTAGATTTGAATGAGAGTATAAAGTTATAAATGAGAAATGAACGGCAGTAAGTGAGAGAGTTGAAATACAAAGCTATCCTTCTGGTAACTGTAGCTGTGCTTGCGATAATTGACGTAATCATATTGATGCAAGTTTTCCCTACTCTATACCAAAATGTACCTCTGCCACTACCAGAAACTTCTAAACCAATAGGAGGTGCACTTTTTTCAGGGACTTCCCTATATCTAACCTTAATTGCTTCAAATATTATTATAATAATAATTGTATTAAAAAAATCTGGATATGAAGGAAAATCCATTCCAAAAAAGAATAGCGATTGGTTTGATCTTATAGCTTTACTAGTCCTTGGGGTTTGTGGACTTGTTATGTGGTTCTATCCATTTTTCTTATTGTTTGTCATAGCTGCTGGAGCATATCTATTATTTTCCGAAATGCGTTAAATTCTTAATTTTTTCGAGATGCATTTCTGATCATACTAATAATAAATCCCGAAATCATGATCATTCCAGTGCAAAATGAGCGGATGAATTTCTGTGGTGAGTGATGATGCCAAAGGCCAATAGCAATCAGCGGTATAAAGATTATAGCAAATAATAGATCGATTGATAATAATACTAAGGTAATCAAATAGAGGACATAATAAAAATAAGTTCGTTTAAGACGTTTGGTTAGTAATCCCTCTCTAAGAAGTAAATAATGGTAATTTGGAACTTGTGTTAATCTATGCTTAAGATGTTCTCTATAATTGAATTCTCTTAAATGTCTGGCTCTTTCAGTTTCATGTTTAACAACTTTGAATCCTAATTTCTCTGCTTGAGATCCTAACCATAGATCATCTGCTTTACCAAAACGCTCATCAATATGCCAGTTAATCCTGTCAAGTAGATTTCTGGATATCATCGTACATCCTAATGTGATGTCTACAAGAAGAGAACTAGGTGACTTAGGATCATCGTTGAGATAAATGTAGGGTATTGATACGATTCCTATCTCTTGGTCCTGATCAATAAGTCGAACTAATTCTTGAATTGCATTGGTTGGTATCTCTACATCAGAATCTATGCTAAAAACGTATTTTGTATTAGTGTTTACCGCTAATTTGAAACATCCATTTCGGGCTTTAGCGATATTTCTTTTTGAGGGGGGCGATTCTTTTTCGTGAATTACTTTATGATATTGTGACCCATTTTTTTTAATAAAATTCTTAATGATTTTTGAGGAGCCATCTGTTGAACCATCATAAAATATTAGGGTGATTCGTTTTTTTTCGTAAGAATTTTTTAACAGCGATTCCAACATTTTATTCAAGGTTGTTTCTCTGTTGCTTACGGGAATGCAACTGGCAATGTTAGGGCGGATATTTTTCAAATTAAAATCATTATCAGTTGATTTTTGGTCTGAATTCATTTGATAACCACCCTGCAATTATCATTCGATATGCATCGAGCTGCCATTTTGCAACATCAGCATCTCGAGTTATTGCGTATATCCAAAATGCTTTTGGAAGTCCTAAAATTGCAAATATGAGAATCCTTCTCCAACTATAATATCCATAGGATCTCGATATTCTCCCAAAATCAATTAAATCTTGAATGTTTCTTGCAGTAAGATTGGCAAAATGATGACAGAAAGCTGAATTTGTGGATATCCATCTAAAGTCTTTATTGATTATGTGTTGTTTGAGGTAATGATCTTCCCATACATGTAGTTCACTTGGGATTTTAATGTCTTTTACTAAACTTGTGCGTATAATTGTATCATGTAGCATTCCTCTACGATTTCCTTCTATTAGCATTGTGTTCTCAAGAGATCTGCGGTAAAACTTTGAAACTGCCAAACATCGTTTAAGATCACTTGGAGATGTGGGTATAGCTACTCCCCATATCGCACCAATTGAATTGTTAATGTGTGTTCTGATCTTATCATACCATTTTTTACATAAAATTACGTCACTATCTATGAATGCAAACCATTCGGTCTCAACTTCATTTATGCCTTTTTGTCTTGATGTCCCACGACTTCCATGCATTTGTATTATTGAAACATTAGGGTAATTGTCTAGAATTTGAAGTGTATTATCTGTGCTGTAACCATCTATCACAATTAGTTTTCTGACTGGTATGTTTGTGTATATGCTTTCCAAGCACATTTTCAGATAAGGTTTCTCACTATTTTTAGTAAGAAGTACTACATCGATCTTATGTGGCCCTAGAAGCATTATGTCCACTACTTTGAAATCTTATTTCTATTACCCAACAATTTCATTAATATCATGTATATTTATTGGGAATATGTCATAGTAGTGAATTGAACAATGAATTTAAAGCGTCCTACCATCGAAGCATTATCATGGTTGCCCCATTCTGCTCCAAAAGTTGCCTTATATCGTAAACTCGGTGCCAATATAGGTGAACGAGTTCATATTGGTAAAGGATCTTTTATTTGGAGTCCGAATTTTCGAGAAATTACAATTGGTGATGGAGTAACTATAAGGGACAATACGAGATTTTTTTGTGAAAAGTTGACTATTCAAGAAGATTCCTATGTTGAACGAGATTGTTTTGTTTCAGGTTCAGAATTTATATTAGGGTTCGGAAGTTACTTTGGTCAACGCATGTTTGTTGACTGTACGGACCCTGTACAAATAGGACAGGAAGTAATAATTAGCTACACAAATATCTATACACATGAAATGAATTACACCTGGGTTACAGAAGGCAGAGTAAAAAGAAAATCAGGACCTGTCACAATAGGACGTAGAGCATCATTGGCGCCTGGCATACATATTGGTGCAAATGTCAATATTGGTGAACATTCGATAATAGGATCGGGATCAATAGTACTCAAGGATATTTCTCCATACACTTTAGCAGTTGGAGTTCCATGCAGAGAGATTAGGAGCATAAAAGATCAGTTTGAATCAAAACAAGAACTCCTTGATGATATTAAGAAATATGTTGAGGAATATGTTGCGGAAAAACTTGATAAATTAAATATTAAATTCCTATTTAATGAATCTATTACTGCACAGAATCTTACGCGGAATAATAATGGATACTTTGCTTTAATTGGAAATTCAGTTGACGATGAGGTATTCCAAAAATTGAAAATATCATCTGAAGAATGTATTTCTGCTTTTGATGTTAGAAGACAGTTGTATCATAAAAATAAAAATAAATTGACCCATGAGTTGAAACATAAAATGCGAAGGTTTGGATTAGTATTCAAACCTTACAAGCAATCAATTAGATAGACGTTTCATATTTTATCAAGAAATATTATGATACGATTTATTCTATGATTCTAAAAAAATATTACAGTAGATTGCTATCAAACATCAATATACGTAGATTTAAATATGGTTGATAAGAAATCATTTTATGTGAAAGGAGATCAAGAGGGAGTCGTAGAATTCTGCATAGACCACGTTTAGAATGTGAACCCAAAGAAACAGAAACAGTTTTAGTGTCAAAAAATTTTAATCAATTTTCTAACTGGAATGGCCTTCGTTCTCAAATTTTATCGTTATATTTTAAGTCAGGAGGTTTGAACGCCAAATTATGACAGATGTCTGTACTGTTTGTGGTCTTCCCAAGGATCTATGTGTATGCGGCACAATAAGCATGGAACAACAGGTCATAATAATACGAAAAGAAATGAGGAAATGGGGTAAAGCAGCAACAGTAATTGAAGGTATAGACCCCAAGAGTATTGAACTGAGTCAACTTGCAACTAAACTCAAAGCAAAATGTGCATGCGGAGGAACCGCTAAGAATGGTCAGATAATCCTTCAAGGAGACCATAGAGAAAAAGTCAAAAAACTACTAGCTGATGAAGGCTTTCCAACTTCGAATGTCGAAGTCCATTAAGGAGCCAATTATGATATGCAATTTCATGATATCGCTGAAACTTTGAAAAATCTTAAAAGTCAAAAATCTGGTATTCAATTCTGCCCTAAATGTGGGAGCTCGTCAATTCTTGGATTAGGATCCTTGGAAGGTTGGCTTTTACCAACCCAATTTACTTGTGAAGAATGTGGATATTCTGGATATTTATTAATGGAACTTGATGAAAGTAAAGAACATGAAGAAAAAAATTAGCTAGCGATTAAATCTAAATATTTAGGTGCGGTTATCCTTTTTTTTAAAATTTCTTAGCGATTATTCAAAAAAAAGAGGAAAATGAGAAATTAGTTTTCTCATTTAGGTCTTATACGTTTAATCCCAGAGCTTCTTTAAGGCCTTTGTATCTGTTCCTCACAGTGACCTCTGTAACATTGGCGACTTCAGCTATGTCTTTCTGTGTTTTCTTTTCACCCTCTAACACGCATGCGACATAGAGTGCTGCTGCAGCAAGACCCATTGGATCTTTTCCTGCTGCAATTCCTCTTCTCTGTGCTTCTTTAAGGATCTTTATTGCGCCTCTTTGAGTTTTCATTGAAATATCGGCTTTGGAAGCTATTTTTGATACACATCTTATTGGATCTTCTACAGGCATTTTTATGTCAAGTTCACGAAGTAGTAATCTATAGCATCGGGCAACATCTTTTTTCTTTATTCTGCTATCGGCTGCTACTTCCTTTAGAGTCCTAGGTGTTTCTGTGGCTCTGCATGCTGCGTAAAGTGAAGCTGCTGCGATCGCCACTATCGAACGACCTCTTACAAGTCCGCTTTCAAGCGCTTTTCTATAGATCACGGCGGCTCTTTCTTTTACAGAATTTGGAATGTGTAATCTATCAGTTAGTCTATCTAATTCTGCCATTGCTTGAGCAAGATTTCTATCTACAGACGAGTGGATTCGTGTTCTAATCTGCCATTTTCTAAGTCTTAGCATTTCAAGACGTGTGTTGAGTGGTAGTTGTCTTCCGTAAGCATCACGATTTACACGGTCAATAACAGTTGATAATCCTTTATCGTGAACTGAAAATGAAATCGGTACACCTACTCTTCCACGTGAATTCCTTTCTTCCTGGGTGAATGCTCGCCATTCGGGTCCTTGATTCAATGTTTGTTCTGTAAGGACTAAACCACATTCATGACATACTATCTCGCCTTGGTCATAATCTTCGATAAGATCTTTACTATTACATTCTGGACAATTTGTAAGTTTAATCGGTTTTCTTTCACGAGTTGGCAATATTATTTACCTCAATGCATGTTCGAGCATAGCATCTCGAGCGTTAACAAACCGCTTTGTATAGAACTAAGCAGGTCTGAGCCGAGACGACCCCTTTGGTCAGCTCATCCAATATATAAACATTACTTATATATAAATGTCCCGCATAATCCAATATTTACGTAAAACCATCAACCAAGAATAGCATCAAATTTGAGTAAATTTTCATTAATAATGGAAAGCTTAAAGATTCAAGCTTAAGATTCAAGTTGCAACCGTCAATGGTGACGGTGGCTAGCCCGGTCGTCTAGCGGTCAATATGTGGTCAAGACACGATTAAGGATAGCGGGCTCTGGATCCTCCTGAAAGGAGAAGAAACCCGTCGACGGGAGTTCGAAAAAAACACGTTTGTTCGAAATTCTCCCCCGGGCTACCATTTTTTTCATTAATATTTTTTTTATCATATAACTTGTTCGTTTTCTACAAAATTACTTTCTTTTTTTTTCCCTCAAAATCCTGAGTAGGATCATTATAACAATTATTAGCGATGATATAGCTGCCACGGTTGCAACATTTATCTCTACAAAGTAGGCAGGATTCAATCTTTTAATTACTATTCCAATGAACGCCCAGACTATTACCAAACCAAAGATTATGTCTTTTCTTCTGTACAATATTAATGCTGTAATGAATGTTGTAATAAAAATAATAGTCATAGTTGAAAAAACTGCTGCAGAATTATATGGTTCAACACCAATCCAGACTAGAAATGTTGTAACATTTGCGACTGTCGCTACCGTAATCCATCCTAAATATACTCTAAAGGGAACAGTGAAGAAAAATCTATCGCGTGATGAAATGGTGTAACTGTAATCTCCAATTTCTAATCTCAAGTATATTGCAATTAATGATGCGAGTAGGAGGATCATGAAAAAAAGTGATAAAGGAACAAGTTCATAATGCCAAGAAAAGATCCAAGCTATATTGATAAAGTTGCTTAAAACAAAGAACCAACCTATTCTATGAAGATAATTTGACTTATCAACATCTGTTTTTACAACACTTCTTGCCTGATATATTATGAACAAAAATAATAGCGAATAGATGATTCCCCAGATCGAAAAAGTTATTCCAGCAGGTACGAACAAGTTTGGTAGATTATCAGATAATTGTCCTGTAGTCGTATTATTTATGAATCCAGATGAAGCTAACATGTTAATAAAAAAAACAATTACTGTAGTTACTATGTTTGAAAATTGTAGAATTCCTGTATTTTCCTGAATTTTCATCTGGAATCCCCTTTATTGTTTGTTATTCTTTTTAATGAGTTTTATTGATCCATCTGTTGAATTAATCATTACAAAATCTCCAGTTTTTATTTGTTTTATTGGATCGATTTCTGGATTATCGATCAACGGAATATCAGCAATAGCGCAACCGGCTGCTATGATTGGGTCAGTTATGCGATTGATTATTCCGGCCGGTTTTGTACCATTTTTTGCCATCGCGAACAAGGTATAGGATCCTACTGTGCTTCCTTTGCCATTTGGGAATATCAATATCTTTTTCGTGATGTTGGATCCTTCAAGTTCATGTCCTTTTTCTATGATGAAACCTGTCTTAGGATCCACGCCGCCTAAGAAAGAGATTGGTTGACTAGTTACCAAAGCCTCTCCTTGGGCAATACCATGGATGAGCCCTCTACCTTTGATCTCAATTACCGGTGATTGCATAATTTAGACATCCTTTTAGATCTCGAAGACATACTTTTGATTTACATAGTGTAGGCAAATAATTTGCTGCCTTAGAAGAATTTGTCATTACTCGGCTTATACCCATTCTCTCAAGAGGAGTTACAACCATGCAGGTGTCTTTTAATACTCGTCCACCCGCCTTTTCAATTTCATCTATGTACCCTTTTGATTTAGCGATTTTCCATATGTATCTTGAAGTACATACGTAGAGTTTGTTTACAAATTTGGTTCCTTTAGAAATTTCTGAAATTTCTTTTATTTCTTCTATACTGCAGTGAGGACATCCAATAAAGACAATGTCAGGATCAATTTCTTGTGATAATGATTCTTTTGTTTTAATAAGATCGTGACGTGTGACAGGTATTTTTTCTCTTAATTTTTCTTTTTTAAAATCTTGATACTCTGGTGTGATGTCTTTTATGTGATAAATTGCTTGGCCTCCTGAAGTTGCCATGGAGGCTCCTAATGTTTTAAGAAAAATGTTGTTAATTAGGTGAGTTGGTAGATTTATTAGTGGTATTTCTCCACTCGCCTTTTTTCCTATGTAGAACCCTAAGAGGCTGAAATCAAGTTCGTTTTTTAGTTCATCTTGAACATCAATTGAAATCGTAGGCTTTCTGTTTTCTTTAATGTGGAAACCATACGATGGTGTCTTACCTATTATTGCACTTGCAAGTGCGATTGGGCCTCCCTCACGATTAGTCATTGCACCTAGAACTGAATTTGCATATATTACCGCTGATGATTCTGCCCAAGCTAAATGATCTCCATACTTTGGAATTCTTTCCAGTAGATATGGTGTACAAGTGCATGTTGACTCTACACCAATCTCATTTAATGCTGAAATAATCTTTTTTTGATTTATAGCGAAATCTTCTGGAATTCCGATTTCTTTCCAATTATCTAGATCCATGCCCGTGGGATTAATTGAAGCATAGACTGAGGTTTTTGCTCCTGAACGTGAGAAATCTTGAATGAATTCTAAACCTGCGTCTCCTATTGTTTTATAAGATATTCCTGATATTTGGGCGCTTTTTATCGGTATTAATCTGTCAGCATCAAAGATCTCACCCATGGTCACCAGCAATCTCATTGCTGTAGATGCAGCTTCACCTGACTCTCGATTGAGTATCTTCTCTTCTTCCACTGTGAGGTACAATGTTATGGTTTCACGCTTCGCGATTTGGAGGGATTTTAGCTTTTTCAAAATCTCCTTTTTGTTTAAGAAAGGTAATTGTAGCGTCTATTCCAATTTTGGTTGTAAGGTTTGATTCTTGATCCCCAGACGGATCTAGACTTGATCCTCGTGCATTTTTTATCATTACCAATCCTCGGTCTCCTTGAAATCGAGTAGCTATTGCCCACTCAACATCTTTCATATCATTTACATCGATGTCTGTATCGACGATTATTACTTGTTTAAGTGAGGGATGACCTGCAAATGCTGCAAGAATCGCATTTTTAGCATCTCCTTCTGTCTGTTTTTCAATTGAAACTACTGCATGGAGCCAGTGGCAACCTCCAGGAGTTAAATTCACATCTTTAATTTTTGGAATTACACCTGCAACAGTTTCAGCTATTTTTGATTCTTGAGGCATGCCCATTATTAATCCATGTTCCATCCCAGAAGGAAGTAATGCATGGTAGATGAAGTTCTTTCTGCAAAAAATATTTTCTACTTTTACTAAAGGCTGTTTACGAACGATATCATATGTGCCGGTTAAGTCTACAAATGGGCCTTCATCAACGTCTTTATCCAAAAGGATTTTCCCTTCAATAACAATTTCTGAGTCTGCTGGAACATTCGCATCAATTGTTTTGCATCTGGCTATTTTTAGTTCACCGTTTAGTAGTCTATTGGCAATCCCGTATTCACTAATTCCGAATTGTGCAGGACACGCAGCCGCAATAAGGATAGCTGGATGTAGACCTATCGCTATTCCAATATCAAGTGTTTTTTGACCTGAATCTCTGGCAATTTTGCAAATTCTGTAGAGGTGTCGTGGAACGATTCTTACTGCCATGTGGTGGTCGTCAATGACCATGAAGCGATGAAAAGAGACATTTTCTTTTTTTTCACCTGGTATTTTTGCAGATACTATGGCTGAGGTTATGAACGGCCCACCGTCTCTATCGAAATGCGTCAGAATTGGTAATTCATTAAGTCCTGACAATTGTTCTTTAGCTTCAAGAGTTCCATTGGCGTCTGGATTTTGTGGAGAATTAATAGCCTTCATTAAGAATGGCCTTATTTTTTCTATAGGCATCCCGATGGCTAATGACAATTTTTTCTTTGTTCCACATATACCTGAAACAATTCTGTTTTTATTGTCAGTTTTAAATAAAATGGCCTTTTTACCATCATGTTTTCTGATCAGTGCTGATGCTTGAAATTTAGTATCTATTGGCTTGTCGATTTCAATTAGTTCTTCTTCTCTTTGTAAATCCTGGATATATGACCTAAGGTCTGCCATTCACTTTTTCACTTATTCAGTCGATATTAGATGTTCAGATATTAAGATAGATCTTTTCCCCAGGGATTAAATAGATCTTGTTGTAGACCAAGTCTTAGGAGTATTCTGCCAACGATAAAGTCTACAAGATCCAGTATGGTTTTGGGCTTATGATAGAATCCTGGACTTGCTGGCATGATTGCAGCGCCCATACGACTTAATTTTAAAAGATTTTCAAGATGAATTGAATTTAAAGGTGTTTCTCTAGTGACTATGATTAGAGGCCGTCCTTCTTTTAGACATATATCTGCAGTTCTTAACAGTAGATTTCTGGAATTTCCACTTGCTATAGCTCCTACTGAAGCCATCGAACATGGAACAATGACCATCGCATCAAATTGGTATGATCCACTAGCAAGTGGAGAAGAAAAATCATTAATATCATAATGCTTCTTGGCCATGCTTAGGATGTCTTTAGGTCTCTTCGAAAGTTCGAGTTCAAAGATCTCTTTTGCTGGATTTGTAATTATAATTGATACATCTATTTCTCTCTCTTTGAGAACTTCTAGAAATCTCCAAGCATATATTGTGCCACTGGCTCCTGTCATACCCACTACTATATGCAACATTCTTCACCAACAAATATAATCAAATTCAAGCAAGTTAAAGAGCGGAAAATGTATCTTATCATAGTCCAATATTAAGAGTTAGATGATTTGATTCTCTTGAACTCTTACAAGTGATAATCTGTGCCTCTGACTGATGAAAAACAAAAAATGAGGACAGTTGCAATAGGTGGAACTTTCGAAATATTACATAGAGGTCATCGTAAACTTTTCTCAAAGGCTTTCCAACTGGGTGACAAGATCATAATTGGTTTAACGAGTAATGAGTTCCTTGCTAAAAAACAAAAAAAACACATCGTTAGTAATTATGATGAAAGGCATGAAAATCTGATCACTTTTCTTTCAAAAATTGGAACTTCAAATAGAGTAAAAATCATTCCGCTAGAAGATCCATATGGACCAACAATAGATGATGAGCAAATTGATAGCATAGTGACAAGTCGTGAAACTATGAAAACAGCTTTGGAGATCAACAAAATTCGTAAAAATAAAAAATTCCGACCACTCCGCATATATGTTATTGATTTTACATTGGCTAAAGATGGTTTTCCTATATCTGTAAGCCGTATTCTTTCTGGAGTAATTGATAAAGAAGGAAAAATACTGTAGAAATAATTATTATTTTTGAAAATTTTCATGCTATTATGCACATATCCAATAAATTGGAGAAACTCTCTGTCATTGGAGAACGTTTTTCTTTTTTATTTCATTTTAATTGTTAGAATAGTAATTACGATACCAAATAGGATACCATTTGTATAATTAAAACTTTAGATGGATTCTAGCAAAAGATCTACTGTCAATTTGACGATCCAATTTATTGAATGATTGCTTAACGTTCCAAAAAATTGGATGTGCATAAATGAGTTTAAACAAGAAAATAGTTAAATGCGTCAAAATACTTTGCTTATTTTATAAAGCTATTTTACTCTGAATTTACCATTAATATTCAATAAAGACGTGTGACATTTTGCCTTTCATCTATTGGATTATATTAATGGTTGTGGGAATTGGCATGGGAGTCGCCTTCATGGCATGGGCTTTATCAAGTAAAGACCAAAAAGAAGAAAGAGAAGAAAACCAAGACTAAAATTAAATTTTTTTTGGGCGCTCCAATTTTTTGGAGTGTTTAGGAACTATCCAATTTATTGGATGACGTATGATTAGACGATTTACAGTTTTGTATGGCGAATTGTTGGCTAGTAACGCCTAGTAATAGCAGATCATTGAATTCTTCTAATGGACAATCAACAATGATAAAGAGTTAGAGATGATCTTAATTCTGAGGTTTAAGCATTAAAATTGGATGCCTCTCGTGAGGCCCCTGTGATTTCTATGTTTTAACTCTCTTGATAAAATAGACTGTTAACACTATTGTGATTAATCCTGTTAGTGCTATGTATGGTGTTAGTATAGCGAGTTTGTTTATTGGTGTGACTAGTCCTCCAACTGGTGCAAGATTTTGGGTTACTACAGGTTTTAGACGAGTGGTATACTTATTATTAATATCAGGTCCACCCGGTCCAATAGCAACCAAGCCCCCAGATGGATGCTCATAAACTTCTGGTATGTTTATTGGGGATGATCCTTCGCCTTTACAGTGGAACGTGAAAGTCATCCACTTCCAGTTTGAAGCAAAACCACCGTTCTCCGACAAAATAAAGGCATACCATGAATCTGTCTGTTCAAATGGGCCCTCTACTACCCTCCAGAAAGTTGGCAGGTTAAGTTCAACATTCTGTAGTTCCATCAGGTCAGGATCCCAAGTAATGTAGACGTTTAATAATGTCATAGGGTAGAGCAAGTCTCGTATCCATAGTTCTACCTCAAACTCGTTACATACAACCACATTAAATTCTCGTGAACCCATAACGTCAGAGGTGCCGCCGTGCTCCAACGATATAGATGCAGGAGATTGTTGTGCTTGAACTTGAGACATGAAACCAGTAAAACATAAAACCGTAAGTAAGAGTGGAAGTAATAGAAGCTTCATCCAACTAAACCAACCCTTACAATAATATCTATTAAATAATTAAGAGTTATCACAAATCCAATTAATCCATAAAAAATCCATTTATTGACTTGTATTTAGCATAATCATAATCTTCGTACAATGATTCATTTTTTCAATGGACATGTAGCACACGTTAATACTCCGAATCCTCTGCAGAAAATAATGATCATCTTACTCTTTTTTCTAAAAATACTCTAGCTAATTGGATTTTTTTCTTATTTTTTTATACTTAAAACAGACATAATTTTTCCATCATAATGAATTATGTTTCTCATCATAATTTATCACAAATCAAGCATTTTTGGCACGTGCAATTTTGGTTGCACAAGATATATATTTCTACGAAACCGTATATGCAATATACATTGCAAACATGGCCCATATAGGTAAAACATGTTGATCTTTGAAAGTGACTTATCATGGCTCAAAAAAATGCAGTCAGGATTGCACGAAAGCCTTTAAGAGGTATTCATTTCGATAAGGAATCCATTTCATTGAATCTCTATCCTGATTTTGCAAGTATAATGTATCCTGCAAATACCAAACAACGAATAATATTGAATTTCTTGATTAAAGAACTTAAAAATAAAAAAGGATTTTTCTCCAAACATGCATTGAATTCGTTCGCTGTTAAAATTCGAAGTGGATCTTTAATTTGGAAAAATAAACCATTCAAAGCTTCAAGAAGATTAGTCTATTACGTATGGAGAGATCTTCTCAATATGGGCATGGTCTCTTGGAGCAAAAGGTATGTTGGAGACTCATTAAAAGAAGGATTTTTTGTCGAATTTGAGGATTTCAGGAAAAACCTTGAAAAGATAGCTTCAAGATGGGAAAAAGAATTCGCCTAAGTAGGACTATTTTGAAACAACATTTATCTTCTGAATGAACATAAAAAATTATGAGCGTTTTGAGATCAAAAATAATGATGGATATTACAGCGAAGACGATATAGATATACTCAGCATAAAGAAGTTGCTAAAATTTGGGCTTCTAAAGTGCGCGATAAAATATCAGGTTTAGTTTGAATAAAGAAATCATTTTCATAAGAAAAGTAACATTTTATTTCAACGAATCAGAAGTTTTAACGATTGATCTAAAATCCAATTTATTGGAGTGTCTACTAACCCTTCGATAAATTGGACCCTCAAGTCGTATATTTTGTGTCAGTCTTATTCTCTTGTTTTTGTGTTCCAGGAAATGGTGGAAGAGGTGGAGGAACGCCTATTGTCTTCGCAATGACTATTGACTCAGCTATAGCTATACTGGATACGGCCTGTATGATCATGTTAGGAGGAGGTTTTTTGCTCTTATGTTCTTCCATGATTCTGTCTAACTCATTTTTTTCGCCTGATGTTTGTGCTCTGCCTTTTATGTTGATTTGAGCAACCGACGGTGTAAATGATGCCGTAAAGACAAAGGGAGCTTCAATTTTTTCTGGAGATTTCCTCTCAAATCCAAGTAGATTAACATTTACTGATATTTGTAATTGTTGTGGGAGAGACGTATCTGTCCCCCATAATCTTTCTCCAGATATCTGAGTTATTAATACTTTTACGTTGGACATCTGATTTTCTCCATACTATTTATCGATATTAATTATAAGGATTAACTCTTTGATGTTGCACGTTTACGTGTTTTCTTAGGTATTTTCTCTATTACAAGCTTTTCCCCAACTATTTTTGCCAATAAAGGTTGCCCTTCTTTGAATGGGAAACTTGAATCATCAGTAAATTTTATAGGCAAATATATTCTTGGTGAGCGATATATTGCATTACCATATTTGTCCTTTTTTCTAACTATTGATAATTTGACAAGTAATTTCTTTACCATTTGCGTACCAATAATCATACTAGTTTCTAATATAAAAACTTCCAGTAAAGAAAAATTATAGGCGGTATTAAAAAAGAATTTATCTTTCCAGTAAACTTTTCATAGTATGAATAATTCCAATATTTCGAACATACTATGCTTGCTGGGGCATGATTTACATAATATGGATTAACGATTGAAGTGATGAGTGCAAATATTGAGTCCTCGACAAATTCTCTCTGCCATATTTTTGATCATTGTAATAGTTGTAATACTTTATCCAGCTACCGCTATAGGAACTCTAAGGATAAACTCTCAATACAAGCAAGCGATAATTTACACAGAGGAAGGCCCTCTTGATATCACAGGAGTAACCAATCTAGAGGTATCGTTTTCTGACGTAAAGATACATATTGCTAATGCAAAAAACGATTCAGGATGGCTACCAATAAGCTATAAAACAAATAGTTTAGATCTTATCGGAAATACCAGGAAACCCAACACAATTCTTCTAACTCCTACAATACCTGTAGGCGAATACGATATGATCGTATTAACATTCTCGGATACTTTTGCTACATTTAATGGAACAACTATCAAAGTGGAAACTAGCCCTCAACTTGTTGTTCTTTACTACCCGTTTACAATTAAGTCTGGTTCGGAGACAGAATTGAAGCTGGAATTCATTGCTGATTATAGAGCACTAAACGCGCGTGCCACGGTTTTTTTTGAAGTAAACCCTATACTTGACTAAAAATTTGTTTAAGCGTTAAAGATTTAATTAATTTGGATACGAGTGTCAATAACATGTGTGTATTAGGAAAAGATAAACTGCTTGAATTAATTGAAACATCAAAAATAGTATATCCATTTGACCATAACCTGCTAGATGGGGATGGTTATATCCTCACAGTTAAAGACGAGACCACTCTCCATTATTTAGAACATAAAAATCTCATTTCTCATGAAATCGTTTTTACACCACCTAATCTCATAGCGCACCTTACTGCTAAGAGCCGTTATGGCCGAATGGGTCTATCGTTCCTTAATGCGGCCAAAGTTCATAGTGGATTCATAGGCAGACTAGCACTTGAACTTGTTAACCTAAGCAACGATAGACAACCTATAGTCATTAAAAGAGGTGACCCGCTTATGCATATGGAATATATTACAAGAGATGGAAAGGCATCCCCGTATCTAGGGCCATACCAATTTCAGTACATGAGCAAAGAAGAAGTTACAATGTACAAATCTCTAATTGAAAACAAATATCCTGAACTATTTGATTCGAATGACCTTGAAAGAATGACCAAGGATCGGGTGGGCGGTATTTGAAATCATTTAGGCGCACGTTTAGTTTTCAAAAGATGCTTACCCACATAACGAGAAATTATAGTCAAAGCTATCAAAGTAATAACGATGGTAAGCATAATAATTGAATATCTGCTTGATGAGGCCTCATATATTACAGAATGATCAACTATAACGCCGTGGCCGGGAATCGAGACAGTTGCGTTGGAATCTGCGTAACTATAGAATGTGGATCCTGAACTTGTATCGGTTGCATTTGCAGCTATTATCTGAGCTCGCAAGTCTAGTATTGTTCTAGTGGGCAAATTCCATGATGTCGTAAATGAATTTTCGTCAAAATATTTGCTCCATGAAGTGAAATTAGTTGAAAATTGTCCGAGATCGAATGTTGATACGTTACCTGCAATGTTCATTGCCATTGGAGTTGTTATAGGCGTATAGAAAGGTGAGAAAAAGTTTACACCAGACTGATTAGATAACTCATAAATCGCAGGCCGAAGATATTCTTCACCAACAAGATTGTAACTTAGATTTCCAACTTTGAGATCAGAAATTACTTTAAATGGTATCCAACTCAAATCTATCGATGTAACTTCATTCTCTGAATATGAAACACCATCTAATTCGAAAATGGTGCTGATATTAAGCCAAGAATCATTCGATTTTACATAAATAGAAAGAGATAAAACATTCAAAGGCTTTCGCGCCTGAACATTCAAAGCATCTTCAAAAGCGGATTTAGCTATGTTAAGTTCAGAACCTGAAATGTTAGTATCCGTTTCTGGGAATTTAGTTAGGTTTTGGTAAAGTATAGACTCGATCTGAATTTTTACTTCTTTATCATCAATTTCTACTTCTAGACTTGATCCTGATGCATAATTCAAGTTACTACCTATTACTAAAAGAATTAATAGAATACTAAAAAAGAAGACATGTATTGAATTTTTCAATTCTATGTTTCTCCAGACCTCTAAAACAATCATGATACTTGATTTATCATAGCACTTTTGTTCCTACAGGAACTTCATCAGGCACATTCAACCAAATAGGTTTACCTTTGTCATCTGCTGCAAGAAGCATCCCCTTAGATTCAGTTCCAGCTATAACTTTAGGGTCGAGATTTGTTAAGACGATAAAATTTTTATTAATAAAATAGTTAGCATCGTAAGTTTCCCCTCCACCAGCTACAATTTGGTTTTGAGAAGAGCCCAAATTGACTTTCAATCTGAAAAGTTTCTTACTGCCTTCAATTCTCTCGGATTGGATCACTCTACCTACTCGGAGGTCTAATTTCTCAAATTCTTTGAAGGTTATTGTCATACACAATCTCTCATTTTTATTTCCTCATCTTGAGTTACAATCAAGAATAAAGCTATTTTGAAATCTCGTGCAATATGAGTAAAATTCCGTATGAAAATAGAAGTAAAATAGCTGGAATTGAGGGTAAAAGATAGAATATGAATTGAGTTTTTCTTGGAAGTATTAGGAATAAACCATAAACGAAAACAAACCAGAAAACTGGAAGTAGCTCGGATTTACAGTTTTTTTTACGCATACAATCATAAATCAAGTATATAGAGACAGGTATGGCGATAGGATATATGAATGGATTAGCAATAGCCGAAATTTTTTCTACTGCGTCTGAATGTATTGGGAATGGTACATTATTGATTAACCATCCGAAAGGTAAGGCGGCAGATGAGTGAGGGGAATCTAATGTTAGATGCCAATTAAAAGAGAACATGAATGTTCCTACGAATGATGAAGGATCATGAATTATAGCAGGAAGTAGACATAGCAGAAAGACTCCTATTGCTATGGTGATAATTTTGATAATTTTATTGATTTTTTTTGAATAAATTAGATATGCAATTATTGCGATAACTGCAAAAGCCCCTGATAACTTTACACCGCAAGCCAAACCCAAAGCGATAGCAGAGATAGAATATTTGTTATATGCTAATGCTAAAAATGCTAAGATTACAAACAGAGCTAAAAAAACATCTAACATGGCTATTCTTGACATTACATGTACCATGGGATCAAAAATTAGAAGAATCGAAGCCATTATCGCAGTTGGATTATCAAATACCTTCTTTCCAAAAAGGTATAGTGATGGAACCATTATGCTACCAGCAATTACAGCAGCTATTCTCCATCCAAAAGAATTGTAGCCGAAAAATTCGATCCCTATTGCTATAATCAATTTCCCTAAAGGTGGATGAACATAATTTGGATCCGCTTCAAAATTTAGTAAAGCATTTGCAGCAGGCGCATAGTAGACCTCGTCTACCATAAAAGCTGTGGGAGTATCAAAATTCATAAAACGAATTGCTAATGCACATATGAACAGCGCAAGTGATGTTATAAAAATCGATTTTTTTTTAAAAAAAGAGAATATAGTGGCACTAGAATTGGACGCTAGAAATCGCGTCCGTTTCCACTGCATTTGCCTCATTATCATATTGCCAACGATTGAGAGAGGGAGCGATAAAACCTCTCCTACTTGTAAAGATCTTCAGCTTGTTTGTTAAGACCTAATCTTTTCAGAGTATCTCTTGATGGAATCCCTGTCTTTTTATCCCATCCCATAAGGTCGTAATATTCATCTTTCATTGGTTCCAACTCTTCCTTTGGACAATATAGTCCTTTTGAGGGGCCTTCTGGAATAGGTTCTGTCATAAACCTCTCAGCTAAAACATCATGTTCTCTTCTTAGGCCCTCTCTGCAGTTAAATGCTCTTTCCAAATTGATAATACGATCGGTGCAGTCGATGAGTTCCTTAAGATTAAGATCCATTCCAGTGACTATGTTGATTGTATTGAGATATTCATCTTTAACTTCTAACAATCCATATATTCCCTCAAGCATTCTACAGATTATCATGGAATCTTGCAGAGTTGTAATTCGTTGAGTACCTATCGCATATTCAGCTTTTCTTTCTGTTGTTTTTCTGTCAGTTGGTGATACCCCCACTCTCTCCGCAGTAGGCCTGCCGTCTTGATGGCTGCCTCCCCTCGTAGATGTTGCTTGACCAAGTGCGAATCCTTTCATGGCTCTAGGAGAGTGCCCAGCTAGTTCTAATCCTTTTTGTGCAATTGCATATTTCTCGGAACCCTTGCCTATCTTTCGTGAAGCAATAACAACTCCTTCAGCTAGTAAATCCCCAATGCCTTCTCGTTTTCCTATTTTTTCTATTAATTCAATCATAGAAGTTTCGTTACCAAACCTAAGCTCTAGTCCATTTACATCATCTTTTTTCAGTATCCCTCTTTCATAACATTCCATAGCAAAAGAGACTATCATTCCAGCAGATACGGTGTCCATTCCAAATTCATTACATAACTGATTAGCCTTGGTTATTGCCTCTAATGAAGATACGCCACAATTAGATCCAAGTGACCATATTGTCTCGTATTGTGGTCCTTGAGTAAAAATGCCTTTATATGGGCCTTTTGAAATGTACGAATATTTTTTGCATCTTATAGGACATGAAAAACAACCTCTATCCTTGACTACCAGATCTTCACGCATACGAGTTCCACTAATTTTTTCGATATCTTCGAATACTTCAGTCTGCCAGTTTCTTGTGCCAAGCATTCCTAACTGATTTTGAGCTGTTGTTACAGCAGGCGTCCCTAATGTCGGAAGAGCTTTTCCAGTTCCTGCATTACTCGTGATTTTTTCATAAAGGGTTTTAACATATTCCCTTACCTTTTCAACATCAGGAACTTTTACATCTTTTGTGCCAGTTACTGTAATTGCCTTTAATTTCTTTGATCCAAGAACAGTACCGACTCCCCCTCGTCCAGCGGATGACTCGCCCCAAAATACAGTAGATATTTTAACAAGCAGTTCAGCCGAAGGACCTATACATGCTATCTGAGTGCTCTGATTATTTAGATCACTTTTCAATATTTTTTGAGTCTCAAAAACATCTTTGCCCCATAAATGTGATGCGTCTTTAAATTCTACATCATCATCGTGTATCGAAACATATATTGGATTTTTAGAATTGCCTTCAACTATTATGCCGTCGTATCCGGCAAATTTTAATTCATTTGAGAGATATCCACCACCATAACCATCAACGAAATAGTTTGTAAGTGGAGATTTTGTAAAAACTCCCATTTGACTGGTTGGAATGATAGTTCCTTCAACAGGTCCCACAGCAAAAATTACTTTGTTTTTTGGCCCAAGAGGATCTATTCCAGGTTCTAATTCATCATAAAGCAGCTTTGCAGCAAATCCATTTCCACCAACAAACATTTTTGCCATTTCTTTTGTAAGGGGGGTGGTTTGAGCTTTTTTATCTTCGAGATTTAATCGTAAAAATTTACCGGCGTATCCACCATATTCAAACATTTTTAATAACTTCTCCATTAATGTTACACATTATTTCAATAGTATTTTTCTCATTTTATCTGGAATATTTTTGATCTAACATTTTTTTAGTCTTATTATTTATGAAAATTTTTGACGCTCTTTATTTATTTGTTTATCACTATAATCTTTCCTCTTTTCTTCAGACAAAACTTGTTTTCCTCCAACCATTAAAGCCTTAGAAGCACAGAACTTTGCACATTCAGGGTCTCCACCGCAAACATCGCAAACAAGGGGAAGATTTGTATCTGGATGCCATGAAATAGCTGCAAAAGGACAAGCTTCTACACATTTTCCACATTTGATGCATGTATCTTCATTGATAATCATTCCTCCGCCAACTTTTTCATCTCGATATATTGATTTAGGATCAGTGGGACAAGCTTCTTCGCAAGGAGGTTTTCCGCAACTTTTGCAAACATTAACAGTGAATAATTCAGGAACTCCTTCTAATTGAACTCTAATTCGAGATTTGGCAGGATTGAATACGCTATCATGAACCATACTACATGCTAGTTCACATGTTCTACAACCAGTGCATCTATCTGCCAAATAAACTAACATTGCGCACATATCATCTAAACTCCTAAAGTTATACAAGATTGTAATTATTACAGTTTTATGTTTTTCTACTTAAAAATGAAAAAATTGTTAGTCTTACATTTCACCAGGTGTAAGAATTCACTTACGTATATGCTCAATTCTTTCATTTTATTAACCGCCTCCCACTGGATCTAACAGAGACACAACGTCTCCATTTGTTATTTTATGATTCAAATCTCCATGCACACTACTTATTTCATCTTTTCCTACCATTATCAGAAATGGTGAAAACAATCCAGTTTCTTTATCTTTTATTCTCTCTTTGAAATCAGCTCCAAATTTTTTTTCTAATCTCTCAATTAGTTTTAACAAAGTTTCTTCATCTCCTATTTCCATCTCAGTTTCTTTTATCCCTACGACGTATCTTAAATGGGAAAAAAATTTGACTTTAACTTTTCCCAATTATCTTAACTCTCCATTCCAAGATCATAATGGTTAGGATGTGTTTCTAACTATTTGAGGTAATTCAGAATTATTTTTCAGTCACGCTAGTTTTAAGATTTATTTAGTATCTTCTCCAAAAGAGTCTCTGCTCTTAGTGTGTTGAATACTCCACATACACATGGTTTTGCTAGTTCACGAGATGCTTCTTCAATCGATATTTTATCTCTTTTTATGTCACTGACCATTTTTTTGACAAGTAATGGTGAAACACAATGGTGTCCGCACATTGTTGTTATGTCAAGAATTTCTTGATCTGGAAGTAATTCTTTCTTGCCCCATACGCCCAAGGATATGTTTACAGAATGTGGTTTTAAGCCAATTTTTTTCAGGGAATCCCACACTTCTGATAATAAACCTGTTGCAACTACTGATGGTCCGAGTTTTGCTTCAGCAAGCTCCTTAAGACATTCCTCTAAGTCTTTCTTATTTGTGAAAACACCATGTGCTATTGAATTATCCCTAGTATTATTGAGAACGGGTTTCAAACCTTTCCTGAAATAATTGCCTGTTCGCATATCTCCTACGTTAACTGGGTTATGTTTCAAAATTATCTCAAGAGCTTTCTTAAATTGAGGTCCTGAATCCTTTGCATTTACTGATTGTGCTGCTATCACTAGTATTGGATAATCTCTTGACAGAGATTCTTTTGTTCCAGATCTGTGAAGAGTATGAGTCATTTTTAGTCACCTCATAATTGTGCTAATGGGACTCCTATACCGATGTTAGTTTTTCCGCCAGGGTAATATGGTATTTTGTGGTCATCCAAGTATTTCATTATTGGAACGGATCCATCTTCGTTAATTTTTACACAGAGACCCAAGCTGAAAACGGTGTTTATCTCTTTTGATACTTGTTGAAGTGCTTCTAGAACTTCTGGAAATTTTTCTTCATTGATAACGAATTCTGGTATACATGAGTGAATCCTCTCTCCTAAAACATCGTCACGAAGTTTACCAGTTTTCTTATCGGACATTAGACTTGTCAAAGGATTTAGAGGTTCAAATTCTACGCCATGTTTCGCTAATGCCATACATAGTTTCTCAGCGTCTTTGAGTTCTAAACCAACGCCTGGTCGACCCATGTCCACGGAGAAGCCTACCATTCCTGGTCTGAATCTGCCAGTTACATCATTGGTTTTCATCTCTTCAGTACCTCTACCTGGAACATTGGTATCTTTGTGCGCTTTGTAGACTGTAGCAAAAACTTCTCGAACAGAACGTGGAAACTCTAATTCTTCCATCTTAAAAGCATTAACAGGACAGCCCGCATTGTTGAAACATACGGCACATTCTATGCATTTATGTCGATCTATGTGGGCTTTTCTGTCTTTACCTAGAGATATGGCACCAGAAGGACAATACGGTACACATCTTGTGCATCCTACGCAGGATTCAGTAATTATCAAGTTCATTCACCAAATCATAAATTTTTATCAAAAGTGGATTTCACGAGTTAATATAAACCTAACTGCTGATGATTTGTAGCCAATATTTCATTCAAAAAAACTAGATTTTCTAAACAATTCCTAGATTACTCTTAATAATATCAGAGAACCTACTAGAAAGTACCTGAAGGTGTAAGCATTGAGTCGTCCAAAAGTGTATGTGACATTAAAGATCCCAGAGGAAGAATTGAATCTTCTAAGATCAATCTGTGATGTTGAAATTAACGATAAAGAGACGTCGCCTTCTAAAGAAGAAATCATTAAGCGGATAAGAGATAAAGATGGATTGCTATGCTCATTAATGGAAAAAATCGATAAAGAAATTATTTCTTGTAGTTCTAACCTGAAAGTTATTAGCTCAATAAGTGTTGGCTTCAATCACATTGATGTTTCAGAAGCTACCGAGAAAGGAATCTATGTGACTAATACTCCAGGGATATTGACAAATGCAACTGCTGATTTTGCATGGGCTTTGATTATGTCCTCTGCTAGACGAATTTCTGAAGCTGACAAGTATGTTCGAGATAAAAAATGGAAGATTCCATGGGGGTTATCAATGTTTTTGGGATCTGAAATTTACGGTAGAACTTTAGGCATAATTGGGTTGGGAAGGATAGGGACAGGTGTGGCAGAGCGATCAAAAGGTTTCAAGATGAAATTAATCTATTATGATGTTATACGTGCACCAAAAGAAAAGGAAGAAAATCTTGGTATAGAATATGTGCCTTTAGAAACGCTTCTGAAGGAATCTGATTTCATATCTGTTCATGTGCCATTAACTCCAGAAACTAAGAATCTCATCAGTCATAACGAATTTAAAATGATGAAACCTACCGCCCATTTAATTAATACTTCACGTGGTCCAGTTGTTGATGAAGATGCACTCATTTCTGCTCTGAGAAATCGAACTATCGCTGGAGCGGGATTAGATGTATTTGAGAAGGAACCAATTGATTTAGACAATCAACTAATGGAAATTGATAATGTAACTATCGCTCCTCATATTGCCAGTGCAACACGTGAGTCCAGATATGGTATGGCTAAAATGGCTACAGAGAATTTGCTTGATGTGTTCAAGGGAGAGCAGCCTCCACAACTTGTAAATCCTGATGTCATGAAAATACGTCAGCTTTCTGAAACAAAAATGGTTTAATATAATATAGATGGAAGAAACTGATGTCTCATATCAGGAATAAAAATAAAATTCTTGAAAACTCCACAACATCAACTGATCGCAAAGTTAGAGACGCCATTTTAATGGCATTAGAGTCTGCATTAACATCATCAAACCCATACCAATTGATTATCGATAATGTTTCTGTATCAGACTCGACGCTGTCGATTGGTTCAAAACAGTTCGATCTGAACAAATTTAAAAAAATAATTGTAATCGGTGGGGGAAAAGCAAGCGGCCCAATGACTCAGGCCCTTGAAAATTTGTTAGGCGATAGAATAACTCATGGCATGGTAAATATTCTGACCGAGACATCAGTAAATTACCCTACAAAAAAGATCTTTCTGAATGAAGCTGGACATCCAATTCCAACAGAAAATGGAATGTCAGGCGCAAAAAAAATGCTTGAACTTGCTAAGAATACTTGTAAAGATGACCTCATTATTTGCTTGATATCTGGAGGAGGTTCAGCCATGATGGCACTACCGAAGGAAGGTATAACCCTCAAGGATAAACAGACTGTAACTCAATTATTGCTACGTAGTGGTGCGAATATTAACGAATTAAATGCTGTGAGAAAACATTTATCCGACTTTAAAGGTGGTTGGCTTGCCAAGAAAGCACAACCTGCAACGTTAGTAAGTTTGATTCTTTCTGATGTTGTAGGAGATCCTTTAGATACAATATCTTCAGGCCCCACAGCTCCTGATCAAACAACATACCAAGATGTAGCTGACATTTTTGAGAAATACAAATTATCTAAAGAAATTCCAGAATCAATTAAGAAAATTCTTGAACTTGGTCTTGATGGTAAAATACCTGAAACACCAAAATCAGATGATCCCATATTTGACAATGTACACAACATAGTACTTGGGAACAATAGATTAGCATGTCTTGCCGCTAAAAAGAAACTTACAGAACTTGGATTCAATACTCTTTTTCTAACTTCACACATGGAAGGTGAAGCAAAAGATATTGGTATTTTTTTGGGTGCAATTGCCAAAGAAATATTTAATTCTGGAAATCCTATTGCACGACCTGCAGCAGTTATTGTCGGCGGAGAAACGACAGTCACGGTAAAAGGGAAAGGACTGGGAGGAAGAAATCAAGAAATTGTACTTAGCGCTTCATCAAAAATCGCTAAGATGGAAGGTGTTGCAATCGCTTCAATTGGAACAGATGGGATCGATGGTCCAACAGATGCGGCGGGAGCAATGGTTGATGGTAAGTCTCTTTTAAGAGCTCAAAAGTTTGGTCTTAACCATAAAAAGATGCTTAAGGATAATGATTCGTATAACTTCTTTTCGAAAATTGGCGATCTAATCATTACAGGACCAACAGGATCAAACGTTAATGACATCGTAGTGGTATGTGTAGTCTAAGATCACACTATCCATACATGCAACGTTTTCCAAAACACTTCAATGCAAGATAATATGCCGATAGCAGACCACTTACTAAACCAGAAAAGTACATGGCAGAAATAAGAATGCAACCACGACCAGAAATCTAACCTACCAGCATTCGCATCAGTCTCAACATCAATATGGTACGATACTTAAGCTTTGAAACGTCACAGCCAGTATCCAGCTGCAGCCGTGATTCTATCGGAAATACCATCACAAATTTTATGGGAGAATAAAAATAAAATTCTAGTCCGTGGTTTCAGAGATAATTGTTAACGGATCCTAATTTAGATACCAATATTTTATGAGTTCGGATCCTGCTTCGACTCTACTTTTTAAAACAATAATATTACGAGGTGAGTTGAGTGATCAGAATACATGAAATAACATTGAGTGATTGTAGTAAAAAAAAGATACTGTTCCTTTTATTCCAACAGAAGACCCACACTGCTATTGCAGAGCATGCTATGATAAGAGTAAAGGATACTAGAAAGAAAAAGTCAGTGTCTGAGACTAAAAAAAAAGAAAGCGTTAATCTCTGGAGTTTTTGATCGAGGAAATCTTTCAGACACTGATGAATACATTACAATGTTAAGTTAAATAATAAATTTTGGTTTAAATTTGGAACCTACAACGGATCCCATATCAAGAACAGAATAGAGTGATAGTGAAAGGTGAGAGTTAGTTAACTAGCTGAAATTTTTTCATAGATATAATATTCTTATTGGTTTGAATCCTTTATGTCAATGTATTTTATTAGATCCACTAGGCGACATGAAAAAGCCCACTCGTTATCATACCAAGCAAAGACTTTTGCAAATCTCTTTCCGATTACCATAGTGCTTAATCCGTCAATTACTGAGGAATTGAAATTTCCAACAATATCTGATGAAACAAAAGGTTCTTCAGTATAATCGAGAATACCTTTCAAAGTTGTTTCGGAAGCTTTCTTTAAAGCAGAATTTATTTCTTCCACTGTAACGTCTTTTTTTAGTTGAGCTACGAAATCAATTATAGAACCGTCTGGAACAGGGACTCTTAATGCAACACCATCCATTTTGCCTTCCATTTCTGGAATCACTTTTCCTACTGCTTTAGCTGCACCAGTAGTTGTAGGTATTATGGATAGACATGCTGCTCTAGCTCTTCGAAGATCCCTATGCGGAAGATCTAGCAGTCTTTGGTCATTTGTATAAGCGTGACATGTGGACATTAATCCATACTCAATACCAAATGTATCATTCAGAACTTTTACCATTGGAGCTATGCAATTTGTAGTACAAGATGCCATAGAGATTATTTCGTGATTAACTGGATCATAATCTTCATGATTAACTCCTAGTACAATCATTACGTCAGGCTTTTTTGCCGGCGCTGTTATAACTACTTTTTTGGCTCCAGAATCAATATGTTTAGCTGCATCATCACGATGTGTAAAAAGTCCAGTTGCCTCAAGAACATATTCAACGTTTAGATCTTTCCATGGTAGACTTGATGGATTTCTTTCTCGAAGGACTTCAATTCTTTTGCCATCTACTTTGAAAAAATTTTCTTCAACTTCTATCGTATTATTTAGTTTCCCTAATACTGAATCGTATTTCAGTAAATGTGCTAACGTTCGAGAATCCGTTATATCATTTACTGCGACTATGTCGAATTGATCTTGGAATTCTTTGTCTCGCAGAGAGGCTCGATAGAAATTACGTCCTATTCTCCCGAACCCGTTTATGCCAACTCTTTTTTTCATGTTGAACATAAATTGTTTGATTTCGAACTATATTGTTTTTCCTATTCTGACTTCTGGAATCTGTCTTTTAGTTTATCAAGTACTTCAGGCAATGTAGTATATTCCATTTCTTCAGAACTGAGTCTATGTGGCATGAAAGGACCATGTAATCGCATATAATCAGCTATTTCGCCGGCTACTGATCTTGCTCTGTCAAATGCGGGATCATTGAACATATCAGTAGGTCCTATGAGTTTAGCATTACATACTTGGAATCCTAATCCCACAACTCTAGGTGGTCCATCAAATCTAGTGCATTTGTTTTGAGATTCTGAAACGCTTACAGGCATTAACGGTCCATTATGCGATCCTCTCATCCATCCTGCCACAAGATGTGGAAAAGCGAAAGTCTCTAACACCTCTCCAACTGCTGGCAGACCACCTTGTGCTCTAATGATACACACAGGATCATCTTTTCCTACATATCTCCCAGCAATCAACGAAAGCTTAGTTGTGCTTGCTGCTGCAGCAGGCATTCCATCAGACCTATAAATTTTTGAAATGACATACCTATTTGGATCCCCAATCAAAGCCAATAGATCATATGATTCCTCTGGCGCTTTCAATTTTACAATCATTCCATCACGTGTGTCCAGAACTTCAAATATGAACCCATTGTGAAGGTTAATGTCGATAACAAGTCCAGCTGTGTTGAAAGGATCTGCAAAAATTTTGTATAAAGGAAGATTCCAAGCTCCTGGAGCACATTTATCCGCCATAAAGATCAGGATGGGATCGCTTTTTCTCTCCTCAAACTCTAATTCTGCCACGCCAGGACCCATTCCCTTTACGTTGCCAGAGAATGCATCAGCCAGCAAATCTTGGCCTGCACCATAAAGCTTCAAGGGTTTCGAGACTTTCTCAGTAACGTCACTCAGAACATTCCATCCTAGTTCATGAATGCTTTTGTCATTTTCCCCTTTTTTATGACCAATTATTAGTTCAAGATCGTCCCCAACATATGTAACATGAAAAGCTTCAACCAAACCGTTGGCCTTTGCTTTTTCCATTTCTTGATTTGCACATTCTATCTGTTTCGGATGTACAACATGATGACCCGTGAATCCTCCAACATCAGCTTTTATAATTGAGATTGTGGTTTTGTTAACAGACATTTAATTCATCTCGATAATTTCGTATTTTGATACTTTGAACTTATGTACATACTTTTTTGATTAGTTAACCTTTTGACGTAATACTTTACGTTGATCTAAAAGTATGGTTAGTAATATGTGAAATCTTAAAGAATTGACGATAATCGAGCCGTAACTCACTATTTAAAGTAAAAAATAAAGAATTACGTAAAATGAGCGCGAGTGCTACGTTTCTTGATGTAGATTGCTGATGTAACCGCGACTATTCCAGCCAAGACCAGGTATGGTGCAATAATTGTAAGCTTGTTTGCTGCAGTAACTACTCCTCCGACTGGTGGAGGTTGCGTCTGGGTTACGCGCGCGCGCGCTAAAACTCACACACACATGAAAAGAAAAGCTCGCTACGCTCGCAAGATAAAATAAAAGGCGTGTGAGTTTTTCTTATAATACTCTGACTTGGTTTAGCACGGGCGCTAGTATATCCTCAGTTTATTTAATGTCAAGGACTTCAATGTCGAGAGTTAATGTTTTACCTGCTAGTGGATTATTAAGATCCACAACGATTGTATCTTCCTTTACTTCTTGGATAGTAGCTAGACGCTGACCTCTATCTTTTAATTTTAACTCCAGTATTTTCCCCTCCGCACTTTTCACGTCTTCTTTAATGATGTTTCTGGGAATTTCGTGAACTAGCTCTTCTTTTTTCTCACCGAACGCTTTGTTTGGAGGGATCATGACCGTTTTTCTTTCCCCTTTTTCGACTCCTAAAAGGATTTCATTCAAACCTTGAATTTTTTGTGAACCGACTTGGATTGTTGCTGGCTCTTTTCCTTTTGTACTTTCTAAGACTTGTCCATTCATTACTTTCACTGTGTAGTGTATTGTGACTTGATCTCCAACTTCACTAGGCATAGCTTTTCCTCAAATCAACCAACGAAATTGCTGCTAATAAATTTTGAACAGATTTCATAGTGTGCACTTTAGTTTTGATAGATTACAAATGAACTCACTTTTGAAAACACTCAAAAGTTCAAGGGAATCACTGGATGAAAAAGTCAAAAAAGCGTATGATTCTTATTCCATTGCTTTTGACTTACTTCTTTTCCATTTTTATTGTATATGGTTCTCTAATTGGAATCCTCTACAAGAAAGAATAACCAACCACCATCTTCTTTTTCCTATATTGTGTGTGTCCTTAGCTGGTGAGCACACACACACACAAAATAAAGTGAAAATAAGAATAGGAAAAAATGGAAAAGAAGTTAGTCTTTACGTCTCTTGATAACGTAAATTGTCGATAAGGCTGCAATCAATCCTGCTAATGCGATGTAGGGGGTTAATATCTCAAGTTTGTTAACTGTATAAGCTACTCCACCAACAGGTGCAAGCTCATATTGATTAACAGCTCCTTTTACTGTGGTAACAACCTGGTATGGTGTAGCAGTACCAATGATACTCATATCATATGTTGTGAAGCCATCTTCATCAGTTATTGTAGAGGGAAGGTTCAGTGGTCGCGATCCAGGGCCTAGACATTCAAACGAAAACGTCTCCCAATACCTATCTGAAGATGTTGCATGCGCCGATGAAGACGCATCACCATCTACAACAAAATAACCTAACCCATCATTCGTTACACCTGAAGCAACAGCTATACCCCAATCAGGTAATGCGTTCACAGAATGTCCATTAAACTGTATCAGTGATGGATCCCAAGTAATAATGAATTTAAAATTAACCATCGGATTACTTGATGAAAGATCCCTAATCCACACCTTTACCTCAAAATAGTCACCAACCTCTATACTGGTTATCTGAGGTTCTATGGTAATCCTAGGTGTTTGAGCAAAAGCCGGTGAAATTAATCCGACCAGAATGATCAATGAAAACAATATGGGCAAAATAAAACGAAGTTTAATCATTTTGATCATCTAATCAACCGTACTTTACAGTTGATATTTAAATTTATGTTTAACACACAAGCGATTGCTAGGTGTTTATTTCGTGTGTGTGTGCTATAGCTGGTGAGAGCATTGAAAATTGACCCATTAGGCTGATGTTGTTTGTATAGTATAGATTCTAATGGAAGAAAAGAAGGGCAATCTGGTTTGGGATTATTATCAGAGGTCGTCCAGTATGAACGATACTAAATCTTTAAAAAGACAATAAACCAGAAATCCAAACTGGAGATTCTAATAAAATGGAATTCGAAATAAATGACCTAAACAAGAATTTAGAAGAATTATGCATAAAGGTGAATGAACGGATTAAAGAACTAGGTGATAAAGATGTAATGACTTACAGGTCGGATCCACAAATCAAAGAAATACACGCAGCACTCTGTGAAATCTACCGGCGTGGCATGAATTCATGCAAAACTTATGGAGAAGCTAAAAAAATCTGTGAGGTCTTTCGCAAATACCCCGAATGCTTGACACAACTCATGCTTTCAGAGGAACTAGCATGCCCAACAAAATAGTTAGATTGAAGTTATAAAATGAAAAAAGCGTCATTCATGTCCCCTCCTACTTGATGAGAGCACCGTAATTTGAACCATTAGATTGTTCCGTTTTTTTCTCTAGTGTGTGTGTATTAGCTGGTGAGAGCATCCAAAATTAAACTATGTTTAGGATAAGATTTCAAAATAGTAAAAACAAGTTGAGAGTAGGCTCCAGATTTAGGATCCTCAAATTTTCTAATATCTTCTGCGTTTCTGGTAACATTCTCGACAATATACTGGACGGTCGCCTGAAGGCTCAAACGGTACTTCAGAATCTTTACCACAATCAGAACATTTGATCTTAAACATTTGACGTTTAAACTTAGGCTCACTCATACAATTCACCTCACATATTTTTAGGAAAAAAAGTGATTAGAAGTGGATCCGCATTTAGTTTATTAAGGCTTTATCCAGTTTCAGTTTGAGTTTTGCTAGACGACGACGGTTATGACAGTCAGTACAGTATATCGGACGGTTAGGGTCAGGTTTGAAGCTGAGCGCGCGCTATATCGTCCGATCCTATTTTTCAATTTGATATAATACACGCTTTATTCTAAATATCGAGAATATTGTGAGCAATATAATAAAAACTAATATTGAAGTTAAATGAAATTCGGGAACCTGCATAGCTTCATTACTTTCAACTTTTAAACTGTAAAAAGCTACTTTTTCACTCTGGTTATCATCTAATATTAGGTTGAATGAAGCGTTTTGATTTGAAGCGCGCGCGCATATCTTAAAGGTAATGTTAATGAAAAATTACAAATTAGCGCGCACTAAACAAATGATTCTATGATATTCCTTAATATATGATAATCGCATATTGGATTTGCTTATGGTAGGAATACCATATTATAAAAGTCTATAGACTACGATAGTCTTATATTAGTTTACGACACAATCCTAACAGGTGTAGCAGTCCCTAGAATTGGTAGGCCGCTCTGAAAATATTAGCGAAAGTGTGACAAGAATACTTCTGTGTGTTGATCTTTGGACAATCTTTGCTATGGATGGCACAATCATATGAGTCACATTTATGATGTGGGGCCACTTCGCCAAAAAAGGAAAAAATGGACGAAATAATAATCCATATTTTCGATTATTAAAGGAGGTGTATTTTATGGGAAAGTCTAAAATGAATAAAAAGAAAAAAGCGAAAGAAAAACCTGCTTGAATATGAAACGAAACTTATCTGACATGTTACACCTTTTCCTCCTAACAGAGTGGCTTACCAAAAACAATCAAACTGTAAAAAAAATTCCCAAAAATAGATCATATAGATCTAATGATGATCTAGCATCAAAGCTCTAATTCTTGCTGCTGGCGATGGAACAAGAATAAATTGGGTTCAGCCCAAAGCGTTGATTCCTGTCCTTGGAGTACCCCTAATCGAAAGAACGTTCTCAATACTCAAGGAATTTAATATTACTGAGATCACAATCGTTACAGGTTTTAAAGCTGAACAAATTAAGGACACTCTAGGAACTGTCTCTAAATTCGGAGTTCAAATAGATTACATTACTAATATGGAATATGAGACGGGAAATGGCTTATCAATTCTGAAAGCGGAGAAATTAATTAATGATAGATTCCTTTTGTTAATGGGAGATCACCTGATAAGCAAACAAATGATTGAAAAAATCATAAAAAGCAAGGGAGACCTCGTAATCGCAGTCGACTTTCAGCCGAGATATGTTGACACTATCGAAGCGACAAAGGTTCGTATAAAGTACAATTATCTAAAGGAGATTGGCAAAGAACTTACTCAATTTAACGCCATAGGCACATGAGTATTTCTATGCACTGAAAAAATATTTTCCACGATAGGAAAATGCATCACACAAGGCAAAGAAGAATTTTCAGATTGCATTCAAGAATATGCCAAACAAAATAATGTTAATACTTGTGATGTCTAAGCTTCAATTTGGTTTGATATAGACGCTAAAGATGATTGAAGAAAATGTGAAAAAACAATTTTAAAAAGTATTACAAAACACGGAGACGGATTCCTTTCAAAAAATTTGAATAGAAGCATTTCTACAAAAATCTCGAAAAGCCTTGTCAAGACAGGGATAACGCCAAATCAAATAACCTTAATGAGTACCTTTTTGGCCTTGGTCTTAACCATTTTTTTCTCAGTAGGCGATAACATCTATGTTTTGAGTGGCGGAATCGTAGCGCAAACAACATCAATCTTAGATGGATGTGATGGAGAGATAGCTCGTCTAAAAATGCTAGAATCACCTAATGGCTCATGGCTTGACGCATCTCTCCATAGATACGCTGATGCAATGATCATATTTGGGATTAGTTACGGTTATTGGCTAACCCATAAAGACATTTTAATTTGGATCATTAGTTTTTGCACTTTAATTGGTTCGTTTATGATAAGTTATACACAAACAAGATATGTGGAGGCTTTCAAGCAAGATTATAAAAATGAGGGATACTCTTTCGGAATCGGAAGAGATGTAAGACTTTTCATAATTTTTCTAGCTGGCGTAACTAACCAAGCACTTTACTTCTTGATACTATTGGCAATTCTAACAAATCTTAAAGTATTGAATAGATTCATTAAACACAAACAGCGCATGAACATATCGTTGACGAAAGAGAGCAAGATTAAAATCAGTTAACTATGGGCTAACGAGATAAAGATAGATTGGCTTCCTCTTTCCAAACCTTATAGACGGGAATCAATTCACTGTCCACAACGCCTTCTATTGTTCTGAGTTTATTAACTATGAAGTCACGGATCTCGTTATCGGATGATGCTCTGACCTTTGTTAACAAATCCCCTCGGGTATGTACTTCATGTACTTCTAAAACTTCAGGATTCTTAATCATCTCTTTAGATACTTGTTCAATAGAACCAGGAGTTACTGTCACTATAATATACACTAGTGAGTTGTTTCCCATTATTTCTTCATTTAAATCAATTGTAAAACGTTTGATAACACCTGTTTTCTTCAATTTTCTGACTCTTTGATGAATTGTCCCGTCAGTCACGCCGATACTCTCGGCTATTTCAACGTACGGTTTCGATGAATCTTTTTTGAGTATGCGAAGAAGTTCAATGTCTTTTTTATCTAATTTTACCTTCTTTGGAATACGAATAGCCTCCTCACACGTTTTTGTCTTAATCTCTCTGTTTCTATCTTTTCTCTTTAATTTTCACATTTGAATGTTTATTTACTAATTCTTTGATTTTAAGTTCTATTATAATTCGTCTCTTGTCGAAAAGATATGCCTTTTTTTATCAGACGTGCCTTAATTCATATTAAGAGTATTCGTCATATTTATTTAATCATAAAAATATGATAATCCTACTAAATACATATATTTATTAAGATATAAATATTATATAGTAGATATTAATAAGATAATCTTATATGTCGTATAACGTGATGAAAGTAGTGAAGTTAAGAGTAGATGAAAAAGAGGAAACTGATGACGAACTTAGTCTTTTTGATTTAATCTTTCTAAGTGTTAGTGCAGTAATCATTATAGTAATAATATTTTACAGGAGAATTGATAGAAAGAATGTATCTGAATAGATTCTTCATCAAATCAGATAATTTCGCTTGGGATAACAAGGGTGGAAAGAGATGAAAATTTAATGGCTTTATGTCTTCCAGGAGGCACTAGCTATCCAGCTTATCCGCAGGTAACATACCAAACTTATCCACAAGTAACATACCCAAGTTATCCACAAGTAACATACCCAAGTTATCCACAAGTAACATACCCTGCTTATCAACAACCATATCCAATGACCTACTTTGAACTAGGTGTGTACAGAGTACATTACAAGATAGCGAACCTAAATGGTACCCAACAACAATTCAATATGGATCTTCAAGCCTATAATGAAAACGATGCATTTCAAAAAGCGCTTCACTATTTACCATCATTCTCTCAAATAACAAAGATAAGACTCCAAGTCACACATCCGCATCTATAAAATATGCTAAACAAATTGCCATACACTAGAAAGACAACTACATCCATAATACATAAACCCAGAATTGTCCCGAGAAGAAAGATTAAAATTTGTAGTACGTGTAGCGCGCGCGCTTAGTCTTTCTGGATTTTTCTTTATGTGATAAAATGCGACCATATCCGTTATAGATACAACAACACTGACAATAATAACTAACTTTACGAAGAGACTTAGACTTATCATTTTACTCTACCTGCAATCCTTTCCTTAATACCATATTTTCAAAAAAGGGATAAATGAAGTTTCTTTTTGTCAATTAATGGTTATTTTCTTTATCGCTTTCTTACCAATCTGAGTTTATCTTTCAACTGTGAAAGCGATTTTTACATGTGCCTTATAATTTGCAATCTTATTGTCTGCTACATCAGCTTTGAATTTTCGTGTAACATTTTTGATATTTCCAGCATAAAGCCAATTAGAGTGAAATTCAGACTCCATCTCTTTCCAGACGTCATCGATCTGAATTTATCTCAACTAGCTAGGAAACATGTAATATTGTGATGGTTTGTCCCTGATTAAGTTACATTATCATGACTAGTTTTGAATAATTTAGGTTTCTAGCGCGCGCTATTAAGGAGTCCATTTTGAAAGGTAGCACCCTATTACTGAGAAATAATGTATACCCTCTGATTTGCTTAAACGTCAGCGCACGCTAGACTCCTAATATGCGATAGAACACATTTAGAATCTAACCGTATGAATTAATAATTTATTTTACAATGTATTAGTAATTTTATCGTTTCATTTGATATATTTTTTAGTGTATGGAATCTTCCGATGCCGGAAGGATAAACAGAATAGAACATATCATCTTTTTTGTAATTATTTTGTATTACCTTATTATCAGTATATAGGAACATGTATAGAAGTGTAAATTCACCGTCACCAGTCCCGTCAAAGTAACCAAGATGGTTAACTTTCTCCCATACAAGATTTGGATGATCTCTCAATCTGAATTTTCCCAATATTTTTTCGTCCATTCCTGAAGCCGTATCCTTTCCAGGTAACAGTATGATCTCCCAACTTTCTTCAGATAGTAGTTTTTTCCAACCGTATGGTCTCCCCTCATAACCTTCTTTTGACAACATTTCTTCGGTTTCCCCGCGAGACAAAAGCATCTCCCCTGTACGACCCTGTAGTTCACGATGAGATTATTGAATCTCAGGTTTGAAAAACAAGATTATTTTCTTCCTTCCATGTTTTGTAGACTGGGATTAATTCAGTATCTTTTATTCCATTAACTTTTCTTATGAACCGAGTGCCTATTATAATTGCTATCTTGTATGTTAATATAACAACTACCATTGAGAATAATCCTCCTATGATCATCGAAACATAAAGATTGAAAAGATACTAAAGCTAGAAAAAAACGTCTCAAAATCATCTAAAACATATAGTTTAGATATAAACATAGGTTGATGCATATACCCAAATTTTTTATATCTAATTTGAGCATAGTTTTTGGTTGAAGGGGTTTGTTGTAGTTTGAGTGTTGAAGGTGTAGAAAGAAAGAAAGTTTGTGGATATTGTGAAATTGGTGATCATGCTTCGTGTATTGGTAAGAAATGTGAATGTGAATGTCATAAATGACGTGGTTGGATCGTTTTCTTGCTGCTTGTCGTCGTCGTGGTTTGAGTGGTAAGACTTTAGATCTTTATGAGGGTATTCTTTCTAATTTGGATCTTGATCTTTCCAAATGTAGTTTGAATGATGTTAATGGTGTTTTGGATAAGGTTTCTAAACGTTCTAATTCTTATTATCGTTTGAATGTTATTCTTGTTAAGGCTGCTCTGGATTTTCTTGGTAGAAAAAAGATTTCTGAAAAGATTCAGTTACCTAAGGTTAAGGATAGGGCTGACAGGATCCGTGAGAAGTTGCTGGATCCTGGTGAGGTTAAGAAACTTATCGAGAAGGCGCCCACCGATCAGGATCGTTTAGGTTTCTCTTTACTGTATGAGTTAGGCTGCAGGATTGGTGAATTGTATAATGTTAGGATGAAGGATGTACAGTTTGACAAGTATGGAGCGATTATTTGGTTGACTGGTAAGAGTGGTACTAGGTCGAGGCGTGTTTATTCTAGTGTTCCAGATCTTAAAACTCATATTAACAGTCATCCGGAGAAGGATAAGCCTGAAGCTAAACTGTTTCGTTATGGTAGGAAAGGATCCTCGAAAGCTCATGAGCGGACTATGGCTAACCGTTATCGTAGGATAGGTAAGGATATTCTTGGACGGAACATTCATCCTCACATGTTCCGTCATACGAAGGCTACTGAGGATAGTAAACTGTTTACTGATAGGGAGATGATGATTTTGTTTGGTTGGAAACGTCCGGATATGGTTTCAACTTATAGTCATTTATCGTTGCGTGATGTTGAGGAGAAGGATCTTGTGCTTCATGGAATGAAAAGTAAAGAGGAAATTTTGAAACCTCTAGTTCAAGTCCGGAAATGTGTTAAGTGTGGTGTTGATAACGCTCCGGTTAGCATGTTCTGTCATAAATGTGGAGCCTCGTTAAGTCTGTTAACATTTTCACCTGAAGAATTGAAAGAACATATAATGAAGTATGTACGTGAAGCAAAATAGGATCCGCTGCAGCCATTCAAAAGATTCATTATCGTTTTCTAGATTTCCTATTTTTTTATTTTTCTTGTCATAATCTTTCTATTATTTGCCATCAAAGAAAAAGCACTTGGAGAAGCAATTTTAATAATAATTATTATTTTTACAATTGCGTATTACTATGTGCATAAACATATGTAGTGCGTGCCATGAGAGGTGAGTCTTGCTAGCTAACTAACACTCGCTTATCTCTGTTCTTGATATGGATCCGTTGTAGGTTCCAAATTTAAACCAAAGTTTATTATAAAACTTAACAGTGTCATATGCCCATCAGTGTCTGAAAAATTTCCTCGATCAAGACCTCCAAAGATTAATGTCTTCTTTTTTTTCTGGTCTCAGACACTGACTTTTTCTTTCTTTCTAGTATCTTCTACGTTTCTGGTAACAGTCACGACAGTAAACAGGACGGTCGCCTGAAGGTTCGAAAGGTACTTCAGCATCTTTACCACATTCGGAACATTTGATCTTAAACATCTTTCTTTCACTCATACTATTTCACCTCACACACTTTTAGAAAAAAAGGGATCCTGAAAAAGGATTCATATCATTGGTTAATATTGGTTGCTTCCACGTCTAGAACATGACTGTTGAGCTACAGGATCTATGTTTCCAGTCAGTATGCTTAACGCTAACTTTGCTGAAAAAAATTAGGAGATTTAATTTAGTGTTTACGTTTCTTGATGTATACTGCTGATGCAACCGCGACTATTCCAGCCAGTACCAAGTAGGGTGCAATTACAGTAAGCTTGTTTACTTCAGCGGCTACTCCACCGACAGGTGCAGGAGGAATCCGTTGACCTAAGACTGTTTGAGCTGATCCAAGTATCCCTGTTATTGTGGATAGGGTCGAAATCATGAGACTTTTAAATCTTGACATAATTCATCGAGCCTAGAGTTGAAATGTTTTCATATAAAAGAATTTGGAGAGTCGAATAGGAAAGCGTGACTTCAATGACCGGATCCCTATTTCTTTTTGAATTGTTCTAGGGTTAATTTTTTGTCTCCAGGTTTGAAACTGATATTAATTTTTGTAGCTGATTCCCCAATTTTAAGAGGGAAAGCTGTATCCTCCACTAGTCTTGTCGGTACATAAATGAAGTATTTCCCATCGGTTCTTCTGAATATGCTTCCTCTAGCCTGATTAACCATTACTAATCACAAGTGAGATCTATGAATATAATCTCAACATTAAATTATTCATGCAAAGCATTATTTATAACTTTTGAAGATACCTATCTTTTTGTAAATGCCAACATTGGCAGGTGGGAGGTGAGAAAACTGGCTGAGAATTATACTAAAAACCAAACAGCTTCTATTGCCATTCAATGGGGTACTGCCCTTTGGGCGCTTACTTCTATGGCTGCAGCTTTATTGTACCTACCAACAATTTTTACAGGAGCAGGCATATTCTGGGTCATACTTGGTATACTATCTTGGATATGGGTTCCACTCATGGTTATGCGGGTAAGGATAGTATTCTTAATATCGCTGATTCAGTGGATTGTACTCTACGTTGGACACATAGCACTACTTGCATCAGTGGGAGCGTTAGCAGCAGGATGGTGGAATTTTGGAATTCCATGGCTTCACTTATCATACCTTGTAGCTTGGCTGGCGGGTCTAGCAGCAATATACTTCAATTATAAATCCTATATGGAACTCAAGAAGTAAGAATTCTAAACACTTCTTCCTTTTTTTACCCTTTAATCTGATGCTGGATCCAGAGTCAGTGTTCATATCTCAGTCATCTATATCACCTCCATAAGGCTGACAGATGCACTACCAAACACCGTTCATAGTATCAGTTTCAGAGCTCACTGCTGGATTATTCAGCATCAGAAAATATTTTTTCATTTAATAAAATAATCTAGAATATACCACCCCTACCCATGGGACATATTATTTCATTTTCTTATCCGTCGTCGTCGTTCGCCTTAGCTGGTGAGAGCACCAAAAATTGAACTTCTTTTAAGAATACGATTTCAAAAAAGTAAAAAAAAAGGGTTGAGAGAATAGGATCCAAGATTTAGGATCCTTATCGCTTATTCAATTCTTGATTTTGTGGGGACGGCGACATGTAAATTATTTTTCATCTTTGGGGTTTTCTATGATTTTTTTGGCTTTAATGATGAGATTCTCTAGTTGCTGGGTGTCTTGACCGTCCTTTCTCATAGTCTCTAACTGTTTTTGGTATCTTTTCAGGTTCCGTTTGAATCGTTCAATATACTTTGGATCCGATGTTATTGACAACTAAGTTTCCTAATCTTTTTTCTTGGGGGGCAGTATGATTTTCGTACCCCTCTAACCGTATTTTTAGGGGCGATATGTTTGAGCCCCCCTACGCTTTCCAATTTATCGAACCCCTCTTAGCCGTGTTTTCAATGTTGAACGAAACCGCTTCGTTTTATCATTCTCTCAGGGTTTCTATGGTTATTTTGGGCTTATTTGAATCCTGTTCTGCATGACTTGAACTATTCATTTTGCATGCCTTT
>Ga0180438_10000284_pt1 | contig 104103 bp, 120 predicted proteins | sample SS_ome_12_FD_132455 | JGI IMG/M metagenome (GOLD analysis project Ga0180438, IMG submission 132455) | Hypersaline lake sediment archaeal communities from the Salton Sea, California, USA - SS_3_D_2 metaG | ecosystem: Environmental > Aquatic > Non-marine Saline and Alkaline > Hypersaline >... | reverse complement strand
TCGTGAGACAATCCTGTTTTACGCAAAGCGTCCATTATTGCTTCATATAATTCAGTACCGCTCTTCCAACTCATTTTCGTCTCTTATACGTGAAGCTATAATTCTCACCAAAAACTACATCACCTTCTTCTAAATGCTGGTAATTACCTTGCTTTGTGCAAACGACTGCATCCCAATCATTCACACACATATTTCTATACAACACCGAATCAGGTTTTTGTTCTTTAATCTCTGCAATGCTAAAAACCTTTCCATCCGGATAATAAATAGGACTTCTTCCAAGACTTTGCGTAATTTTTCGTCTGACTCCATTTGAGAATTCAACGGTGATCGTTTCAATTCTGTTGAATGCAAAGGCATATGACCTTCCTGGCATGTCTTGCCGCACTTCACGGTAGTCATCAGAATCCATCTCCTGACGTGATACTTCAGGAAAGAGCATACCGGAAAAGTAGAACTCAACGTAGGTGCAGATCTCTGACATGTTTTACCTCAATTTTTTCTATATACCATCACCTAGGAAACATTTGTCAAGAATTTTTAACATTGACTAGGCTAATTTAGCCGACTATACTGCTAATAGTCAAGGAGGAAGTGACAAATGCAACTAAAACCTAGACCAAAAACGAAGAAAATGAAACAAAATTATAAGGTTCCTACACCGAAAATTGAACCTGGTGATTTCATTCAACAATTGAAAAAAAACGGCATCAAAACCATATCGTTATTCAGCGGATGTGGCGGACTGGATCTAGGGTTCATTCGCGCGGGCTTCGACATCCTCTGCTTCAATGAGACCCACGACAAATCAGCCAACACACTTCGCCTAAACCATCAAAAAATCAAGGTTCATGGCGATGTGACGGAAACAGATTTCAGAAAATATGACAAACCAGATGTCATCATTGGCGGCCCTCCGTGCCAACCGTTCTCGAAAAATGGGAAGCTGAAGGGGGGTGATGATGAACGCGACATGATCCCTGCGTTCATGCAGATCGTCAAAACACTACGACCGAAAATCTTCTTGATTGAAAATGTCCCCAACATTCTCTCCGATCGCTTCTACGAGTACGTGCGCGAGCAGATATTCATCCCGGCAAGAGATGAAAAGTACACTACTATCAAATGCTTGTTGCACGCCAACGATTTCGGATGCCCACAGAATCGACAACGCGTGTTTTTCATTGGGTTCAGAAATAAGAAATTTATGAAGAATTTCCACATACCGTTACCCACACACAGCTTCGAGATGGGCGTGCGCGAAGCTCTCGGATTGCCAGCCATCGGATTCGACACATTGGCACCAACATTGACTTCTGGCCTCAAGAAGAAGAATCCAACAACCTCCATCATGAACTCAGCCTACGCCAAAGGCGTGTGGGAGAAGCTCCAGATTTGGGCACACGGCATCCAGAAGACGCGTTTGGATGCTCTGGACAAGGCTGTACAAGGAAAGAACCACGGGTGCTACAGGCTGTCGCTCGAGGACATCAAAATCATCCAGGGATTCCCAAAGGACTACGTTTTCAGTGGCCCGATCTATTCTGTTCTTGGGCAGATTGGAAACTCAGTGGCCCCACCCCTCGCCTACAATCTCGCAATCGCTATTCGTGATGCCATTTTGTCAGTAAAAAAATAAAGGCATTGTGGTATATAACCGTCGGAGGTTATCGCCATGCCGTACAAAATAAAAAAACACGCGGAAAAACAAAAATATCCACGTGCGAAAACACATACGTTCTACATTTCAACTGGAGATTTGAAAGAGATAGAAACACCGCTTCTATCAGACAACGATCAAAAGAAATTAGTCAATCTCATCACATGTGCTAGAGATCAAGATTACAGCACTCTCAATGACAAAGAAATAACGAGATTACTTTCTGAAGCCGATTATGGCATGCGCACCATGAACGGCGACACAGCTACAATAGATGTATCTGTACGTCAACTTTGCATTCTGATTGACACATATTGGAAGATGCAAGTAATACGCAATTGCTTCAAAAAGAACAGAGGAAAAGATGCCGCTATATCCGCGCCCAAAAAAGATGATGATACATAATCAAAAACTAATATCTGATGGTGATGTCAAATTCCTTCATAAGTTTGCTGAAGAAAAACTTGGATTGGATCGTTCGAAATTCTTAAATACAAAATTACATCCTTGCTATGAGCTTGATGAACAGCTTCAAGAAAAAGCAATAGCCGCTGGAGCTGTAGAAGTAAAGATAGACGAGATAATGAAATTAATAAAAAGAAATAAATCAAATCTAAATAAAGGTTTTACAATAATAGAAATCATAGTCGCATTCGTTCTAATATGTATTGTAATTGGTGTATTATCATTATTTGTTCTAATCGCCATGGCTTTACTTAAATATATAGGAATAATATAATGTACGGTCTACGATTTGTTAAAGCCACAGTTATACTGGCACACGCAACTGACAAAGTCTTTTTAAAAACTAATTTTCCTTCTCCATTCCCGGCGCACGTCAGTATAGAACCACTTACATTATCGTTTGATGTTGCATATAGATGTGGTGTGGCGTATGTAAAAAAACATTTTCCATATATAGAAGTAGAAGTTATTCCAGCTGGCGATACGATCGAGAGGTAATAAATGAGCTCATTACCAAATAACAACAAACCAAAATACTTTCGCGAAGGCTTGACGTCAACAGTCAGACTAAAAAAATTGACAGATGTCATAATCAAAGAAACAGAAAGCACTATCAAAGCACTGCTACACGCGTCCAGGGACGCTCTCAGAAATCACGGTGAAGACACAGACAGAGTCTCTTTATCCTGCAATTGCCCATGGTACTGTGAGGCATTCGGCGTCATGCGAGCACTTGAGTTTATGAGATACGGCAAATTTGCATCTAGTAATTTGTCTGCTGTAGAGCATGGTTTTAGCAACGAACCACGACAAAATCTTCGTTGGTGGTTTTGTGAACTAGAAAAACAAGTTCTAGATGAAGAAGGATTTCGTGGTAATAAGGAGTGTGATTATTGCCTTGATAAATATGGCAAAGATGACGCCGGTAGGAGAAAATTTCCATGAGAAAAAGATCGAAACCAATATGGCGTTCTCCTCGCGGCAACTTCCGACATTTCTTTCAAGACGACAAATATAACTACGGTTATGTATTAGATTATGGCAAAGATATTTTCGGTGCATTTGGGCCTGTATCTACACACAACTTCCAGACATTAAAAGAAGCCAAAGACTATATTGAGAAAACCTACAAGAGGGACTGATATGAATGACAATGCAGCTCTGGCCGTGATCAGACAAATGTGGCGCTCAGAAGGAATGAAATCAAAATATGGGGAGTTGGAAGAAGATGAAATCAGAGAAGCATATCTTCACCATGCACTGGCATTTGTCAATATTTGCCCGAACTACGCGTGGGCGCTCGGCAAAGCATATGGATTAGAGAAGCCAAAGACCCCGACCATAGGCCACTGTAATCTACGAACACGAATTTTCTATGCGCTAGTGTCTCAAAACGCGGCAAGAGACAGGTGCAAAGAAGACAAAGTTGTCGATTGGCCAATAGCAGAAGAATGGAAAAATCTAGACAACATACTGAGATTTTTCAACGAACCAGAAAAAGCTCAAAAAATCCTTTGTGCAGCAGCTTCAAGATTCGAGGCTGGAGAGGATTGGGATATCATCCCGTATCTTGCACATCATAAAAAACCAGTGAAAGATCTTCCAATATACCTGAGTACCAAACACTTCTCCAAACTGTGCGAATTTTGGATAAGGGAGGGGGATGATGCCTAGCAATTTTTTCCAATCAAAATTTGGAACAATCATACCATTCAATAATATCGATTACATGAGTAAAACAGATTCATGGAGTAGTGGCACAATAGTTAAAGTAATACTCAAAAGTGGTATGATAATAGAATTACATCCCGATGATCACGGTACATTTGAACACACGTATGCCGCGTGGTTAGACGCGGCAGAGGTAGAAGAATGCCCAGATTCATAATCAAGCTGAATGACGGAGAACACGACTGGTACATGGAGTGGTCTACTGTTGTAGACGCACCAGCGACTTTTGGTTTGTCGTTAGAAGAATTCAAGGAATACTATAAAGAAGAATATGGCAAACGAGGTCTTACAGAACTTGAACAACGTCTTGCGCGTGTAGAAAAAAACGGAAGCAGCAGTATGTATGGAGATACTGCTGATGAGATCATATCCAACAACCGGGCCGGTCCCCATGAAAGCCAATTTACAAAAGAACAAATCATAGAACATTATTGTCATAAAAGAGAAGAAATACAATGGTCATAAATTGGAAAGAATTCAAGAAGAAGTGGTTGAAAGTTTTTCTACACTATGAAAACGAATCACCACATGACACTCCAATTCCGCCGGCTGGCAAACAACCAAAGCTGAGACTCATTTTGAGTGAAGAGGTTGATGATGACGAATCAAATACCAAAGAATCTTGAAGAACTTTCAAAAAAACAACTTAAAAAAATGGCACGAGTCTATGACGTGCCGTACGATGATACCACCAAGAAGAAAGCACTGCGCAAGGCCATAGCCGCCAAGCTGCAACAAGAGGCGGAAGCCGAGCCAGAAGACACATCCAGAAGCAAAGAACAGCTCATCGCGGACTTCATCCGCTCGATCAACGCTATCGACGCTGAGATTGATGTGTACCGAGAACAAAAGAAAGATTTGAAAAAAGAGTACAAAGATAATCAATGGCTTGACGCCAAAGAACAAAGACGTGCGCTGAAAGCCATGAGCCTCATCAAAAACAAAGAAAATATCGACGAGCTAGTGAGTTATTACAAGAAGATTTTGGCTGAAACAGGAGGCGGTTGATATGGACGATTCACCAAAAGGCGGCCCTGCCGGTGCGCTTTCTAAATCAGAACGTAGACGATTTGGATTTCCTCCAACCACATCAGCAGAACCAACACCAAAAGAATTAGAACCAGACAACGTATCAGAATTAAAACGTGGAATAAACGATATGATATGGAGATATGGCCCTGGAGATATAACACTCACTGATGCCGATCACCTTGCGTGTAAAATATTAGATTCAATAATAAACGGGAAATTTGATGCGTAAAAAACAATCTATAACGACAACAATATTCTACATAACACTTATATTAATAATATCATTTTCATTAGCTAGAGGCGCATGTACAACAAAAGACCAAGCTATAAAAGCTGTGGAAATACTAGGATTCACAGATATTGAAATACTTGATAAATCAATATTTCTCGTCGGATTCAGAGGATGTAACAAAAATGATGCTGCATTATATAAAGTAAAAGCAACAAACCTAAATGGTAGAAAAGTAATGGTCAATGTATGTATTGGTTGGCCGTTCAAGAGCGCAACCGTAAGAACACCAATATAGATATAGGAGCTAACAATGGATCTGTCAGTTCATATCAATCAGCTGAAAGAAGCCAAAGCAGAACTAGAACATGATCTATCTAGAGTAATTCAAGATGTTATTAATGAGTTTGAAAAGAAATATGGTATTACACCACAAAATATCAATGTGTGTATGCTAGACCAAACAGTTTTCGGACAAAATAAACGTTTCATCGTTGGTGGTGTAGAGGCTGTCCTGTATTGAGGTGGATCATGAGCAACCAAGGATTCAGAAAAGATCTGGAAAAATTGATCAACACATACACGCTCGAAAATGTATCTGATACTCCAGATTTCATTCTGGCTCAGCTGATGATCAAGGCACTTGAAGCTTTTGAACACGCCGCCAACGAACGTGATGCATGGAGAAATTATGGAGATTTGCTTGATAAAAACGACAGAATGAAAAAAGCCCTAGAAGAAATTTGGCAAAAAGTAGATACTCAAGAAGTTTCCAAGAATTGGATTGTATTACGAGCGTTGCGTGCTTTAGGCAAAGACGACGCGCCAGAACATCAACATCGTCATCGATTCAAGGGTAAGGATTTAGATACAGTTTTAAATGGGCTTAAATCTACCGGCAAAGTCATTATTGGTGGCGATATTGAAAGTAAATAATCTAGATCCAGCTTGGGGCGACCCACCTGAAATACTGCGAATGTTGAAGGAAGCAGGATGTCAGGATCCAAACAAGAGTTAACAAATTCTCTAGTATTGAAAATATATGAAGATGGCGATCCATCATTGACATGTTTTATTTGTGGCGAAGATCAAACAGATTGTGAGCTCATGGTGCGACCTGCTTACAAGTCTGGTGGTCATAAAGGGCGACGTGTCACAATAGGAGCACATTATTATTGTTTGTTAGCAACACAAAAAATGAATAATACTGATACAATAAGAAACGAATTTGTTATAAGAGGAGAAAAAGATGCAGGTGAAAGATAGAAGAGTAACGCAACCAGCAGCCACTTTAGAACGAATAAAACATGGAGAAGTTTTTACATATCCAAATGAATTAGAGGACTATGAAGCTGAAGAGCCAGATGAAGACGATAATTATTTATATGTATTCATGAAAATATCATCAAAGCCAACAAACAAAAAACAAGCAGCAGCCAGTCGCGATAAGACACAAGTAGTTCGCTTAAACGATGGTCAGATAGAATTTGAACCAAATGAAAGAATAGTAATACCGCTAAAAGCGCATATAGTATTGGAATAACACATCATATGGAGGAACAATACTAATGGGACACACAGCAGCAAGTTGCAGAGAAACAGGCCATGAATACCACATCGTCAGAGCTAATTATTATAAAATGAATGGGCAAACAACTGGATTAGGTACCCCTGCCTATGACCACACAATAACATACTCTATGCTTTACTGCCGAAAATGTGGCGACACCAAAGAGATTATAGTATCTGATAGCCCAAAGAGTAAAATATGAGTCAAAAAACATATGGCGCAGTAGAAACAGAGACAGGCACTCTGTATCTATGCCATTGCACAAAACAAAAGAAACGAGCCATACTTTTTTCACGTACCCAACGCATTGACTACGGTTATGTACCGTGCATGCTGACGGTTGAAGACGCAAAGAAACTACGTCTGCTGCTGAAGAAATTCATCAAAGCCAGTAGTTAATGGTGATTATTATGCCGGAAGAAATTGTTACATATATTGAAGTCCATACGAGTTTTGGCAAATTACATAGCACTACAAAAATATTGCTAAGTGATCTACAACAAGCAAATTCCTACGCCATGAAAATCCTGGAACAAGACGCTCGTTCAAATATGCTGACTCTACAATCACATCGCTTTGAGCGTGGAGATGATCCCACAAACGAAGTATGCTTGAACTGTGAGCGTCATGTCAGGAACCATTATGGCGGCACAGAGTATCGCTGCTGCCCGAAGGAGTAGCCGATGGAGGCCATGACACTAGAACCAACCAGTGACGTGCTCGAAGCACGCAGACGCCAGCAGGAGGCGTACAACAAGCTGATAGCATCTGGCAAGCTTACCGAACGCCAGGTCGAGGTGTACTCGGCCATGTACAAACATAAGAATATTTATCCTAATGGAATGACGGCATTCGAGATCAATATCTGGATGAGTAACGTATCGCCAAAGCACAGTGACGTTCATAGAAAACTGCGCGAACTTGAGCGTATGGAACTAGTGAAACAAGATGGTAAAATACTCTGCACAAGAACTGGCAAAAACGTCAACAGGTGGTTATTGACATGAACGCCGCTTCAGTTGCAGTTATCATTGTTTTTGTATTTTCAATTTTATTGATACCAGTAATGATATTAACAATAACATTAATCACTAGAAAAATATTAGTTGATTTCACAGTGGAAGGAATGTCCTTTACTGTTGATAAAGGATTGAAAATATCACAAACTCAAATACAAAGAATACTATCACTATATCTTTCTGATATGGGGCCTCATCCATTCAATACAAATTCTCTACGAAAACATATAAAGAAAATCACATGTACACTACGTAATAGAAAATTGAAATCTAATTTACGGTCAGGTACATTCAACGGACTCGCGCATTCTGCAAAGAAAATCGAAATCGCATGCGACCAAGAGTTTTGGAACGAAGATGATTATGTGCTTATGAACAAAACAGCTTTTGAATACGAAATAACCAATGCTTGCATTATGGGATTGGTTAAAGACGGATATTATATAGCTATGGCAGAAAAATTTATTGATCCATATGACGAAAAAACATGGTCTTGGTTCAAAGACTTGACTGGTGACAAGAAAATTACGGCAGAAGACGTAAAGCTATGGAAAGAAAAACGCGAGCCATATGATGCGGCGTTCAAAGAACATAGAAAAATAACCAGTGCAATCGGTGTATAGTGAAAGGAAAAGTAATGGGACTGGGGCCTCCTGTCTGTTTGAACTGCAGTATCCTGATGAAGTTGTATAACGAGGCACCATACTGGAGATGTGCTAAGTGCAATGAAGATAAAAGATTCGGTCATCTATGGGAATATCCTAAAGAAAAACAAAAAGAAATAGAGGAAAATACTCACAAATTCTATGAAAATCTGGTTAAAACAAATGGAAAATGATGAAAAAATCATAAATGCATTACAAAATAGGATAAAAAATCTAGAAAAAGATCAAGAAATACTTAGAAATCAATTGAAAATTATTGAAGATTTATTGAAAAAAACTCAATTGAATGTCCTTTCAGTGATAAAAAACGCGGAAGAGGATAAATAAATGTCTCCAATAGATCCTGATACTCAGTCGGAACTCTGGGCAAAACAACAAAAAATCAAACACACTAAGACCAGGGAACAAGAAGACCTGGAAAGAGCCCATGCCTTGTGCAAGGAATTGGCTGTACGATGCGCGAATGCCGAGGCAGAAGTCAAATACCTGCAAGAAGAGTATGTAAATCTAAAGAAGCCATATATGAGCCCTGTGCTCGAAAGAATGCACAAGAATAGAAAAGTTGGGAAGGGTGTCAGACTCAGTCCAAATGAAATATCTGAATTATTTTTGGTAATAAAAAAATACAAAAAACTTAAAACATTGTGTGAAGAATACAGATCAGAATTAACAAATTCAGTCCCTGATTATCTGTACAGAAATAACATCGTCCAAAGAATAATGAGGCATATTGATGAATAGAATTGAAATGTTGTTCCAGTTGTATGAACAACTTGGATATACAAGAAAACAAGTAATGTATTCATTGAAAGATCCAGTCGCCGCTGCATACAATGTGGCTAAGCTCCTGTGGATCAACAAGCATCCGGAAAACGAACTGACGGAAAAACTTAGAAATGATTTGTTGTGCCTGATGGCATATGGTCATTTCCCAGAGGAATAGCATTATGAATCGTTATCAAAGAAACAGAGACGTCGTCGTTGAACATGTACGTCGTTTTAAAACAAAACCTTCTGATGAAGAAATACTTGAAGGTCTTGTACGTACTGTGCGGTTCATGTCGCCAGCTCCTCTCTACTGGCTGATACAGAAATGCACTGGCCTAGGTGAGATGAACGCCAGAAAACTGTGCGAAAGATTTGATTGTAACCCTGACGAACAAAGGTAATAAAATGAGCAGATCAGAACGAGAAATGATGTTGGAAGTCACAAAAATGATGCAATGGATCAAAGAGCGTAGTAACCAACGCAAACTCACGACCCCAGATGAAGTTAGGGGAATAGCTAGATACGCGATGGTAGATAAACTAATAAATGAGATTGAAGAAAAAATAAAAGAATTAGTTCAATGTGCAAAGAGAAATAACCAAGCCATACGAAATCCAATGACAGTTATCGTAAGCGGCGAATACTCAAATGACGTCAGACAGCGTGTAGCCGAAAAATATGTGGAAGCTGGTTGGGAACAAGTGATACACAGTACATCATCAAAGAACGGAGAAAGACCAGGCCTCACGGCCATGAACTTCTATTGGGAACTGACGTAGGAGACAAAATGCCAATGCACTTCGATCGATTTCGCTTGCTGAACAACGGCCGCAAACTGAGAAACGAGTCTGAGCACCCGGTCTTCGTACAGGCTGAAGACGCATCCCCACAAATTCCGGTGGCTCCTGGCGAGGAAGTCCATCTACCATATTCGTATGAAGGAGGTTGTATTATAGAAATTCAGCAAGACGATGAATAACCACTGCCGCCAACTTGCTCTACTGTCGCTAATTCTACCTGTGTCGTGTGCCACGGTACCCGAACCCATGCCAATGACGCCAACAGAACTGTGCGAGAAAAAGTGCGTGGAGGAGCGTGACGCGTGCCGCGATGCCAATAGCGTCTACTACTGGAACAGCTGTGAGTTCAAGCTCAGTGATTGCCTCACGGCGTGTGACGAGCAGGTGCAGTAAATAGGTGAATGAGCGTGTTTGTAGGACGCCCTACGCGGCGAGGAGGAGTGTGATGGGTGGAGCAGCTTGCACATGTGAGGCCGACCGAGACGTTTGCGTCGACTGTCTCGAGTATGAGGTCGAAAGACTCCGCGACGAGAACGGACGGCTGCGCGGGGCTGTGTTGGAGTTTCTCGACGCTTGGTACTGCAACCAGCACGGTCCCAAGAGAACGCCCGAGGCACTGGTGTGGGTGGGGCCACCAAGGCCAAACATCAAGAATGCCCCTGGGCACGCGCATTCTGTCTCCGGAGTATGGGACTGGGACAATAACTTCTATTCCAACAAGCCGTGCAAATTGTGTAACACGCTGGCGTGGCTGCACGAGGTTCTAGAATGATCAGCTACGAGCAGGCACAATGAGCAAGGGCCCCAATCATCGCCGGGGTACAGAGAGATACCATGATAACGGTCCGAGATGGGAGAACCCTTGCCCTGAGAAGGGCTGTAATTCGACGCATGTGGCTCGGGCAAGACGCTGGTGGAAAAGATATAGAAACAAAGCCGAAAGACAGAGGTACAAAGAGTACGACACAACGGAGTAATAAGATGAAAATCACTATAAAAAAAACAAAAAACAAAGAGAAAAAATTATTTAGTATGGAATATGGAGAAGTTTTTTACGTTGGTGACAGCAGAATGCCGGCAATTTTAATAAATCCAAAAGAAATTGGTGTAGATCATTGTAAACCTGGAACAAAAGGTTTAACAACAACTGTATTTGATACAGATAAATGGCTAAAAAAGAAACTATCTCTCGCCGTTTGTTTCGTCGAAAGCGGAAATGTACAAATACTTGAGAGGGATACGGAAGTGTTTCCTCTACCGGATTCAAAACTCATCATACGAGAATAACCATGAAAACTTATGACTGGGTGGATGTGGCAAGGGCCCGGGGCCTGGCGTACCACGCACATGGTACACAGCTGTACGACCACCGGCCGTACGTCGAGCACCTGGATCACGTTGTGCGCCATCTCCAGCACTACGGCTCCATGATCTCGGTTGTCGGCTATCTCCACGATATAGTTGAGGACACGAGTGCCACGCTTGACGACGTGGCGCAGAACTTCGACTGGCAAATCGCTCACGCCGTGGACCTGGTATCAGATAGACCGGGACCGAATCGCAGAGCGCGTAAGGCCCAGAGCCGTAAGCGGCTGGCTGCGTGTGACGCCAGGAACCCAGTGCACATAGCCGCTCTCATCACGAAGGCCGGGGACAGACTCGCGAACCTCGAGACCTGCGTCAAGTACCAAGACTCACGGCTAAAGATGTACTGCAAGGAGCACACGGACTTCACGGCGGCTGTCTACCGCCCGGGACTGTGTGAAGGACTCTGGCAACGAATGTCAAAAATCATGGTGTCCGCACTCGTAACCCTGAATGGTGATAGGAGTCTGTGATGAGAAGTCTTAGACCGTGTCCTGTGTGTGGTGGGAGGCATTGGTTGATGTTCACGCTTGAGACGCACAACGGCTGTAGTGAGCTGAGTGAGGACGTGTGGGGCGAGGACTCGTTCTTGGGCCAGGCACCCGGCTCCCCGCTGATTGACGACGATCTGCTGTACAGTGATCCACCGTTGTCCACAACGTTGTTCATCGACGTGTGTGAGGGCTGCAGCTCTACGTTCTCTGGCTAGATAAAAAACCATTATAAAAAGTCAGGTGCCAAAGATGAAAACCAAAAGGATTAGGCACTGGAGTATAGATGACATAATGAAGGACGCCACTCCGTGTAGGGAATGGCCTGTGTGGCTAGTACGCCATTTCTTCGCAGAAAAAGGATTAGAAACAATTACTGTATTTACAATACTTGAGGCCCTGGAACTGGGTGATGTAGACGCCGTGTACCAAGCCATGAGAATGGTTGGGGACGTGGTCAAAGAACTGTATAAATGTGTGTGGGGCGTAGAAACAAATCGTCTACATCTATACGCTGTTGCCGAGGTAGAAACGTATAACGCATTCATCAAGTCTATGGGCATGTTGGCTGGGAGTCAGTTCTGTACCAGAAATAGAGAATTCATTTATCAATTGGTGTACGACGTTGAGGTCCTTGGACGCAGTGACCTACTTTCTTAGTTAACGTTCCCAGAACAGGTTGTTGAACGTGAGTGGCGTGGCGTGGTAAGCGCCGGGCGCCCAGTCCCACAGCCCCTGTGACGGGGGCCGGGTGGCGGATGTACGTTGATAGACGGGACTGGACGCGGCCCGCCAACTCTAATATTTTTTTCTACAGACGTGATACTAGTTCTGTTGAGTTCTGTGTGGGCTGGCAATTGGTGGTGGGGCCCGGGGGGTCTGTGACTATGGTGGATGCCGTGGGATTGGTGGGTCATAGGGGATTGGGATTAGCTCACCGGTGTCTGTAATTAGCTCACTCATGACGGTATTAGCTCACCGGTGTCTATGATTAGCTCTCAATACTGTATTAGCTCACTGATGTCTATGATTAGCTCACCGGTAGGCTGTGGTAGCCGGGGGGTGGGCTAGGGCATCAAAAATATGACCCCAAAATATTCCGGCACCTAACATTGCGAGAATCGTGCCAACATAACATCTGGCCAGTTTTCTATGATAAGATACGGTGAAAATTAGCCACGCGCCAAGCTAAGATGATGGCACGATTATTGCTAGCCTAGTGATAAGCTATTTAGCCTTGCGTTATCCTACTTTAGCCTACGTGTAGGTTAGATGCGCCACAAGTGCGCGTGTGTGCGCGATTGTGTGTTCATATGCTGCAATGTGTTCTTTTGTATGTATTTATGCGTTTTTGTGTTCAATTGTAGATACAAGTAAGAGATTGTATGTAATTGTAGTTTTATATGCGTAGTTATGCGTATAAGTATGCTTTTGTATGCAATTATGCTCTTTTGTGTTCAATTGTAACCATATGTGTGAAGATATGCTCTTATGTATGTAAATGTATTGATATGTATTCATGTGTAAGTTGTTATCTCAATATCACTGCTTGGCACGATACTTGCTAGACTAGCCTAGGTCTCGGCTTGGGTAGCCTAGCGATAAGCTATGCACTGTCGCAATTTGACACACTAGTGATCGTCTCGTTTTGAGGCAGTGATAAGATATATTTTAAAATGTGATTTAGATCACATTTCCTCTGTATTGGACGATCGCAAGCCTATCCATAGGCTGATATCTCCGATTTTTTCGTTCGTTAGAGAGCATCCTAGGAGCTCTCAGCACGACATATATATATGGTGCCATAGGTACAATGATATATAAATTATGCATAAGTTATATATAATTATGTGTGTAAACAAATGTAGGTATTGTCTCACTTTTCTAGCAAGTATTATACCAAAACAAGTGAAACGAGCACCACAAACTAGATGTAGGACAAGGTAGTAGGGGCGCGCCCGCCATACTACATCCACCCCCATTTGTATACCTTGTCCTACATGTAGGACATTGGAAAAACACAATCGAAAACCGTTTTTTTGCCTATGGTCGAGATTGTATAATAATAACAATAAGTTGTGCCGATAGTTATAGGTCTTTTATGTGAAGTTATAGGGTAATGAGATCACATTGCTTAGTCAATGAATTCAATAACTTAGCTTGCATGTAGGCTAATGTGACATATGCACACACAACACGAAATACTAGCCTAGACAAGAGCTAAGATTTCAATGATATCAATACGTTATTAAAAAAATATCTAATCACGCTCTAAAGCGTGATATAAAGAGATATCAACACGAGGGAAACCACATGATCACGATCTTGCTTTGTATCTCCGCCGCTCTTGCCGTCGCCAGCATGATCGCCAATCACAAGCGCTTGCCACTTGCGCACACAGTACAAGTAGCACCCGAAACGATCGCCGCTTGGCATGCATACTGGGCACCCGAAGCGTGCCAAGCGCGCACGCTCGCAGCTTGCGATCGTCTCTACCCGATCGCCGTGGCAAGGTGCGAGCGCATCAAAACCGAACTTGAGGCCTATCACGCAAGCCTCTTTGTTGAACTCAACAGCGCACCCGCAAAGCGCGAAGACAGAACCGCAATTTGCCATTGCCCGATCTTGGATTGAAACGAGAAACCACGAAACACGAGGGAAACACGATGCTCGCAACACTCGCAACACTCGCAACACTGGCCACAAGCGCACCAAAGAACCGCAAGCGCGCAACGCGCAGAACAGCAACACGCAACGCAGCAAAGCGCGATCGCAAGTTGTTCGAGTCCGTGGCGCCGAACGCGATCGATCGCACTCCGAAGCACGCGCGCAAGCTCAACAAAGACGATCGATGGTACAAATCAGAAGCGCGCCAGCGCAAGGATCGCGCCGATCGGCGCGATCATAGTGGCCAAATTCAGGAAGCGCTGGCGACGCAAGACAACGCGACGATCGCGCCGATCTTCGGGACAATGGCAGATCGTCTCGACGAGAAAGCGGCGCACGCACCGATCCACGTGCCATATGATGACAGCACGTGCGAAACCATGGGCGATCGTCTCTACTACGCGCAATGTCACTACACCGAAACAGAAAACGCGATCGGCAAGCTTGCCGCAACGATCGCCAGCGTCGACGGTTGGCACTTTGACGACGAGGGAACGATCGCGCCCGACGGATCGCGCTTGTTCTGGGATGGCGCTGGAAACTACCGGGGAACGTTCTAAACAAGACACGCAAACGGGCGCAGAAAACACACCAAGTTTTCATAAGACGTCAGAAGGGATCAAGCCATGATGACAGAGATCAAGAACACGATCGCCGCTCTTTTCCTCGCACTTCTCACCGTCGCCAAACGCAATGCGAGCCCGACAACGCACCAACTAACCCACGTCTCAAAGAATATCAAAACCGGTGAGATCCCGGTGAGCCGTTCGAGCCGTTCCACTTGCCCGATCGTCTGCCCGCTCCGTGGATCGGGGGGTTGTTACGGGGAGGGGGGAAACTGTAGATTTCATTGGGACCGCGTCGACGCCAGCGCCTATAACAGCGTCTCAAATTGGTCAAATTTCTGCCAATCCGTGGCAGAGATGGATCCGGATAGCGTCACGATCTGGCGACACAATGAACTAGGAGATCTGCGCCCCGAGCAAGACAACCCCGATCGCATCTGCGCAGAGTCTGCTGCCATGTTGTGCCAGGCAAATTCCGTGGGCGCAAACCGCGGGGGGTTCACGTATACGCATCACGACGTATTGGGAGAAACGGGCAAGGAAAATGCGGCGCACAATAGGGCCGTGATCCAGGCAATGAATGAAAGCGGATTCACGGTAAACCTGAGCGCGGATAACCTGGCAGAAGTGGACGCACTGGCCGAACTTGAGATCGCGCCCGTGGTCTGCGTGCTCCCTATGGGCACCGACAAACCCGTCAAAACCCCTGCGGGCCGCACCGTGGGCGTGTGTCCTGCTGCGGTGCGCGATGATATCACGTGTGCCACGTGCAAGCTCTGTCAACGCCAGCGCAAGGGGATCGTGGGCTTCCCTGCGCATGGTGCACGCAAGGCGAAGCTGAGCGCCGCGCTGAGCGCGAGCGAGTAGAGTCCCGGGCTTTGTGGGGTTGTGCCCAAGAACAACCCCTCACCATGCCCTAACGGGGAGATGGGCACCCATCAAAACGGGAGCGCGTACCATGGCCAAGAACACCACCAAGATCGCGGACCTCACCTCCACTCAGATCGTCGCCCTGGCGAAGATCCTCACAGATGGGGGGAGCAAAGACACGGTAAACGGCGCACGCGATGCCCTCGAAACGGGCGCGCACTCCTTTGACTTTCACGTGCACGTGTGCGGGGAGTTCGCCAAGGGCCGTGATGTGCCCGACGCCAAGCCCACCACGTCGATCCCCTTCACGATCGTGTGTGCGCTCCTCATCCGTCGCATGGGGATCACGCGTGACGACGCCCTGCGCTACCTCGCAGAGGCGATCCCTGAGGCCATCAAAATCGGCAAGCAGGGGACCAAGGCGCGCAACGCTGTCCTGGAGCAGGAGGGCGTGACCGATGCCATGGAGCGCTTCGATCGCGAGGTGACGTCAAAGCTCCCGCCGCAGCACAAGCGCGGGTCCATATCCGTCAAAAGTGCGGAGGTCGAGCGCGTGGAGGACCTCGTGGTGCGGGCGGGTGCCGAGGTGCTGACCAAGGCCGTAGGCTAGATTAGCCTGCCCCTAGGCTTCCACCGGGTTGTGCCACAGAACAGCCCGGCTCCACCCCTAACGGCGGGCTGGGGACCGTCAAAAAGAGGAGCGCGAACATGAGCAAGACCACCACCGTGACCCTGTCGAATTCATTCCACGGCACCGAGACCCGGGTGCGCGTGCCACAGACCGTGGCCTCACACGCACAGGCGTTGGGGTGTGACGTGTGGACCTACGTTTGCCACCTGGCAGACAACGGGGACGGGGCCATGCGCCGCCGTGTGCGCCGTGTGCGGCGCGCCCTGTGTGGGTGCACGGGGTGCGCCTGTGGCGTGGTGCGCTAAGGCCGGTCAAAAACCGTCAAAAGATGTGGAGGTGTTTCCATGTATTCGACCGCTGATGTCAAGGTGGCTAACGCCACAAGCCGGGGCGCAGGTGCCGTGGGTGCCAAGGCCATCGTCCCACGCATGGTGCTGGAGATCGCCAGGCCCGAGGACACAATCCTAGACTTCGGATCCGGGACCACGGCGCAACACGCGCAGATGCTAAGGGCCAGGGGCCTGGACGTCACAGCCTACGACTTCGGGGAGAACGTCAGGCCAGGCGTGCACGACACCCGAGCGCTCAGCCGCACATACACCCTGGTGTATGCCAGCAACGTGCTCAACGTACTGAGCTCGCGCACCATGCTGCGCATCACGATCCGTGAGCTGTTCGACGCCTGCACGTGGGACGGATCCGTGGTGTGCAACTACCCACAGAGCCCTCGAAAGGCGGACCTGAGACCGTCAGAGATCGAGGCTGAGCTGTGCGAGGTGTTCTCGTCGGTCACGCGGGTGGCGGGCACCAGCAGCACCCCGGTCTGGGTGTGCATGCCGTAGGGGGCCAGGTGCAAGAGCGAGGCTGAAAACCGAGGTCGAAATATTTGGAGGTGTCTCTAAAGGCAAGGTACAAAACCGTCAAAGTCAAGGAGCTTTTAGCCTAAGGTGTGGCTGATGACGTAGGGCTTTATCGGGGCTGAGCCCGGGATCAACCCTGTACCAAAGTGATACACTAACTCGGCGTTAGCCTAGTGATGGGCTGGTGCCTAAGCCGGAGGTGTGAAAGCGTCAAAACGAGACACTAGCATAACGTGTGGCTAAACCTGTGCAAGGCTGAGTTAGCCTTAGCTGCGGCTAAAACACTTTTAGCCTGAGGTGCAGGTGCTACAGCCCTATGCGGGGCTGTGAAAGTCACCAAAGTTTTCCCGTAGTACTACGTACTATAGAAACGGGGTGGTGTCTCTCGACACAGGAGGTTCAACGGCGACAGAAAAAACGTCAAAATTGGGGGTTGACGGCCTCGATGAGGTGTGGCGGCAGGTGTTTTGGGGTGTTTAACCACGTCCCACACCCACCCCACAACCACTGTGTAAACTTGTAAACTGTGAGCCTGTGGCCACTGACGTACACCCACACGACCGACACACAACACAACACACGTGAAAAGCCGCACACCGCATAATGCACAAAGAATATATAAAGGGAAACAACGAAACCCTCAAAACGAGTACATATCAGTACAGGGTACTGTACTACGGTAGTGGGTAGTGGGGAGTACAGCAGTGATAGTCGTGGTAGTTGGAACTATTTGGTGGGGGAACAGCGCGGGGCTGGTGGCTGGCTGCGGGCGGGCGCGTTTTTAGCCGTGCGGTGGGCTAGATTAGAGGTGAGATATCCGATGTAGTATACTTTGTATACTACGGGATAAACGGTGATAGGAACTTGTTGTGGTTTTATTTACACTTTTTTTGTTGACATTGTTGAATAAGGCTTTAGAATAGCTGTTTGGTAAGCTAAACCAGCCTCGTTGAGGGCTAAAGGAGATCGACCATGGCAACAGGCACAACTGGCATCTACACAACGCACTCCACGTACAAGGGCAGGGGCCAGCACCTCGCGTGGTCAGACGGCCGGCTGCTGGCAGAGGCCGGTACGGAGATGGCGCTGCACGCCGAGCTCCGGGACGCAATGGGCGTGGACCTCGACGGTGTGCTGCACATCACGGCGTACATCGACGGCACCTGCGTCAAGACGTGGGACGCCTGAGCCCCGAACACCTCAAACCAGAGAAAGGAACGCGACATGACACTGGACCAGGCACACAAAATCGTGAGACTGCTCGAGGACGCTGGGGTTGATGGCGTCGAGGTCAGGGAAGAGTACAGTGGGCGGTGCATGTACGGCAAGACGTGTGTCGCCCTGTACTGCGACGTCGACTGCTGGACTGAGGTGGGCTGGGCGTGTGGCGTGCTGGGAATGACGCTGCGCGAGGTACCGTCGAGGAGCGATGCACTGGGCACGGGCGTCGTCCTCTACTAGCCCTGACAAGGGCTACAGCAGCCCCGTGAGGGGCTAGAAGGGTTGGGTCTGGACATGGCACGAGTCATCACGTTGAAGTACGCGGGGACCTGCGTGCACTGTGGCTGGCGTCTGCGGCGGGGGACGCGCGCCAAGTGGTACGGCGGGGGGCGCGTTGCGTGCGTCGACTGCGAGAAGTCGGATCACGAGGTGAACCACGGACGATATGACGGCCGCACGGCGTACGAGCGTGGCGATCGTTCGCCCGGCGCCGTGGCCTCACACTTCGATCGCTACGGGGTCTACCTCCAGGACGGGTCGCGGATCGGTTGCAGCTGCGGGTGCATCGACTACCCGTGTTGTGGGCATTAGCCGTGGCCGGGGCTGACATAGCCGTGTACAGGCCAACGGTCCTGTGCCAAGTGTGCCGCGGGCGCTGTTGCCATACCGAGCCCGGTGCAGCGCACCCCGCGGACTTCGATCACAGTGTTGAGCTCGTGATGCAGGCCCTGGCCTCTGGCCGCTGGGCCCTGGACTGGGTGCGAGGTCCGACCGAAGGATCGCGCCGCCGGTACTTTGTCCGACCACGAACCACCGACGAGTTGTTCGAGGACCTACCGTACCACGGGCCGTGCACAGGCCATATCCTGGGGCAATGCAGCATGCTCGGCGCCCGGGGCTGCGTGCTGTCGTGGAGGCGCAGGCCGCTGGTGTGCCGTGCTCTGCGCCCTGAGCCCAACGGCTGCTACCTGGCTCTGCGCTATCGTGACATCACGTGGTGGTGGCGTGACTGGTACACGATCTTTTCAGCACTGCGGCCACCCGACAGAACCACGTGCACGCTTGAAGAACTTCTGAGCGCTTTTACGACAATGACCACTTACGGTCTGAGGTAGAAAGAAAGGCTGATTTTTTTTGATGTTTGCTGTCAGAAAGTACCAGGGCCCCGCGTCTTCTCACCAACAGCCAAGGGAGAAGCCATGCTGAGCTCAGACGCCATTGACCTGTATTTCCACACCGTGAAGCGCGGGCAGCACAAGGGTGAAGTGCGAGGCGTCATCGTGCACTGGCACTGCTCCCGGCCTGAGCCGGGCGACGAACCACAGCTGATGATCATTGGCATGGCCACCATGAATGGTGAGCTCATACCGTTCCAATACTACACCGATTATCAAACGGGCGAGCCCATGATCGCTGCCATGTGGCCAGACAACGTGTCAGAGGGCTTGCCGTGGGCAGAACTCGAGCACTCCGTGGCCCTGACGGTGGTGGAACTACTCAGCCTGCCCGTGCGAAAGGAGATGCGACAATGACCGAGGAACAGCGGCTTAGCCTCACGATAGGCTACGGCATCGACACCGGGGGCTATGAATTCGAGGCCCCGCCCAAGGCCCTCGAGGCCTGCGCCTGGGGCGTGTGGGACAACGTGGATCCGGACTACGTGCCGTGGGTGTTGGACTATTTCACTGGCAACGACTACTGGGGCCTGTCGTGCACGGTGTATGCACACGGCAACTACAGCTGCGAATGGCCAGCAGCGTACCGCGAGGGCGAGTATCGGTACCGACTCGTGGCGAGCTGTGCTGTGCTCCCGGAGTCCCAGCGCGAGTGCAACTGCCATGGGCGCGAGGTGGCCGAGATCGTGCGCGGCAAACGAGTGGTGCGCTGGGAGTTTGGCGACGTGAGCGACGATCCGTGTCCAGGCTGTGATCGATGCGCTGGCACCGGTCTGGTAACGGCGCCCGGGGGCAGTTGGGCACTGTACGCATTAGCCGAGGAATAGGCTAGATATCAACACGTTATGAAATAAAGAAAAGAAATGTTGATGAAATAAGCGTTTCGTGCATAATGGAAAGCTGGAGGACGATCAATGACAGACTACGAAAGATGGCAGCAGAAAGCACGCGAGGCGATCAGCGCCGCCGATCAGTACCTGGCGGAGCGCGAGCGCCAGCGCCTGCGCAACGCGCTGCTGTCCGACTGTAGTCTGAGCGAGGTAGAGGTCGCCGAGCAGCTGGGCCTGGTGTCTGTCGCACAGGTCCGTCGTCTGCGCAACCTGACCGGGATCCAGCGAGAGGAGAGCTGACATGAGCACCATCTTTTTCGAGTACCACCACGAGATCGTCACTGGCCCCCGGCATGGTGAGCGCACCCTGCGCTTCGAGGCCTACGCCACACCCGTGATCCCCGCCAAGATCTGGGGGCCACCCGAGGACTGCCACCCCGAAGAGGGTGGAGACTTCGAGGTGTACGACGTCGAGTGCGAAACCCACGAGATCCTGGACATGGACCAGGACACCATGATCAAGCTCTCGTCCGTCTACGGCAAGCCCGGCGAGTACCGCGCGCTGCACGTCGACATCGTGGTGGTGAAGTGGGCCGACGGCGAGGTCTGTGCCGTGGAGCTGGATGAGCTGATGGAGTGCGCCTGGGACCAGGCGCCCGATCCCGACGACTACTACTAGCCCAGTGATGGGCTACAACGAGGGAGACTCAGCATGACCCTGTACCAGGCAATGAAGATCGCCACCGAGCTCCACAAGCTCAACATCAAGGTGGAGGTCCTGCCAGAGTACAGCAGACGGGGGATGGCTGAGCCCTGCCCGGCATTGGCCTGCGGCGAGGATGTCATGGTCGAGGTGGGCTGGGCCGCTGGTCGCCTGGGCCTGGAGCTGGAGGACGCGCCCCGGCACTGCGAAGAGCTGAGCATGGGAGTGATACTGTACTAGCCCATCGCTGGGCTAGGGAGAGAACATGGAGACCATCGAGAAAAAGACCGTTGACCTCGTGCCCGGTGACCGTGTGGTGTGGGGCGATGGCAGCAAGCCTGAGAACATCGACTATGTGCTGCGCGTCGAGGACTACGGTGAGAACACTGTGAAGGTCCACGTGCGCAGACCAAGCGGCACCACGTTTTTCTACGCTGGTGTCCGGTCGGTGCAAAGAGTGGTGGCGTCATGACAACAAGAAAGGACAAGTGATGGACCCCAACGCCTGTCTCAAAGAGATCCTGCAGATCTGTGTGGACATCGCCGAGCGTGACGGCTGCGACTCGAAGGGCGGGTGCTACGACTACGAGGTGATCGAACTGGTCAACCACCTCGACGCGCTGCACGGCTGGCTGTGCAAGGGCGGGTTCCTGCCCGAGGTCTGGGGGCAGAACCGATGACTGCCAATGGCTACTGCTGGAACTGCACGTGCGACGATCCCCGAGGCCTGCGCGGGATGCGCCTCGATGACGTGGGGCGCTGGGTGTGCCAGGTGTGCGGCGCCGAGCAGGCCAGGTTCCACACCACGTGCCCGGTGCATGGTGAGGACTGTCACCTGCACCCACCCCTGACCGAGGAGGATCAACCATGAAGCGCTGTCCAATCTGTGGCAACGAAATAGAGCAACACGACTATGACGGGCTGACAAGTGCGCGTGCGTGCTGTGCCGAGTGTGCCCTCCTCACCGCTCAAGAGCTCGAAGACAAGCACCCGGTGTGGTACGAGCGGCTGCCCACACTCAACAGGTGCTGGGAAGTGTGCAAGCAGGTGGCCGGCGACTACAAAGGGCTGCCCGTGGCACTTGGCGCTGGATGGGTAGTGGCTCAAGAGCAAGTGGAGATCGAAGCAGCAGACCCCGATCTACAACAACACCCGCTGGGCAATGACCCGTGGCGAGCTGCGGGCATTCTTTATCTGTCGATCATCCGATACCACGGGCTCAAGTGCTGCTGGAACTGCGGGAAATGGAGAACAGACTGCATACCAGTATTGATGATGCAACAACAAGACGGCGCAGTGCGAGAAGTCAAACGGCACTTGTGCCCAGACTGTAGCTGAGGCTTAGCAGGCTGCCCTGTGCTGGGCAAACGGAGGTCAGAACGATGGATACCTATTGGAAAAGCAAGATGCCTGGAGACGCACTGGGTTCGTTCTGCGAGGTGCTCGAGGACCTGCCCGAGGGCCGGGGCGTGCTGCTCGTCAACCCCCAGCAGCGCCCGGACTGGGTGCGGCGCCCGGACACCGATGAGAAAGTGCGCGTGCTGCACCGCTTCGTGTGCGACGTGAGCTGCGCCCGCTGCCACGCAGAGAGCACCGGTGTCGAGGTCCTGGCCCTGGACGGCGACATGTACGTGTACGGCTGCCGCCACTGCCACGGCTTCATCTGGGTCCACGTTCCTGCCTGATCTCCTAGCCTAGCATAAAGCTAAAAACACTAATAATTTCAAAGCCCTGGTTCGTGGCTAATATAGCCTACTGTATGGCTGGCATAGCTCGAGATGTGGCTGCCAATGAAGATCGTCTCAATGCAGTACTCATCTTGATTTCCAATAAATTCAATAAAAACTTGTTGTTGTAAAATAAAGAAAATAAAGTTTGATTAAATCAGCATTTTTTGAGACGATGACATCACGTCGAGAACTCAAACCAACGAGGGCAACATCATGTGTAAGACCACCAAGGACAACAACAGCGTGAACGTGGAGCTGGAGCGCCGCCAGCTGGGCAACTGCGTCGTGTGTGGTGAGCCGCTCTTCGTGCCCGAGAGCGCCGAGCGCGGGATGGGGCCGTGGTGCGCCCAGACCTACCGCTACGTCCTCGACCAGGTCAACGGCGCGGCTGACCCCGTGGCCTTTGACGAGGCCTGTGCCCGAGCCGGTCTCACCATCTCCCTCGACGCCGGCCTGAACAAGGCGGGCAACGCCATCCTCCAGGCCCTGTGCCAGGGTCTCGCCCCTGAGCAGGCCACAGCCGCTTGCGACGCCCTTGTGGCCCTCGGCCTCCGGAACAGCGCGGCCATCGCCGGTGCCAACCTTCGCATCAAGGGTCATGACCAGGGCGCGCGCAAGGCCGCCGTCAGCGTCGTGGACGCAGGCAAGTACGGCAAGCGCCTCGCCGTCAAGACCAGCTACTGCCCCGAGCTGCTCGACAAGTTCCGGGCGATCCCCACCCGGTTCTTCAACCGGGCCGAGAAGCGCAACGAGTTCGCGACCAAGCCAGCCATCGCCAAGCAGGTCTTCGCCATGATCGCTGAGAACTTCCCCAAGGCCACCTTCAGCCGCGAGGCCCGTGAGCTGGTCGAGCAGACCGAGCAGGCGCCTGCGACCACCGAGGCCACGCCCAAGGCCAAGCCCGAGAACAACGAGCCCACCTGTCTGACCAAGGTGCGCGGCAGCGAGCTGGGCATCAAGGCGCCGTACAACCCCACGCTGGTGGCCCGCATCAAGGCCCTGCCCCGCGGCCATCGCCGCTTCGACCCCCAGACCAAGGCGTGGTGGGTCACTCGCCCGAGCTGGGACGAGGCCGTGGCCATCATCAAGGACATGTACGGCGAGGACGTGCGGTGGGCCCCTGAGCTCGAAGGGCGCGAGGAGCGCGAGGCCGACGCCAAGCGCCTGGCACGGGCCACCAACGTCGAGGCTGACGAGGCCATCGAGCTGCCCGGTGGCCGGCTCTACCCCTTCCAGAGTGCCGGCGTCCGGTTCCTGGAGCGGCAGGGCGAGAAGTTCGGGGCCATCGTGGCCGACGACATGGGCCTTGGCAAGACCGTGCAGGCCCTGGCGTACCTCAGCCGCGACGCAAGCCGCCTCCCGGCGCTCATCGTGGTCCCGGCCAACGTCAAACTCAACTGGGCGCGCCAGGTCAACACCTGGCTCAACAACGGCGTCACCCACAAGATCGCCGTTGTCGACGGCAACAAGATCTTCGAGGTGGTCGAGGGCCGCAAAACCAACAAAAGCGACAGTATGACTACCGAAAATTGCAAGGCTGCCGACGTCGTGGTCATCAACTACGACCTGCTGCGCCGCCACCAAGACGTGTTGTGCGCCGCGGGCTTCTCCACCCTCGTGCTCGACGAGAGCCACTATGTCATGAACAGCAAGAGCGCACGGAGCAAGGCGTGCAACGCCATCGCCAAGACCGTCACCAAGCGCATGCTGCTCACCGGCACTCCCATGTTGAACCGCCCGAAAGAGCTCTGGCACCAGCTGAACATCTGCGACCCCGTGGTGTGGAAGTCCTTCTTCAACTTCGGGATCGAGTTCTGCGCCGGGCACCGTGGGCGCTGGGGCTGGGACTTCACGGGCGTGAGCAATGCCGATCGCCTCCACGACCAGCTGATCGGTCACTACATGGTCCGCAGGCGCAAGTCCGAGGTGCTCGAGGACCTGCCGGCCAAGACCGTGACCTGCACCAACATCGAGGTCAAGGCCGCTGACCGCCGTGAGTACAGCCAGGCTGCCAGCGACTTCCTGTCCTGGGCCGCTGCACAAGGTGGTGACAAGCTGGCCAAAGCCCAGCGTGCCGAGGCCATCGCCCGCCTGACCACACTGCGACGCCTGGCTGCTGAGGCCAAGACCGAGCAGGCTGTGGCCCACGCCGCTGACTTCTTGGCCAGCCGCGAGGACGAGCAGCTTGTGATCTTCGCCCACCATCGCAGCGTGCTGACCGCCATGGCCAAGGGACTGCGCGAGGCCGGGCACGAGGTCGTGAGCATCCTCGGTGGCGACACCAGCGACCAGCGCCAGGCTGCCGTGGACACCTTCAGGACTGGCCAGGCTCGAGTGGCAGTGCTCAGCATCATGGCCGCTGGCACCGGCACTGACGGCCTCCAGGACCGCTGCCAGAACGCGCTGTTCGTCGAGCGCACCTGGCGCCCCGCTGACCTGGCGCAGGCCGAGGACAGGCTGCACAGGATCGGCCAGACCGCGCCGGTGTTCGTCGAGTACCTGGACATGATGGGTTCGATCGACACGTACCTGGCCAGCATGATCGAGGCCAAGCGCGCGGTGTTCGGTGAGGTCGTGGACGGTGTGTCCGTGGTCAACGAGACGGACGTGGCGCTGGGCATCATCCGAGAGATGTTGAAGTAAAACCTGGGGGCGGTGGACAACCGCCGCCCCCTTAAAGGGCACGAAAAAACCACCAAAGTTTTAGGAGAAACACCATGAACAAGATCCGACAGCAGCACGAAGAGAAGATCATGAAGATGAAGGCCGATGACTGGCAGCTCTACACCCACATGAAGGGTGCTGGCCTCGCAGCACACCGGCTGAGCAAGGCCGCGTGCAAGGCGCTGCGTCTGCTGGACGAGGAGTTCGCGGCGGGCAACGAGCTGACCACGGCCGTGGAGGCCGCGTTCTACGTCATCCAGACCGCCCGCCGCAAGCCGGGCAACAGCGACCTTGGGGCTGGCGACACCGAGCCGCGTGGCGTGTCGCAGGACATCATCTGGCGGTACATCGCAGAGCGCTACAACTGCGAGCCCTACGGTTACGTCCACGGCCTGCTCTACGACCTGTTCTAGGGAGGATGTCATGTACCGGTACCAGCTACAAACCAAGCAGGGCACCAAAATCGAGGCCACGTTTGGCGACCGTGACACAGGTGCTGAGTACCCTCTGGGCGTGCTGCCGCTGGTCCAGGCCTTTGCCGAGCTGGACGGATGCCGGGTAGTGGGCATGAAGCACAACGCCAACCTCGTGCCGAGCTGGGAGCGCTGCCATGGCGCAATTCAGATCACCAAGCACCACGAGGGCTCGCATCACGGCGCTGTGGTTTGCCTCAGAACCCCGTACTCCAAACAGGTAGACCTGGTAGTCGACGGCGTGCGTGTGTTCTCCAGGCCCGGACAAAAGGGCATTGCCTGCGTCACGACACCAGGCACAGAATGTCCTGACCTCACCACGGCCTACCGCCAGTCGATCGCCCTGTGCCAGGCGTTGATAGCCACAGGAGCCCAGGGTGGTAGGTGGTGGAGCGGTGTTGAAAAACAGCTCCGAAAAAAAATGGCCACCAACGACCTGTTCAATTCAACACTGACAACCGCGAAGGAATTTGGACCGCAAGACATTGGCTACAATTCGCATATATCGTACGTAATAATATAAAGATAAAAGGTCATAGAATTCTGTCAAAGTTATGCTGTTTTTAATTGACATAGCGATTGAATAAAATGAAAATAGCAAAATGCTTTGATGTTCGATGATATACTGATTACAAACAACGCTCTGATAAAAGAGGAGAAAAAGATGAGCAAAAAGATCAGTAACAAGAGCAAGAACGAGAAGGCCACGGGGCAATTGACCAACGAGGGGATGCTGAAGAAGTTCATTGAGCTGTACGGCGTCGGGCCCGTGATCAAGGAGCAGATCAGCGACATGACACCGGACATGGCATTCAGCGACTTCCTGGGCATGCTCGACGACAAAGGCGTGACGGAGTACGTCCAGGAGATGACACTCAAGGAACTGTTCGGCGTCAACGGCGAGCAGCGTCACAGTGAACCCAAGGTCCTCAAGCGCAACATCCTCAAGGTGCTGCGTGAAAGCGGTGCTGAGATGAGCGTGAGCGAGATCGGCGAACATTTGGGGGAGGCCAGCAAGTACATCAGCATCGCCATTGCCGCGTTGAAGAAGGCCGGGCAGGTCCAGAGCAAGGGCGAGAAGAGAACGATGAAGTACTTCATCACCGGACCCAAGGACAAATAGAACCACAACAACAATGTGTGAATACAAACCACGTGTGACTCAATAGGAGACGATATGCGCGCCACCAGAACCACTCTCGAGCTCACCTTGAACCCTGGCTACGTGCGCAACTGGGGCGCGTGGGAGGCCATCAGGGAGCTCCTGCAGAACGCCCAGGACGCTCACGACATCGGCCGGGACATGGAGGTCAACTACATTACCAACACCAAGGAGCCGATGCTGCGCATCGTGAACCAAGGTGTGGTCATCGACCGCGAGACTCTGCTCATGGGCACCACGTCCAAGGCCGAAGACAACCGGCAGCGTGGCAAGTTCGGTGAGGGCTTCAAGCTGGCGTGGTTGGTTCTCAGCCGCATGGGTTTCACCGTGCGTTGCCGGTCTGGGGCCGAGCAGTGGATCCCGCACATCGAGCACAGCGACCAGTTCGGGGCTGAGGTCCTGAAGGTGGAGTGCTCACCCGTCAAATACCGCAATGCGATCCAGGTCGATGTCATTGGGCTGGGCAAAGAGGACTGGGACGAGATCAAGGAACGTTGTCTCTTCCTGTCGAAGATCAAGAAGGCCGACATGATCGACCTGGACTATGACAGGATCCTGACGGCAGAGGACAAGGTTGGCGTGCTGTACGTCAAGGGTGTGTACGTTGGTCGGTTGCCTGGTCGCTACTTCTACGGCTACGACCTGGACGATGTGGACTTGGATCGTGACCGTCGACTGGCCGATCCCTGGTCCTTGAAGTACGCGATCACCAAAGTGCTGAACAAGGCTCTGTCCCGCAAGATGGTGAAGACCGAAGACATCTGGCAGCTGCTTCAGAATGATGAATGGGAAGAGGGGCGTGCAGTTCGCGATAACCTGTACACGAACAGCACCATCTCCACGGCCATGGCCAAGATCTTCACCGAGAAGCACGGCGACGAGGCCGTTCCTGTGTCGAGCAGTGTCGAGACCATGGACGCCAAGCACTATGGTATCAAGGGTGTGGCTGTGGGCCGCACGCTGAAAGCTGTCATAGAAAAGGAGACGGGGTCATACGAGAGCAAGCAGCAGCAGCTGGAGACACAGGCCAAGCACATCTACAGCCTGATGGAGCTGGAGGCCGAGGAGCAGGTGCGCTTCGAATGGGCTGTGAACCTGGTGAAAGAGCACTGCCCTGGCCACGAGATCAACATCGTGGACTTCTACTCAGACGCCATCCTCGGCCGCTGGCAGGGTGATGGACGCATTGAGCTCGCCAGACGCACGCTGACAGACCGCAAACAGCTAATCTCCACCCTCGTGCATGAGCTGGCACATGACGGTGGTCTCGAGGACGGCAGCGTGGAGCACCGAGATGCATGCGACGAGCTGTTCGCAAAGATCATTTGTGCCTTAAGCGCCTAAAAAATCCGTCAAAGTATCGCCATTCCTAGCCTTTTAGGCAACCCTGAAAAATTCACAAAAACTTTCACCAATTATGGTATATAGAGGTGCGCCTTTATAGGGTTCAGCAGATATATTATATGTCAACGTCAAAGGAGAAAAGGAAACACAATGTCTGGACGTATTGAAATCCCATTGAAGAAAATCGATAAAAACGATCCCGAGAAGCCTCCGTTCTACATTGGTGAATGGGGCGCACCACGATGTGAAATTGATCTATCAGAGATGAAATGCCTTGTGTTTCCATCACGTCGTAGGGATGGTGGGCTCACTCTCATCATTGATGAGAAGAGAGAGCGCGACTATCCAAAAGAAGAGTACGACGAGAGAGAATGAGCGCTCAGATATCCTGCCTCCAATTTTCTACATCACATTCATAGAAAAATTCTACGAATCTTTTGCTATCGTGTAATTATAGATGGTGGAGGAATAAATGCTATTCAGCGTCAAAGAAGAAAAACAATACGACACAATCCGAACCGCTATCAGCAAGGGCGCAACCATTGGTGTGTTCGGTACCAACGGTAACAAAGGTATGCGAGCTCATGCCTGGCGCCTGTTTGGTGATCGTGTCGAAGTCCAAAACGAACAAGGTTTCTGGATGCTGTTGGCAGACAGCGACATGGACCACCACTTCTCTGTTGGTGTAATGGGCATAGCCACAGACTTTTCTGTCCCGGCAGAATGGCTGCCATATGTAGAACTATAGGAGGCAATATGTTGAAAATCATCATCGTGACAATGTTTTTTTGTATAGGATGTATATCTGTGCCACCTGGTGGATATACCTCACCATACGCAAGCACGACCACCACAGATACAAGCAACGTGTACCAGTGCATCGCCGAGTGCGATGCACAGTACGAGACATGTCTGTCGCGAAGCCACATCAACACGAAGAAGGCGTGCGTCAATGAAAAGAACCGTTGCATCAAAAGCTGCCAACGGTGAATACGATCATGAAGAATAATACGTTAATACACATCAAGAACTTCACAATAGCTGGATGGATTCACCTGAAACAGGGTCATTTAAAATCTGTCTGCTGTATGGCATGGGATGCGTGGAGGTACATTCTACGTCTGTTGCGGTACGAATACTTTTTCCCAAAAAAATGCAACAAATGCGGTACATATATGTTGGTATTTTTTCACCGTTCCGAATTCACTATGAGGGTCAGCGACTCAACATATCCGTTGAGTGACTGGCTGGTGTGTGCGGACCAAGACTGCGGCGAGAAGCGCTGCCTCTGAGGGAGACATGGCGAAGTACAGTGACAAGGAGAAGAAAGCCACCACAAAGCTGCGCAAACTGAGAGAAGAGCGAGATGAGCTCAAAGAACGGTTGAAGTCTGTGGACGAAAAGATCGTCAAGCAGGAAGAGAAGGTGCTTGGCCTGCTCGGTGCTGGACTCCACGTCCTGGGCAAGTGGGCTTGCGCCATCACCATCACACCACGCAAAGGCGCACGTACACCAAAGTACAAGCTGATCGTGGACAAGATGGTCAACGACGTGATGCTGGCCAAAGAGAAGCTGCTGGCAAAGTATCCGGACCAGCCACGCCCGATCATGGACTTCGCGCGCAAGATGCAGTCGAGCTACAACAAGGGGTTGGAAGAGCACACGACCATCGGCGAAGACAAAGAAGTGGTCAAGATCGAAATCTCACCTGTCGCTTCCTAAACTTTCCTTTATAGAAAAATAGAAAAAACTGTATGCTAGTATTGAATCATCGATACAGCAAACAGAAAGGATCTCACTATGACCGCAGGTATCCAGGAACACGACAACATGTTCTACTACGGACAGCGCCCGTGGCACGGTATGGGTGTGGAGGTCCCAGACGCCGCGACCAGTGACGAGGCTCTCGTGGCCGCGGGCTTGGACTGGGAAGTTGAGACCCGCGAGCTGTTCACCGAGCACTACGGTGAGGAGCGCATGAACGTGATGGTGGGCAACTACGCCATCGTGCGCAAGGACACGGAAGAGGCGCTGGGCGTGTGCGGCAGCCGCTACCACTGCATCCAGAATCGAGATGCCTTCGAGCTCCTGGACGGGATCGTGGGCGAGAAGCTCGCCATGTACCACACGGCTGGCAGCCTGTGGAACGGTCGCAAGGTGTGGATGCAGGCGAAGCTGCCCGAGGTCATGCGTGTGGCCGGAAACGACATCCTCGAGCAGTACCTGCTACTGAGCACGTCGCACGACGGTAGCGGCGCTTGCAGCGGCATGTTCACACCGGAAAGAGTGGTCTGCCAAAACACGCTGAACATCGCCATGGGCCGTGCCACCAACACCTTCAGGATCCGCCACACAACCAAGTACAAGGACAAGATGGAGCAGGCGAGAGAAGCGCTGGGGCTCGCACACCTGTACTTCAACAGGTTCCAGGAGCGCGCGGACTGGATGGCGCGGCAGAAGTTCACCGACATCCAGATGCAGATGCTGGCGCAGGGCTTGTTCCCGGCAAAGGACGAGAACGAGGTGCCGACGCGCACACAGAACAACAGGAACAAGGTCGTGCGTCTCTTTGACCAGGGCATCGGCCTCGCCGACTTCCGCGGTACTGCGTGGGCAGCGATCAACGCCGTGGCCGAGTACACGGACCACCACCGCCAGTCCCGTGGTGACGAAGCGCGCCTGAATAGCGTGTGGTGGGGCGGCGCCGCGCAGATGAAGACCGAGGCCATGAACCGGATCGACACCCTCCTCAAAGCTGCCTGATTATAGAAAAATAGCAAAACTTTTGCTGTAGAATAAAGGTATTCACAGGAGGATATCATGCTAGTCCAAGGACATGACGCCAACAGAAAACAAAAGCGTGCATATCTCAAAGAGATCTGGTTGCCCCAATGGTTGACCCAAGCACTGGGCGTGGCACTAGCAGCACACGACACCGACACCCACGTCTACAGCATCGAGATGGACCCAACATTGTGGAAGGTGCGCACCGTAGTCCCAATCCTGTACGCACACAACGGCTGGTACCAAGTCGAGGAGGAAGAGGAGATGGTGTATGCCGAGGTCAATGCGCGCATCACCATCAACAGCAATGCTGTGGGTGTGGTTCAGAAGATCAAGTGGACAGCAGACCGTGGGTTCTACAACTTGGCTCAATGCGTCGAAGAAGCCACAGAAGACGAATCAAACAACGCACCACCACCAACCGGGCGCAAGCGTATGCTGATGAGAGATCTCATGGCTCAGTCTCTCGAACAAACCAATGAAGCCAATGAAAACAATGAGTTCGAGGACTATCGTGTCGAGCAGATCGTTGAGGTCCTGTGCGAAAGTGGAATGGGTAAGAAAGCAGCCACCAAAAAAGCTCAACAGGCAGTCCAAAGCCAACCAGAATGTCATGATATTGATAACCTTATTGACTTGATAATTTAAACAAAAGTTCTCCAATAGTACGTTCCAATCTTAAAGTAATTCCTAACGTTTCAAGACAATCATCTGTATTTTTCTATTGCGTATCAGTCACACCACCGATAGTCCTATACGCTGATAAAAAATCGGAGGGTACAGTGATTGTCAGAAAACCACGCCCGAAGCTCCGCCCACGCCCGAAACTCTATCCACGCCAGAAAAAATTCACAGTCACTGACGAAAGAAAACAGCTATTCCTCAAAACTATTCAAGAGTTGCGGCCATTCCTTATGCGTGAAGCTGGGAAAGTATCTATACCGTCATTTATAGATAAAGAAGATCTTGTTCAAGAAGCATATTTAAAAATGTTTAAGAATCTAGACAAATATGATGAGACACGCGCATCAATCAAAACTTGGTGTATGTATATAGCACGCAAAAACTTCTTAAATACTGCTGTGACAGCATTTAGAAAAGATTCTAAATACACACCTAAAGATCCAAAACAACATGTAAAAATTGAGGTAATGAAAAACCAAGATATCTCAGTCGATAAAATCAAATCATATCCATATTCATGCCAAGCAAAATGGGATTATAGATACAAAGAAATATTAGAACACACAGAAAAAAGATTAAAACCTTTTGCACGGCGTGTCCTACATTCACTACTCACACCACCAGAAGAGCTGGTGAATAAAATTAAAAACGATCGTATTCAAAAAATGCGTGAACGCCACGTAGGCCTCATATCCAATTTGCCATTTGAATTTGTGATACGTAATAATCATCTAGCTGAATTTTTCCATGTTCCATACTATAAAATAGCAAGAGCAAAAGATGAAATATATGCAGCGATCAACGACGCAATTGCAGAATAATCCTTCGCCCCCGTCGTTCAAACGGGTAGGACACCGGGCTTTCAATCCGGCAACGTTGGGTTCAAATCCCACCGGGGGCATTCCACCCAATATATTATGGAAGAAAAAGTGAAAAAATAAGAAAAAAACTTGCGAAAAGTTCGAGCACCTGTGGTATATATTTTTTAGCGAGAACTTGGAGGTCACTTTAGGAAGACAGCTCGAGTGGTCGAGCATCGGCATGCAGAGCCGAAGGTTGAAGGTTCAAATCCTTCTCTTTCACTCAATCGTGATGTCCTACTTCCCTCGCTTTAAACGCCTTGTTTTGGTTGAGAACTTGAGGGTCACTTTAGTGTAGCTCAGTTGGAAAGAGCAACGGTCCTGAAAACCGTAGGTAGCTGGTTCAAGTCCAGTCACTTAGAAAACGTGATGCTCTAATTGACTCAACCATTTCTTTTAGCGGGAACTGTGATGCTGGTTCAGACAAATAGTTTATGTCAAAGACCCAGCTTCCGTAATTACCGCTAGATCTTTCCTTTCCTCCACAAACAATTTGATGGAGAACTCCACGGGAGAGGTGATGCTATGAATACGTTGGTGCAAACGCACTCGAATGAACAGCTGCTGTGGATGCCACGGAACAAGACTGCTGTGAAGAAGATGAGCAAATCCGTCTGCTCATTCCTGGACACAGCTGTCAGCTCCATGGGGCGCGCGACGCACTACAACACGCGCGCCGAACAACAGGCTGCCGAACTGCGTGTGCACGACGAACTCTTTGGCCTGGAGAGGGACGTATACGCCGTGCTGTTGACGCTGCCAGGGTTGACCGACCGCAGCGTGCAGATCGGTATGAAGAAGCTGCTGTCATTCCCCCGGAACGGCGTGGAACAAGCGTTCCTCGAGCCGGGACAAGAACGCATGGTGCTGTACCACCTGTTCCAAGCTCTGCCACCACAGCGCATGTTGAAGCTGATCGATGGACTGCGGGTGGGTGATGCATCCCTGGGTCTGAAGAAGGCGAACAACGCCAGGACAAGAAAACTGATCCTGCGCACGCTGCTCTCGAGCCCGAGACTGCAACTCTGGTCGGTGAAGTACAGGACAAAAATGCGGGCGGCACTGACCCACGCCTGGGGCCTACGGCTAACATCAATCATCGGATCGATCCTGAAGAAGGGTGGGCGTTACCGAAAGAAGAAGGAGCTAACGATTCTCGAGCAGAACATCCGGAAGCACTGCCAGCTGAACAGATACAAGGAAGTGCTCGAGTGCGTGGGCTTCATCCTGGACGTGCGTGAACGCCTGAGCCTGCCTCTCTTCGTTTCGTTTGAAAAAGCGAAGGAAGATATCAAGGCTGGCTCTAAACTTCCTCTGGAGGTCCTGGAGGGCCTGAGAAGCACATACCACCCCGACACGAAGAAGGAGGATGTGCTGAAACTTGTGGCCAAGGGCGGCAAGCTCACCGGCCACCAGAAGATGGCAGTACAGAAAAGAGCAAAGCGCGCAAACGTCGAAGTCGACATGGACCCGACGAAGTACGACGCTGTGCGCCTATACCTCTACGCGTTCGAGTGTGGGCTGACGCAAGAGATTGCGAACGCCTTGGACGAGAAGGCGAAGGAGACCGCAGCGATGTTCCCAACGCGCTACAAATCGGTGGCCGTCATCGTGGACGCGTCACAATCGATGGCTGGTCACCGCAGCCAACCACTGCGACCCCTGGCGGTGGCCTTGGCCATGCGCGACACCCTGTTGCACACCGGTGATGAGAGTCAGGAGTACCATGTCAGTGGTACAGACATCGAAGCTGGCGATGGTCTCGTCCGTCCGATGGGTGACACAGCCATTGCTGACAGCTTGGTGGAGGCGCTGAACGACGAACCCGAGGCTGTGTTCGTGATCAGCGACGGATACGAGAATGCACCAGCCGGGCGCTTCGCTGAGGTCATGCACCACGTGCGGGAGATCGGTATTGATACGCCTGTGTATCATTTAAACCCGGTGTTCGCTGCCGAGTCGAAAGGTGCACGTGAGCTGGCGCCCAACGACGGTGTACCAACAATGCCAGTGCAGCAACCTGGGCAGCTCACAGCCACCTTCATCCGAGGGATGATCGAGGCAGAGCCAGTGAATGGAATCAACGCCCTACTACGTCTGGCCCTGGGGTCAGTTGAGACGAGAAAGGCACTGTCATGACACGCAACCTCACAGTCGAAGAAATCCTCAGAGGAATGGGACGTGGCAGAACCCAAACCGTGGGCCACATGTCTGTCATCCCGCTCATCGACGAGGGCGACGCGCAAGATGACGACTTCGCACCACCAGACTTCCATGTGGAAACATCGAACTATGGTACGGTTCAAGTGCGCAATACAGACAGCACACGACCAAGCATCGTACCGACAGGTGCTGGTTGGGTGACAAGAGAACGTGCACAAGACCACGCTGTGCCAAGCGCGTTTTTGGTCAAAGCAAACGGCCGCAAGTCCATCGAGACAGCCATGTGCATCGAGGACAGCCAAGGTGGTTACATCAGAGACCAGAAAGCGATCACCATGTTGGTATTGCCAGCATCAATACGATCTCATGCTCTCAGTATGAGACACAGACAAGGTTATGACAAGATCTGGCCGCACATCAGAAGTCTGAACAAAGAAAGTGGAGTGCCACATACTGGTGGCCACCTCACTTACTTCTTGAAGCACTTTGAAAAGCAGCTGGATGAGTTCGTAGCTGAGTTTGAGTTGGTGCCAAAACAAATTGGTGCCATCATCTTGCTGGGAGAAAACGTGGTTGGTGTCGAACGCGCTCCAAACATGGCGTTCTGGGAACGTGTGTGGGAACCACTGATAAGAGTCTGCTACGGCTCACTCGCAATTCAGTATCAAAAGCGGCACAGGCAAGCGTCAAAATTCTTTGTGCCCATGAGCGTGGAGGTCAAATCGCTGGCTGGTATTCACCGCGCACTGAAAAACGCCAATGCGCAGGTCAAACTGCTGAGCGAAAAAACGATCGAACACGTGACACAACAGCCGCTGCTGTCAGAAGGTGCAGCCGACAGCAGACTGCCCAAGATGAGTGTGGCGACTGTAGCCAACCAACAACTGGCTGGGCAAATTCTGTATAAGGAACGGCAAGGCTACCCTTATGTGTCTCTGTGCTCAGCAGGTGCGTAAAATGACACTATCGGAACTACACCAAAGAATCACTGAACTCATCGAAGATGGGTATGGTGACCACGAAGTGATGACAGCTACAACACAAACTCTTATACCTGTGGGTATTTTCCCACCAGAGGATTATCATCAAGAGTTACCATTCAGTCTAAAAAAACTTCCAAAAAATACAGTCTTCATCGACGAAGACGAGCGCTCGTAGCGCAGTTGGATAGCGTGCCTGGTTGCGGGCCAGGAGGTCGCAGGTTCGAATCCTGCCGGGCGTGTTACAGGGATGTGCAAGCATTTGGTTCGGTTGGGGCTTGTGCGGGTGATAGTGATGTGGGCGGCTATCACCACTTCTTTCGCGTCCGTAGCCTAGGGGATCAGGCATCTGACTTCTAATCAGAACTACGCGGGTTCGAATCCTGCCGGACGCGTTACTCCTGGTACTGATTACTTATTGTGATACTATAACGATTAAATCAGCACAAGGAGGGATGATATGTCTGATAAGGAGAAAAAAGTCAGCGGCTCAAAAAATATTCTAGTATCTATACCAGCATTGATTACAGCAATAGCTGCATTAATAGCTGCAATCAAAAGTGACAGTAAAAATGAATTAATGCTTCATAGTTTATTTAATTATTCAACACAAGAAATATCTAAACTAAATGAAAAACATGATGAACTAAAAGATCTAATGTATGAAATAAAACTTCAAATGAATACAGCGGCACCTATGATGCCGGTGTCAGCAGCTGATGAACCTGATGCAATCAGAGCATTCATGGGAGAATGTCAATCGGATAGCGACTGTCCCGTAATGCACGAATGCCAGGATAGCCAATGCGTAGCTGAAGAATCATCACATGATAAAAAACTAGTTACTATAACAAAACCAACTCCGACATCTACTATGTTTAAATCCGGTGAAAAACCACAAGTCACGTTCAAGGAAATACAACAACATGTTCTTGATGAGGGGAAACCATGGCAACAGACAAAATAAATGTTGAATGCGCAGTGCCGTGCGAATTATGCGGAAATCCTCCATATAAATTCATGCCTTATGATGGTATGCATATAGTTGTTTGTGAGCAATGTACTCAAGAACTTGAAGAAGAGTCCAATCAACAATCATTATCCCCAACCCCATCGCCAAAAATAATTAGAAAATAATTATATTTTGAGTTGTGCTTTGCCGATGGTGGGTGATAGGATCGAATGATCCCACAGGAGGATGCCATGAAAACTACAACCAGCGTCACGTTCATGGTCCAAACCACAACCTCCTTTTCTCTGCCATATTCGGACTTATTGTCCGGGTCAGATCGACTTAGTAGCCCGTTCAATTGGTAAGAGCTGCGCCTGTTCCAGGGTAGCTCAGCTGGTAGAGCGGCGGCCTGTTAAGTCGCTGGCCGTGGGTTCGAGCCCCACCCCTGGAGCCATTGGGCGGCGCTCTGGGTAAGCGGGTTGGGCTCCAAACCCGACCGTCTGTAGGGTTCGATTCCTTAGCCGCTCGTCAAAAGGACACAAGATGTTGATGAAGGGTCAGTTCAGAATCATGTGCGAGTCGCTGGTCTCGCAATTCGCGAAGGCCGGTCTCAAGTTGGAAATCACAGACAATCCTGTCGGTGGCCGAGGTGTCAACCGCGCTGTGTTCGGCATGGACATCCAGCGCAAGATCAAGGGCAACTGGCGCAGCGAATACTTCAGGATCTGGCCTGGCGAAGAGGTGAACATCCAGGTGATCAACACCGACAAAAAACTCAGTCAACTGGTGTTGATGGTCCACGAAAAGGCCCGGGAATTCACCGAGGAGGTGGGCCAGTACGTCGCGCGTGAAGTGCCACAGCGAGACATCGTGCGCCGTCTGAAGAAGGGGCGTGTGGTTGTCCGTCGGCGCACATCGAGCAACAAACGCCACTTTCTGTTGGGTGTGGACGAAAGACAATTGTTCATCGCCCAGCTGCCAGAAGCGGCACCAACGGTCCAGCGGGCCCACGACAGACTCAAGGCTCCGACCGTGTGGCTGTACGAAGGCAAGCAGATGGGGCGTACCATCCGCCAGGGAGAATGGTTCTTCCTCAACGTGGACGCCAACGAGCAGGCCAATATCGACGAAGCGGTAGGCAAAGGCCTGGTGCAAAGGAAAGTCGACATCGCCGCAGCCAGGCGAGGAAGACGTGGAGGTGGTGGGAACCAGCACGTGGCAGAAGAGCTGATCGTCGCTGATGGAGTGCGCCTCGAGCATGGCTACTCGATCAGGGGGCGGGAGATCTTCGTGCGCGGGAAGGTGCGGCACCCGGAGCACAAGACGGTGTCGTTCAAGAGCTGGCGCAAGGTGATTCGCAATACCGAGTCCAACGAGGGCCGCATGGAAGGTGTGGCCTGGGTGGATTGAAAATTTCAGAAGTACCCCGCCGTACTTCTGAAAGGAGATGTGGTGGGTATTGGGAAAAACATAAAAAGAGACGAGCCGTTATACCATCGTGTGCATTTCTGTGCCGAAACTCAGGACTGTGAATGGTTTACGCCGAAAGAGATCGGACGGCTACATACCATCATCCAGAACGAGATTTGGAAGTTCGGAGAGAAAGGGCCACAGATCAGTGTGTCGATGATAGCGATCCCCGAACACATGGTACGAGCGAAGAGAAAAAAAGACGAAGAGAAGATGTCAGAAGACATACGCCATGAGTGATGGGAAAAGAAGATATCACTGGCTGACTCACGGCTCGACTATTGTAGAGCACCGTAAGAACGGTAAGACCGGTCGAGTACTAGATGGAAAAGGCACTACTAAGATGCAGTCAGTAAAGGTTCGATGGAAGGATGGAACAGAACAATGGGTTCGTAGGAAGGAACTCAGAATTCTGTAGGTATGGGCTCATAGTGTAGCCAGGTTAGCACGCTGGCCTGTCACGCCGGTAACACGGGTTCGAATCCCGTTGGGCCCGCCAAAACATCTTCGGCAATCCGTTGATGTTTAGTCTTTGAAAACTGAATACGAATCTTGTGGACCGGTAGCTCAGTAGGTAGAGCTGGGGCCTGAAGAGCCTCGAGTCGGCGGTTCAATTCCGCCCTGGTCCACAACCCATGGGGGCATAACTCAATTGCGCAGAGTGTCTGCCTTACAAGCAGATGGCTATAGGTTCGAGTCCTATTGCCCCCACCATGGACGGGTAGCCAAATGGTAAGGCACTAGCCTATAGAGCTAGCAACGCAAGCAACAACAATTTCTTTCATCACTCAATACGATTGAGAACTCAGAAGTTGTTTCAGCATAGTTTTTCTAGGTTCGAATCCTAGCCCGTCCACCTTTCGGGAGATAGCTCAGTGGTAGAGCGGGGATGTAAGTGACGTCTAAACTAACGCTCGTGCCTCACACATGGAACTAAGACGCCACTTCAGCATATGGAGCTCCCAGGTCGGTGGTTCGATTCCACCTCTCCCGATTCACGCCACAGTAGCCCAACTGGTAGAGGCATGCGACTTAAAATCGCATAAGTGAGGGTTCGAATCCCTCCCGTGGCAACGGGTTCGACTCGGAAGTTCAACTCCCATAAGTATAAGAATTCTTTTTACTTTAGTGGTATATTAGATTGATACCAACAAGTAGAAAGAGTCAACAATGATCGACAAAGAGATACACAAACGCATATGGGAGAAGATAGAACAGCGCGGTCCTAACGAATGTTGGTTATGGACTGGTGCGAAGTCCAGATCGGGTCGCACTAACAACTACTATGGTGAGTTCAAAGTATACTATTCAAAAAAACATCGCAAATGGTATAGGGCCCACAGACTTGTGTATGAAGATGTCAATGGACCAATCCCAAGTGGTATGTGTGTGCGACACACATGCAATAATACATTGTGCTGTAACCCAAAACATTTAATCATCGGCACACATCAAGATAATATGAATGACATGATACTTGATCAACGTTCATTAGTGGGTTCTAAAAATCCAAGTGCTAAATTATCTGAACAAGACGTTGAAGAGATTAAGACACTACGTACACATGGTAATACATTAAAATACATTGCATCAATATATGGAGTGCATTTGTCTACTATAGGATATATTTGTCAAAACAAATTATGGAATGGCGGTAAGAAAAAAGAACTTAATGCAAAAATAAAAAGATACCCCAGGCCAATAAAAAGATATCCAAGACCAAAAACTCAATAAAAAATTCAGCGTTGTGGTATATACATACATGTACACTTACACACATGAACAAGTCATCGCAAAAGCTGCACGCTGGGCCAAGAAAAAATATCCAGTTGTGATAACAGAAATTGTTAGCACGACACGTGAGTCACCAGACGTACTTGCATTTGGTAGCAATGTGAGCGTAGTTATTGAATGCAAGATCTCAAGATCTGATTTCCTAAAGGACAAAAAAAAGAGCTTTAGGAAGAAGACTGAGATGGGGATGGGTAGAATCCGCTACTACTGTGCACCAGCGGGGATCATTGAAAAACATGAAGTCCCAGATAACTGGGGGCTGCTAATCATCGGCAGTACTGGCAAAGCCATAACCATCAAGAAGCCTCCAAACATATTACTACCGTACAACGCCAAAGCCGAAATCGCATGTCTCGTATCACTACTCAGACGAGTTGGCGACTGGCCTCACAGCATCTGCATCAAATGTTATGAACATGAGACAAGAAGAAAAGCAAGTGTATCAATACAAAGATATCCAAGACCAAAGGAATAACAATGCATATTCAAGGATTAGAATTTCCTGATAATTGTCCGGAAGATTGTTTATATATACATGAGATTAATGAATATGGACAATCAGCAATATGCAGATATTGCCCTGTGTTCTGTTGTAAGTTAATGCCACCAGAACCAGAAACAGGCAATAAACCATGGAGATTAATTGAGCCAGATGATGTGAGAAGAGATTGGTTAGAAGAATGGTATGAGTACTTCACCAATGGAACACCACCAACTCTGGCATTCTAGTCCGTCTATCCCAACAAGGTAGAGGAACAGCGTTGAGGGCGCTGCCAGTCTGGGTTCGAATCCCAGGACGGACATCGACCGGGTATGGCGCAGATTGGTAGCGCTCCTGGCCTGGGACCAGGAAGTCGGAGGTTCGAGTCCTTCTACCCGGATCATTTTGTATGAGACGAGACTCGGTTATACTGCATGTGTGCCTTCCCCTCCGTGGGCACATTCCAACCCGCCCCTGAAGTTGTAGTAGGGGGCGGGTTGGGACTGCGAGTAAAATAATGGAAAAGAAAACAAAGAAAAAAGATTACAATAGACCACATCCAAAATGTTGTTTATATTGCGGTGATAAATTAACAAAAAAAGAAGCTAAAAAAGATATAAAAATCTGCGATGAATGTGAAGAATAATCATGGGTGATAATTCAAGAAGATTCACTGAAGAAGAATACGACTACATACGATATTGGCATGGTCGTAGATCAATAAAAGAAATTGCAGAAGCTTTAGATAGAAGCCATAAAGTAATACAAAACAAAGTCAATCAACTTGGTATAGCAAAATTAAAACATAATCCACCGTGGTCTGATGAAGAAATTCAACAACTAAAAAAACTTCTACCAACACATACAAAAAAACAAATATCAGAAAAACTGAATAGATCTATTAATGCTGTTGGGACCAAACTTCAAAAACTTGGTTTGAAAGCACAAATAATGCCATCAAGACATGGCATTAAGGTAAAACCATGGACAAAAAAAGAAGAAGATTTACTACTTTTTCTCGCCGGAAGAATGCCATTGAAATATGCATCCAAACGCCTTGGAAGAAGCAGAAAAGCAATCGAAATAAAATGCAGAGCAATGGGTATAATCTGGAAATCAGGTACAATTACCGTCAAAGAAATCTGCAGAGTCACAGAGCTGTCAGAATCTGCTGTCCGTTACCATGTGCGGAAATTGAGATTGAAAAAAGGCCAGTCATATTGGACGGATCCGGATATTATCTCGAAGATTGCAACGAGTGTATTGAACAACAACAAATCATTGAACCAATGCCGTCCTTCAATCAAACATCTCGAGGCGATCGAACGTGGTGATTTTGAGTATGCCAGTGTAGCTCAATCGGTAGAGCGCTTCACTTGTAATGAAGATGTTGGGGGTTCGATTCCTCTCACTGGCTCTTGTATGGTCGCTTGGGATGTGGAGCCTGTGTAGTGAAATATCCTCTCTTAAAAAACTACCAATTCTCTGTCTTCTGGCACGAAAAAGATCAAAAATGGGTAGCTGAAGAACAAAGCACACATTGTAAGATAATGCACCACAACCCAAAAAAGGCACTAAAAAAGATCATGAAATGTTTTCACGGTCAAGAGAAAAGAATGGCGAAAGTCATGAAAAAGATTGAGAAAAAGAAATGATAGCTATTGAACCAAAACAATATTATTGCAATGTTTGTGGCGCACAGCTTAATGTTTATATTGACGAATACCAGAGAATAAGGGTACAAGAATGTATGTGGTGTAAAGAATCAACAACGTATATAAATCAAGATACGGTGTTGGTTTTTTCTGAAGATAGCCAAACCTCTTCCCACATCGTGCTGGAGGAGCTCGCGCCATTGAAAAACGATTTCCTCGAGCGCCAGAGGAAACGTTGGCAAAAGCACCAAGCGCGTAGAGGGAAGAAGTTCTAGAAAGGTACTGCGGATCGGCACGGGTGTCGACTGCCACAAAGCAGGGTCAAGAGACCATACCGCAGGTAGCCAAAATCCTGCCAGTACCTGATTTTTTACCTCCTTTCGACATTTCATTACCTCATTTGCTCGTGTAGCCCAACGGCAGAGGCGCCTGGCTTAGGACCAGGATGTTCGGGGTTCGAATCCCTGCACGAGTATTGATTTATGTGCGGGTGGGTGAACGGTGAAACCAGCAGGCTGTAAACCTGCCGCCTCAGGCTAAACATGGAGGTTCGAATCCTCCCCCGCACATCGCAGCAGTCGAGAGGTCGAGGTGGCCTGGACACAGACTTGAGGATGTTAGACCCGGTTCCGATGCCTCAAGATCCTGACGCCGGGGTGTCCCGCTGCTGCATTTCCTGTGGTACTGCGTGCGCGACGGGTCGCGCTATGGGCCAGAATAAGCAACTCCCGGTAACGCACTGGGTGAGTGACCACCATGGCCCTATCGGTGGACCGCCGGTGAGAATCCGACCAGTACCTTCCCCAGCCCACCTACCCCAACTTGGTAGAGGGACACGGTTCAGGTCCGTGAAAGTCTGAGTTCGAATCTCAGGGTGGGCAAAGCAAAACACCGTAACCACGTTTCTCCAGGGCGCCTGCAGAAGATGGTTACGGTGTTTCGAAGCCGCCATAATAACTGAGTCACTGATATTGTCAAGCTGTTTTTGTTATCATGCCCCTGTAGTCCAACTTGGTAGAGACAGCGGTTTCAAGCACCGCGCAGTGAAGGTTCGAATCCTTCCAGGGGCAAACTATGGGGACCAAACAAGCAAAAATTATGATCGAATGTTTCACTAGGCAGCTGTGCCTTGGCAAAACACAACAAGAAATGGTAGATATAATTGATTTCACAATCAAAGAATTAGAAAATCTCACAAATATAATACAAGGGAAGGTTGGCCGAGAGGTTGAAGGCACTGGTTTGCTAAACCAGCGGGTGTAACAGCTCCAGAGGTTCGAATCCTCTACCTTCCGCCATGGAAGAGTGGCCGAGTGGTTGAAGGCGCTTGTCTCGAAAACAAGTGGGTGTAACAGCCTCAGAGGTTCGAATCCTCTCTCTTCCGATCATCTTGGAAGGTTGGCCGAGCGGTTTAAGGCGCGCGCTTGGAGAGCGTGAGGGTGTAACAGCTCCAGAGGTTCGAATCCTCTACCTTCCGTCTTGTTCTTGTGGAAGGGTGACCGAGCGGCTTATGGTACTTGTCTTGAAAACAAGAGGGTGTAAAAGCTCCGGGGGTTCGAATCCCTCCCCTTCCGCCATTCACATAAGGAGATAAAACATGCTAAGTTTTCGCGATTATCAAGAAGGTGCATTCGAAACAGCCAAATATCCAAATCGTTATAATAACTATATTTATCCTGTTCTTGGTCTTACGGGAGAAGCCGGAGAAGTAGCCGAGAAAGTAAAGAAAGTATTACGTGACAACAATGGAATAATGACTCCTGATAAAATAAGAGAAATAAGCAAAGAACTTGGTGACGTTCTTTGGTACATAGCTGCTATGTGTACTGAGCTCGGTTTAGACATGGAAGGAGTTGCATTTGAAAATCTACAAAAATTAGCATCTAGAAAACAACGAGATGCACTAAATGGAAGTGGTGATAACAGATAGGGGTGTAGTTCAGTTGGTAGAACACCAGGTTTTGGTCCTGGGGGCCGGGGGTTCGAACCCTCCCACCCCTGCTATTTCTTCCCCGCATCTTCCTTCGCGATCTCCGCTTTCTGTGGAGATTCAACTTTCCCGCCATCCACCTTGAGCTGCGGCTCTTCATCCGCCGGTTTCACGGCACTTTTCTTCGGACAACCTAACAAAAGACCGACAAAAACCAACAACAAACCAAGAATTCTGGTCATAGCAACCTCCTCTTACTAATAAAGATTATTATATGTGAATAAATTGTATATTCAAGTAATTGTGTATCGTATATCATTTTTTATTTGCATAATAATTAGATTGTTTCACTAAATCTATTACAAAATATCTACATTCTCTTTTCTTATATTTATTAACATTTCTAGATATACGTTTACATTTCTTACGTTCAACGCAATCTATGCAACGAACCATTGGCCCTGGTTCTGACGCACCATTTGTAGTCATAGCAAAGTTACCACCTATGTAAGAAGGGGTTCTTGGCAAAATACAACTTAATATATATCTGGTTGCGTTGTTCATATTAGAACCAAACCGAATCCAATTGCTCTGTAATTATCTCTTTAGCAGTCTCATCAAAATCACTCTTTTCAATAATCCACCTCAAAATACCACGACCATCATGATCTGTTGCCATCTCAGAAGTCAATGCTCCTTTCCATGGAGCAAGCCTGCCACTGCCAATATTGAATCTCACATCATTGCCGTCATCAACAACGATCAAAGGACCTCCATATTCTTCTTTTTCTTTACGATGGCGTTTAATACGACGCCGCATACGTTTCATATTTGTCTTTGGCATTAGTTCACCTTGCTATACTGACTGAACCCATATCAACTAGACGTTCGCCAATAGGATCTATTTCATAATAATGTCTGCAAAATATACAATAACCAACATGAACACATTCCGGTCCTGAGTCATAAAACAATGTATTAACTACAACACTTTGACATATATAAGAACCACACTTTGGGCAAGATATAGATTCATATTTTATTATCATGACAACTCCAACAATCTTTCGCCGAAAAGTTTCAAATGCCTACACCATTCATTCATACTTGTTCGATTTCTTAGAACATAACCAGGGTGCCACACATGCATCATAATGAATCCATATTCGCGCCACATCTCATATAAGTATCGCTTACTGAAAAATAAACCTCTATCTCTCTCAGGGGTGAATACAGCCGCCGCATGTTTGCCAACAGATAATACTATCCTCGGTTTGATCCTGCGTATATTGAGACGCAACCAATTCAAACATGCGTCTTTCTCATCATCCTTGGGGTCTCTATTATTGGGTGGTCTACAGCTGACAGTATTGAGAACGACCGCATCTGTACCTAATACGATCCCGACAGATTCCTGAATAGCACTTCGAAGTAAGCTACCGCTCTTACCGACGAAAGGTTTGCCTTTCTTGTCTTCTTCAGCACCAGGTGCCTCACCAACAACCACCACTCGGCATTCACGGATCCCGCCGTCAGACACGACCACTTGCCTCCTGGTTTTCCACAGGCGGCACATGTTACAAATGGATTGTCTTGGTATTTCATGCATCTATTAATCTTTCAATGTTGGCGTCATCTGCTGTGACTGATTTTTCTTCAATTAGTTCTAATATCCTTTTCCTCAAACAAGAATAATCTAATTGATCCCCAAATAAGAAAGACACAACATTTATAAATGAGAACCCCATTTCATTATCAGATTTTAACCATCTTACTGCATCACGTTTACACTTCATATCATATTGTTTGTTACTATTGGTGACAGCATCTTTGATTGCAACCGCCAATAAATAACGACACATATCCCTTTCACCTTCGGTAAAATTTTCACGCTCACTCTTCATTGATTGGTTGGTTCTATGTCACGTTTTCTAACGGTGCCGTACAACAAATTGACCAACCTCTGCAATTTCATAAAATCATTCATATAACTGTACAAACCATCATCTTCCCCAACCAACCAGCGAGGCCGCAGCGAAGAACATTCTTTATCACACCTGCAAAAACAAGTTTCCAAAGATACCTGATGCATGTCATATTCACAGTAAACATGTAATGGCCTACCCTTATTAATAAAACATTCTCTCAATTGTTTATATTGTTTATATAAAACTGGGTCTTTGTCTTTAGGTTTAACGCCGTTATTATAAATTGGCTCGCATGAAGAATAACTTCTTGGCTTTCTATTAAAATGTTTCTCTCTTTTGTATTTCGCCTTACCCAATATATTCAAATAATACATTTTGTTATTGGAATATAAATTATATGGTATACCCCATTTGATAATATACATTAACAACTTATATGGAAAGTATTTACTCTCAAGAACACATCCTTTTTTCAAAGATTCTTTTGGAATTCTATAAATTTTTCTAGGCCTTCTCTTAATTTTCATAGTTTGCCTTCACTACAAAAATCAAAGAGCTGGTTATTACCTTTATTGATCACAAACGAACAAAATATTTCCCATATATATTTTTTATATCCATATTCTTCCCATCCATTATTTACAAAATTACGTAATCCTTTTTCATCAGACGGAATTTTATCATGTAATTTTAAAACAAATTTCACGAATTCTTTTGCCATCCTAACCAACACTATAGCATCAGCTTCATTATCATCAGCTACTTCAATACCCCATTTCTTAAACACATTCATAATTATTAATTGTTTTGTCTTTTTACCACCTCCTACTGTTCCTGAACCCAAAATGAATTTTTTCAATTGCGTGGCACCAACAATCAATACCGGCCCAACTTCATCTGGATGATCCCAAAACACATTCAGACGAATCATACCTCCGACTTCTCCAAGCAGCTCACGATTCATGGCGCGGCCGTAGGCATAGCCTTCAACCGCAATCAATAATGGTGGGTATTTTTGAACCTGGTTTATCAGGAAATGACGGGTAAGCGCGATTCGATGTGTAGCGGTTTTTTTCTGCTTTGAATCTCGTATTGTAGCTGGTGAACTGGATACTTTGACACGCTTTTTCCGTATTTTTTGCACTGCTACAGCTGTATGATTCAACGATGGATCGATTCCCATCACCCATTGTTTATCGTAACTGGTGAAAACATGATGTAAATATCTCATGTTCTCGACCAATAAACGACGCTGTTCTTGGACTGGAATCGGTTTCTTCGCCATCAGACCCACCTAGGACGCTTATGGTGCCAGGCCCGATGTTCACCAAATCTGCGTTTCGCACGCGGAGGAGGTACGTATTCAACCTTCTTCAGATTCTGGCTTGTATGCCTCACACGCGGCGAGAGAGCTCCGCACGTTGGGCATGGCTCCGGATCGTCATCCATCCGTGTATGCCAGTCCTCGAACCTCTGATGGCATTTCTCACAATAATAGTCGTAGATCGGCATGTCATTCACCATCAGTGCTGGGCGCCGGGTTGCTATCCTGCGGAACCACGGACTGGGATGACAAAGTCACCTCATGCACTGATGGCTTTGACGTGGGGGCGTCATCCATATCCATCTTCGCTGAAGGCGGTGGTGGCGCGCAATGACGTGGTGGGCGGGGCGGCGGTGGTGGGGCAGCCATAGGCTGTGGACGTCCTGGAGGTGTTGTCCGTCCCGGTGGTGTGGCACCGGCCAATGGCACTGGACCACCGCCGCCCTGACCCATAATCTCCTCCATCGTATCATGTTCCATCACGGTCAAGATCTTCATGTCCTCGATGTTCTCTGTCTTAACCCAACTTCCAGGTGGTACCGAGCGCAGGCTTTCCAGTGGAATGCCAACCGAACAAGTACCGCTTTGATCTTCTCCGAACTTTTGAATCATGTAGATCAAGAACTGGGCCAAAGCATCGAAGTTCTGGTACAAGTGAATCGCCTGTCCCTCAAGTTCGTTGATCTTGAGGCCGAGCTCGCGGATCTTCATGTTCTGGAAATTCACCAACTTCATCAATTCTGCTGGGTCTTTCATCTCTACTCCCTATGCTGCGCGCAGCGTTGACGTTCCCTTGTGCATGATAACTACTTTTTTATTTCTGAAATGTTTTTCAACACCTTCTCTGTGTGAAATACATATCATTTTTCTCTTCGTACTCTCGCCACTTATTAACTCGACAGCCTTTACAATGCCTTGTGAATCCAAACCATCAAGACATTCATCTATCAGACCTATATCAACAGTTGTTCTTTTGATTTCATTTAATGCCAACTCTGTTGACAACCAAACTCTGGATCTTTCCCCTTCACTACACCAATGATATTCTCTATATCCTCTATTACCTGTCTTCACATTTAACATAAGTTTATCCATAGATTTCTTTGTCTTTTTTGATTGTTTTTCACTCTCCCAAGACACACGCATATAACCGTCAGTCAGTTCACTGAGGTACTCGTTTGTCCTCTGTTCCAGTAATCCTAATATACCGTTGATCACAAAGTTTTTTAAACCTTTTGACCCAAAACCTACAACCCAAAATTCAGCTATTGCAAGCTTCTGTTCAACAGTTTTGATCTGTGACTCCAAAAGATTTTTCCTATTCAATGAGTCCTGATGTTCATCGTTTAGAGAACGCACCTTTTGACGCAAAGCGTCACTGTTGTCTTCAATACTATTTTCATCAACAAATACAATATGTTTCAAATCACGTTTGATATACTTCAACTGCGATTCGAGTTTGAAATATTGACGTTCCAATTTCTTATCAACAGACAACTTGAGTGCATTTTTTTCCTTGACAAGTTGTGTGCGTCTCTTTTCCCATTTCTGATATTTCTTGGCACAATACTTTTTCTCAGCACGCGCTTTATCTCTAAGTTTTTTGAGATTGAACAGCTGACGTCGTACATGGTTGCCGGGTATTACTTGCTCGCATGTCGGGCAGACAGAACCTGACTTCTCTCTACACGCCGTCATTGCACGCTGTGCTTTATCTTCAACTTGAACTTTATAATCCAAATCAACTTTATATTTGGATACTTTTTCATTAACCATATCAATATTATTTTCAATAGATGTAATTTCTTTATCAATATTTATCTGTTCAACAAGTTTACCTTCAATGGACTTAATCTTGTCTTTTATTTTCTTACGTTTTTCTTTTAGTTCTTTTTCTTTTTCCTTGATATCTTTATTTTCACTAGCAATTTTGGCTTTTCTTTCCTCAATCCTACGCTCCTCCTCAATCAATTGTTCCTGCGCATCATGAAGTCGTTTCTCAAATTGATGAGATTCCGTTTCAACTGATGACAGCTTTATTTTCAATGTATTCAAATATTTATCAAGTTCCTTGCGATCTTTACGCGCCGCTTTCAAACCTTCATCTGTAATATCCAGGCCAATAATGTGTGATAGTAATTCGCGCCTCTTCACATCCTTGGCTTCACAGATACTCCCTCGACTTTTACTGAAAATTACAGAATACAGAAACGCCACCCTATCCATTTTGAAAATACGCACGATATGAGCGTTAGTACCGTGCTTACTTATATTACGAGTCTTACTTGCATCTTCACCATCAATTAACAATTGAACATCATGTTTGTATTCTGGGTGATTACGAAATCTTCTAATAACAACACTACGACCATCATCATCCAACCAACATGTTTGTACCCAAGTATAATCTTCATTCTTGCCTATAACATCATCTTTACCAAATCCACGTACAGTGACATCGTATAAACACCAATAAATAGCATCATAGATAAGTGATTTACCAGCGCCATTACTTCCAATGGCATGAGCATCTTTGTTCCAACCTGAAATATACAGGCTACCACCGCTTTCCATATCTATGTAAGTATGTTTATGTGTAACGAAGTTAAAGAGCTCAACCGATAGAAATTTTATCATGAATAGACCTATCTCTAGCTAATTTTCTTGTTCTGATGGTTCTTAAAGAATTATCTATTATTTGCCTTATTCTCTCGCGTGTTAGATCAAAATAATAACTAATGTCATCAAGATTCATACCACGTTCTCTTTCAGCCAAATCAAGAGCACACGTCTCCTCCATAAGCCATGGAGCCTCAAAATATTCTTTCCAAACACCAGATACTATATCTGCGTAAAGATGATACCTACATGAAACAAAAGGACATGGACGTATGCCATCACGGCATTCGCCTCGGTGGATTGGTTTTTTTGGATACGGTATACGCTTCGGTCTAGGAAACCGTTGAATGAGAGGACGTGGATGGTATTTTATTGCTTTGCAAATCATCGTTCTTTTTTCTCATAGACAACACGGTTTCTATCTGACATGTTCCGGTGGCATAGTTGGTTCAACACTACGAGCGAATCTTGGATTATTATTGTATACGTTTGTCAACCATCTCCTATAAATGTAATCTTGTACATACAACGTCTGTCTCAAAGTTTTTGGCATAGCAGACATCATTGCAAAAAGACAATATCCTGTCACTAATGAATCGTAATCAGCTCTATGGCGAGCAACATTGATCTTCAATTCATCCGTAACTGTTCTTGGTACATTCACTCTCAATCTGGCAGAAACAGAATCCAAATTGTTTGTCTGACCTGGCCACATGTGGTCTGCCCATATTCTTGGATCAATACATGGTTTATCCTCGTATTCTTCACCACAACGTCTGAATTCAGCCGCCATGATACCGCGATCGAACTGATCGTTGAATGCACACCAAAGATCTGCGCCATATAAAAGCTTATATATTTTTTTGAAACGTTGTTTGAAAGTACGCTGCTCCTTCACATCGCTATCTGTGATACCACTTACTTTCGCAGCTTTTGGATGAATTTTTTTCTTAGGATTGATCAAACGACAATATTTTTTTATTGGTTCACCCTTCTTAAATATAATTATACCCATTTCTGTTATTCTATCGTCATTGATATTCGTACCGGTTGTTTCAGTGTCAAAGCATGCTATCTTTAGTTTTCTCCAATCTTTTTTATATATATCATTCACTTTCCACTCCAATGTTTTGGTTTTGGTGTTCTTATTATTTTTCTTGGGTATCTAACAATTGCCCTAGGATAACGTGGTAATTTCCTCCAAGTTGTCCCCAAACGACCATCGATACAGAAGCCATCAAAATGATGTAATAGATCTATACCACTCTTCTCATAATTTTCGACAGCTTTTGGATCATATATCACCACTAAAGATGGAAATGGCGCAGCATCTGTCTCTCTGTCTTTGTACAGAAATTTCATCCTGCCTCGTACGAAACCAACATGACCACGTATAGCCCACTCGTGATACCACACAGTATCTGTACGCGCATGCACAAGGAACACGACCGTAGAACCATGTCTAGCCGCATCCCACCCGCGTTCAAACCACAAATGCAGACGACGACTATCATATGGTGGATTACACCAAAGACTGCTGTTAGATGGCCAATCAAACGACGTGGCGTCCATCTTCTGATTGACGTATTTCTTACATAATCGATTCTTTTTAGACGCAGCCATATCCCATTCAAAATGATACTGATTATCAAAGAAACGAAAAAACCAAAGTGGCGTTTGCCACTTAGTTTTGGTATCTCTTTTGAACATAGCTGCGCGATTATCGGTGTGTATAGACATCATGAACACCCACTAGTCTCTCCACATGTCTCACACTTAAAACACGAACCATTCCTGACCATGATCGAACCGCAGTTGGGACACGGCGGAGCGTCGTATGTAGGGGTGTCCAGCAAAGCACGTGGCGGCACAGGAGCTTCTTCATCATCTTCAATCACTGTGTCACCATCCAAAACGTGACCGCTGAATTTCTGGAGCAAATAACGAAAAATATAATCTGTTATACTGCGAGCATAACCCATCTTAGGTGTAAATCCCTGTGGCTCAAAAGTAGTATATGCCAGCTTCTTTGAAAGCACCTCGAGAGGTACACCATATTGTAATGAGGTAGATGTTAAAACGGCAATTGAATCCAATAACCCCGTCATAGTGGAACCTTCTTTAGACGCACGAATGAAAATTTCACCCAATGTGCCATCTGGGAAAAGTCCACAATGAAGATAGATCTTATGGCCTTGAATATTAAAATCATGGGCTAAGGCCTTGCGCTCTGCAGCCATCTTTCTCTTTACCTGCTTAGGCTTTTTATCATCATCATTTTTCTTCACATTTAACGGTTGCGAGCCCTTCGAATTGTTACGATAAATTGTAATAGCTTTTAGCTTAAGCTTGTGCGCTAACATAAAAATATTATATACATCCTGCACAGAAGCCTTTTCAGGAAGATTCACTGTCTTTGAAATACCTCCAGATATATGTGGTTGAATAGCAGCCAACATTCTGACATGACCTTCTGGGGCAATGACTCTACTTTTCTCACTACTGCCAAAAGCACAATCAAAAATCGGAATATGTTCTTTTTTGATTAACTTACATCGTTCCAATGTCTCATTCTCAGTTATGTAATTTGCAATCTTAGATATTGTTTTTTGGTCATATCCTAAATTAGCCAGCACATGACCTATAGACCTATTAACGATTTTAATACTACCACCACCTACCAGTGTCTTGTGTTTTACAAGAAAAAGTTCTGGCTCAGCTCCAGTCGTATCGCAATCCATCATAAACCCGATAGTGCCTGTTGGGGCTATCACTGTAGCTTTTGAATTGCGAATACCATGATGTTGATATTTCTCCGTAACAGACTGCCACGTATCTTCAACAGCATCTATGATCTCTTTAATACCATCTACATCTGTCTCAATATCTTTCACATTAGAAGCATGACGCCACAAAACTTGCTGCATCTTATCCTTATTCTTATCAAACTCTTTAAACGTACCCTTCACAAGAGCAACATCACAACTAGTGTTATATACAGAAGAGGTCAACAAGGCAGAAATAGAAGCAGCCAGTGCACGTCCGTCGCGTGAGTCGTATGGATAACCACAATACATAATCAACGTACCTAGATTTGAATATCCAAGCCCTAATTGCCTATGATTAACCGCATTACGCTTGATCTTATCGGTTGGATAACTAGCTTTATCAATAATGATTTCCTGCGCTATCGTTGCGATCCTAACGGCCGCCTTAAATGCATCAACATCAAATGAAAAATGACTATCGTGATGTTGTACAAAACGCATAAGATTGAATGAACCTAAATTGCATGCGGAATCATCAATATCAATATATTCGCCACAAGGATTAGTAGCCACAATTTTACCAGAAGCTGGAGTTGTATGATATCGATTCGCTGTATCAGAAAATAACAACCCAGGATCGCCGCATTGGTGTGCGCATTCACAGATACGCATGAATATTTCACGCGCTTTAACGTATTTGCGTTGTTGATTTGTTACGTAACGTAAATCCCATTCATCATCTTGTTCTACAGCTTGCATGAATTTATCAAATACTCTAATGGTGTGATTCTCATTTTGAAACGCAACAGAAGAATACGCATTGTTATCTGCTTCGAAATGTGGGCTGTATCCTGCTTGAATAAGAGCAGAAGCCTTACCTTCCTCTATCAGCTTGCATTCAACAAATTCCAATATATCTAAATGGTCTATGTCAAGGATAGCCATCTTCGCAGCACGTCTAGTTTTACCACCACTCTTAATCACGCCAGAGAAGCTATCCAAACCACGCATGAAAGACACAGGCCCACTAGCTTTACCTCCTCCTGATAGATGCTCGTATTTGCTGCGGAGCTTGGAAAAATTAGTACCGGCGCCTGAACCTCCCTTGAAAATCATAGCTTCTGTGCGTGCCAATTCCATAATGGATGGCATGTGGTCATCTACGCCAAGTATGAAACACGCGGCGACTTGTGGATTCGGATCAATACCAACATTGAAATAAACTGGAGAATTGAAAGAGTAATATTGCATATAAATAAGAAACTTCAAATCACACTGAAATATTTTAGCGTTCTCATCATCAAAATATCCTAACTCAATACCATACTGAGTAATTGTATCGACAACACGGTTCACCAACTGTTTCAAACTATATTCTCGTTCATCAGAACCGAGAATACCTCTGAAGTACTTATCAGATACTATATTGACAGCTGTATCGGACCAGAAATCAGGGAATTCAACATCTTTTTGTTGAAAAATTATACTGCCATCAGCACCTTTTATAACAGCATCTCTTTGTATCCAATTGAGATGTTCATCAAGATCTTCTTCGGATGATATGAAATATGGCTCGAACTTAAGCGTGATTTTGTTTTCCACTTTTTCACCTTATATAAAACAAACCTTTTTCTATGACTTGCTTCTTTTTGGCTGGCAGTGAACGCTTCTTATAAGACACATATGACTCAATCATTTCTTGAAATCCCATATTCATACTAATGGTAGCTTTTTTTCTCTTTGATTCCGTAGTCTGCTTATCTATAAAAACTCGAATTGATCCATTTTCTATGAGTGATTCTCTAACTGAATCTAATTCATTTGATACAGTATTAAATTCTGATGAAGTTCCTGATATACGTATGACACAAATACTATTCTTTAATGTTCCTTTATATAAATGTGGCCTTCTAATAATAGGACTAATCTTTTTTGTAATCTCCCAGTCTAATTCAATAAACTCTGGACCATTTAATTTCACAAATTTAACTTCATCATTATCTAAATCTATTATTTGATATCCTTTATCCTGATTTTTATCACGCAATGAAGTTTGTATTAAAGAACCTGTATACCAAACATTATCAAATAACATTTGATATCTATGAAAATCACCACATACAATATAATTATATTTCTTACTTGCCCTATGGATATCTTTCATTTTGATACCGGTTTTAGATTTAATACCGCTATCAAATCTAGCTCCAATAACAGGCCCATGTATTACAAGTATATTGACATTGCCTTTTTTCTTATGGCACCAAAGACTATCAACAATCTTAGCAAAATTTATTTCAAGAGCATTTACAGCTGGAATACAATGATAACTAATATTATCTTTATGTATCACTTTTGGATATGTAATAATCTTTATATTTTTATTAGCCAAATGCTTCCAATGAGCAATTGAAGAATGTGCATTACTCTTACTGTCATAACCATGGTTGCCCTCCAACAACACAGCCAACCTGGTGCCCTGCATCATACGCACAAGTTCAGAAGCATGATACATAGTTACAGAATCAACCACTTTATCATCTAACATGTCACCAGCAATGACCAAATGGCCACCGCAGTCTATCGCTGATTGAATTGTTTGCCTCGCCGCGGAAACGCGATAAGTCAGAAAGTCATTGACACCATCGTGATCAAAGACGCCATAGGAATCAGAATTACGTAAATGCCAGTCGGCACTGGTAATAATATGGGTCATTGCAGGTCTTCAAGACAGTTCGCATTGTTGCTGCAAGAGACTATCGAACATATTGATAAATGGGCCCTCGTTCCTACCACTACCAAAATCAATCAATTGCAATACCACAAGGCTAATAAAGTTCTCCACATTGCCAGAAACCCTACTTAATGCGATATCAATTTCATTCTCTGGGTGCGTTTTAATAATATTATATAAAACTATTTCAGTACTTTTATTCACCAAATCTTCAATCATCTGTAAGACATTGTGATCCACCTGCCCTCTCAACCTTTCAGTAACATGTTCATTCAAGGCGAGAAGTATGCGCTCTTTAGGAACCATTGACAACTTCCATGAGTTTTCTTGCTATCACAGGTTTATTTTTTATTAACTTCTCGAATTCAGATTTTTTATAAGATGCTTCTTGACCCAATGGATACACAAAATATTTTGGTCCTTCTTTCTTTGCATACCCAAGTGTTTCCAAAGCATACAAAAGAGCTTGTGGATAATTGAATCCACCGCCGAAGGTGAATTCCAAGCCCTCAAAACCTCTGAATGGCATACGACATTTATTCTTTATGTTATCTACTTTTATAGTCATACCGACTGGTTTGTTATTTTTCCCTTTTATTTTTCCCGTGTATGTGATCACGAATCTCAATGTACAATGATACTTCAGCGCCTTCCCACCGTAAGTGGCGGTCTTCGAGCCAAACATAACACCAATCTTCTCTTTGATTTGATTAGCGTAGATCATCATCACATTGCGCTTCGCAATCTTCTTCTTCATTTGCCGTTGAAAGCGAGACATCTTCCTTGCGAAATCAGCCATCGCACTGTCTTTTTCCTCATCGACGTCTTTCTTTTTCTTGGGCGCATACTCTGCCTTTGTTGGAGTAGCGGCAATGCTGTCCCAAAAAATCACAAGACCTTTATTCTTCGAATATCCTTTCTCATCATATTGTGGTAATTTTTCCACCGCTTTTTTGACACGAGATATGGCCTGTTCCAGGTAGTCAGGCTCATCCAACAGGAAGTAATCGATGTCAGCGCCCAGCACCTGAGCTCTTTCCTTTGACAAAGTCTGCTCTGTCTCTATCCAAAGCACGATGTACCCCTGGCGCTGTGCAGAGGCCGCTATGGCCAGCATGATGCTGGTCTTACCAGAATCTTCTTTCCCGGAGAATTCAATCTGACGGCCAAATGGTAAGCCGTAGACACCATCCACGTCACAGGCTGAGAGCACGTCGAGACATGGAATCCCCGTAGGAAGACATCGCCGAACAAGCAGAGAACTCGATTGATCCGATAGATCTTTGTATCCGATTTTCTTCAGCGAACGAATCAACTGATTTCTGGATACCTTTTTTTTCTGTGTGTGCTCTGTCTTCCTACGGGGGATTCGACAAATCATTTACTGATTCCACTAACGGTCGAGTTTGCCCTTCTTCGCTTTCTTCTTCAACTTGTTCCTGAGCTTCTCGCCGCGTTTCTTTTTGTCCGTATTCTCACTGGACTTCTTTTTGTTATTTTTCTTTGCAGATTTTTTCTTACCACCAGACCGCGGACGACGCTTGGGCTCGTCGTCATCATCATCGCCACTGGTGTCAGTATCTATATCCTCCAGTGAGAAGAACTTTCTGTACTTTTCTTTTATCTCATCCGCCGTACCCTCTGGTTTTGGATCCAGAGTACTTAGATCATAGAGCGCTTTCTCGATACGCTTCCTGGCTTTGGATGGGAACTCGATAGCCGACTTTGGGAAGGCCTTGGTCTTGTACTTCGTATCGTAGCGACCAGAACCCTTACGCTTAATACGAATTGGGATAGCCTTACTCAAGTCTGTGATGTCGCCCTCGTCCTCGAAATGGTCGAGCAGCTCCTCCCACACGCCCACTGGGCAATAGTACTTCTTGGGGAGGTCCTCACACGCGTCGCGCATATAGCACTTGTCACAACCGTCTTCGTCGCCATAAGCGCCAAAACACGGCTTGACTTTTTTCTTAATCTCGCCATTGGCACGCATGATACAGGTAATGTCGATCACCTGCCCAATTGGCTTCAACTTTGGTGCGTGTTCGCGCGCTTTCTCATCCCATTTGTCGCCCTTGTCCTTGCGCTTCTTTCTGAATTTGACCATCTTTGTACAAGGTGCGCATTTATTAGTATCATCTTTGTAGTTATTCCGCATACAGCGGATGTTGAAACTACCATTAGCATCCCGTGGTATATCACGGTGATGATACATGTTTTCGACGAATGGATAACCACCCATGTTTTCGTGCGGTGGGCAGAGAATGATGAACCTGCTTGAATCTGCTTCAACTATGAAATTGCCTGGGCCGTCATATCTGTCCCTACCAGCTTTATGATCGGCGGCCCGTTTACCTAGCTTGGCCAGGTCAGTCTTGACGGCCATTTATTCCTCCGATTTTTTCTTCTTCTTTTTTTTCTTTCTCTTCACTGTCTCAACAGAAGTCGCTGGCATCGCGAGCTCAGCGCGTCTGCTTGCCACTTTCGTACGAATGAAATCAGCCTTCATTACGAATGATTTACTTAATACTTTCAAGAATTGATACTTCATTTTTAATTCAATTAATTCTTTGCGTTTGGTTATATATTTTCCTTCACGTAGAATCCATGCTTTTACCTTAGCATCTGTTGGTCTTGCCATGACCTCCATCTCACGCGCGAAATTGTCCATCTCGGCATAGACGTGATCTAACTCGACCTTGCCAAGTTCATATCGCGCCTCTGCCACAGCCTCAAGATGCCCAGACAACTGGTGCCCGAAAAGACAATCCTGCATCATTACTTCAGGTTCGTCTTCGTTCAGCTTGAGATCATCCCAAACATCGAGAACAATCTTCTCACCAAGGAGATGATCCTTGATGAGAAGAAGCTCCCTCAGCCGATTTCGTTTTTTTGCCACTGCAGGTCAGACGTGCTCAGAGGTTCTTCAGATTGTTCGAAATCTTCGCCTTGACCTTCCTCTTCGATGGAACATCCACTGGTTCCCCGGTACGTGGATTGCGACTTTTCCGTGGCTTGGTCTCGATCTTCACGAAGTTGCAGATGTTGTTGAGTCGTACTTTCGAACCCAATGGCATCTTCTCGAGAGTACGGCCAAGAATGTTGAACAGAGATTTCGCATCACGGATATCCACATCCGCCTTGTCGGCAAGATCCGCAACCGTGAATGTCTGTGGTTCGCCATTCGAACTTTTGGATTTCTTTTTTGATTTCTTGTCCTTTTTGTCCTTCTTGGACTTCTTCGCCTTCTTCTCCTCGCCGTCATCAGCAGCCTGAGTTTCAGTCGCCTCGTTGTTGTTGGACTTCTTCTCTTTCTTTTCCTTCTTGCTTTTCTTCTCTTTCTTGTCCTTCGCCATCTTTTTACTCCTTGTTATAGTGCGGCAAACCGTTTGCCGACGGCGTACGATAATATATACCACCATAGAGAAAAATATTAAGAAATTTTTAATGAAGTTGGAGTTCAAATTTCATGAGACAAGTCATATACTTCTAGCTGTGACGCCTTATCCTTGCCAAGAGTAATCTGTATTTCTCCTCGCTTTGATCTCCCACATCTACCAAGCACTTCGATGATGTCGCCTTCTTTCACTTTTTTCTTGTGTCTCTTATAATACTCAGGGGTAATCATTAACAAGAACTCCCCGTCCAAATCATATACTGTGACAAAAAACATCCAACCTGTTCTGGCATTATAAGGAAAACTTCTCTTTACTTTTCCACCTGATATAACATATTTACCACTTGGTATATTGGCCAATTCAGAAACTGGAGTGATGCTCTTGCTGAACCAGTGAGAGAACTGTTGTTGGAAAGATTTTTCCATATAACCTAATACACTTTCGCGCATTTTCATCCAATACGCTTTACGTTTACTTGGCACATTAAGTTCTTTAGGTATTTCCTCGCGGCGAATATCTTCATAATATTCTTTTGCAATCTCATATGGTGTACCAAAATTATCGAATGCGCCAGATGTGATAAGTTTATTGAATACTCTTTTATTAGCAGACCTCTTCGGTACAACATTATAAAAATCAACAAGAGTCTTTGGCTTATGTTCCTTACAAGCTTGAGCTATTGCAATCGCACTTTTAACACCCACGCCTTTGATAGCCCTGATTGGCCATATGATTCTGCCTCGCTTAGATATCGAGAAATGATAATCACTGCGATTTGCACGTGGGCGTTCAAATTGATATCCATACTTAATAATAGTACTACGAAAAGTCCATATATTTTCAGACTTCTTTTCGTCGTCTGCAGCGTACTCTAATGTCGCAGACCAATATTCAAGCGGATAATATACTTTCAACCATTGACAAAGATATCCAATCAATGCATAGCTTGCGCTGTGGCTGTTATGAACAAGTATGTCATTGGCGAAATAATTATGCGGTTTATTTACCATTACAATATCATATGTATCTTCTTTGTATCTATCATCATAAAAAGTATTATAAGCATCAACGCCAACTTGTTGCGCCTCACTTCCATTTAATATCCAAATCAGATCGGTATTAATAATATCTTTCATCAATCGAAAACCACGATCAGTGCCAATACCGTGTCTACTTGTCAACCGTATATTCTTACCATCTTGTAGAAAAAACTTAGCTAAATTCTTTTTACCAGTATATACAATCTCTTCAACTACATTATCAACAATTTTTCCAGTTTCTATATCATAACTTTTTAATACTATTTCCTTCCCTTTTAGATAATCATTATACAATCTAGATATTCTTCTTTTTTTACCATTTGATAGAGTTATTTCTGAAAAGGCGTGTATACATCTATTGAAACCATAAGCAAAAAATGCCAGTAATTTATCCCAAACCTTATTCCCATGTTTTTTCTTCAAACCATTTTCCACACATCCTTTAACAAATTTCTCACGAAAAGCCTCCATCTGATCTTTGTCGTGTTTTTTCATAGCAGTGCGCATAATATCTGCTTCTGCCAAAGTCAATTTACCAAGAACATGCGCAGTGCGCATAACGTCTTCCTGATACACATAAAGTCCATATGTCCTACGCAGATACGGTTCAATCATAGGATGATCATATTTTGGTTTGCGTTCACCAGACTTCAATTCAATATATAATTCATGAGCCTTCGCATCCATTGGGCCAGGCCGCAACAAAGCATTAGTAGTAATAAGATCTTCAAACTCTGTCACATCTAAACGCTTCAGATATTGACTCTGTAAATGAGAATTAAACTGAAAAACACCCTCGGTTTTACCAGCATCAAATTCATCAAACACATCCTGGTCGTCCAACCTAACTTTAGATAGATCGATCTTTTTACCGCGTCGCTTGAGGATAAGCTCCCTGGCACGTTTGAAAACGTTGAGGGTCTTGATGCCAAGCACATCTAACTTAAGCAAACCACGACGCTCACAAAAGGTATCTTCCCACTGTGAAACAGCGACTCGTTCCTCTTCATCTTCAACCTTCTGTGTCCTAATCGGAATCCAATCTGATATGGATGTTGGTGTCACAATGACACCAGCCGCATGTTTAGAGCGTGAACGAATTTGCCCATCAAGTTTCTTCAAATAAAAGTCAACAAAATAAGGAAATCTTTTATAAAACTCCTTAAACGCTTCACTTTTATTCAAAGCTTTATCTAAGTCATCAATTTTGTCTTTGTCTAATTTCCTAATTAAAGCAAATAATTCATCATTACTATAATCATAATAACCTGTCTCATCTGGTATACGATGTTCGAATGCTCTATGTAAGTCACGTAATAAACTCTTCAATTTCATAGTCTGATACGAACCAATTGTACAAACTCTATCTTCTCCATACTTTTCAACTAAATATTTCTTAATTTCAGGGCGCCTTACCCTCTCAAAATCCAAGTCAATATCAGGCAGCGCGTCAGCACTTTGCGCGCGCTCACCACTAATACGTGTTGGATTCAAAAAACGCTCAAACATCAAATCAAATTCAAACGGATCTACATCAGTAATACCCATACAGAATGCAACCAATGAACCAGCAACAGAACCGCGCGCTGCGCCCACTTCAATATTTGATACTCTCGCGTATCTAATAATATCTTCAACAATTAAAAAATAATTTATGAAATTTGCTTTGCCTATAATATCAACTTCATATTTAAACTGTTTCAAATATTTCTTTTTATTATTCTTTCTCTTTTTACTTTTTATTATTTTACTACGAAATCCAGTCTTAGCTATTTTATTAAATAAATCTTTATCATCTTTCATATCATCTTCATACATAGGATGTGATTTTATATCATATTGTGGCAAACTATGTTTACCAATAGATATACTAACATTACATTGTTCCGCTATTTTATTAGTATTCGAGACATATTTATTAAAATCTGTTAATGTAATATAAGCATGAAGTTTATTTCTAATAATATTTAATTGTTTATAACTCTTTAACCACTTTTGTGTGCTATCAAATGATCTTCCTCTTTTAGAGGATTTAATACTCATTCGATCTATTTTCTCCACAACATCAGCTAATTTGTGTTCTCCTTTATTGGGATAATGACAATCGTTTGTAATAACTATTTCTACATTTGTATTATGTGATAATCTAATCAATTTATTATTATATATTTTTTGTTCATGTACATCATTCAATTGAAGTTCAAGATATAAGCGCTTACCAAATATTTCTTTCAATTGATAAATAGCTCTTTCAGCAATATGAAAATCAACTTCAGAAGCCATTGCCACAGGCCCAGAAAGCGAGCCTGTCAATGCAAATAAACCCTTCCTGTAATCATATAATTGTTCATAGCCAACGCGTGCGGTTTGACGTTTACTATCAAACCCATTTATCCACGCCCAATTATTCAGTTGCAATAAATTCTTATAACCTGTCTCATTTTTAGCCAGTAATATTATTGGTTCCTCTTGCATGGTCGCATGCACATCCTGTACAACAAGAGTTTGCATACCAAATATTGCCTTCACTCCATCCGTATCTAATGACTGTAGATAAGAAGCCATAGCAGAATTCATATTCCCATATTCAGTAAAAGCTAATGCCGATATCCCACGCTTTGCAGCTGCTTCATACCAGGACTTGATCTCACCAATCCCTTTAAGAATTGAATATTCAGAATGGACGTGCAGATGTGCGAAGTGTTTCATGCTTCGTCTCAGGATAGAATTGTACAGAAGATGGGTCTACAGTTTTGGACGAGGCCGACGTCGTATACCTTTTTTTGTACCAAGCACAGTGGTAGTGGGCTTATGGAAATCCTTTGCCTCTTTCCACTCGCGTGCAAGCTTGAATGCCTGTTTCAGTGCTTTCTCGTTCGCAGGCACCGTAACTCTGATATCTCCTGTATGCCATGGTTCAAGAGTAATACTTTTGTAACGTCTTGTTGGCTCCCACTCTCTACTCTTATTGAGCACGATAGTGATGCGCTGATTATTGCTGCCCTGTTTCATGATAGATAGAAAAGGGCGCTCAGTTTCATCCAAAAAAACGCTTACAGTACCCTTGTGTTTCACCGCACTAATTTCCTCCATTAGCTCGACGAAGTACTCAAACCCAGTAGGTATTATGCAGCCATCAATACGGTCAACGGCACGGTGCCTCGTTCTATTTGTTTCATCCATTGCTTACCGCCAAAGTAAGAGACAAAAAATGCGAATAAGCTATTTTTTCTTTTTTCCGCTCTTCTTGCCAGTTGTTTTTTTCTCTTTCTCATCATCGTCATCGTCATCATCGTCATCATCATCGTCGTCATCGTCGTCGTCATCGTCGTCGTCATCGTCGTCGTCATCGTCGTCATCGTCGTCATCGTCGTCGTCATCATCATCGTCATCATCATCATCGTCATCATCATCGTCATCATCATCGTCATCGTCATCGTCGTCATCATCGTCGTCATCATCGTCGTCATCATCGTCGTCATCATCGTCGTCATCATCGTCGTCATCATCGTCATCATCATCGTCGTCATCGTCGTCGTCGTCGTCATCGTCGTCATCGTCGTCGTCATCATCGTCATCATCATCGTCGTCATCGTCGTCATCGTCGTCGTCATCGTCGTCGTCATCGTCGTCATTATCGTCGTCGTCATTCACTGAATCGGCGCCTGCATCATCATCGTCATCATCGTCGTCATCATCGTCATCGTCGTCCGGTTCCACTTCTTCCTTGACCTTTTTACTTTTTTTCTTCTTCTTGGCATCGGCCTTTTTCGATTCCTCCTCATCGTCGTCATCAGACCCCTTCAGCTTCTTGAACTCGGCCATACACTTGTCCTTGACACCACACTGCTCGTCACAGACCTTATTGCCTGCGTCGTAATGCCTGCCAAAGCAATCATCCTCGTCAGCGGGTTCGTCTGTCTTTTCTTCCGCGTCCTTGGACTTCTTCTTGGCCTTGGTGCTCTGCTTCTTGGCTGCTTTTTTTGCGGTCTTCTTCGCCGCCTTCTTTTTGGTGTTAGCCTTCGAGCTCTTCTTCGCCGTCTTCTTCGCCATCTGTCACTCCTCATGTTCTCATGGTGCGTAGAGCTTTCAAACGCCTGGTACTGCGCCCTAGTCTCTCGCGGTTTCCGTAGCAAATCCTAATCTCCTTGAAACTTGAGCGATCAGGATCCTCCCTTTTCAGCTTCATGATGCTGACGTCACCAAGAAAAAACTGTTCTACTTCTCTAGCTAATTTGAAGGATTTTGAACTTTTTCTTCCTTTACTATCCACCACCACTTTATTGGCATCTGGATCAAGGCATACAACAAGCTCATCAGCATCCAGATCATTAAGAAGATCTAGTTGTGAACCTGATATATTCACACCGAAAATGGCCACTGCCGCATAGCCAAACATGAACATACGTAACGCATCAAAAATTCCCTCACAGACAACAATGATTTTAGAGTCAAAACAGAAGTCGTACATAAAAAGCATATTACTCAATATTGATCCAGGAGGATTCATTGTCTTCGGTCTTTTTTTAGTTGATTTTTTATCCATACTATAGGCAATCCACGCTTTATTACTTTTCGATACAACCGGAAAGAAAACTCTGTCATTATATTTTCTCCATCTTTTATCTACATTCTTCCCAAAATAATATGGTTTAATTGCAGTTATAAGTTCCAAAGGTATTTTTCTAGTTTTCAACAGCCATTTCTTAGCTTTTTTTCCACCATCAGTCACTGGTTCTTCAATCGATTCTACTCCACGTGGCATATCCCATAATATTTTCTGTGTGTCGATCTGTAATATCCTCCTGTTGTCCAAATTTTTCAGCTTTTTTTTCAGTCTTAGCAAAGAATTTTCTGTCTCAAACTTTTCTTTAACAAGTTCTTTCGCCCGTTCGAACGACACATCATAGTAAAATGACAACAGAGTCAGAACATTATGCCCAGACTCACAACGGCGATCGAAACCTCGCCAACAATTCATCACCATTTTTTCTGTATTTATTGTAAAGTCGTAATGATTTTCGTTTTTATCACAAAAAGGACAATTGCATATATATTCATCTTTTTTATATGAGGGTTTTGCACCCAATTCATTTATAATCCATTTAATAAAATCTTTTTTCTCAACATACATTAAGAAACGTCCATCATCATACAACTATAATCTGGATTGAGTTCTATTGGTCTGCCGTCATTGTCGCTATCTCTTGATTTGACAATTGTTAAAGCTGCAGTTCCTTCAATGATATGCCTTTGAGTTCTACTCAATACCAACATATAATCTAGTAACCGCGCTTTATCATAAGCCTCACTCATATCCTCTGCCGTGGGCATAGAGTCATCTGTTGAGGAACGAAGTTGTGATGTAACAAAACCAATGATATTCTTCTCCAGTAACAGTGATTTCAATTCCCAATAAACAGCTGCTTTCTGCAGACGATATTCCTTAAAAGTTGCAACTGATGTCATCAGTTCTGGCGAATCAATGATAAGCAAATCTGTTTTGTGTCCTTCCCGTCTTTCAAGATATTCAAGGATATTATATATTGTTAAAATATTAGTTTTATTAGGTATACATTTAACAGTTTTCAAATTTGTATTAACAATATCTCTCAACATATCAAAATTGCGACTTGCCTGAGACAACAATGGTGCGTGTCTTCCACCATAATCATAACCCTGTAACAGAAGATAAGGTACCATCGTAATGCGGCTATCATATCTACCTTCAATCTGATCAAATTCATTCTCTGTAATAATATGTGTAACATTAAATTTCTGATATAACCCAAATAAACCAACATGAATACAGAAAATTGATTTGCCGATACCGGTTTTAGCTGCAATGGCAACCAACCATCCAGGTATTATTCCCCTAGCAATTCGTATATCAACTCCTTTTATACCAAAACGAAAAACTTTAAATTTCTCCGGATGTAACTTACGTTGTTTTCTAAACTCTTGTCTCTCTTCAAAACCTATAAGTAGATCTCTAGACTCCCACTCCTTCTGTTTAGACATTTCAATTTCTAGAATTTGCTTATGAACGAAATCAATTGCCTCATCTACATCTGTATTTTTCTCAATTTTGTCAACAGTCTTTTCCATAGTCCCTAGAAAGTCTTTATATCTCGAGAATTTTTGTAACTCAGCTAACGAATACCTCGCATTTTCAGGATCTGTTTTGTATAGTTTTTTTATAACACGTAAATATTTTTTCGCTTTTGCTTCATCTAATTCGCTATCCCTTTCAACATAGTTCTTTAATGCTGTTTTGTTGATTTTTGTACGACCATACTTATCGCTCAGCCAAAAATCCACGCATTTATCAATGATCCAACCGAATACAGATTTATCAAAATGATCTCCTCTCACATTTGAATCGAGGAGAACTGGCATAAAATTTTCATCGTGCAGGGCACCAAGAACTATGTCTCGTTCAATAGTGGGTTCAGCCATTATTTATACCAATCTTCTCTGGCGAGCTTTCTAAAATTCTTTTTGGGATTAAATAATAATGCTCTATAATTTCTTATGAATGCACCTACAATATTCATTGTATAAAGTTCTTGCAATTCTTTATAAGTATTATTCGTTATCACAATAGTGGGCTTTCTAGCCATATCACGATCTTTAAGCAACTCTTCAGCCTCTGCTGCGATATGTTCTCTTTTGCCTGTCTCCTTACCAAACTCATCTATAATTAATAAATCGACATTAGCAATCTCATTCAATAAATCTCTGGAAAATCTACCTTTTTTATCGCTTTGAAATGAATCATTAATAAGCTTCATCAATTTGCGAAACTTTATAAAATGTCCGCTATGCTTATATTTAAGGAAATGATGTAATACTTTCATTGACGCAAAAGTTTTTCCAGTATTGTTGACACCTATAAATAGAAAACTGTATCCTCTATCAATAACCTTTTCCATGTTCTTCATGTACGGAGATAAGTTATCTGCATACAATTGTGTTTTACCACGTGGATATTCTTTGCCAGCGAATATATCTAATTCCACAACTTCTGTGTCTTCCCATTTTATATCTATTATTTCACGCGCCATTTCATAAGATACTCCTGAAACCATCATATCGAATAAATAAATAAATCTTCTATAACATTTACAAGGAAATGTTCTCAACGATAGAGTTTGTTCAGAAAAATATGGAGTTAATATACGTCCTCTTCCATCACATCGTTGGCAACTACCGATGAGTTCTGTTTTGAGTTTCGCTGCTTGTTGCGATACCAGTGAAACCCTACATTCATCCTTATCTTCACTCAAAAAACTTTGCATCCTCTTCAACTCTTCTCATTTGTTTCTTTAGTTTTCTTTTGCCTATTTGGCGTTTGTATTTTTCTATGAAATATTTATCAGATTCATCAGACAACACTGACATAACTTGCCTTACATTTTTGATAGTAGTATTTTCAATTGTATTAAACACATATAATAGAAATCTTTTAAAATCATCTAAATCTATACCGTAGATAGCCTTATTATATTTATATATCTCATATAACACAGAGCTATCAGAACGATAACGTCTCCTGATCAACTTCCCTTTAGTTCGCACAGTAACAAAATGAGTTTTTCCTTTGAATGGAAACTGTGTACCAAATATTTCTTCATGTAATTCTTGAAACATTTTCTTCAATTGAGACATTATTACCTTAGCATTTCGTGCCTCTGATAACTTTTGTTTTTTGCGATTTTTAGATGCTTGTCTGATCTTTGAAAAATCAACAACACTACCTGTTGTCGCTTCTTCAACATCTTTTTTTGGAAGCTTTGGTCTTGGATGTCTTTTTATCAATTGATTCTCCCCATGCACCACACTTAACAAAGGCTTTTTCATTTTCATATACTGCGTGTCTGTGTTTGCTGTGTTTTCTGACAAATGCGTGACCCTTATCAAAAGGATCGTAGTAGTTGACTGTTTGTTCCGTATCAGGATCTACATCAGCCTCGCCAGGGGTAGGTACCTTGCGTATCGCGCGGCCAAGACGCTGTGTGGTTTTGATATCACTATCACCACCAGCCATATTCGCCGCCGCGCCAACGGTTGGTAAATCAATACCCTCGTCATAAATCGAAGTCCCTATCAATATTGGATATACCCCAGAACGATAATCCTCAAGCGCCTTTTCTCTGACATTCCACGCCTCGCTGCCAGTCATGAATCTAATATCGCGACCTTCAACACCATATTCGCCCTGCAGCATTGAACGAAGCACATGACCGTGTGCAATACGATTTACCATAACCAATACTTGTAAATTCTTACAATAATTATCGTATATAAACTTACAACCTTTCAGATTTCTTATCAGATTATCGACAATGAGTTCTTTCTGTACTGTGTGCCAACTACTACCAGAACCAGTCTCCCCTTTGTAATTTATTTCATCTGAGTATATATGCGGCCTAGACAACCAACCATTGTCTATCATATAACTTGTAGTGAATTTACTAATCACATCTCCGGTATGTGCCAGAAGTAAGAGGTCTGCATTGTCTGTTCTGAAACATGTCCCAGAGAAACCATGACGAGCTTTGGTATTTCTACATCCTCTGGCTATATTGATCCATGTACTTGCGCCCAAATGATGACACTCATCTATAATCAAATACTCAACAGTGTTCAAATATTCTTTAACACGTGTGTCTCGTATCGAGCCTTTATTTATAAAACTATTTACGATACCAACAGTCCACTTTTTGGGTTTCCATTTTCCGTCACCAATGATTCCAACTTCATGGTCTGTAATGGCGGAAATCTGAGACTTCAATTGGTATAGCAACTCACGCCTGTGAGTTAGGATAAGGGAGGGGATGTCATAGCATAATAACAACACACTAAAAAGCGTGGTTTTTCCTGAACCAGTTGGCCACCAAAATAATCCATATGGATATTTGATACCTGATACAATACCTTCTACTTGATACCATCTCGGTATTCTATCAAGGCTATCAATCACATCTGATAATTGATCTTCATCAACATCTACTTCATCTCTATAATCAATTGTCTTAGTTCTATACCCATTTTTCTTTATTGTTCTACGCACGCGTTTCAGAAGCCCGACCGGAAATTTCTGCTTAGCCTGCGAAAACAAGTATCTCCTTCGCGGTCCAAAACCAGAAACCCAAGCTCCTGGCAACTCAAACGACGTGACTTTATTGATGGCACGCACGACACGAATGGGAAGTTGTGGCTCGATCGAACATTCTGATGGCGACACATAGATAGTGAAACGTTTGCTCATGACGCATATCTACCGCAAAACGTATAAAAATTGGTGAAAAATTCGACACAAAAATCCGCGGCCAAGAAAGATTTTTTTCTTAAGAAAGACAGGTGGGTCATTCTCTCCCTTCGACAGAAGGGAGAATGGCCTGGCTGTCATGGGGTTGGCCTAGGCGCAGTACGCCATTAACGTTGACGACGATCACCCCTGGATTCTGGTTCATTGAACGAGATGTACGAGAAGTGGATGACTGAGTAACGTACGTCACCTACTCGATTCCTCGGGCTTCGCCCTCGTCATCGAGTAAAAGGGGCGATGCCCCAATGTGATCGCTTTGAGCTGTTGGGTGGTTGACGGTTTGCGGCTTTCTTGCAACTGATGAACGCGGTAACCGCGAGTGTCGGGGGTTCTTAAGGGGGAAAAATATTTCTGTGTCAACTGTAAACAAAAATTTTTTCACTTTCGTAATGATTGCATCCAGTTACACAAGAAAAAAAATTGCGAGAAAATCGAAAAAAAAATTTGAAAAGTTCGTGCCATACAGTTTTTGTATCATTTTGATACAATTTTAGGTGATCTGTGCTGGAAACCACCACTTCTGTCTCATAATAATACAGTATAATAATAGCTTATTTCCCTGCTAGAAGAAAAAGTGCTAGCTGCATGACAGCTAATGCCAATTATGGTAATTCTAAAAACGAAGCTTTGAAGGAATCTCTCTTCATACTAATTGAAGTAGCCAAATACGTTTCAGTCGTTTCCACGTCATCAACGTCAACAAAAGTAATACTAACTACTGAGCCTGGTTGAATTTCCCTGGTATCTTCTGAATACCGAAGATTGGTCGTAAACGTATGCCTTTGGATTGCATACAGTAATACATAGTGATCCATCAATTTATTTGCCGTGAAGGAATCAAATATGTCAGGACAAAGTATCTCTTTAAGTGATCTTATTACACCATACTCTGAATACATATTGCGGCATAGCTGATCATTTGATTTATTCCGTACTACAACACGGTCATACTCATTCTTTATAGAATTGAAACCATATTTCATTATAAAGTCATTATACATTCCAGAAAGCTTAGGTCTTGACCAACTCTGTTTCCCAACAAAGTGTTCGCGTTCATTAATAAAAAATACAGGATCACGATTTTCTAAGTCTAATACGCTAATATTAAATACACCGTTCTTCCACTGCCAGTTGGCTTTGCACTGACCTGTCAAACGCTCAAGAATTTTCTTGCCATCTGCTATATCTGTGATCGCCGCGCCGAAACGCCAATTCTCTAGTCTGGCTTTGGCATCAGCGAAAGTCTGATCGTTGATCTTTGATCTGTCATTGTTGATATTCGTATAATGCAAGAGAAAATGTTTGATGATGTCTACTGGGTGCTCAATGAGAGAATTTGGGATACCAGTAATAACACCTGTGGTATCTTCCATGCCTCGAAACGAGACATATATCTTACTATTACCAAGCCCATAACGTATTGGGAACTGAGGTTGGCCATTTATTCCTGGCAGGTCGCCGTCTCCAACCTCAACTGGCGGTAGTTCGTTGCCATCAAACCAACCTGTGTACTCGTCTCCACGCAGCTTGATAGCTGTCACCACATCGCCGTAGTTGGTCGTGACCTCCACGAGCTTGTGGAACGGACATACGTCTTTTGACGGGTCTCCTGAGCGCAAGTCATACTTGCTAGTAACTGTTGGCTGCGTATCGCCTGTCAGGTTGCCTTCGTGCCACGGATCAATCTCAGAGATGCTACGTGGTAATGGGTTTGGTACGTAGTCCAACGACCCGTGCTTGTAGTTCATGCCCTGCGCGTTCTCATCAAGTCCAAAATAGACTCTGACCTCCGTGGGACTGCGATCGTAGATTTTGTGCCCAGCAATCACATACAGGTCGTCACCAGCCGACAACGAGTTCTGACGCGTGCTCTTAGCGCTAATGGCCCAGACCGCGTACATCTTCTCTACGTGGCCGTAGACAATGGGGAACGGCTTACCAACGCTGTCGGCATTCTCAGGCACAGGTTTCCTGGTGATCAAGAACTTGGCGGTGTCGGTTTTGTTGACCGTCACGTTATCAATCGAACCACCGAATTCGAAACCACCCCACGGCCCCGTGTAGAAGCGCAAGCCGTCTGTAGCGCCACCGGTCTGGGCTCCAGCCTTGATTCGCATCTTGTATCTGCCGCTAATGCCCGGAGCCAGATATCTGATTGTAGTAGAAAAGTCGGCACCAACTGGAACACCATTGATATGTACTGATATACGGCCTTGTGTAAAACTAAGCAAATCAAATTCAACTATATATATAGCTCCTTCTTCAAACATAGTTGTATCATTATATGCTAAATCAGTAGAACCAACTGTTGGTGTACAGGTTGCCACACCACTGCCTATGGACCAACCTACGCCCTTAGTCCATTCCGCATCAACATCAAAACCACCATTTTTTATCAATACCGTATCTGCTTTCCAGGCATTGGACATTGTATTATTTAAAACACTATGCATTTCATATGGCGCGGATGGAGCGTTTCCGCCAGTCGCGTCGTTTCCATGTTCGCGTAGATTTTTATCAATAAAAGTGTACATATAATAACGATCTAAAACTGTTGGCAATACAATATAATCATCTGCCGAGCGAATAGCTACTGCAAACTCGCCTATAGCAAAATTGCTGCTCTCTGGATCGGCTATCGTACCACTAGCATCAACACAGTCAATGCGTGCGCCTTTCCAGTAGTCATCTGGCGCCTTGAGCTCTGGATGCGTGATACGTTTGGCATATCGAACTTCTATTCTGTCATCATCCTCATACCCCCATATTGGTGTAGCTGTTTCGCCAAACCGCATAATTATTCCTTCAGAAACTACAAATTTTGGATCTACAATGACGCGTGTGTCTTGAAATGTTTTCTCATCAAAGACAATATCTGGAACATTTCTATATATTGTTATCTCTTCACTTCTGATTTGAAATTTTATTATTTCTCTGTCCCATTGTACCGAATCAATTTTTCCACTAAATGAATTTATTATATCTTCATAATCATCATTATTAATAATTTTTATAGAAGCATTCCCTGATTCTATTGCTACAGGGTGATTGCCTAGATGTAAATTATCTTCATTAAATATAGACACCGATACGTTGCCAACAGATGGTTTGTTTGTTGTCACATTGAATGAATTTTTTATATCACCTGAATTCATTATTAAACCTTTATATAAAATTATATCATCTTCTACTATAACATTACCATTTGAAGAAGTTGAGTATTTGTGCGCAGGGCCATCAACATCTGAATACCGATAGTGCCTATCTATCAGATCTATGTCTAGTAATATTCTTGTGTTTTTATAATCTTCCATTATATATCTTCCTTAAGCTGTAATGTTATATTAGTTATATTCCCTGGATTCTGTGGCATGCTTATATCTTTATCTATGTAACATGGGAAAACATTTAAAGAGTATGTGCCATATGACGTTAATTGATATTCTTCTATATCATCAACGAAAAATAAAGGGTACCTGCCATCACAATGTTCAACAATTCTACGTAATTGTTCGGCAAAAGCACGTTTATTTGTACTGATGGCAGAAAACAAAACTCTTCTATTTCTAGATACAGGTCCTTGGCGCAACATTCTTGTCGATCCACCAAGAGATTTGACTGTTTTCGTGTGATTTTGATATGTAACGTCACGATTGCGTTCTGGATTCTCTTGTAAGTCGTCAAACATACCAACTGAAAATTGACCAATCTTGAAATAGCCCTCTGGTGTTGGGTATGTGTAACCACTCTTTCGGCAAATGATTCTGAAATATCTATCCTTATGTCTCTTCACAAGTTTAAGAGCGACACTGTCTGAAAGTATATGTATATACCAATTTCCAACTGGTATAGAAGCTGCCGTATCAGTCTCATAAAATAAATAACGGCCACTATTTGCACGGATACGGAAACAACCGTGACTGGAATTTTCTGTAATGAACAGCTGGTCTCGGAGCTCATCTCTACGGAATCCAGTGCCAACAGTATACAACCGTACCATATCATCTTGATTAACTATTTTATCAATGGGTACATCAGTATATTTTGCTAGATCAATTTCAACAGAGAAATTGGGTGTTGTAAAATTATCAGTATCATTTGACTGAACAGCTATATATCTTGTGTTAACACCTGTTAATACAATCGAATTAAATTCAACATCATGGTCTGCGTCTATTATTACTTCTTTATCAGTATTGTCACCGTCACTTTCCCATAAAACAGATTTACGATCGAAGACATTAGACGCAGGATAATCACTTCTTTCTAAATCTGTGATATGCCACTCATCTCCTTTGCTACTGAAACCTCCGCCAACCGTATACACGATTCCATGTGTGGCCTTTACCCGCTCACCACTAAAAAGACTTTCACCACGAACAGGATTAATAGCTGGATCAACAAAACATGTATCTGTATAACCAAGAAATTTGATTTCTTGTTGATTGATGGCTCCAGAACCACCTATCGAACCAGCTCTGACATCAGCCACGATACTAGCCACCGTATATGTACTGACTGTCTCGTCCTCAGCAATGACGGACCACTCCGCTGACCCTGAGAGGCGCGCGTAGGCCGACACGTGTGGATACGAATCCGATGTCATCATGGACGGCACAAGAAAGACCATGATGTCCCAGAACACACCTGTGGCCCCACCTTTTGGGTCTATGTTGTTCAAAGTATCCAATGACGTCCAAGTTGTACCACCCACATAATGTTGAAGGTCATAGCTACCGTCTTCATTCCCAACACCAGATTCGTCTGTAGACACAATACGCAGCTTGCATTCTTCTGGTGACGCAGCACCTTGAATAATGCGTGGTACGGTAAATTCGCAAATTGTTCTTGTAGCATTAACACTATTGGCAGAATAACTTCTTGTTGACATTAAGAACACGAAGCCTCGATGATAAAAATCCCAATATCTAACCGGCATCGCTCTGTTGCCGTCAGTGCTAAAGGTATCAGTATCAAATACATATGATTGTTCAATCCAACCAGTAGATTGTTGTGTACGTATGAACCATCCATCTACATCTGTGTACGTACCATTCAGATACCAACCTGAGTACTCTGGATCCGATGTCCAAGGAACAGCGCTGTAAACTGAACCAAAATTAGGTGATATTGTTCTTGTAGAATATATAGCTCTTTGTACTAAAAATAATTCTTCTGTACCGCTGCTGTCCGTACCGCTGCGGATATAGAAAACAGGTTCTTCTTTGTGCCATAGAAAAGCTTCCATGAACACGCGTGTGGTTGGTGTTGTATCATAATGGGTTGGATACAAACCAAATTCATGTGGCGAGAAATAATAACCACAATCATCATTGAAATATTTTGAATTATGAAACTTTACAGAATAAGTATCCTTTGCCAAGAATTTTCCCTCTACACGTTCTACATCTCTTTCAAGTACAAATTTGTTAAATGCAACACCAAATGAATTGAATTGCGTAGACCCCCAATGAGTACTTTTGATATCTGCAGCGATCCACGCTTGATTGTATTGATCAACAACTAACTCTATATTTGATCCAACCATTGGGAAGATATTACTAAAACCATCATCAGCCCCGGTACCAATAACATTCTTTCTTTCAATATTGGTTAACAAACCCCAGTTATCGAATCTGATTGGAGCCATACCATTACAGAACAAGAAAATTCTTCCTGTTCTTAATATATTATCTGTAGCAGTACAGATTAAATCACCATTGAAAAATACTCTAATTGTATCATCACCTTCAAAGATTACATCTATAGCGCCGTCTCCGCTGATATAATTAAATGGGATTTGGGCAGATGAACTAATTGCTGTTCTTGTCCCGATGGCGCCATTAATTAAATATATATTCATATCACATATACCATATGCGATGTTAGTCGTATCTATCTCAACCGTATAATACGAATCCTCATCTTGCCTACAAAAACCCAACCCAAATACGCCACTTCCAACAGTGTGGAAAACATCAAAAAAGTATTTTACATCTACATGCAAACCGACTGTTCTATTTAATGTAGGATCGTCATGTTCTCTATAAATTAGTTGTGTGCCTCCAGCACCACCAGCACGGCTTGGGTCGTTAATATAACTATCTTGTACTAAATAACCGCCAGACACATGCCAATTGGATGGAGTGTCTGTTACGGTTGAACCAATATCAATATCTTCAATCAAATATTTCAAAACTGGATATGTAATACCGCCAGACATGCCATCGACATTCAATGTCGAATTGGTATATTCAATAATTTTGTTATTTGCCGCTGATCCATAATTATCTGCTATAAATAAAACTCTTGTAGAAGTTCCACCGTAGTTTATAGCTGTTATATCGAGTGTACCCACACCGTTGACTACAGAAACAATAGTATCTGATACATCTTGTGCAGTGGCAGTAGCACTAATATCAATCTCTACTCCACTTGGAGGAGTATATGTGCCGCTCACATCAAAATAGAATTCTGTTGCTATATTTACACCATCATTCAAAATAAAATAGTCGCCATCGTTCAAATTAGATTTAGTTACAGCAATCAGTGAACCACTAGCACGCGTCTCAAGACTATTCTCTGAAAAATCATCAATCAAACGATAATTACGGCTACCAACAGTAGATGCACCCCATTGCCCCAAATCGTCATCAATATTATAAAAGAAAAATATCTTTTCAGTATTCTCAATTATTTCTTCATCACCAGTACTTCTAAGTACAACAACAACTTTGTCGCTTTGAGGTTCAACACCAAGGCCGAAATTAGCTGGGCCACTATTATTACTATCACCATAGTTATATGAAGTCGCCGGTATACCACCAAGCGTTGAAGCACTAACAAATTCAAATGGTACTGTTGTCCAGCTTTTGCCTAAATCATTTGAATAAACTATGTTTAATATTCTTTGACTTCTTAACTCATCATCAGCAGGAGCGCCAGGTGAATCAGTACCTTGTAACATAGTACCTAATATAATTTTATTATTGTGATATATAGCTTTCAGTACGGTACAACCCCATTCTAATAGCACGTCTGATGGCACAACTTTTCCATGATAGGGATCCAAAGTAAAACTACCAAACTTCTCCCATGTTTGTCCGTGATTTTTAGTGATTGCCATAGTTACATTTTGAGCAGAATAATCCAACGAACCATACGCATCTTGTGATATAGAATAATACAATAAAAGCGTTCCAAGATTAGGAACAGTCAAAAATGTTGGAGAACAATCTATATTAATTGCACTAATGAGAAATCTTGGTATCGTATCTATTAATATATAAGCACCCCAAGTTTCAGTAGATTCATTATAAACAGAAACATATATTTCATAGAAATTGCCAGCATATTTATAGAAGCTGCACATTAGAACTTCGCCATCACTGTGGCCAGAATGCTTAACTCTGTCAGAGGATAAACTTGAAATTACACTATGATTGTAAAATGACCAATATTCGTCTTTAGCCTTGTTATCAATACAATCATTTACATAATCAACTAATGCGAAACGAGCTGTTCCCAGAGCGAAATCTGGTACATCAACTGGATAACGATAATTGCTATGTTTATCAATTAATGGGCCTCCATTGATATTTCTTACACGCATACCATAATACGTATTAGGAGACGTGCTGTGTACTTCTAAATCTTGTGTCGGATCAAAATCAATAATAGAAAACTCAGCTGCATTTTCTTCTGCAGGATTGATATTTGATGTGCTTTCTACTGCATACTTATATTCTGCTGTGTCCTCAGAATGAATTGCAGCTAACTTGTGTAAGGCGCGATTATGTAAAAAACCAGTCTGCACCATCACACGACCTCTTCCAACAAGAACTTGATATCCTGCCGATCTGGGAGTGTCTTTGAATACGAATAATCCTTAGAGAATACAACAAGGTACAATTCCTCTGGGCTTGTTACCACATCAGGAATGTACCAAAACGGCTGACCTACTTCGTTGGCGGCATCGTACAACGCTTGAAGCGCATCAGCATCATCATCGGAAGTAATGTTGTATACCATAGAGAATACGTGAATTGGCTCTCCTTGATTCGTTACATCTGACTGGCCATAGTCATTCTCCTTGATTGTATTGTTCTGTTGTAATTGTCGAGTCGATCCATAGCTAAAGTTGTCTTCCAACTCGATACGTTTCCCAAAGTCTAATTCGCCAACTGACCATGAGTCTTCATTCGGCAAACTTGGCTGGTTATTACCCCACGGATCGGACCATAAATCAGATTGTCTAATGAAAAACCTGACATATTTATAAGCAGAAACATCACGTGTAACTAAACTCATTCTTGAATCATAAATAACAAAAGAATCTCCAGCCACAACACGTTGATCTTGAAACAAGTGGGATGAAGCCCCGCCATGTGCGGCATCATCTATCAAACCAGCTGTGCTGATTATGACAAAATCAGCACCATTATCCACGATTTTAAAAGCAACATTTCTGTATTCCTGATCAGAACCCGGAGGTGCTACCACATGCGGTTCGAAGATTCGTTCCAGGAGAATGTATTTACCTCGCAACTCACCATGTAACCACTCTTTATCAACACATCTGATAGTCAACATATCTTCATTTATTCTTAATGTCGTTTCATATATTGTGCCATCTTCTAAACCAAAATCTACATCAAGCTCCAATGGCGCTGGCGACCAAGTAGTACCATCATTATTTGCCTGTATTTTACAATAACGGAAATTTGTATTTAACATTATGAATGTATCCATAATATATGCGCCCATATCGTCATCTTCAGAAAAGAATAATACTGATTGATCAGAACTTGTATTTTCTGTGCGATAAACAAGCTTTGGTATTTTACTAGTTACATTTACTTCATTAAAATCACTTGTAGTATTAAAAGTCCAACTGTCATTTTTGAAAGCATCCAAGCCGTGCCAACGCAGTATAATACCGCTGATTGTACGTTGCCATGTATCTACACTACCGACTGTACGTTGCCGTATACCTTCACGTCCTATTGGCAATAAATCTAAACTAGCTTCATCTGTCGAAGGATTATACGTATCAATAGAATCCGTTGTTGTGAATTCTATATCTGTTGGTTCAACACCATCACAATAATACACTGATTTCCAAATGGCCTCAGACGTTTGAGAAGGTTGTGGGCCGATCAAACCAAAATGAAATTCGCCTTTAGAAGTTGTATCAGGAGAAGTAAACGTCGGTATACCGGTTAATTCTATCCACGTGTCTGTAGTACTTTCAATAGACGCGGGTGTCCAAAGCGCATTAGCGTATACAGATCTATAGAAACATTTCACCACACATGTAGTAGACGATGGTTTCGCAACCAATAATATTTCATAGAAATCATTTATAGTTATAGCGAACTGTGCAGATTCACCACCTGGTGATTCATTAACTACATATATACCATCTGTACTAACTCTTACTGTAATATGAAAATTATCAGTATTGCCCGTATTTGGAAGTTTCAAATGTATTCTTTGCGCGCTGTCAGAAGTTCGTCCTCCGTCTTGTACTGGTTTAATAACAAACTTGACTTTTGCGCCATCGTCTTTCATGACGCTAGTATCTAGATCTGTTCTACCGTAATAAAGTTGATCTGCTGCACCAGTATTTACAGTAATAGTTAATCCATATTGATCTGATGAAGCACTACTTGTACCACCAACAGTTTTAGAAAATCCAATATCAGAATCTGGTTCTCCAACTGTACCGAACCATCCACCGCTGTATTGTGTTTTATCAGGCAAATTGGTATGCCCACCCAATGCATGAATTACAAATCCAATTTTTGCGAATCCAGTACTTAAGAATTCAGTCGCATAATACAATACATTATTAAAAACAGCATAGTCGTGCTTATCTATACGATAACCACCAGTCGCAGAACTATTGTCCCCAGCCCACACCAAACCACGACGTGAACCATGCGTTTCATTTTCACTTTCGAATATACAAGAATAAATACCTTCAGAATCTGAACATATAGAAAAATATTTATTATTGAATCTCACTAACTTTGCACTCTTTTCATCTGTATCCAAATCTTCAGCTGTACTCCATAATTGAACAAAATTTCTGAATACAGGGTAATTCAATCTATTCCACGTAACAAAATCCTTTGAATACGCTGTTCCACATCTTGCGCCGGCATCAGGGGCGGTACGTTTAGACATCACGGTAATGATGAAAATTTCATTTATTGGATCGTATGATAATCTTGGATATTCAAGACCATCACCATTTGTAGTGTATGGATCAAATCCAATCTCATCAAAAAAGTTTGGTAATGTGGAGATTTCATTCGTGCCTGGAAAATAAACAAAATCCCAATTATTCCCGTTATCGTATGACCTTATAAAACGAATCTTTCTATCTATATCATTGCCAGTTTCTGTATAATAGAAAGTTCCATAAACATTCCCACTACCGTCAGCTATGAGATCTAAGTGCCCTGCGTCTGATGCGTCTGGGCCTGTGAATTGAAACGGGCTGATCACCTCTTCATTAACAACATATTGATCACATTTAACTATTTCCATTGTATATGTTCTAACACCACCAGCAGAGGAACTACTGAGGCTAGCAACCATAAACGAAGTAAAAGATAATTTAACAGCAGCATCCATGCCGCTCGCGCCGCTTACCAAAAGCGCTGTGATTCCAGTTGAACCAGATGTATTAACTTTATTTACAGCTGACGCCTTAACCCCAATGCCATCTCTATAAAAAACAAAGAAAGTATCATCATCTCTATCTACTAATCTAAGATTGAAAATTGGGTTGTTAATAGATGAGTACACCATACGATTGAACGTACGATTAATGCCATAGACTTCATCACCATCATCCACTACAACCAATGGCGGTTGATAATCGCCCTTGAAGACCTTCTCGTCCTCATACGTAATCTGGCCCACACCGAGCTCAAGTTCAGTGTTTTGGACCACGTTGAGTTTTGTATCAAGGCGACCGGCAACGATAGTACGGATCTGATAGTTCTTCGTCGGGTCTGGGTTATCCTTCTCCACGGACAACGAAATGTTGCCATGGCTCCCGGCCTGCACCTGATTGAACTTTGATTGAAATGCAGAAGATGCAGAGTTCACCGTCTGAGTCATAGAGTTGGCAAGAAAAATGTGGGCGTTGGTATCAAACTGCTCACCGGTGTAAAACGTCCAGCTGTGCGTTGGCATCGTGTTCGGAATACCAGCAAGGTCATCTGCGTCTACGGTGATGAGGAAGGTACTGTCGTCTGACAGGTAGATAGCTGGCACAATGATGACGCGGTATCCAACAGCTAAACCCAATGTGATGGGGGAGATTGATCCGTTGTACCCCGTCTGGAAAAACCCATCGAGGATGGCGTTGGTGCCATTGACGGTGACAGTGATGGTGTCAGGATCAACGCCAGCCTCAAAATTTGGTTCCAATATGTTGAAACTTATAGCGGTTTCTATAGAGACGTTTGTCTGACCTGGTGCTGGGTCCTCATTCTGGACATAAGGCGGGGTGAGATCTAGATCTAACTCCCCAAGAAAAATGTCTGGCATAGCCGCTCACCTCTGTTTTCTGGGCTTTAGAGCGGCTCGTTATCCGTCACCGTGACCCAGATGCCAGTACTAGGATTGAATATGATTTCATTATTTCTACAATAACGTCGCATAGCGTCGATATAATCACTCCCATCACAAAGACCTGCATCAAATTCGTATTGTGAACCAGCTTCTATCAAAGGTGTTGAATTTTCTAAATTCACATGGCCAAAATAAAATATTTGCCTGAGATTAAATGTAATATTTGATGATGTATGATTTTCAATCACGATATGAATAGGAAACTCCATTATACTCTCCCTGTTATATAATCTTTTATCTCAGCTTCTGTCTTTGCTATAAAGGATATCTTATACTGACTCAATATATCATACAATCCAGTTTCGATAGTTGTATTAATCAAGCCAAAAGACGGATCTTCATTGCCGTCGCCAGACATCCATTGTGATGGCACCGGGTTCCCGTTGATAGCCATGAAAGTGTTTGTAGAGTTTCCAAAGGTGTGTGAAACCACGATGTGATTTGGTTCGTTCCATCTCATAGTGTGCAATGCAACCTGTTGCAAATGATGGGTACTGGCACCATCAAATTCAAAATGCAATTCACCACTCAGGTCATAATAAAATCTTATATCGCCATTCACTACGTAACCCAATTGGCTTATAAACTTAGGAGTAACCCAAGCTTCTATTGTGATTTGAGCGCCAGGCCCTCCAACATCCCATTGATTAATTTGTGCTGGATAATCGCCGATACGAATGGCACCTTCATCAGAAATTGACCATTCGTCATTGATAACAGCGTTGTACGCGTTACCAGAATCATCAACTATAACTCTTGCATCATAATTATCAAAAGTCCAATAATGCTCCAAACCCCCGACAATAGAACTATCAATACGGTTTCCTTGCAGTCCTCTATTGTATATGTTTGCCAATTCAGATGTCACAACTTCCTTGTCCATGAACACGACTTCAGCCACATAACCAGAATATCTTGGCACCACCCAAAGGGCGTCCACATCTGAAAGAAAACGTGTCTTTCCTGTTGTACTAGCAACTTGAACATTGTCCCTAAATATTTTCATCCTTCCACCAGACACGCTTTTGGTGAAAAGATAATGTGTCCATTTACCTTTGTAATAACTAGCACTACCTGTATATGTTAACTGGTCATAAGAACTTGTGTCGCTATTCCCACATCGCCAATAAACAGTGCCACTTCCCCAAGGTAGAAGTATTTCAAAAACTCTATTTGAACTAGCATCTCTACCATAGATTATAGTGCTATTGACTGGCTGATCAGCACCGCCATATATCCAAACACTTACGGAAAAATCAGTAAATGATAGTGGCGCACTTAATGGAATATTCCAATTTGAAAACCAACCCGACTGATATTCAAAAAGCCATGATTCACCAATCTGCCCGGGTTGCCCTGTATGAACAAGACTTGGTGTAGTATTTGTTAAAACTAAACCGCCAATAATGTCAACAGTCTGGTGAGCACCTGGGCCCAGTGTTTCGCGCGTACAATCTAAAAGAATTCTGGTGTACGCGTCCGTCGACAATGGCAATGGAATATTAGCTTTATTGTCATAATTACCTATGTAATAAACAAAACTATCTGATGATTTATCGTCTATATCAAAACTCAGCAAACGATATGCTGAATGCGTAACAATATCCAGCTCAGGAACAGTCAATTCATTTCTGAGCTTCAAATCACGCGACACCACATAAAACGCACGCAGCATCCAGTCCCGAGCCAGAACTGGGTGTGTACCGGCGAACGCCACCTGCGGAATAACCGTGGTTTGAAGATTCTGGAAATCATAGACCATCTTCCATATATCTGCACCATCGTCCCACAAGAAGAGAACATTATTGTTTGTATTGGTTTCTATTATATAAAAATTCTGAATATCCACAGCCTCATCATTTGGTATTACATTGTGCGCAATATCATTCATTGGGGCGATGAGCTCTTTAGCCGGGTCCGTCAGGAGAGACTCTATTTCCTTAAAAACAAACTGTTTCTTTTGCGAAGTCAACAGTGCAACATACACCACATACGCCTTGATAGACCCAGGCATATTGGGCAAGTGTATGAAGCGAACTCTTTCTGCATCGCCGACAAGGGCGGCGACGGCTGGGTTCGAAAGTGCTATATCTGCTCCTGCGCGACGATAACTATAGACCCAACCCATAGCTTCCAATCTGGACGTCGCCTGACAATAGAGAAACTGAATGACTTGCTGACTAGTATCTCGTCGTACCACACCTGTAACTGCGTAGTGCCGTCCGAGGCCGTGGCTCCGCGAGTTGGTGACAACCCGCCTGTGGTGAAATCCTGAATATCGTTAGCCGCTTGCGTTCCCGCTTGATCGGCCGTTAGGTTAATGAGTGCGGCACCAGGCGCATCCGGCGTGATCCTAATGGGTGCCTCGAGAATGGCAGTGCGGATGGCGTTGGCCACATCGATGGCTGTGGACGTACCGGAAATATCAATTTCCACTGTACCGGCAGGAGCATCATACAACCCATCTACATCGAGGTAGAAGGACACCACCGGATTGATACCGTCATCCATGACGAAGTAGTCGCCATTCGAGTAGCTGCCCTTAACCAAAGCCGTAAGCGTCCAGGTCTCAGCAGCACCGAGTGTTTCCACATTAATGTTACGAATTTCATGTACTCTTCTGCCATAATTACTTGTATTGCCTTCTATGACAATATAATCACCAACTGCCACATCAAAAGCATTCACGTCAACCGGAAGATCAACGATATCTGTTCTGCTATCCCCATCGTCATCAGCGGGCGATGTCGCACCGGCTGTAGTGGCAATAAGTGTAATGAACTCAAGGACATCGGATGCATACACTCCGCCACCACGCTGGCTCACCCACATAGCCAAATTTATGTCTGTAGAACCCGCGCGCCCTGGATTAGAAGATGATTGAGTATCCAGCGCCCTATACACAAAGAATTTGAATCCACTGAATGGTGTTCCGCCTATTTGTAGTGGAACGTTATCGGTTTTCAAATAAATGGTGTTATTTGCAGGTACATCTAATATCTGAGGGTTGAAATTCCTCAGTGGCATATAGCGATCAGACAAGAAAAACGTGTCGTCAGTCGAATATGGATCTTGATAGAAACAAATCTGATCATCTTCACCCATATACAATATTTGCCAATCGAACGTACCGTCTTCGTACGTAAACGCCTTATCGGTGATTACTTCTCTGGCGTTGATGTATGTGGTGATGTTTGCAAAACCGTCGTTATCAGAATCGTTGGCATCAGATATTCTGATTAGTTTTCCAACATCTGTTGGCACAAAAGTATCTGATGTAATTTGTATATTTCCCATTCGTGTGATTTTTGCATTACCACTTCCAGTATCTTCATATAAATCTGTTGTTGATGTGGTGAGTATATAAGTTAGATTATCACCGTCATTATCATCAGTGGCGGCGATCGTACCGCCTCCTTCAAAAACATTTAGTTTATAAAGTTCCGTCAAATTAGACACATAATGTTCATCACTACGATCTGATAATTGTTGTGTGTCAAGTACACCAATATAAGCGCCATTAGCATCTAGCAAACGAACAGAAGAAAATCTATGCTGGCCATTAGTACCACCATAATAACTTCTGTATACTTTCCAGTATTGTCTTCTCCTAGACGCTTCAGGTAAGTCTCTCAGATCAAACCACAGGCTGGGCGAACCCCTTAGAGCATCTGTACGGTAATGATATGTACCAACATAATCATAATCATTCCAATACACACCGTGATCTTGAACAGTAGAAAGCGGATCATTTATTGATACACCGTTGTAGCTCAACCATTTTTTGACTTGCGTCCATGTACTGCCGTGGTCCCTACTTGAATATAATTTCCAATCTATACCACCAACCATAGTATCCATTCGGTCTGTATACTCCACAGTATATACAACATACGCAACAGCCGGTATGTCTCGCAACTTCCACCGTAACGTATTAACACCACTTTCATCACCAGCATTAAATGTACGATCAACCTTCACTTCATTGGGATCAGAACCGCTGGGATTAAACTCCAAAATCACAGCCTGACCGTTGTTTCCTGCGGTAGTGGCATTCTCGATGAAAATTGATTTTCCCTCATCGGCTGCCGAGAACGTGTGCATCCTCATGCCAACCGGCCTAAGTGAAGCTATATTCGCCAAGCTCTCAGTGATAACCTGGTTGCCTGCACTGCCAGTAGCATCATTCTTGAGTGTGATGTACGGGTCACCTAAATTACTGTCTGCAGTAATGTCTAGACTAGCAGCACTATTGATAGCAGAACGAATCAAATCAGCAACATCGCCTGGAGTAGATACAGCACTGATGTCAATCTCCACTCCACTACCAGAACCACTACCAGAGGCATCAAACCAAAACGTAGTTGGTGAATTCACACCATCATCAAGTGTAAAAGTATCACCATCCTTCAGACCAGTAGACCACGGTGTACCATCGTTTGGGAGGGCTGTAATTGAACCAACAGCATATGTTTCAGTGGTGAACACATCACTGCCATTGGTAACAAAACCATCACCGGGGAATTCATCAACACCATCAGATTCATCTTTGATCCTAAGTGCAGCCATAAAATGTGCGTCGTCTGGATCGTCGTGTTCGTCGTAGCCATCTTGATTGAAAAAATTATAATAATAATCTGCTTGTGTACCAGTTGCACTACCATCTTGGCCATACGACGCATAACCGTCATATTCAGCTACACCACGATGGAATGGTACTGTACGCTGTACAGTAAGATCGTGGATGTACCCACCATCAATACCACCATCCACAGTCCACATATTGGATAAACCCTTCATGGGTTCTGAACGATCTCTATGAACTGTAGGTGAAGAATATCTTTCTATAGAATATTCAACTTCTTGAGTGTTATCTTTTCCTACACCAATGTAGGCAGCAAATGTAGTTGTCTCGTCTTGTACGAATTCGTCTGTCTGAGAGGCGGCTCCAGAATCAACAAAACGAATGTACAACCCGTCCTGCATGAGTTGAAAATCATCATGCATACGTTTCAATCCGTTGCCTACCGACAATGTTTCTTCAGTAAACGGGCCATCTCCAGTTGTATTCTCGAAATCAAGATCGTAATATCTGTGGCTAACTAAATGTGTCAAATACCAACTTTGACCATCCCATAAATAACTCATTCTGCCAAAAGAGTATAAAGCATCTCTTGTATTTGCATCATAATCTGTTGATTTGCCATGACCAACAAGCAATTGATTATTCATACCAACATCGTCCCAACGCATGTCGTGTATAACACTCCAAGTAGATTCACTATCACTTAATTCAGATAGACTACCAAGACGTGGGCAATACCCAAGTGGAATACCTGAATGTACTGTATTGATTACCCAATAATGACGCTCGATACCAGCTGAATACGGAGCCCATAATCCCAGTGCCCCTATATTTGGATTCCAAAGCACATATAAACCATAGTCATGATCATAATCCCGTATCTGGATTTCAGTTGGCCAGTTATCAGACGCGCTATGGTGATATTGTGTTACTTGACACTTCAAAAAATCGTTCGTACCATCGTTATCAATTCTCAGAGCTGCGTTAAGGCCAAATGAACCGGTCCACACATTACCTTCAAAAGCGTGATCGGAAAATCCGTCAGTCTTGAATCTAGTGACAACTAGATTTCTGATCTTATCAGTAGCAACCCTCGAGAATTCGGCTGTAGTTCTTGATTCGGCATAACCCTTAGAAAAACTCCACTTATTGATTTGATTACCATCATCAGAAACCCAAAAGAAATTGCCTTGTTTATCATAATCAACATAACACCTAATGGTGTAATCACTGGTATCTGTTGATGGGGTATGATATCTTGTATAGACAACCGCTTGTGCGGCAGTAAGTGCACCTTTCTCAATTGTCAGATTTGTATATGATTCTGGATATGTTGGACTGATAGTCATTGTTGTCTGGTTTGTAATGCCAGTTATTTCAAAGGCCCTGATGATTCCGCCACTCAAACCACTAGGATTAAGAGTTTTGGTGGGGGCTTGAATCATTTCCGTGATTGTGTTGTTCGCACGATCACCATCATTATCGGCTGTGAAATCTACTTGTGCAGTTGTATTCCCAGCCGTTATATCCAAATTACTTGTACCATTGACATCAGTTCGAATCTGATCGGCGATGAGTACGTCAGTACCAAGACCAGTAATAGTAATAGTCACGTACTGCCAACCAGCAGGCGGTGAACCAGGACTATAGGAGCCAGATACATCGAAGAAGAACTTGACCGGGTCATTCAGCCCGTCATCTAACGTGAACCAGTCGCCGTCCGTGTAGTCAGCCGGAATCATAGATGTGATCTGACCTGTCGCCGGCTTAGGCTCAGGTCGAATCCAATCACCAACAGCAAACTCATCCTGGAAGAACGTGCTGGTACCATTGAGTGTGGTACCTGAAGGAGTCACAGTGCCAGAAGCAGAATGCAACAAATGCAAACGTTTCCACGCATCCCCGTACTCAGCTGCACCCGCATTCTCTGTGTACGAGAACCCGCCCTTTTCCATATCCTCGTACGTTTCACCAACATGGAGATTGCCAGGGTTGTGTGCAACAATCACACGACCATTGATTTCATCACAACAAATACCAATAGGATAATTTGAACACAAACCTTCGTCGTCAGTGGGCCCAGTTTGCGCTTCAAATAAATCGTAGTTGCCCGGATCATGAAGATCTGTGACGGCAGGATACCTGGCGTTACCACTCGGATATGGATCAATCCGAGCAAGTATTTTGTCGGCATGTGGTGGATCTGGTTGATAGTCATAATTAGACCATGCAGCCCATATCTTATTTTCATCATCTATATTTATCGAACGCCAAGCTCGAATGCCAGTCGGCATATTTTGTATATCACCGTCCTGATAAACAGGATCAAAACCCCTTGGTGCCATGTGCAGCCAGCGATTGATACCGGCACCAGCTCGTGTTGTAGATTCATCATCTCTTCTGTGAATCCACCACCAACTCGCACCTCGATCAAACACACTTTCATACCCAAACATACCAACTTCTTCTGTGCCATGATATTCATGACGCATACCATACAAACGCCCACCACCATATGCATAACTGGGTACAGTAGTGCCTTGTGTATTTTGTCTGGTATATGTGTTTCTTCTAATCAGATACTCACCAACAGGACCATCGCGCAATGTCCATTCCAAACCGCTAGGCGAAGCACCACCCTCGGTCACGAATGGTTGATTAATGGTCGTGGCGTCAACTGTGCATTGGGTAGTACTGATAAAAGCAGTTATTTCGAAAACACCATTATTGATAGCATTGGTGGCATTTTTAATAACAATGTATCTTCCAACATCAGAAGCATCACCGGCAAACGGCGCAGTACCACTATTCGCGGTAAAGGTATCAGAGCCAGTAGAAACAGAACCATCATCACGTTCCCCGACACCAGAATCGATGATTCCGGTACCGCCTTCATTAGCATAATAAATGCAATACCAACGATGTTGTAAATAATCAGGCGAATACACTCCTTCTATTTCAACATCACCCTGGCTGAGAGCAATGTCAGTACCTGCTGTTGCATGATTGAAAATATTGTTGAAACCTTTTTCATGTTTAAACAACAATGGGCTAATTGCGGTACCCTGTAAGTCAATAAACGAAATCGCCGGTATACCATAATAATTTGTCGGGAAACCAACTACGTTTTCTGTCAAATACCTATAATTATCCCAACCAGAAATGAATGAAGCGACAGCATTGATACCTTCAGTTAATGTGGCTGTTCGATTTGCAGATGGATATTGTCGTCTTCTCATGTAGTCAGCAGAGCCAGCAGCCCAATAGTGATCCCACAAATCTGACATGTTGTAATGGTCTATATATAAAACAGTATGAGTATCTTTTTCATAACGATACCCGCCATCAGTACGCAGAAACATACACATAGCTCCGACACCAACACTATATCCGCCACGACCGCCAACTATATCGTTGAACATGCCTTCCTGGAGATTGGCAGACATCACAAATGCATTAGGGTGCCTGGAGTTTTTCTCTTCACCAGTGACTGCGTTCTTGATACGAAGGTTCAAATACCCTGTGCAAAGATGGTTACTCATGTGTCACACCTGTGTGAGAGAAATTCTGTAGACGAGTTCCAGCGTTTGTGATGTTGTTTGTACGAACGAAGAAGATAATTTTGTACCACAATAACATTGATATTTTATGTTAAAATCACCAGAAGTTAAAACAGCAAAATTAGTTGCCAAACCCACCCAATAAATAGTATTATCAGTAGACGGCGCGCCAAAAGTACCTCTAAATGTCCAAGTCTTGCTTGTGTTATTAACTTCGATCGTATTAGAAGTTAAAGACCCAGTATCAGTATAAGTATTTCTAAATATGGTCTTTCTGAAATTCATCACATCATCATCGTTGGAAATACAAATACTCACTGTATTTATTTGATAATCATACCTTGTTCTGAATTCCCAGTATGTTCTTGTCATCAAGTTTTTTTGACGTAACTGCTGAACAATACGCCCATCTTCATCCCTCAACGTGGCAAAGATCTCACCACTTAAACGAGGCAACCAGGATAGACGGCCCTCAGCTCGATGTTTATTCAACATCTGTGTGAGTGTGGGAATAGACATCAACCAACTCCTATCGGATCGTATCCCGTGATGTCGAGTTTCACTATTCTATCAGTTCCGCCGTACACAGACATGTCCATAGTTTCAGTATCATATACGCGTTTGACAGGTACATAACTAGTAGACGAAGGTACAACCTGACGTTTTCTACCGCCATAAACAGATATATCACCATAATCAGCTATCAATCTTTTTAGAGGCGGTGAGATAGTAACTGACAACACAACCTGGCGTTTTCTGCCACCATATATAGACATCGCCGCTAAATCAGACATCGTATTTTCGGACAGTGTTACAATGTCGCTCGTAACGCTTTTGAAAATCTTAGACGTGGCCGTATCATCATATTGAAATATTGCACGGCATCGATATGATGCGCCAGCAATAAATTTATTATCAACAAAAACCGCATATGGATCACCATACGTATAACTGATTGTACCGAGTGGTCTCCAATACGAAGAGCCGGGAATGCTCTTGTACACTTCAAAACCAATCACATATTCCTGCATGTATGAGGATACGGTATTGTAGCAGTGTAGTGTGACTGGATACGGTGTACTGAGAAATTCACCAAGTCCTGGTGTACCCCAGTCGTATGTCATACCTCTTCGTTGATTACCATATGTACTACCATAGAAAATAGTACCACGTTGTCTTCGCTGATCACCATAAAGAGACATATTGGCATTGGTGAAAAGAATAGATTCTGGATTCTTGTAACTAGGACTATCCGTTGGTAACACTGTCATAAACTGGACTTTTCTATTGTGTTCAAACACAACATTGATAAGTCCTGTATTAGCATCAAAACCAACATCTACTACCTGTCCAGTCACCGTGATGGCTTCGGCGGTAAGCGGATTGCCCTTACGCATGTAAATGTTGCCAGGCTGCAATGGTGGTGTGAGGCCCTCTTCGTAGTCCCTGGTGTATGCGTACCACAGGCTGCCATCGGCATCCAAAACTACAGGAGAACCTGTGTCATGCGTAGTGGTGGCCTGTGTCGTACCAGGTAGAAAGCGCCAAGTTCGTGAATCTGTAGTGGTCTGAGCCTCAACAACCACGCCCACATTGATGGTAAAATCAGATGGCGGGTCGAGGACGATACGGGTACCGTCAACATGTGAAATGTTGAGGCCAGACCATCCATTTTGAAAAGCGCCGTCCCACGCCACAACTGAATTAACCTTTATCAAAACAGGTGTTTTGGTAAAGTCTATGTAAATACTTTGTTCGATAGGCGCGAGCTTCTCATTACCCACAGGTGTAACTGGATTGATCTGAGTTGTGTAAATATTAGTTTTGAAATACTTATCTTCATCAATAGAAAAACTTAAGTCATTATCAGCATCAATTTGTAAATCAATCCTTTGGCCTGCACCAAAATCCTCTTCCTGGTCGATAACCAGGTCATAACCATTACCATTCACCACGATACTGGAGCCTGTACCTTGAAAACCAGGCTGAAAACCTGGTGTAGCACCATCATCGTCATACGCAAGTACGCTATCTACGCGCACTTCAATTGTGGATTTCGTGATGTTTCCAGACCCACCATCCAGTGTCATCTCGATGTTTTTGTCATGGTCGACACCGGTTTCACCATTTGCTGGGTCCAAAGCCGAAATAAATGGATAAGTGGTAATGTCAAAAGAATATGATTGATTCAATATAACTGTACCAAGAGTATTCTCAGCATAAACATCAACATCTATTGTAGTTGTTTCAGGAAAATCTGATTCAGGATCAATGTCAAAAATGTAACCGTTCGAACCGTCCGAAGTCACTGTACCATAGAACCCGTCCTGGTATCCCGCTGGCGTGCCATCACCGTCATAGGCGTCCGACCCCTCGATGGTGATTAGCACCGTGTCCAAGTCCACAATGTCGCCGCCATCGGCCCCAATGCGCAGGTAGACATTCGTGTCCTTTGCAACATCCGACTCGGTGTCATAAGGATCTAAGTCTGCCAAAAACAACGACATCGCACTTCACCTACGACCTATACCTGATACCCTCTGGCTCATCGTTACCAGCTACGTTGTTCACCTCTTCGTACACACGCCCTTCGCCGTTGGACATCATATCAGCAACACTATTTTCAACGTCCTCGGCAATAGTCTCTGACTGGAAATTCGAACCAGACATGTCCACATTCACTTGAATAGTGACTGGTCCTCCACCGCCGCCTCCGCCGCCTCCGCCTGCTGGTTCGGGGCCGCCGCCTCCTATTGGCCTAACTGTTTGTGTGTGCGCACCAAGCACACCAGGATTGTCAGCAAACGTAGCAACAGCAAACTCATTTTTATTGGCTGCGTTTACGGCGTCAGCGCCGCCAATGGCTTCAACTCCAGTACGTGTCAGGATACCTTCACCATTCTGTAGAAGAGCCAGACCCTCGTCGGCACGTAGACCCAACATTCTGTTGAATTCCTGTGTCGCGGCATCAGTCGCGACCTCAAACACACCGCCCACGTGGAAGGTTGGTACATCAATCATCCAGGCGGGTATCTGTGCTCCACCTCCGTCAAGTGGCAAACGCATAGAATCGCCACCGGCATTCAACTCATCTAGCACCTCAACGCCACCAATTGCCTTGACGCCAGCACGAGTCAGAATTCCCTCTCCGTTTTGCAGAAGCGCAAGGCCCTCATCTCCACGGAGACCAAGGAAATCATGGAATTCACGTGCGCCTGGGTCATCAGATGCCTGGAAAATACCTCCAGCGTGCCATGGCGTCAGATCTTTGAGCGCGCCAACAGCATTTGAAACACCGTCTTTAACACCATCAGCAATGGTTTCGCCTACATTTTTGGCCGTATCGACTACGTTAGACGTAGAGTCAGTAGCGTCCCCTGGTGTTGGTATTATCCCAACGATATCTGATATCAAATCAAAAATATCTGAAAAGGCATCACTGAGACTATCAAATGCCGTAACGAAAGTGTTTTCAATAAAGTCTGAAATGGTCTTCAGACCTTGTTGCATAGTTTCAAACACTTTCATAAAAGTGTTTGCGATGAAGTCGCTTATTGCTTTAAACACATCGTATAGTAATTCAAGTACCGGTATGAGACTATTGCCATACAATACTTTTTGAATGGCATCGAATACTTTACTCAAGAAAGAGAATTTATCTATTGCTTCAGTAGCTTTTTCTTTTAATCCTGTAAATACATCTGCCAGCCGAGTAAACAAAGCAGTCAGACCCTGTAAGGCCGCTACCAACGTACCTGTAACTTGAACAATATATATCAACACTCTAACGGAAAACATTAATAGTGGCATCAGCGATTGAATAATTGGTATACCCAAAACAAGTATTTCTATAAAACCAGCAATAAGAACCACAAATGCGGTCGCTATACCGGCTTTGATAAAGATTTCTAACAACGGTGCTAATGCTTCAACCAATTCTGTAAGTGGGGGAACCATTAAAGATATCATATTCATAACTACTTTAAAAATAGGTATAAGTGCATTTAGAACAACCGGTATTATTGCGGTGACCACATCAATTATGTCAACCAATACATCTATAAGCACTTCAAGAATAATAATCGCCGGTCCCATGTAGTTGGCGAACATCTCTCCCAATATTGGAATGATCTCCATCAATAATTCGCCAAGCGGCTCAATAACTGCATCTAATAAGCCCATAAATGCTTCTACCAATGGTAGAAAAGCATCCACAATTGCAGTTAAGATTGGTGTAATAATCGGCATCAACTGACCAACGGCATCAGCAATAATATCAATAAGGCTAATTATGGTCGGTACGATTGCGGAAAATATTTTACTGAAACTTCCAACCAACTCCGCTAATAACGTAGCTATCGGCGGGAGTATTGAATATATAGCTTGTTGTACTATTGTAAGTACATCAATTATAATAGGAGCCAAGGCCATAAAAGTATTTACAACCGCCACACCACCTTCAATCATTGTTGGTAATACTTCGAACATACTCTCCAAAAACCCAGTAATACTTTCAAACAACACACCAAATTGACCACCATCACCACCCATGTCGCCAAGACCGGCAAACATACCAACAACTGCTTCCTGCAATTTTGACAAAACCGCAGGATCCTTGAACATATTGACAAAAGTATCCATCAACGCGGTGACCGCATCCATTAACTGAGGAGCTTCTGCGACTACTGCGCTGCCAATAGCGGTAACTATAGCTGGTAAAGCATCAACAATAGATTGCAATATGGGAATAACTAAATCACTAATACCACTCACAATAATTTGTATCACAGTGCTGATAGTTGATTGGACAGCATCTGCTAAAGTGGAAAGTTGATCCCCGGAGAAAATATTTCCGAATGTTTCTGCTATTGATACAAAAATCCCCTGGAACAAATCTGGTAGGGCTTGAACAATATCAACAAAAGCATCTAAAATTGTACCAACGAATACAGGTATAAAATCACTTCTCAATATATCCGCTATAGAACCAATGATCTTGATAACCATATCCACAAATGCAGTAGCTATCGTGGGGAAGTTATCCTCTAAAGCCTTAGCAACTAGCGGAAGATTTCGAACAAAACCTTCTCCAATATCAGCTAGAATGGCAGGTGCCTCTCGGAATGAGTCAAGCATTCCTTTGATTTCATCTTCACCCATCATCCCCAATTCAACTATATACGGAATAATAGAAAGTATCCCTTGAACAGCAGAAGATATCACACTTGTAAAAGCACTAGCGATACTACCAACGGCAGAGAAGATCGAACCCATAGCTTCGCCAAGAACACCACCGACTACTGAGCCGGCAGCCATTCCGGTTTCGCCAAATATATTGCCTACAGCTCCGCCTATATCACCAAATACGCTAAAAACGTTATCAGCCAAACCAACCATACCATCAATAATATCGTCAAAAAATTCATTGAATCCAGAAACCATATCTGTCAACAAGCCAGTAAATTCACTAAAGAAATTCTTTGTAAAATCCTCATACACATCGCGTAACTCACCAGTAACGTCTTCGGCACTTTCCGCCTGCGCCTTGTCCCTGTCTGCGGCCAGGTCTTCTAGTTTGTTGAAATAATCAAAATATGAAATCTCATTACGTTTCAATTGTTCAACAAGAGCAACGCGTGATTCTCTAAACGAATCTATGATATCTTTTTGATTTTCTTCGTTAGCGGCAACGACTTCCGCCCCGGCAAGAACAAAGTCCTTTACGAACGTACCGAATAAACCTGGTAATTGTTTTGAGAATAGATTACTGAATTTACCAGCAATATTATCAATAGCCTTTTCCATTTTGCTGCCAAATGCATCAAGCATTTTGCCAGCTAATTCTACAAAAGGACCTTGCGCGGCTTTCACTTGCGCACGAAATGCAGATATCGCACCTACTACATTTTTTAGTTTTACAACTGTTTGTTCAACAGCAGCAGTAAACACTTCCTGGGCGTTAGCGCCTTCTTCTGTCGCTACTGTAGTGTTAAAAAGCAGCTCAAGTGATTGTTTAACATCCGCGGTATATTGGCCAGACTCGCCTGTCGCTTGATTCTTTTGGTCAATTGCTTCTGTAAGTTTTTCCGTCTCTTGCGTTACATTAGCTACATTTTCAGCTTCTTTTGGATCTACAATCTCAACTTTTGGCGCAGTTATTTTTGAAATAGAAAAAATCTTTTCACCAACTTCATCAATTGGCGCCAACATAGGATCTATATCTACTGAAACATCCTTAAAAACTACGTCATTAATTTGTTCTGCAACACTAGGACCTTTATACGAAATCTCTATGTCATCAAATGTCATTTTTAATAATGCATATGTCTCGGCTTCTGCCTGAGATACTCCAGTGGTTTTAATAGCGGTACCACCATCTGCATAACCACGTATTCCACTAAGAGAAACTAGGCCGCCATGTTTATAGCCAATAGCACGACGATTTTCATTTAAGAGATCTTCTCTCACATTAGCAAATTGTTCATATCCTAATTCATTTTTAAGTCTTGATATATTTGCTGCAGACAATTTTTTGATAAGTTCCGGATCAATCAAACGTCCAAAGAATTCGGTTCCAAGTGTTTGGACAGACCACCGCGGAATAACAAAGTCGCCCTCGGCCAGTCTGGCTGGGATGATATCACCAAGGCCCTCCCCAGGAACCAGATTGCTACTGGTGTAGGCTGATGGTCGATCAATACCAGGTATATTGCCGAAGACACCGCGCAGACCCTGGCCGGACCTGGACAGAGCATTCACAAAGTTCGGATCGCGGAACTGTTCAAAGAAATCAGAACCAAGAACACCAACTACAGAACGCGGTATGACAAATTCACCAGGCTCCAACATCGCCTGTACGATATCGCCTCGCCCCTGCCCCGGGACACCACCGCCGTCTTGTCCGTGAAAGAATCCAGCTTGATACCCACGCGTAGCGGTCCCGCCACTATATTCTTTTACCTCAAATGTGATGGTAGTGCCTTCAAGCCTTTTCAATTGTGATATTACTGTATTCATACTATCAACGAAACCATCTAAGAATTTACCTTCACTTAAAGCTTTAGTAATAGTATTGATATGTTTTTCAACAGTTTGTAGTAATTGTTCAGCCCTATCACGACTTACTTCAAGCTTCGCTTCAAGTCTGCCGCCTGATTCAGCTAGTTCGTCACCTATCAGGCCACCAGCAATTCTGATCTTTTCGAAATTCTCGAGAGTGGCTCGATAATCGACTTTGCCTGTACGTGGGTTCAGGACCTCAGCGCTATTGCCCATATCGTCAAGGGCCTTAGACGCTTTTTCAATGTTTCCGGCGTCTAACGCAGCTTGCAGCTGTATAATAGCAGTTTCAAATCTTTGCCGTTTGATATCTTCTTGTATTTCCCTAATTTTCCTTTCTTCTTCGCCAACAACAGATAAAGCACGAGCAAATTCATGCATTTTACCTGTGAAATTATCAGCAGACAACGTTCCTTCACGAAGTCCTTTATTTATCAACTCTATGGTCTTTTGCGGGCCAAGAGCTTGTATCTCAAAGATACTCTTACCAAGGGCGCGAGCAGCATCTTGCATCGCACTAAATGGTGCGTCTCCAAATCTTTGTTGCAGAAGTGAAGATGTAGCACCTTCTATCTCACCACGTATCTCAGCTAAATACCCAAGTTCTTTATCATAAGTCGAATTAATCTTATCTTGAACTGCTAATTGTTGTTTTTTAATTTTTTCTAATTCTCCTTCATCGCGCAATATATCTTCTGATAGAAGTCCGGCATATTCATCAATCAAATCGTTATATTTTAATTGTTCATCAGTATTTAGCTCAAGACCTCGACTTAATTTTTCATTAAAGAAACTAATTTTTTCTTTGGTTGCGGCTATTTTAGCATTCAAGATATTTTCTTCATATACATTAGCAAGATTCCTATCTTGTATTAAACTACTCTGAACTAATTTTAATCTAATACTTTCTAATGAAGATACTTGCTCATTAAGTGTAGCATTATATTCAGTTCTAGTTTCTAGAATACCAATTTCAAGAGATAGTTGTTCTCTTTTGAAGGTGTTTATTTCTCCTTCTGTAGTACGAATATCAGCAACAAGATTTTTATACACTTTACCATTCTTATTTCTTCTTGATTCTAATTCAGCAATTTTCTCACGTCTAAAAGCCAACTCTCTTTCAACAATCAATAATCTATTTTCAGATTTTAATATCTTATCGTCTGCTTTAAATATTTCCAGAGCAGCATTCAATCTTGTGGCAAAATTTATGGCTTCCTGCTGCTCCGCTTCTAAAATCTGCCTATTCAATGCAAAACGAGCAGCGATGAATTTTCTTCTTTCTGCCTCTGCCGTAGCACGGCGTTTTCTCTCGTCATCGATCTTGTTGATCCGCCTGATACGAATCTTCTCCAATCGACGAGATAGACTCAACTGCGCTTTCAACTGAGAAGAACGCGCTTGACCAAAAGCATATTCCCTATCAAGAGCACCAATAGCTTCAGTTCTGGTTCGCGCTATACTGGTCTCAGTATCCCAGACTTTTTTCGTTTGTGCAGCCTGCTCCGCAGTCAATCCCAATACTACAGACTGCGCTTCTTTTTGAGCGTCCAAGGCCGCTTGAAGAACAGGTCCTGATTCCTTAATTCGTTCTACTCTTTCATTAGCAGCTTCTAGTTCTTTTTCTGCTAATTGAACTTTTTGACCTATAACATTAAGTGATTGCTTCTCATCATATAATATATTGTCACTAATTGACTCGGCTTGGCCCAGAGCTAAGTTGTAAGCCCGCCTAATGGCCAACTGTTGTGCATATATACCGTTAACAGCGTTTTGTGCTAATAATGTTTGCTTAGATAAATTGAAAATCCTATCAGCATATTCTACTAGTTCTTCTTGTGTAAGGTTTCCATCATACAAAAGATCATTCATATCACCATATAAACCTTTAATACCATCAATAACTTGTTTTCTATCCTCTTCATTTTGAATAAGATAAAAACCGGCATCATCCTGTTTCTCTACTTGCGCAATTAATTCATCTTGAATGTTTTGTATTGTTTTAGCATTATTATAAAATTTCTCCGCGGCCTCGCTGCCTTCCTCAAAAGCTGATGGCAATAGTTGTATATTTTCCGTTATTGCTGTAAATAATTCTTCACCTTGTTCTTCATCAAAAGCTATTAATTCTTTTAAACCCAAACCTTTCGTTGATTCTCTTAACTGTTCTTGTATTGTGTCAGCAAACATCTGAATCTTTTTGTCTGATTCAGCAAAATCAACATCTATAAATTGATCAAGTTCTATCGTGCTTAATTCCTGAGATTCTTTCAATAATCTAGTGGATTCTTTGAATACTCTAGCCACTTCTGCTTCAGCATCATCAACAACTGAATCTGGAATAACTACATCAAATTCAAACAAATACCTAAATTTGAGACTCTCCAATCCTCGCACGATCTTATCATTCAACTCAGAAATCTTGGCCTGTATTGGGAACTCCGAGAGCTGGTTTACAGACCTCTGCAGAAAACTATAGAAATCGCCGAAAGCCTTCACGGGCCTATCAGTAGCGTACAACCGTGATGCAGCCTGAGAAGCATCTTTCAATACATCAACAAATTGTGGCATTATTTTTATATTTTCTTGTACACTTTTACTCATATCTCTTTGTGTTTTTCTTGCTTCCTCCATCACCCCCGCAAGTTTGTTTTCCGCATTTGTCAAGGCCAATTGGGCTTGAGCGCGTGCGGACATAGCCTGATTTGATTGAAATTGTATGGGTATTGTACCAGCTAATTGTCCTTTATAATTAGCAATTTGATCTTGAAGTAATTCATACTGATCGGCTGAATCCTGCAAAAATTTTGTCTGTAGTTTGATACTTTCACCAAACTTATCAACTTGTTCCCGTTGTAGTACCTCCATAGCTTCTTGAACGACTTGCCTTTGTTCTCTAGCTTTTTGTGTGAACACTGCAAGATTACCGCCGCTTTCAGCTGCGGCTAACGCTAATTCACCATGTGCTGATACGGCTTCTGAGATAGCTCTATTCTGCGTAATTAGATTGGCTCGCCCTTCCGCTGAAGCTTGATTAACTTCTTCCAATTTACTTATTGTTCGATCAAGCGCATCTCTCTCGTGTCTTCTTTGTCTAATTTCCTCTCTGATTTGCTCTAATCTCTTATTATTCTCTTCTATTGTAAGGCGATATTCATTACGCATTCTATAAATCCAATATATTATTAGTGCAATCGCAGCACCTATTAGCACATATGGAAACGCCGTAATCATAGCCGTGGCAACAGTTTGCAATACACCTGCTAAAACACCCAGCGCACCACTCATTGAAAAAAGAGCTTTTATATTTGTGTACACGCCAACAGTAGAAAGGTGTAGAGCTCTGATATATTGATGTTGTGCAACCACAGATCCTATTACAGCGGCTTGTTGCCTAATTAACCACAAAGTCTGCAACTTAGTAACAACAGTCCAAGCAACAGTTGCTATTTTTATTGCTATTAATGCTGTAGTAATAGCCAAAATTATTTTCAAATATTTGTCTAATCCTGTCTCTTGTAAAACCTCATAAAAGTCATTGAAGGCTTCTATTAATCCAAAAATAATTGCACCCAATGGCAACAGGGCATCACGTGCTAATTCAAGAACAGTCTCTTTGAATTTGTTAACCTGGCCGGCAATACTTTCAATACGAACGCGCGCCATGGTCGCAGCAGCGCCTTGGGAATCCTCCTCTAATTTTCTGATTGTCTCGCTCAAAGAATCAAATTGCTGAGTCAAAACGAGAAACGAGTTAGCACCGCGCAAACCAAAACGTTCAAAAACAGTACCAACCTGATCAACAGTCAAAGCGCCAGAACTCATACGGCTCTGCAGCTTTTCCAACATATCAATAAAACTAAGAGGTTTATCTGGGTCCAGAGCAATACCAAAAGCTTCTGCAAATTCCTCTGACTGTGATGACATGCGTGAAAAGATCGAACGCAATGAACGACCTGCTTCACCAGCACGAATCATATTGTTCTGGAGTGTAGCCAGAATACCTGAGACTTGTTCAAACGAAAGATTCAACTGTTTTGCAACAGGAAGCGCAAACTTCAAACCTTGATTCAATTCGTTGAGCTCGACCTGATTGTCACGATAGGTCGCGGCCAACACATCATTAATTCGAGCAAACTTCTGTGTTTGTGTACCAAGATAATCTAATTGATTACCAAGAAGCCTGTAAACACCAGCCACTGTTTTCGTAGTAGCTGTTACATCCGCATCAGTAGCAATAATAAGTCGCATTGTAGATTGAAGAGCCGCCATTGACTCTTCAGCCTGCAAACCAGCACTACCAAATTGGAACAATATTTCACTGACGTCTTTGATGCTCCTGCCCATCTTGATGGCAGTACTCTCAATAGAATCGCCAAGCGCATCATACCGTTCTTCCAACCCCAAAATAGCAGAACGCGATACGGCAAAGGCTTTAGCCACACGATCGCTAACTTCAATAATAGATTCAAAAGCCTCACGTATGCGTTGAATCAGACGGAAGACAACAAATGACGCACCCAGATATTTAAGCTGGGAAGCAATAACATTGTTGAAGCCCTTCGCAATCTGGTCAGCGAAGTTTGTGGTGGCCTTGGCATTCGCCGCCGCTGCCTTAGCGGCTTGACGTTGTGCGTTTGCCTGTTCTCTGGCGGCTTGATTCGCGACTTTCGATGCATTTTTTTGCGCATTCGCGGCTGCAGTAGCCGACTTTGCCGCCTCGCTGTTGGCCTGCACCATTCGTTCAACGGCGCTCTTACGCACACCTGCTTCAACTGCATACACTTCACGAGCGGCTTGTACGCGTTGACGGGCCGCTTTCACTTCCTTTTGGGCGTTGGCCAGCGCGCGTTGAGCTGCTGCGTCTTCGACATTTTGTAGTGCCCTGATCGAAGCTTCACGCTGTTTCAACAAAGCGCCGCGATATTCTTCAATTCGTTGTGTAACCGTAAGAGCTGCTTGTTGAGCAGTCTTTTGTTTTTCTACTGCAATTTGAGCCAACTGTACAGCTGCTGAATATTTATTATAAGATTCTGTAGCCCTATCAAGAGCAACACGCTGCGCGTCAATAACCTGAGATGGCGCGCCAGCAGCTTGAAGTTTACCAAGCTGTGCGGATGCATCGGCTACACGAGTCCGAGCGGCTTCTTGCCCGGTAGTAGTCTTAGTGGCGGCCGCAGCCACTTTCATACTACGCTGTAGTTCAGTAGCGTATTTATTCCACGCAGAAATAGCAGCGGCTGAAGCCTGCCGATTGGCAACAGCAAATTTACGAATAACTTTTTCTGCGTTTACAAGAGTTTGATTAGAATTTTGTATTGAAACAATTTCACTATTGATAGCTTTCTTAACACCATCAAACGATTGAATTAAATTAAGAGTATTTTTGTCAAGATTCGCCCCAGCAGTACGCTGCTCTTCGAGCGATTTAACAGCTGCAACACCAGCTACTCTCAGTTTTCTGAGCTCAGTAGACAGAGTCTGCATCTTGCGCGCAGCACTCGCATCTGCCTCCCCGGCCTCAGCGCTTTGCCGTATCTTATTTCTTAATTGCGTAAGTTCATTCTGTCTGGCATTAACTACTTTACTTATATTTTCAAGAACTTTTGCCTGTGCTTTTACTTCTTTATCAGCTGCTGATGCCGCGTCCTTTGCGCCTTTTTGGCTGCGCGTTGCATTCAACGCATCCATCTGCTTTTGGAGCGCTTTGATCTGCCCCGTAGCAAGTTCACCTTGAGTCTTGAGAAGACGCATCATGGCTGTAATTTTTGTTAGATCAACCGCATTCACTGAAGTTGCTACTTTGGCAATTGCGTCTGATAACGCGTTGAAGGCACTAGCAGCTTGTGTGACATTGGTGGCGTTAGTGCTTATCTTGGACATAGCGGCAAGCGCGCGATTTGCCGCACCAGCTTCTTTTCTGAATTGTTGGAATTCTTTTATAAGGGTTCTGAATACATTCTGGTCAGACCTAGAAATATTAATGGCGAAGTTAATCTGACGGTCTGCCATTTTCCATTGCCTTTATCGCCTTCTTCTTCCTGATTTTATAGTTGGTTTTCTGTGTGGCGATTTTGGTTTTTTACTTTTCTTTTCTGTCTCTTTCCGATTCCGTTTCATTTCCTCATTTTCAATTGCTTTCTGTTCCCCGATAACGGTCCTATAGCATTCGAAATAATACTGAGTATGGTTTGTCAATCCACCATCAAATAATGGTGTATTCATGTTCTCTGACCAGTTTATCAAATCTATTAAAGCAATCAACCCTCTGTTACCAATCAATAATCCAGCAGGACATGAATAAAATTTATGAGAACCTATTTCAAGTATTGGCCTACGTTTCTCATCATTATCTAATCTTTCTTTATTCCTTTTTGCTTTCTTCTTAGCAAGCTTTATATCATATTTACTAAGTGATGATTTGGTTACTATTTCTTTTATTTCTTTTTTTTCATCTTTATCCAGATACGGGCAATTCCGTTGAAGTTGTAGACGTTCACCTTTCTGCTCACTGCAGTTCTCACACGACCATTCTTTTTGCCTGTGTTCGGGATTGTCACCCGAGGCCAAGAAATATCGAAAGCGGACGATATCCCTTAGCCGTTGCCTTCCCCCTCTTCGAGTTCCGACTCTCCGCGGATGAAGTCCGCAATTTCGGCTCGGTACTTGGGAGGAATGGCTGCGATCATGTCTTCGATGCGATCCCGATCGAAAGTGAACTTCTCACCTTCATTGTTCGGATGTTCCATGTTTTCCCATCCAACGAGGCACGACTTGAGAATCTCGAATTGCTGTGTGCCTGTCAGAAGTCGCTCTTTGCGCTTGGAACCGGTTCCTGACACGTTGTAGATCTGATCGCCGAGACGGGCCGCGGTGTACGGGTCAAGGTACTTGCACTTGAAGACCGTACGCTGATCGGGTGGGGCTTTCTTGTCGTCTTCACAGATGAAATCGTAAGCTTTCTTCGCGTCAATCGCTTTCATAATTAACTCCTCGTCTTTTATCTGTGTTGTATAACTTACAGTATCTACCGACACTGCACGCATGATTATATGAGCCTTTTTATTGAGCTTCAAGGCAATTTGAGATCTTCTGCCACCTAGTATTCCATATTTTTTCAATCCCGATTTAATCAAAACTCTTGCAATAAAATTATAGAAATGTGCCAGTATTATTACTGGCAAATAAAATATGATTGCCAAATAAAAAGATATTTTGGTTATGATGCCCATTTTGTTGTTGAGGGGGAGCGACCGGGGGCTTGCTAACGGCCTCTGGGGGGGTGAGAGGCTTATGCCAACAAGCCCCCGGTCACATGGCGACGCTCACGGGAGAGTGATGACGGCCACTAGATAGTAGCACGGTCATTGACGAAGATCACGGCGATTTCGTTCATGTCGTTCGTGCTGTCGATGAGAGCGGTGAACGGCATGTCGTGTGTGATCTGGTCAGGTCCTCCAATTTGCGGTGTAGTGCCTGTGTACTCGATGTTCGGCAGAATGCAGTGCTTCTGGCCATAGACCTCAAATCCAGCCGGTGCTGAATCGTCGATCTGATAGCCGTCGTCCACACACCGAATCTCGAGAAACGCAGCCGTACCGTTGACGTACTTGTGGTAGAGGATCATGTCGTCGAACTCCACGTTCAACGAACCCTC
>Ga0180438_10000281_pt1 | contig 104708 bp, 99 predicted proteins | sample SS_ome_12_FD_132455 | JGI IMG/M metagenome (GOLD analysis project Ga0180438, IMG submission 132455) | Hypersaline lake sediment archaeal communities from the Salton Sea, California, USA - SS_3_D_2 metaG | ecosystem: Environmental > Aquatic > Non-marine Saline and Alkaline > Hypersaline >... | reverse complement strand
GATCACGTCGGCGGACCACGCGTCGGGCCAGCCCCAGTCCCACGCGATCACCCGGGCGCCCGGGCTGCCCCGACGCACGCCGTCGGCGATGCAGCGGTTTACCTCGGCGATGACCGCCGCCGGCGAGCGCTTGCCGCAACGCGGGCAGCCGCTGTGGCGATGGTGTGACGCGCAGTTCGTCAGGTTCTCCGAGGCCGTGATCGTGAACACGCCCGCAAGCTCCGGCACGCTGCGGAACACGTGCGCCAGCGAATTGGAGATCCAGCCTCGCACCTCGGGCGCCGACGTGCACATCGCCCAATGATCCCCCTCGCGGACGCCGCGGAGGCCGGCCCGGCCGGGACGACGGAAGAACGACGCCGGCATCGCGCGCGGCTCGTTTATGTAGAGGTAGACGCCGATCCCATGTCGCCCGGCCCGGCGGGCAAGCTTCCGGAGGTTCGCCAGGCGCGTCTCGCTGCCTTTGCCGAACTCGCCGAACGCCTTGCTCGGCGCGAGCGTTCGAAGGACCACGTGCAGCCAGACGCCGTCGGCACCGACTTCCGCGAGGCGGGCCAGCAAGCCGTCGGGATAGGGGTCCAGCTGGGGGTTCATCAGCGGGTCGCCGTAGAGCGCGAAGTAGGAGTAGATGAACCGCGGGGAGAAGCGGCCGCCGGGCGGCGGCGCGTCTGGATCGCCTTCTCGCCGCGCGGGCGAGTGGCCGGGCTGGCCGGCGGCGCGTGTCGGCCGGCTCAACCGATCGATGAACACGAACCGCGGCTCCTCGCCCCGGATGCCCCGGGGGAACGTCTCGGCGACGATGCGCCTGATCTCGGCGGCGCGCTTCCGGGCGGCGGGCCCGGGCTCGGCGTAGGACAGCGGCGGGCACTTCGGCTTGAGGCGCCCCAGCTTGTGAAACAGGAAATCATCTTCACGCAGGCTGTAGGCCAACTGCTCCGGCGACATCTCCAGCAGGGCCAGCAGTTGGCCGTATGGCAGCAGATGCCAGTTCCGCCGGACGACGGTGATATAGCCTCGTCTCCCCCACGCCGGCGAGATCGGCTTCTGCGGCCCCAGCCCCATGGACTCAGCGACGGCCCGGACGTTCTCGACGTTCGTGCCCAGCACCTTCGCCAACCGACTCTCAGCCACGACGGGCCAGTTCCGCCAGATCAGCGCGTGCATCCGGTCCGGGAAGTGATCGAAGCTCAGCGCCGGCGGCGCGCCGCCGACCGGCAGCTCCGCCCGGGCGGAGACAGAGATCGCCAGAAGCAGTCCCCCTACAGTGCAGGCCAGGATCACATTCGACATGGCTGAGCATCTCCCGTTTGACTGAAGGTCAAGCTTGCCCGTGCACCTCATATCCGTCCCTGCTTTCGCTGTGAACTGGCGCAGACCACCTCGACGATCCTACCTTGCCCGAAGGCTCTGGCAAGGCCGTTCCCTGCCCTCGCACGGGCGGTCAACAGGAATCCATTCGAGTTTGCCCCCCATCTGTGCCGAGTTATACTCTGTGCAGAACGGACAGCCGGTGCGCGCGGGTGTCGGTCGGGCCCTGCGGGTCGGGCGGCGTAGCGCGGCTTGGAGCAACGCATGCCTCAGATAGCTTGCCCCCATTGTGGGACCACGCTGGAGGCGCCCGAGGACGTGATCGGGCGCGAAGTGGTCTGCGGGCGATGCAGGAAGTCGTTCGTCGCGGCCGTCAGCCAACCCGACGAGCCCGCCGCCGCCGGGGAGTTTGGCGAGCCCATCGGTCCCCAACCGTCAACGCCAGAGCCGGCCGACGTGCAGGCCGCCCCCGCCGCGGAGCCGGCCGAGCCCGCCGAGCCGGACAAGCCTGCCGAACCGGCCCGGCCCGCAGGGCCGCCGATCGGGCAGCCGGGCCTCGGCGCGCCGACGGCGGGTCCGAAGCCGCCTCCGCCAAACAGGCCCGCGCCGTTCGGGGCCATCGGCCAGGGCCCCGCGCCTGTCCGTCGTCCCGGCCCCCCGCCGCTCAGCATGCCGGGCGCGGCCCCGCTGCCCCCGTCCCCGCCGACGGTGCCCATGCCCGCCAACAGGACCTCCGGCTACGCGGTGGCCTCCCTGGTCTTGGGCATTGCGTCGATCGTCACCTGCTTCTGTTACGGCGTCCCGTCCCTGATCTGCGGCATCCTGGCGCTGGTGTTCAACAACTCCGCCCAGCGCGACATCGCCGCCGGGCGTGTCTCGCCCGGCTCGGCGGGCATGGCGACGGCCGGTCGGATCTGCGGCCTGATCGGGCTGGTCCTCAGCGTGGGGTTCTGGCTGGTCGTGATCGTGGGCATCGGCGTCAGCGGGTTCTAGCCGCCGGGCGAGGCCGGCGGAATCGCCGGGCGGGGGCTTGATTTTCCGTCCTCCGGGCCGCAACATGTCTCCCGATTCGTGACCCATGGCAGAAGGGAACTCCGCGCCCGTCGGCCGCCGCCGGCGCTGCCGAGGGCGCTCGAGCGGAATCGGCCCGTGACAGTGTGCGTTCAGACAACCGCGGCGATATCCCCGGCGGCATCGTGGATTGCCCAGAACTGGGCCGCGATCGCCATCGCGCTGACCTGCCTTTCGCTGCTCGTGTTCCTGGTGCTCTGGCTGACGAAGTACGTCAAGATCTGCCTGAACATCTTCTGCGACACGACCCCGCCGCTCGGGCTGGGCCCCGTGGACTTCCAGCGGCTGCACGGCGAGGAGGTCCGGTTCCGCAGCTTCGACGGCACGAGCCTCCGCGGGATGCACCTGAAGACGCCCAACCGCGCCGCCTACCGCGGCTCGATCGTCTTCTGCCACGAGTACGGCTCGGACATGTATAGCTGCGCCCGCTACGCCCGCCCGCTCGTCGAGGCCGGTTTCGACGTGTTCACCTTCGACTTCCGAGGCCACGGCGAGAGCAGCAACTGGGGCAAGTACCGGCCGCTCCAATGGCCCTCCGATAAGGAGATGGAGGACGTGCTGGGCGCCTGTGCCCACGTGGAGGCGGCGCTGACGGCCGAGGGAAGCAGCGCCCGGGTCGGCGTGTTCGGCATCTCCCGCGGGGCGGGCGCGGCCTTGCTGGCCGCCAGCACCGATCGGTTCGTCAAGGCGATTGTCTGCGACGGCGCGTTCAGCAGCGATGCGACGATCATCGCCTTCATGAAGCGCTGGGCCCACATCTTCGCCCGCATCAAGCTGGTCTACGAGAACCACACCGAGTCGTTCTGGCGGCTGCTGGTCTGGCTGCTGCTGCGATTCGCCCAGCCCAAGATGGGCTGCAAGTTCCTCTCGGTCCGCAAGGCCCTCAAGGAGATGCAGCCGCGCCCGATCTTCTTCATCCACGGGCAACGAGACAGCTACATCCGCGTCGAGCAGACGCAACTGCTGTACGAGGAGGCGCCCTCGCCGAAGTACCAGTGGATCGTCGAGGGCGCCAAGCACAATCAGTCCGTCGTCGTCCAGCCGAAGGCCTACGCGGCCCGCACGATCGCCTTCTTCCGCCGCTACCTGGCCGAGGAGGACGTCGACGAATCCGAGATCACGTCGTCCAGCGAGGTCGAAGTGGCCTGAGCCGGCTGAGCCGGCCCGGTCGGCGGCGGCCCGGGTGTTCGGAATTCCGGATGAGCATATCGAGGACACTTCTTCGGCCGGTGGCGTTCGTCGCCGGTGAGCGCGCCTCTCGTCAAGTCCGCGCGTTCCTTGCCGCCCACGATCGGACCGCGGAGGTGCAGGAGAGGGTTCTGGCCGACCTGCTCCGCCGCCACGCCGAGACCGACTTCGGGCGCGACCACGGGTTCGCGGCGATTGGCAGCTACGAGGACTTCGTCCGAGCCGTCCCCGTCGGCACGTACGACACGCTCCGCCCCTACCTCCACCGCGTCCTGCACGGGCGGACCGTCGCGCTGCTGCCCGGCGACGAGGACGTGCTGATGTTCTCGCGGACCAGCGGCACGACCGGCGAGCCGAAGCACATCCCCGTCACCGGGAGATTCCTCGCCGAGATGCGCCGCGGCTGGAACATCTTCGGCGCGAAAGTCCTGACCGACCACCCCGACGGCTGGCTCAGGCCCATCCTCACCATCACCTCCTCGATGCACGAGACCACCAGCCCCAGCGGGCTGCCCTGCGGGGCCATCAGCGGCCTGCTGGCTGCCAGCCAGATGCGGATCGTCCGGAAGATGTACGCCGTGCCGCGCCAGGCGGCGGAGATCTCCGACGCGGCCGCCAGGTACTACACCATCCTCCGCTGCGCCGTCGGCCGAAACGTCGGCGTGATCACCACCGCCAACCCGTCCAGCACGATCAAGGTTATCGAGACCGGTCAGGCCCACGCCGAGCGGCTGATCCGCGACGTGGCCGACGGGACGCTGAGGCCGCCGGGCGAGGTGGCGCCCGAGCTGCTGCGGGGCATCCGCTTTCGCCCGCGGGCCGAGCTGGCGCGGCGGATGGCGGAGGGGCTGCGGCGCGACGGGAGGCTGCTGCCGCGGCACTTCTGGGACGTCGAGATCCTCTGCAACTGGACCGGCGGGACGCTGAAGCTCTACCTGCCGCGCCTCCGCGAGCTGTTCGGCGACTTGCCCGTCCGCGACATCGGCCTGGTCGCCAGCGAGGGCCGATTCTCCGTGCCGCTGGCCGACCGGACGCCCGAAGGCGTCGCCGAGATCACGGCGAACTTCCTCGAGTTCATCCCGGCCGATCAGTACGGCCAGGGCAACCCGCCGACGCTGCGCGCCCACGAGCTGGAGATCGGGCAGGAGTATTTCCTGGTGCTGAGCAACTGGACGGGGCTGTGGCGGTACAGCCTCGACGATCGCGTGCGGGTGACCGGGCGGCTGGGAGACAGCCCCGTCTTCGAGTTCCTCTGCCGCGGGCTGCACACCGCGAGCATCACCGGCGAGAAGATCACCGAGCACCAGGTCGTCGAGGCGATGCGCCGGGCGGCGTCGCGGCTGTCGGTGGCCGTCGACCGGTTCACCCTCCAGGGCTGCTTCGATCACACGCCGTACTACGAGCTGCGCCTGGAGCGTGCCGACTGGGGCCCGGCGGCCCTTGCCGAGGCGATGGACGGCGCGTTGGCCGAGCTGAACGTCGAGTACAGCGGCAAGCGCGCCAGCGGCCGGCTCGGGCCGATCCGACCCGCCGTCGTCGACGAGGGCACGTTCGAGCGGCTCGAGCGCGACCGGATCGCCCGCCGCGTCGGGCGGGGGGAGCAGTACAAGCACCAGTATCTGCTGACCGACGTGGTGGGGGGGTGAGCCGGCGCCTTCCCGCTCAGTTGGCCTCGCCGGCGGCGATCGCCCCCGCCTTGCGCAGGACCGTTCGCTCGGCGTCCTCGAGCTGGTCGATCAGGCGGCCTTCGCGGCGGCGGAGGTCGAAGCTCCGTCTCGGTCGGCCGTCAGGCTGGTCGAACGTGTGGCCGTTGTGCAGGCACCAGCCGGCGGCGCCGCCGGCGACGGCCCCGGCCAGGTCGGTCAGGAAGTCCTCGACCTCAGGCTGCCACGGGGCGAACCCGCGCCGCATCGGCTCCTGGTAGTGGACGGGCACGGGCCTGCCCAGCCGCTCGGCGCGGTGGCGGAGGTTGGCGCACTTCTGCCGTGTCTGCCCGGGTGAGGAGGCGTTGCGGGGCCGGTGGGGGGCCAGGAAGTCCACCTTGGCCCGGGTCAGGTAACTCAAGACGTGGTCGGGCTCGATGTCGCCGGCGTGGCTGGCCGTCACCAGCCGGTCGGGATCGGCCTGCTTGATCCGGTCGCGGAGTTGGCGGACGAGGGCGATCGGCACGTGGCGGGCGTCGTCGACGTTCCGCTCGTTGCCCGCGTCGATGTAAACGTTGCGGAACGGACGGAGCTGCTCGGCGAGGCTGCCGGCCGCCCCGAGGTGCGCCTCGTCGCTCGGCGGCAGGCCCGCGCTCGCCACGCCGTTGCCGCGTGAGAGCGTCACGTCCACCACCATTCCGAGCCGGTCGGCCTGCTCGCAGAGCCACAGCAGCCTCTCGAAGTACGGCTCGCGGGGATCGCCGTCGGCGTCGAAAGCGGAGACGTTGTGGTCGAAGGCCCCCCAGGTGGCCCAGACGCGGATCCAGTTGAACCCGGCCCGCCTCAGGTCGGCCAGGTCGCTGCGGATGAACTCCTCCGGCGCGCCGAGGCCCGCATAGTAGCTCGCGCCCAGCAGAAACGTGGGCCGGCCGTCCAGCTCGAACCGCCTGCCGCCGGACCCGATGCTCAATCGCGTGCCCAAGTCGCTGTCCCTGCGATCGCCCCGCCTACCCGCCGGAGCCGTCTCCAGCTTGCCGTCTCGCGCATGCCCTATCGATCGACGAGCCGATCACCGCTCCCGTCAGCCCCGCCGCCAGCCCGCACAGCGCGTAGGCCGTCAGAAGCGCCCACGTCCCGGACAGGCCCAGCAGCACGTGGTAGTTCCACTGCGGCAGCAGCAGCCGCTTGATGCCGCAGACCACGTTCGCCCCCGCCCCCGCCGCTGCGAGCAGCGGGACCAACGCCCACGGCGAGAGCCCGACGCGCCGGGCGAAGCCGACGCAGACGTCCAGCACCGCCCCGGCCACCGCCACCAGCGGAACGAAGAGGATGCCCCCGGCCAGATGACCGCCCAGCGCGATCGACGTCAGCGCCGCCGCGGACGCCCCTGCCGTCGCGCCGGCCGGATGGCGGCACAGCAGGCGAGCGACGACGATCGGCGTCATCCACAGCAGGGCCTTGTGGCCGGGAAGGCCGAGGTGAAGGCGGACGTGGGCGATCAGGATGCCGGCCAGCACGCCGACCGCCGCGTTGGCCGCCAGGGTCCGCAGTTGGGCTGCTTCGGCCAGCCTACTCCAGCGGCCGGCTCCGCTTTCGGTCCACAGGTACCCAGGCATCTTGCTGTTCACTCCACTTGACAGGCAGCACGGCCCGGCCGCCCAGCAGGCGCGGCCGGACCCATCCGAAGGTTTCGTACGCGTCATCCGGCCCGGGCCAGTGCGTGCCCGTGTGCTCCAGCCGGATCCCCACCCGCTCGAAGCCTTCCGCGCCAAGCCGGCCGACCAACTCCCGCAGGCCGGGAAGCTCTATGAACCTACCATCGTCGCCCCCCGCACGCAAGCCGACAGACGCCAATGCCCCGATCACGCCCAGCCCCGTGCCGCCCAGCGGGCGCAGCGCCACGCCCGCCGCCCGCGCCACGTCGAGCGCCTCGGCCATCTCGACGACCTCCTCCGCCGCGCGCCGGCCGAATGCCAACACCTCGTCGGGCAACATGCCGGCCTCGGCGATGCAGACGCCCGGATCGGACCCGTCGGCGGCCCGTTCGGCGACGAAGTCGAACGCCACCTTTGTCGAATCTGCGCCGTCACCGCCCTCGACGGCCACGCAGGCCCCGCTGTTGTGCGACGTGTAGGGGATCCGCGGGTCCAGCGGCAACTGGTGTCGCGTGACGCTGATCGGGCGCAGCCCTCGCCGCGCCAGATCGGCCAGCAACTGCCTCGCCAGGTGACCCGTGCCCCGGCTGGTGGCGTTGTCCGTGTCGTCCAGCCCGATCAGGATCGTCGCCATCGCCGCCTCGCGTCACTTGAAGGCCTTGCGGGGGCCGGTGGTGACCGTCCGCACCTCGCCGCCGAGCGTCAGGTAGTTGACGCACTTCTTGTACCATCGGTGCGACGTCGGCTCGCCGCTGAACCACGCGTCGCTCATCACCCACGTGTCGCTGTCGTGCCGCTCGTCCAGAATCCGCGGCCAGGGCACGTCCCACCGCAGGAACGTGCTGACGCCGCGATTCCGGGTCGCCTTGCGGCAGCAGTAGTAGAAGTACCCGATCTGGTTGGCGTCGAAGTTCTCGCGGCTGAACGCCAGCTTCGGGTCGGTCTGGGCGGGGCAGTAGAAGCTCTCGGCCTGGCCGACGTACTGCGGGTGCAAGGCCTCGATCAGGTCGCCGTGGGGGTTGTCTAGCTGCTCGGCCACCGGCAGCGAGGAGTTGTAGGCGCCGACATAGGCCGCCAGGCCCGTCCCCACTGCCCGCAGATTGGCTCGGCACAGGGCCAGTCGCGTCTGCTCGCCGGCGCGGCCGAGATAGGGGATCGCCAGCGATGCCAGCAGGGCGATGATCGCCACGACGACCAGCAACTCGACCAGCGTGAACGCCCGCCGGGAAGGCGGGAGGCAGTGTCGGGTGGTGGGCGACGTAAGGCTCATGGGAGCTTCCGCTGTGTCAACCGGTCGATCTACCTCCGCCTCCGCCGCGCCAGGATCAGCCCGCCCGCACAGCCCAGCAGCGCCAGCGAACCGGGCTCCGGGAGCACCTCGAAGGTCGAGACGTCCCCGCCGGGTCGCCGCTCGTCCTTGATGCCGCGGTTGGTGTGGCGGATGTAGCCGCGGCCCTCGAGCTGGGCATAGGCGCTGAAGACGGCCTTGCCGGGCAGATTCTCGAAGGCATAGTCGACGTCAATCGAGGGGTCCGTGTCTCTGTTCAGCGCCAGGCCCGATATCGCCACGATGGCGACCATCCCGCGGTCGAAGCAGTAGCTGATCGGCTCGCCGGTGGGGCTGGTCACAGGTGGATAGTACCCGGTAGGCCGGCCCGTCTGGTAGCCGACCGGGTCGTAGTAACCGAAGTCGACTGACCTGTCGAGCTCGACGGGCGACTGCCCGGCGGGCGTGATCGTCAGGCCGAAGTCGACCGGCAGCGAGGCCGCGTCGATCGCCACCACTAGCAGCATGTCGGAGAAGGTCCAGTCGCCCCCGTTGCGGAGGGCAAACGTGCCCGACGGCGTGGTCGAGGCCAGCCGGTCGGTGCTCGCGCCGTCGTACTCGAACCGCACCGAGTTCATGCCTCGGGCGCTGTCGTCGTTCCTCGCCCGGTCGAAGCCGATCAAGTAGTCCCCGCCGTTGGCCGTGTGTACCGTCAGCTTCGGCTCGTTCGGGTCGTGCGGGTCGATCAAGATCCACGACTCGTTGACCAGTGGGTCCCAGGGAACAAACCCCGCCTTCGCCGATTCGGCCAGGCCGCCCAGCGCGACGAGTGCCAGCGCGGCACGCAGAGACTGCTGAACCATGGAATGCTCCTCCTGTCCGGTTGATTGCTCGCAGCCCGTCCGCCGCGTGAGCGGCGCGGCCGGCGGGCCCGAGCCGAGCGTTATGCACAGATAAACATAACGCCTGGGCCGGAAAGGTCAAGCGAAATCCGTCCGATCCTTGACGCGAACGCGGCGGGGAAGTAGGCTCCGGGGCCGATTCGGCGGGTGACGGTCCGTCGGCGCCGTGGGCTGCCCCCATGCAGGCGAACCCGGACATCTCGATCATCGGCCCCGGCAAGGTCGGCACGGCGATCGGCGTGCGGGCGGCCAGGGCCGGTTGGCGCGTGGTGGCGGTGGGGGGGGGACGTCCCGGCCGGGCCCAAGCGGCGGCCGAGGCGATCGGCCGAGGCGCCCGGGCGTGTTCCCCGCCCGAGGCGGCCAGGGCGGGGGGGCTGGTCCTCCTGACCGTCCCCGACGGCGCGATCGCCGGCGTGTGCGATGAGTTGGCCGCCGCGGAGGCCTTCGGCGGCGAAGCCGTCGTCGCCCACTGCTGCGGCGCGATCGGCAGCGAAGTGTTGCAGTCCGCCCGCGAACGCTGTGGCTGCTCGATCGGCTCGATGCATCCGCTCCAGACGTTTCCGACCGCCGAGGCCGCGATGGATCGGCTGGCCGGGACGTGGTGCTTCTGCGAGGGCGACGACCGGGCCGCGGGCGTGCTGGGGCGGCTGGCCGAGGCCGTCGGCGCGCGGCCGGCGCGGATACGCGCCGAGGACAAGCCGCTGTATCACGCGGCGGCGGTGACGGCGTGCAACTACGTCGTGACGCTGCTGGACGCGGCGGCCGCGATGGCCGAGTCGGCCGGGATCAGCCGGGCGGACTGGCTCGCGGCGGCCGAGCCGATCGTCCGGGCGACCGTCGACAACGTGTCCCGCGCCGGGCCGGAACAGGCCCTCACCGGGCCGGTCGCCCGGGGCGACGCTGAGACGGTTGGCCGACACGTCGAGGCGCTCGGCGGCGCTGGGGCGGGCCTCCGCGAGCTGTACGCGACTGTCGGGCAGGGCACGGTTCAACTGGCTCTCAGGAAAGGCACGATCGACCCGCGGCAGGCCGGCGTGCTCAGCGAGATACTCAACGGGCTCTTCAGAAGGGAGTGAAGATGGCAGCGAAGATCATCGATGGCAAGACGGTGGCGGAGCGGATCAAACAGCAGGTCAGTGAGGAGGCGGCCGCGCTGCGCGACGCGGGCAAGGCGGTTCGGCTGGTGGCCGTGCAGGTCGGGGAGAACCCGGCCAGCAAGATCTACACGAACATGCAGGCCAAGAGCTGCGAGTCGGTGGGGATCGAGTACGAGCTGTTGAACCTGCCGGCCGAGATGACCGAAGCGGACCTGCTGGGGCGGGTCGATCAGCTCAACGGCGACCCGACCGTCTCTGGCCTGATCCTCCAGATGCCCGTTCCGGCGCAGATCGATGCGCGGAAGGTGCAGACGAAGATCAACCCGGCCAAAGACGTCGAGGGCATGGGGCCGGAAAACATGGGCAGGCTGTTCTACGGGGAGGGGATCGTCGCCCCGTGCACGCCGATGGCGGCCGTCGAGTTGCTCCGCAGCGAGTGCCCGGATATCGCGGGGAAGGAGGCGGTGGTCGTCGGCCACAGCGAGATCGTCGGCAAGCCCATTGCCATGATGCTCTTGCAGAGCCTCGACAAGTCGGCGACGGTGACGGTCTGCCACGTGGCGACGAGGGACCTCGCGGCCCACACGCGGCGAGCGGAGATCCTCTTCGTGGCCACCGGGGTCTCGCAGGCGAGATGGCTGGGCTACAACCGCCGCAAGAAGGCGGGCGAGGACGTTTCGCTGCCCGACCTGTCTCCGCTGATCAAGGCCGACATGCTCGCCGAGGGCGCCATCGTCATCGACGTGGCGATCAACCGGATTCCGAAGGGCTTCGACGACGAGGGCAACCCGCTGAAGAACGAGAAGGGCCGAAACGCCATGAAGACCGTCGGCGACGTGGACTTCGAGGCGGCCAAGGAGAAGGTTGCCGCCATCACGCCCGTTCCCGGCGGCGTCGGCCCGGTCACCGTGGCGATGCTGCTGAGCAACACCCTCGCGTGCGCGAAGGCGGGCGGCTAGAGTCCGCCGATCGCCCTGCCGCCACCGGGGCGACGGCCGACCGTGCCGATGCGGCTGCCCGGAGCCGAAAAATGTGGCGGGCGCGTGAAATTTTCTTTGACAGTAAAAATGGACTTCGTATACTTGACGATCCGATTTCTTGAGCAGGGTGGCGGTGCATCCACGCCGAGGCTGCGGCGGGTGAGACTGTCGAACCTCTAAGTGCTGCTGTAGCTCAGTGGTAGAGCGCGTCCTTGGTAAGGACGAGGTCAAGGGTTCGACCCCCTTCAGCAGCTTGCCTGCCCGCGAGCCGGCGGTGGCAGAGGCGGGCCGTTGGCAGGCGCCAATCGGCAGAAAGGTGCCCGGAGCCTACCGGCCGGATCGGCCGGGCGATTCGGCTCCGGATACAGTCAACAAGAAGCAAGGCAGCGGCAGTAGGCAAGAACCAGCCACAAGGAGCGTGACGAATGGCCAAGGAAGTGTTTCAAAGGACGAAGCCTCACGTCAACGTCGGGACGATTGGCCACGTTGACCACGGCAAGACGACGTTGACCGCGGCGATGACGATGGTCCTGGAGAAGCAGGGCTTGGCCAAGTACAAGAGCTACGACGACATCGCCAAGGCGTCGGAGTCGCAGGGACGCCGCGATGCGACGAAGATCCTGACCATCGCGACCGCCCACGTGGAATACGAGTCGGCCAACCGTCACTACGCCCACGTGGACTGCCCCGGGCACGCCGACTACGTCAAGAACATGATCACCGGCGCCGCGCAGATGGACGGGGCGATCCTGGTCGTCTCGGCCGCCGACGGCCCGATGCCGCAGACCCGCGAGCACGTGCTGCTGGCCCGCCAGGTCAACGTGCCGGCCCTGGTGGTCTTCCTCAACAAGGTCGACCTCGTCGACGACGAAGAGCTGCTGGAGCTGGTGGAGCTGGAGATCCGCGAGCTGCTGAGCAAGTACGAGTTCCCCGGAGACGACATCCCGGTGATCAAGGGCTCGGCCATGACCGCCCTCCAGAACCCCGAGGACGAAGTGGCCAACAAGCCGATCATGGAGCTGGTCGACGCGCTGGACAACTCCATCCCCGAGCCGGTCCGCGAGGTCGACAGGGACTTCCTGATGCCGATCGAGGACGTCTTCTCGATCAAGGGCCGCGGGACGGTCGGCACCGGCCGGATCGAGCGCGGCATGGTGCACACGGGCGACCAGGTCGAGATCGTCGGCCTGCGCGAGACGCAGACGACGACGGTCACGGGCGTGGAGATGTTCAACAAGACGCTGGACGAAGGGCAGGCGGGCGACAACGTTGGCTGCCTTCTGCGGGGCGTCGACAAGAACGATCTGGAGCGCGGGCAGGTGCTGGCCAAGCCCGGCAGCATCACGCCGCACCGGAAGTTCGAGGGCGAGGTGTACGTGCTGACGCGTGAAGAGGGCGGGAGGCACAACCCGTTCTTCACCGGCTACCGCCCGCAGTTCTACTTCCGCACCACGGACGTGACGGGCACGATCAAGCTGCTCGGCGGAGCCGAGATGTGCATGCCCGGCGACAACGTGACGATGGAGGTCGAACTGCTCAACACGCACATCGCTATGGACGAAGGCCTCCGTTTCGCCATCCGTGAAGGCGGGCGGACCATCGGCGCCGGCGTTGTGACCAAGATCCTGGAGTAAGGCCGGATGGCCAAGTCAAAAGCGCGAGAGTACGTCTTCCTCCAGTGCAGCGACTGCGGCTCGCTGAACTACCGCACGCAGGTCAGGACGCTCGGCGGCGTCCCGAAGCTGACGCTGAAGAAGTACTGTCCGAAGACCCGGACACACACGCAGCACAAGCTCAAACGGAAATAGCCGCTTGGCTGAGCATGCGGCGCAGGACAGACAGGATGGCCCGGCGGGCGCCCGATCGCAGGCGCCCGGGGAGCCGATACACGGCAGTAGCTCAATTGGCAGAGCAGCGGTCTCCAAAACCGCAGGTTGGGGGTTCAAGTCCTCCCTGCCGTGGTAAGTGAATGAATCACGGCCGGTTGCGGCAAACAGCGACCGGCCGAAACCGTAGATAGGAAAACCAAGGTGTCCATCTTCCACATTTACAAGAGAGGCCAGGGCCGATACGCCCGGATCGTCACGTTCGTGGCGGTCATGGTGATCGCCGTGGCCGGTGCGGCGGCGCTGAGCGGCAAGCTCCAGGGAACGGTCAAGCCGGTCCTCCAGTTCGGCATCCCGGCGATGGTGGTGCTGCTGCTGGGGCTGGTGATGCTCTGGCTGGTCAACCGCCCGAAATCGGCCGACTTCCTGATTGCCACCGAAGGCGAGATGAAGAAGGTCTCCTGGTCGAGCAAGAAGGAGATCGTCGGGTCGACGAAAGTGGTTATTGTTGCTGTGTTTATAACGGCAGCCATCCTCTACGCGGTCGACTTCCTCTTTGCGTTGTTCTTCCAGAAGATCGGCGTGATGGGCGGCTGAGGCCGCATTCGATGGAAACGGAACTCATGGCCAAGCAATGGTACGTCCTGCGGGTCGCCTCCAACAAGGAGGAGGTCGTCCGTGAAGCGCTGGAGCGGAAGGTCAAGATCGAAGGCCTCGAGGAGAAGATCGGCCGCATCCTCGTGCCGACCGAGCGGCGCCCCTCGCCGCGCGGAAGGGCGGGCGAGAAGAAATACGTCGAGCGCAAGATGTACCCCGGGTACGTCTTCGTGGAGATGGAGCTCGAGGAGGACGGGCGGATCGGCGAGGACGCCTGGTTCCTGATCCGGGAGACCACCGGCGTGGGGGATTTCATCGGCGCTTCGGGCAAGCCGACGCCGATGCGGCCGTCCGACGTGGACAAGATGCTGATGCAGGTGGAGAAGGCCCAGGAAGGCGCCCCGGTGTCGGTGGACTTCGAGAAGGGCGACATGGTCAAGATCAAGGAGGGGGCCTTCGAGAACTTCGAGGGGGCCGTCGAAGAGGTCCTGCCGGACAAGGGGCTGATTCGTGTCGAGGTGACGATCTTCGGCCGGCCGACGCCGGTCGAGCTGGAATACTGGCAGGTGGAGAAGGCCTGAATGGCGCCGACGAAGCTGCGCGTCCGGGCGTCGTCGGGTGGTTCGGGTCGGCTGCCGGGGGGGCGGTCAACCCGCAGACGGGACTCACGAGAGGTTAACAGCGACAGATGGCCAAGGAAATCGTAGCGAAAATCAAACTACAGGCCGCGGGAGGCCAGGCCACACCGGCCCCGCCGATCGGCCCGGCGCTGGGCCAGCACAACGTCAACATCGGGCAGTTCGTCTCCCAGTTCAATGAACGGACGAAGGAGTACAACGGCACGCCGATCCCCGTGGAGATCTATATCTATGCGGACAGGACGTTTACGTTTATCACGAAGAGCCCGCCGGCCGCGGCGCTGCTCAAGGACGCCGCCCAGATCGCCAAGGGCTCCGGCGTGCCCAACAAGGAGCACGTCGGCACGGTGACGGCCGAGCAGGTCCGCAAGATCGCCGAGACGAAATTCGCAGACCTCAATGCCCACGACATCGACGCCGCCTGCCGCATCGTGGAAGGCACGGCGAGGAGCATGGGCATCACGGTCGAAGGTTGAGACAGGCCGGCCGCCGCGAAGACGGCGGCTGGATGGAGGCGCCGACGGCGCCGGGCCTGACCACGGGCCGGTCCACGTGGGAGTCCTTCCGGACGCAGAGGAAAGGTGATGGCAAAGAAACACGGCACGCGGTACCGCCAGTGGCTGGAGAAGGTGCCGAAGGGCAAGGCCGAACTGGCCGAGGCGGTCAAGATCGTCAAGGACTTCACGGGCACGAAGTTCGACCCGACCATCGAGTTGACGCTGCACCTCGGCATCGATCCGCGCCAGGCCGACCAGGCCCTTCGCGGCTCGATCTCGCTGCCGCACGGCATCGGCAAGGCGCGGCGGGTGATCGCCTTCTGTGAGGGTGAGGACGTGGAGAAGGCCACCGCCGCCGGCGCCGTGGAGGCCGGCAGCGACGAGCTGATCAAGAAGATCCAGGACGGGTGGATGGACTTCGACGTGGCGGTGGCCACCCCGGCGATGATGCGAAGCGTCTCCCGGCTGGGCCGGATCCTCGGCCCGCAGGGCAAGATGCCTTCGCCGAAGGCGGGCACGGTCGTCGAGGACGTGGCCACCGCGGTGAACGAATACGCCGCGGGGAAGGTGGAGTACCGTAACGACGACGGGGGCAACCTCCACATTCCGGTCGGCAAGGCCAGCTTCGAGGAGCAGAACCTGATCGAGAACATCCAGGCGATGTTCGATCACGTCAAGCGGATCCGCCCGCCGGCCGCCAAGGGTGCGTACGTCAAGAAGGTCTGCATATCGGCCACGATGTCGCCTGCCGTTCAGGTCGACCTCTCGTGACCGCGAAGGTGCACCATGAGTAAACCGGTAAAAGAGCTGGTCCGCAACGAGCTGATCAAGCGGTTCGACGGGGTCACCCAGTTGGCGGTGGTCGGCTTCTCGGGGGTGGACGCGACCACGACCAATCAGATCCGCGGTCGCCTGCGCGAGAAAGACATCCGGATGACGGTGGTCCGCAACTCGCTGGCCCGTCAGGCGTTCAAGGCCGTCGGCCTCGAGCCGGCCGGCGGGCTGCTGGACGGCCCGTGCGCGGTGGCCTACGGGTCCGACAGCGTCGTCACGGTCGTTCGCGAGTTGCTGGACATCCACGAGGAGACGCCGAACCTGGAGGTGAAGGCGGCTTTCATGGAGGGGGAGCTCTTCGAGGAAGACCAGATCGACGCGCTGAGCAAGTACCCCACCCGGGACGAGGCGGTTGCCCAGGTGGTCCAATGCGTGCTGTCGGCCGGTGCGAGCCTGGCCGGATGCCTCATCGGCCCGGCCGGCCAACTGGCGGGCATCCTCGAGACGATCGAACAGAAAGGCGACGCCGACGGATCGCAAGCCGCCTGACGAGTCTGGCATATCGGTGTGCACGCCGCGCCGGCTGCCGATTGGGTCCGTCTTCGGGCTTAAAGGGAGCCGCTGGGGCTTCGCCTATCAGGCCGGGCGCCCGTGCATGAGTCCTATAATGTAAGGTATGGAAGAATGTCTGAAGAAGCTGCCGCAGAAGAGGTCGCCAAGGAGTTCTCCGACGAGATCAAGGGTCTCGGCGATCAGATCGCCAAGTTGACGCTGAAAGACGCCGTGGACCTCAAGGATTACATGAAGGCCGAGTATGGCATCGAGCCGGCCGCGGGCGGCGCGGTGATGATGGCGGGTCCGGCCGATGCGGGTGCCGCGGCCGAGGAAGAGGAGCAGACCCAGTTCGACGTGATCCTCAAGGACTTCGGGGACAAGAAGATCCAGGTCATCAAGGCCGTCCGCGCCCTGACCAGCCTGGGCCTGAAAGAGGCCAAGGACCTGGTGGAAGGCGTTCCGAAGGCGGTCAAGGAAGGCGTCGCCAAGGAAGAGGCCGAAGAGGCCCAGAAGGCCCTGGAAGAGGCCGGCGCGACCGTCGAGATCAAGTAGAGACGCAGAGGCCGCCCGTGCCGTGGGCCGTCCGCCGCGAGCGTGGCAGGCCGCGGGGCGGCGAGAGAAGAACGATGCGACACAGAGACACAGAGGGGCAGAGAAGAGGCAGGAACATGCCCAGGCCCCTTCTCTGCGCCTGCGTCTCTGTGCCGAATTCCTGTAGCCGACGCGCTGCGCCACGGCCGACGGCACTGTGGCACAATGTTCGAACCGCACGCTGAGAGGACATCCAGATGCTGCGAACCGACAAGGTCCGGAATTTCTCGAAGGTGGGCGACGCCGCCCCCATACCGAACCTGATCGACATCCAGTTGGCCAGCTACCAGCGGTTCCTTCAGGAGGATACCGATCCGGGCAGCCGCTTGCCGGAGGGGCTCGAGGGCCTGCTGAGGGAGATCTTCCCGATCGTCAGCTACGACGGGCAGACGACGCTGGACTACCTGGAGTACGAGTTGGGCGAGCCGCGCTACGCCCCGCAGGAATGCCGCGACCTGCGGCTGACCTACGGCATGCCGTTCCGCATCCGCTGCCGCCTTGGCCGAAAGGACAGCAAGGACGTCCTCGAGGAGAGCATCTACGTCGGCGAGGTGCCGATCATGATCGGCGGCGGGGAGTTCATCATCAACGGGGCCGAGCGGGTGATCGTCTCGCAGCTTCACCGCAGCCCCGGCGTGGACTTCACCGTCGAGATGCAGGAGTCCGACCGCCCGCTGCACGGGGCGCGGATCATCCCCGAGCGAGGCAGTTGGATCGAGCTGGCGGTCTCGAAGAAGGACTCGCTGTCGGTCCGCATCGACCAGTCGAGCAAGATCCCCGCCACGATGTTCCTCCGCTCGATGGACGAGAAGTACAACACCGACGCCGACATCATCCGGGAGTTCTACAAGACCAAGACGCTGGCGGTGGACAAGCTCCGCGTGCAGATGTACGTCGTCGAGCCGTTCGTGGACCCCGACACCGGCGAGGAGGTTCTCCCCGCCGGCGGGCAGATCGGCGAGGCCCTGACGAAGATCGTCTCCTCCCCGGTCAAGAAGCTCGAGGTCATCGAGCGGGTCACCGACCCGCTGATCCTCAACACGCTGATGGAGGATCCGTCCGAAAGCCACGAGAACGCCCTGCTGCGGATCTACATGCGGCTGAGGCCGGGCAACCCGCCCCAGTTGGACAAGGCCAAGACGCTCTTCAAGGAGAAGTTCTACGACGACAACCGGTACCGGCTGGGCAAGGTCGGGCGGTTCCGCATCAACCGGAAGTTCCACCAGCAGATCGACGAAGGCGAGATGTGCCTCCGCCCCGAGGACTTCGTCAACACGCTGAGGTACATCCTCAACCTGCGTAGCGGCGAGGGGGTGGTCGACGACATCGACCACCTGGGCAACCGCCGCCTGCGGACGATCGACGAGCTGGCGACCGACGAGCTGCGCAAGGGCTTCTTGAAGCTGCGCCGCACGGTCCAGGAGCGGATGAGCCTGAAGAACCCCGACGAGCTCCAGAAGATCGCCGAGCTGGTCAACTCCAAGAGCATCTCGTCGAGCATCGATTACTTCTTCGGCCGGGGCGAGCTGAGCCAGGTCGTCGACACGCAGAACCCGCTGAGCCAACTGACGCACGAGCGGCGCCTCTCGGCCCTCGGGCCGGGCGGGCTGAACCGCAAGCGGGCCGGGTTCGAGGTCCGCGACGTGCACATCAGCCACTACGGGCGAATCTGCCCGATCGAGACGCCGGAAGGCAACAACATCGGCCTGATCAGCTCGCTGGGCATCTACGCGAGCGTGGACGAGTACGGCTTCCTGACCACGCCCTACCGCAAGGTGGCGAGGAACGAGGTGACCAGGCGGATCGTCCACCTCCGGGCCGACGAGGAGATGGAGGCAGTGCTGGCCCCGCCGAACACCATCGAGGAGAAGGACCGCGACACCAAGCCGCGCCTGCCGAAGCACCAGGTGCTGGCCCGTGCGAAAGGCGAGCTGGGGCTGGTCGACGGCGGCGACGTCGAATACATCGACATCTCTCCGAAGCAGACCGTCGGCGTCTCGGCTGCGCTGATCCCGTTCCTCGAGCACGACGACGCCAACCGGGCGTTGATGGGCTCGAACATGCAGCGTCAGGCCGTCCCGCTGATCCGGACCGAGGCGCCCATCGTCGCCACCGGCATGGAGCACAGCGTGGTGGCCAACTCCGGCATGGTCGTCCGCGCCCGCAAGGCCGGCGTGGTCACCTACGTCGACGCCGACCACATCGTCCTGGACAACGCCGATGAATACGATCTGCGCAAGTTCGCCAAGCTCAACGAGCGGACCTGCCTGAACCAGAAGCCCATCGTCTCCGAGGGCCAGCGGGTGAAGAAGGATCAGATCATCGCGGACGGGTCGGGCTGCTCCCAGGGCGAGCTGGCCCTCGGGCGAAACCTGCTGGTCGCCTTCATGCCGTTCGACGGCTACAACTTCGAGGACGCCATCCTCATCAGCCAGAAGCTGGTCAAGGCCGACGGCTTCACGTCGGTTCACCTCGAGGAATACGAGGTGGAGATCCGGGAGACGAAGCTCGGCCGCGAGGAGTTCACCCGGGACATTCCGAACGTTTCGGAGAAGGCCCTGCGGAACCTGGACGCCAACGGCGTGGTCTGCGTGGGCACGCGGGTCGGCCCGGGCGACATTCTCGTCGGCAAGGTCTCGCCGAAGTCGAAGAGCGAGCTGTCTCCGGAGGAGAAGCTCCTGCACGCGATTTTCGGCCGGGCCGGCGAGGACGTGAAGAACGACAGCCTCGAGCTGCCCGCCGGCGAAGAGGGCGTGGTGGTCGCGACGCGGCGATTCAGCCGTCGGATGCACATGACCGACGAGCAGAAGAAAGAGCTCAACCGCGAGATGAAGGGGTTCCGCGACCAGATGAACGATCGGATGGTCAAGGTTTTCCGCCTGATGGCCGTCGAGATCGGCGACGTTCTCGGCTCGCCGATGGTCGATCCGTCGACCCGCCAGAAGGTCGGGCAGAGCGACATTACGGCGGTCATCCTCGAGCAGATCGAGAACTTCACGCCCAAGTGGATCAAGACGACCAAGCCCGCCGTCCGCCAGCAGGCGACGGCGATATACGAGAAGTACTGGCCTCGGATCGAGGAGATCCAGAAGGAGCAGAAGCGGAAGCTCGAGCACATGAAACGCGGCGACGAGCTGCCCAGCGGCGTGCTGGAGATGGTCAAGGTCCGCGTGGCGACGAAGCGGATTCTGGGCGTCGGGGACAAGATGGCCGGCCGGCACGGCAACAAGGGCGTGATCGCCCGCATCCTGCCGCGCGAGGACATGCCTTTCCTGGAGGACGGCACGTCGGTGGACATCGTGCTGAACCCGCTGGGCGTGCCCGGCCGTATGAACCTCGGGCAGATCCTCGAGACCCATCTGGGCTGGGCGGCCGCCGTGCTCGGCTTCAAGGCGGTGACCCCCGTATTTGACGGGGCGACCGAGCAGGAGATCATCGAATGCCTCCGGGAGGCCAACGAGCACGTCCGCCGGCGCAGCGAGGACCTGTCGGTCGTGCAGTCGGCCGGCGAGACGGGCGAGCTGCTGGTTGAGATGCCGGAGGACGGCAAGATTCGCGTATACGACGGGCGGACGGGCGAGCCGTTCGAGCAGAAGGTCACGGTCGGCTACATCTACATGAACAAGCTGCACCACCTCGTGGACGAGAAGATTCACGCCCGCGCGACGGGGCCTTACTCGCTGATCACGCAGCAGCCGCTGGGCGGCAAGGCCCGCACGGGCGGGCAGCGGTTCGGCGAGATGGAGGTCTGGGGCCTGGAGGCCTACGGCGCCAGCTACACGCTCCAGGAGCTGCTGACGGTCAAGAGCGACGACGTCGAAGGGCGGACGAAGATCTACGAGTCGATGGTCAAGGGCACGAACACGCTCGAGGCCGGCACGCCGGTCAGCTTCGACGTCCTGTGCAACGAGCTGCGAGGGCTCGGGCTGAACATACAGTTGGAGAAGAAGCGCCTGATCTGAAGATCAGGAATGACGAATGACGAAATCCGAATGACGAATCAATGACGAAACCCGAATGACGACCGGAGCTGACGGGCTGGTGACCGACAACGCGGGAGTGGTAGAGAAGCGATGGGCGATGCCGAGCCAAGACGCGCTGTCTTCGACCTGGAAGAGAGGACGGCGGCGTTTGGCGAGGCGGTGCTGGAGTTTGCGAAGAGAGTTGGCAGAAGTCCGGTGAACGACCCGCTGATCCGTCAGCTTGTGCGGTCGGCGACGAGCATCGGGGCCAACTACTGTGAAGCGGATGACGGTGTCTCCAAAAGGGACTTCCGAAACAAGATCGGGACTTGCCGGAAAGAGTCGAAGGAAACGAAGCACTGGCTGCGGATGATCGCGGCGGCGAACCCCGAGTTCAAGCCGCAGTCGAGAGCCCTGTGGCAGGAAGCGAAAGAACTGAACTTGATCTTTGCCAAGATCTTCCGAAGTTGCGGCGAGAGATGAAGGATGGCGAGCTCCATGAATGAAGTGCTGGTGCGGACCCGGGATGGCGGATGGAGCGGGAGCCCGTGGTTCGGGCTTGGGCATTCGTCATTCGTCATCAACTCGTCATTCGGGCTTCGGAATTCGACATTCGTATCGCGGAGCGAAACGACATGGCTGAGAGCGTATACGATCGGATCAACGACTACGGGTCGGTGAGGATTCAACTCGCATCGCCCAACGACATTCGCAGTTGGTCGTTCGGCGAGGTGAAGAAGCCCGAGACGATCAACTACCGGACGTACCGTCCGGAGAAGGACGGGCTGTTCTGCGAGCGGATCTTCGGCCCGGAGCGGGACTGGGAGTGCGCGTGCGGGAAGTACAAGGGCACGAAGCACAAGGGCATCATCTGCGACCGCTGCGGGGTGAAGGTGACCCATTCGCGCGTCCGGCGGAAGCGCATGGGCCACATCAACCTCGCCGCCCCCGTCGTGCACATCTGGTTCTTCAAGGCCCTGCCCAGCCGCTTGGGCACGCTGTTGAGCATGAAGACCGCCGACCTGGAGAAGGTCATCCTCTTCCAGGACTACGCGGTCACCGACCCGGGCCAGACGCCGCTGAAGGACAAGCAGATCCTCAGCGAGGACGAGTACCGCAGCGCGTGCGAGAAGTACGGCAGCGACTTCAAGGCCATGATGGGCGCCGAGGCCATTCGCGCCCTGCTGGAGAAGCTCGACCTGGTCGAGACGGCCGTCGATCTCCGCGACGCCCTGACGAAGACCGCCTCGAAGCAGAAGATCAAGGACCTGACGAAACGGCTGAAGCTGGTGGAGAACATCCGCACGTCGGGCAATCGCCCGGAGTGGATGGTGATGGACGTCATCCCGGTCATCCCGCCGGACCTGCGCCCGCTGGTGCTTCTGGAAAGCGGCAACTTCGCCACGAGCGACCTGAACGACCTGTACCGCCGGATCATCAACCGCAACAACCGCCTGAAGAAGCTGATGGACCTCAACGCCCCCGAGGTCATCATCCGCAACGAGAAGCGGATGCTCCAGCAGGCCGTCGACGCGCTGTTCGACAACGCCCGCTGCCGCCGCCCCGTCCAGGGCACGGCCAACCGGCCCCTGAAGAGCCTGACCGACATGATCAAGGGCAAGCAGGGGCGGTTCCGCGAGAACCTGCTGGGCAAGCGGGTGGACTACTCGGCCCGGTCGGTCATCGTCATCGGGCCCGAGCTGCACCTGCACCAGTGTGGGCTGCCGAAGAAGATCGCCCTCGAGCTGTACCAGCCGTTCATCATCCGCAAGCTGAAGGAGCGGGGCCTGGCCGACACGATCAAGTCGGCCAAGCGGATGCTGGAGCGCCGCGATCGGGAGATCTGGGACGTGCTGGAGGAGGTCATCTACCAGCACCCCGTGCTGCTGAACCGTGCCCCGACGCTGCACCGGATGGGCATCCAGGCCTTCGAGCCGGTGCTGGTGGAGGGCAACGCCATCAAGGTCCACCCGCTGGTGTGCAAGGGCTTCAACGCGGACTTCGACGGCGATCAGATGGCCGTCCACCTGCCGCTGTCGCTCGAGGCGCAGGCCGAGGCCCACGTGCTGATCCTCGCGACCAACAACATCTTCTCGCCCGCCAGCGGCTCGCCGATCATGTCGCCCAGCCAGGACATCGTCCTCGGCATCTACTACCTGACAAGTGATCACGGTAGCGAGTTCGTTCGGGATCACGTGCAGAAGATCAGGTACAGCGACGAGGAGAGCTACCCGATCTTCAGCGATCCGCACCAGGCGATGACGGCCTACGAGTTGGGCCTGATCGGCTGCCACGCGAAGATCATCCTGCGAGTCGATCGGGACCGCGAGGTCATCGAGGAAAACAAGCGATACAGGCCTGAGACCGGCCGCATCCTCACCACCGCCGGGCGCTGCGTCTTCAACGACATCCTGGCCGAGGGCATGCCGTTCTACAACTACCCCCTCGGCCACAAGGGCGAGGGGCGGGTCATCAGCGACTGCTACGCGACGCTGGGCAAGGGCGCGACGCTCGAGCTGCTGGATGACATCAAGGAGCTGGGTTTCAAGTACTCGACGCTGGCCGGGCTGTCGTTCGGAATCACCGACGCAAAGATCCCGGACGAGAAGGCGGTCATCCTGGGCCGCGCGCAGAAGCGCGTGGATCGCATCGAGAAGGACTTCCACTCCGACGCGATCACCGAGGGCGAGCGATACAACCAGATCGTCGACGTGTGGGTCCACACCCGTGAGGAGCTGACCAAGAGCCTGCTCGGCGCGCTCGAGCACGACCGCCACGAGGACGACCCGGACTATCTGAATCCGGTCTGGCTGATGCTGGACTCGGGCGCCCGCGGCAACATCGACCAGATCCGCCAGCTCGCCGGCATGCGAGGGCTCATGTCCAAGCCCTCCGGCGAGATCATCGAGACGCCCATCAAGGCGAACTTCCGCGAGGGGCTGAGCGTGTTGGAGTACTTTTCCTCCACGCACGGTGCGAGGAAGGGCCTGGCCGACACGGCCCTGAAGACGGCCGACTCGGGCTACCTGACCCGCAAGCTGGCCGACGTGGCGCAGAACGTCATCACCAACGAGTTGGACTGCCGGACGTTGAAGGGCATCACGAAGAGCGCCACCTACAAGGGCGAGCAGGTCGACGTGCCGCTTCGCGACGTGGTCGTCGGCCGCGTCGCCCGCGAGAACATCGTCAACCCCGTCACCGACGAGATGATCGTCCGCGAGAACCAAGTCATCACACACGAGATGGCGCGGAAGATCGAGGACCTGGGGCTGGAGACCATCCGCGTCCGCAGCCCGCTGACCTGCGAGAGCCCGCTGGGCATCTGCGCCAAGTGCTACGGGCGCGACCTGTCGACGGGCAAGCTGGTCGAGGAAGGCATGGCGGTGGGGATCATCGCCGCCCAGTCGATCGGCGAGCCCGGCACGCAGTTGACGATGCGGACGTTCCACACCGGCGGGGTGGCGACCCGCGCGGTGGTCGAGTCGGAGACGCTGGCCAGCGTGGCCGGTACGGTCAAGTATCGCGACGTGAACGCCGTCAAGGAGCCCGCCCACGCCGGCGACGAGGAAGACGGCGCGGGCAAGGGCGGCGCGAAGGGCGGCTGGGTCGCCCTGAAGCGGAACGGCGAGATCGCCCTGCTCGACCCGAAGGGGCGCGAACTCGAGAAGTTCCCCGTCAGGTATGGTGGTCACATCGTCGTCAAGGACGGGGCGAAGGTCAAGCCCGGCCAGCGCCTCGCCTGGTGGGACCCGCACCGCGTGCCGATCCTCGCCGAGGCCGCCGGCCTCGTCCGTTTCCAGGACATCGAGGAAGGCGAGACCGTCCGGGCCGAGTCCGAAGGCCGAAAGGGCCCCGGGCGATTCGTCGTCGTCGAGCACAAGGGCGAGAAGCACCCGCGGATCGTCATCGAGGACAAGGCCGGCAAGATCCTCGACTTCCACTACCTTCCCGCCAAGGCGCGCATCGAGGTCGAGGAAGGGCAGAGCGTCGAGCCCGGGCAACTGCTCGCCCGCCAGCCGCGTGAGATCTCCGGCACGCAGGACATCACCGGCGGCCTGCCGCGGGTGACGGAGATTTTCGAGGCCCGGCGCCCGAAGGACCCGGCCGCCATGGCGGAGATCTCCGGGCGTGTGGAGCTTCGGACGGACAAACGTCGGGGCAAGATGACGATCGTGGTCCGCAGCGAGTCGGGCATGGAACGCGAGCATCACGTCCCGCACGACCAGCACCTGCTGGTGCACACGGGGGACTATGTCGAGGCGGGCGATCGCCTGACGGAGGGCCCCCTCGTGCCGCACAACATCCTCAGCATCCGCGGGGAGGAGGCGCTCCAGCAGTATCTGCTGACCGAGATCCAGGCCGTCTATCGAGGCCAGGGCCAGAACATCAACGACAAGCACATGGAGATCATCCTCTGCCAGATGCTTCGGAAAGTCCGGGTCGAGTCGGTCGGCGACACGAACCTTCTTCCGGGAGAAGTGGTTGACAAGTTCCGGTTCCGTGAAGAGAATAAACGGCTCGCGACGTCACTGAAGGTCATAGACGGCGGGGACACGCCGTACGTGAAGGGCGAGATCGTCCCGCGAGAGAAGCTCGAGCAGTCCAACATGGAAGCCGAGGCCACCGGCGGGGCGCCCGCGAAGACGCGCCGCCCGAAGCCCGCGACGGCCAAGACGCTGCTGCTGGGCATCACGAAGGCGTCGCTTCAGTCCGAGAGCTTCCTGTCGGCCGCCAGCTTCCAGGAGAGCACGAAGGTGTTCACCGAGGCGTCGCTGGCGGGCAAGATCGACGAGCTTCGCGGGCTGAAGGAGAACGTGATTCTCGGTCACTTGATCCCGGCCGGGACGAGCTTCAAGCCGTATCTGGACATGAAGATCAAGCGGGAAGTCGAGCTGGGTGCTTTCGGCTTGCCGCCGGAAGAGGAAGAGCTGACCGAGGCCCAGATCACCCGGGCGGTCCAGCAGGCCCTGACCGGGCAGGGCTGATTCGCCGAACAGCCGTGACGCACGGCGGCGTTGGCTGCCGTTCATTGAGGAAAACGAGAGCCGGGCGAAGCAAGCGCCCCCAAGAGGTTCAACCGGATGCCTACGATTAACCAACTGGTTCGGCGGCCGCGAAAGGTCCAGACCCAGAAGAAGAAGAACGTGGCCCTCGAGCGGAGCCCGCAGAAGCGCGGCGTCTGCTTACTGGTGAAGACGGTCACGCCGAAGAAGCCGAACTCCGCGCTGCGGAAGGTCGCGAGGGTCCGGCTGAGCAACGGCAAAGAGGTCACGGCGTATATCCCCGGGATCGACCACAACTTGCAGGAGCACAGCATCGTGCTGGTCCGCGGCGGGAGGGTCCGTGATCTGCCGGGCGTCCGATATCACATCGTCCGCGGCACGCTGGATGCCCTGGGTGTTGAAGGTCGCAAGCAGGGCCGGAGCAAGTACGGCGCGAAGAGGCCGAAGTAACCAACCGCCCGTCGCAGCCGACGGGACAGGCAGAACGAGCTTATGGGATACAAGAGATTCACAGCGTCGACGAAGCAGTTGGCCCCGGACCCGCGGTACCACAGCAAGCTGGTCAGCAAGTTCATCAACTGCTTCATGTGGGACGGGAAGAAGTCGGCCTCGCAAGGGATCTTCTACCGGGCGATGGACTTCATCGAGTCGAAGATCAAGGACGATCCGCCGCTGGCGGTCTTCGAGAAGGCGGTCGGCAACGTCAAGCCGTTGATCGAGGTTCGCAGCAAGCGCGTCGGCGGGGCGACCTACCAAGTGCCCATGCAGGTCAACAGCAAGCGGCAGTTGTCGCTTGCGATCCGCTGGATTCGCGACGCCGTACGCAGCGGAAAAGGCCAGCCGACCCACGTTCGCCTGGCCAACGAACTGATGAATGCCTACCGCGGCGAAGGGACGGCCATGACCACGCGCGAGAACGTGCACAGGATGGCCGAGGCCAACAAGGCCTTCGCTCACTTCGCCTGGTAACCTGACTGAGAGACTCAACGAAACAAGCGACGATAGCGACTACCTGGCGGCCGATTCCCGTCGGCCGAGAAAGGGTGTTGATTGAATCGTCCGCGATGAGGCGCCGTTCGGGGCCTGGAGCCCCGCTCAGGCAAGGCGGACGACCCCGGTCAATGCGAATGCAGGCCGGGGCTCAGAAAAGGCAGTCGACGCGGCGTCCTCACGGATCCGTCTCGGCGGCCGCTTGAGATAAGACAACCTGGCCGGTCTGCCCAAGCGTCCCGGAGCCGCCTCCGGCGGCGCGAAGACCGGTGCCCGCCGGGCCCCCTCGGCGGCTGCGACGAAGTTCTCCGTTTGGCAGGGAAACTTCCCTCTGCATCTCCGTTTCGGCGGAGCGGGAGGGACGGGCCGGCTCTGTGCCGGTCGCTGTGAACGTATGGCAACGGATCTAGCGAAAACTCGGAACATCGGCATCATGGCCCACATCGATGCCGGCAAGACGACCGTCAGCGAACGGGTCCTCTACTTCACCGGCCGGACGTACAAGATCGGCGAGGTCCACCAGGGCACGGCGGTGATGGACTACCTGACCGAAGAGCAGGAGCGGGGGATCACCATCACCTCCGCGGCCACGACGTTCGAGTGGGCCGGCCACACGATCAACCTGATCGACACCCCGGGCCACGTCGACTTCACCGTGGAGGTCGAGCGGTCGCTGCGGGTGCTGGACGGCGCGGTGGCCGTCTTCTGCGGCGTCGGCGGAGTCGAGGCCCAGAGCGAGACCGTCTGGCGTCAGGCCGACCGGTACAAGGTTCCCCGGTTGTGCTTCGTCAACAAGCTCGACCGGACCGGGGCGGAGTTCGACATGGTCGTCGCGGAGATCGGCTCTCGTCTCCACGCCGATCCGATTGTGATGCAGTTGCCGATGGGTTTGGGGGACGAGTTCCGGGGGCAGATCGACCTGCTCCGGCGGAAGGCCTACTTCTACGACCCCGAGGAGGTCGCCACGAGGCTTCGCGTCGAGCCGATCCCCGAGGAGTACGTCGACGAGGCCGAGCTCGCCCGCCATGACGTGATCGAGAAGGCAGCGGAATTCGACGACGGCGTGATGGAGAAGTACCTCCACGACGAGGAGCCGGGCGAGGCGGAGATCGCCGCCGCCGTGCGGGCCGGCACGCTGTCGGGCAGGCTTCATCCGGTGCTGTGCGGCTCGGCGCTGAAGCACATGGGCGTTCGCCCGCTGCTGGACGCGGTGGTCAGCTACCTTCCGAGCCCGCTGGACGTACCGCCGGTGGTCGGGCACGAATCGCTGAAGTCCGACAAGACGATCGAGCGGAAGGCGGACCCGGACGAGCCGCTGTCGGCGCTGGTGTTCAAGATCGCCTCTGACAAGCACGGGGACCTGAGCTTCGTGCGGGTCTACAGCGGGCGCCTGAAAGCAAGCACGCGGGTGCTGAACAGCACGCAGGGCCGGAAGGAAAACGTCACGCGCGTCTGGGAGATGCATGCCAAACAGCGGATCCGGCGCGACGAGGCGGTGGCGGGCGACATCGTTGCCGTGGTGGGGCTCAAGGCCAGCCTCACCGGCGACACGCTCTGCAATCCTCGCAACGCGATCGTGCTGGAGCGGCTGGAGTTTCCCGAGCCGGTCATCACGATGTCGATCGAGCCGCGGACCAACGCGGACAAACAGAAGATGGTCGAGGCGCTGAACGTGCTGCGGCGTGAGGATCCGAGCTTCCAGTACCGCTACGACGACGAGACCGGCCAGACGACCATCTCCGGCATGGGCGAGCTGCATCTGGAGATCATCTACCACAAGCTCATTCGGGACCTGGGCCTGGACGTGCGCGTGGGCAAGCCTTCCGTGGCGTACAAGGAGACGATCCGCGGCTCGTCGGAAGCCGAGGGGCGTTTCATCCGCCAGACGGGAGGGCGCGGACAGTTCGGTGTGGCCCTGTTGCGGGTGGAGGCACACACTCCGGGCGACGGGGAGGAGCCGATCGTCTTCGAGGACCGGACGAAGGGCGGGCCGATCCCGCGGGAGTACATCCCGGCGGTGGAGGAGGGCGTCCGCGACGCGGCGACTTCCGGGCCGCTGGCGGGCTACCCGATGCTCAACGTGAAGGCCACGCTGCTGGACGGGAAGCACCACCCGGTGGACAGCTCCCCCGTGGCGTTCCAGCAGGCCGGGGCGATGGCGTTCCAGGCGGCCGTGGAGAAGGCCGCCCCCGTCTTCCTCGAGCCGATCATGCGGCTGGAAGTCATCGCGCCGGAGGAGTCGATCGGCTCGGTGACGGGGGACCTGAACAGCCGGCGGGCGGAGATCAAGGAGATGGAGCATCGCGGGAAGTTCCGCGTGCTCGAGGTGCTGGCCCCGCTGGCGGAGATGTTCGGCTACTCGACACAGTTGCGCTCGATGACGCAAGGGCGCGGGACGAGCACGATGGAGCCGAACTCCTACGCTCCGGTTCCGGCACACGTGGCGGAAGGAATCCTGCGTTATGTGTAGGAAACCACAAAAAGGCCGGAAAATCCCGTACAGGGAATTGACAGGATCGAGACGATCCGTATGCTGGTTTGACTCGGCATATTTGCGGCTCGCGTTGCGCTGACGCTGACACGGACCGGAGTGGCTTGATGGTACAGGACAAGATCAGGATTCGGATGGAAGCCTACGATCACCGGGCGTTGGACGCTTCGGCGAAGGACATTGTCGACCACGCGGAGCGGACGGGCGCGCGGGTGCGCGGCCCGATACCGCTGCCGACGCGGATCGAGCGCTATACGGTGCTCCGCAGCCCGCACGTGGACAAGAAGTCCCGCGAGCAGTTTGAGATGCGGACGCACAAGCGGATCATCGACATCTACGAGCCGACCGTGCGGACCATTGAGGCGTTGAACCGCCTGGTGGTACCGGCCGGCGTGTTCATCAAGATCAAGGCGTAGGGTGTGAAGATGCTGCCTGCGATCGTCGGCAAGAAAATCGGCATGACGCAAGTCTACGACGACGACGGGGTGCTGCACCCGGTCACCGTCGTCGAGGCGGGCCCGTGTAACGTTCTTCAGGTCAAGAATGCCGAATCGGACGGCTACGACGCCGTGCAGATCGGCTATGGGGACGTGAAGGCCCACCGGGCCACCAAGCCCCAGATCGGCCACGCCGCCGGGGCGGGCAGCACGCCGAAGCGGTTCGTCCGCGAGGTTCGCCTGGCGGCCCCCGCGGACGGGGTCGAGCTGGGCCAATCCGTCACCGTCGAGGTCTTCGACGGGGTGGCGCACGTGGACGTGATCGGCACGACGAAGGGCCGGGGCTTTGCCGGCGTGATGAAACGGCACGGGTTCAAGGGCCAGCTCGCCAGCCACGGCGTCGAGCGGAAGCACCGCTCGCCCGGGTCGATCGCGTCGCACTCGTCCAACGCCGGCACGGGCCCGAAGCTGAAGAAGGGCAAGCGCATGGCCGGCCACATGGGCTCGGCCCGCAAGACCAGCCGCAATCACAAGCTCATCGCTATCGACAAAGAGAACAACCTGCTACTGATCAAGGGCCCGCTGCCTGGTGCGAATGGCGGGCTCTTGTTCATTCGCAAGAGCAAGACGGCCAAGGCCGGTGCGTAACCCCACGGGATGACAGCCATGTTGGATGTTCCTGTCTACAACACCGAAGGCGAGCAGATCGATACCTACCCGGTCGACGAGAAGGCCTTTGGCGGGACGGTCAACGCGGACCTGATCAAGCAGGCCGTCGTGATGTACCACGCGAGCAGGCGGCAGGGCACGGCCGCCAACCGGGGCCGGGCGCAGGTGGCCGGCACGGGGGCGAAGGCCTTCCGCCAGAAGGGCACCGGCCGGGCACGTCGGGGCGACATGAAGACCAACGTGCTGCGAAGCGGCGGCGTGGCCTTCCGAAAGGTCCCGCGAGACTTCCGCCAGCGAATGCCCAGGAAGATGCGCCGCCGGGCGCTGGAGTCGGCGATCCTGGCCAAGATGATCGGCAGCGACCTGTTGGTCATCGACGGCCTGGCCCTGGACGCGCCGAAGACCAGCCGGATGGCCGGGATCCTCGAGAAACTGAAGATCAACCGGTCGTGCCTGTTGGCGGTGGCCGGCCAGGACCGAAACGTGTACCTCAGCAGCCGGAACATCCCCGACCTCACGGTCCGGGTCGCGCAGGACCTCAACGCCCACGACGTGGCCACCCGGCGGAAGATGCTGGTGACCCTGGAGGCGATGAAGGCCCTCGCCGGGCAGGAGGCGGCGTCGTGAAGGACACCATCTACAGCGTCGTGATCAGGCCCCTGGTCACCGAGAAGGGCACGTTCCAGTCGCAGGCCCTGAACGCCTATTCGTTCCAGGTGGCCACGTGGGCCAACAAGGTGCAGATCAAGCACGCCGTCGAGCAGATCTACGGCGTGAAGGTGATGGAGGTTCGCACGTCGAACCGCAAGGGCAAGCCCCGGCGCGTGCGGTGGAACCAATGGGGCGCGACGAGGCACTGGAAGAAGGCCGTCGTGGTGCTCCACCCCGATCACCATATCGACATGTTCTAGAAGGCCAATACGTCAAGAGAGCGCAGACGATGGGCATCAAGGTATACAAGCGAACGTCGGCGGGCCGGCGGAACAGCTCGGTCAACACCCACGAGGACGTGACCGCCACCAAGCCGGAAAAGTCGCTGCTGCGCCCGCTGAAGAAGACCGGCGGCCGCAACTTCAGCGGCAAGATCACCTGCCGGCATCGCGGCGGCGGACACAAGCGGCGGTACCGCCTGATCGACTTCAAGCGCAACAAAGATGATCAGGCCGCCAAAGTGCTGACCATCGAGTACGATCCGAACCGCTCGTGCAACATCTCGTTGGTGCAGTACGAGGATGGCGAGAAGCGTTACATCCTCGCGCCGCTTGGGCTGAAGGTCGGCACGAAGATCCACTCGAGCAACGAGCCCGTCGAGCCCCGTGTGGGCAACTGCATGCCGCTGAGCAGGATCCCCGTCGGCATGGAGGTGCACAACATCGAGATGAACCCGGGCCAGGGCGGGAAGATGGTCCGCTCTGCGGGCGGTTCGGCCCGGCTGGCGGCGCGGGACGGGAAGATGGCCCACCTGATCCTGCCGTCCGGCGAGATGCGGATGGTCAACGCGAAGTGCCGCGCGACGATCGGGCGGCTGGGCAATGTCGAGCACCAGGGCGTTCGAATCGGCAAGGCGGGGCGGAAGCGTCACCTGGGGCGCCGCCCCCACGTGCGAGGCTCGGCGATGAACCCGGTGGCCCACCCGATGGGCGGCGGCGAGGGCCGGCGCGCCGGCGGCCGCCACCCCTGCTCGCCGACCGGAAAACTCTCAAAGGGCGGCAAGACGCGCCGGAAGCGCAAGGCCTCCAACAGGCTGATCATCCGCCGACGCAGGAACAAGCGAAGCGGCCAGCTCGTGCTGTAGCCAAGGAGCAGCGAGAAGATGACCCGAAGCGCCAAGAAAGGCCCCTACGTGGACGAGAAGCTGTATCGGAAGATACAGGCCGCCCAGCAGGGCGGCAGCCGCGAGCCGATCAAGACCTGGGCTCGAGCCTGCACGATCGTCCCGGAGTTCATCGGGCAGAGCTTTCTTGTCCACAACGGCAAGACGTTCCACCGTGTCCTCGTCACCGAGGACATGGTCGGCCACAAGCTCGGAGAGTTCAGCCCGACGCGGATGTTCCGCGGGCACAGCGGCGGGAGGAGAGGCCGGTAAGCCGCCGAGCGGACGGCAGAGGCTACGGGAGTGAAGGATGGCTTGGCAGGCAAGACATAGATATGCCCGGATCAGCGCCCGCAAGGCTCGGCTCGTGGCCGACATGATCCGTGGCCGCGACGTGCAGGATGCACTGAACATCCTGAAGTTCACGCCCAACCGGGCGGCCGTCATGGTCTCCAAGGTGCTCACCAGCGCCGTGGCGAACGCCAACGAGGCCGAGGCGAACGTCGAAGGCCTGTACGTCGACGAGGCCTTCGTAGACGAAGGCCCCACCATCAAGCGATGGCGGCCGAAAGACCGCGGACGGGCCCATCCGATCATGAAGCGGACCAGCCACATTACCGTGGTGGTCGAGGAAGGCGAGTTCTAAAGAGGCTCAAGCATGGGGCAGAAAGTATCACCGATCGGATTCCGTACGGGCATCACGCTCGGCTGGAAGAGCCGCTGGTTCGCTCCGAAGAGCAACTTCGGCGAGTTCCTGGTCGAGGACGCCCGGATCCGGCGTTTCATCGACGACCGACTGAACCGCCAGCCCCCCTACGCGGCGATCAGCGAGATCCAGATCGAGCGGACGCGCGAGGAGGTGAAGATCTTCCTTCGCACGGCCCGGCCGGGGCTGGTGATCGGCCCGAAGGGCGCCGAGGTCGACAAGCTCCGCGGCGCGTTGGAGGACCTGACCGACCGGCGGGTGAACATCAACATCATCGAGATCCGCAACCCGGACCTGGACGCCCAGTTGGTTGCCGAGGGCATCTCCGAGCAGCTCAAGCGTCGGTCGAGCTTTCGGCGGACGATGAAGCAGCGGACCGAGGCGTCGATGCAGGCCGGCGCGAAGGGAGTGAAGATCCAGATCTCCGGCCGACTCGGCGGGTCCGAGATGAGTCGAAGCGAGACGCAGCTTCTGGGCTCGATCCCGCTTCAGACGCTCCAGGCGGACGTGGACTACGGCTTCACGCACTGCCGAACGACGTACGGCACGATCGGCGTGAAGGTGTGGATCTACCGCGGAATGTTCGGCGAGGAGAAAGAGCCCGAACCCAGCGCCCCGGCGCGCCGTCCGGCGTTCGGGGGCGGGCCCCGAGGCGGCGGGCCCCGAGGCGGCAGCCGGGCCGGCCGGGCCGGCCCCGGCGGGTCGGGCCTGCGACGCAGGCCGCCCGCTTCGGCCCCGGCGGCGCCGCAGGCGCCCCCGGCCAGTGCCCCCGCTCCTGCGGCGCCCGAGGCAGCGCCCCCGGCGGAAGGAGCCGCCCCGGCGGACGCGGACGGACCGCAGCCGGCGGAATCCTAGAACCGATTTGTCTGGACTTCTGAAGTAGAGCACGGGTGCCAACATGGCATTGATGCCGAAGAGAGTTAAGCACAGGAAGCAGATGCGGGGCCGCATCCGCGGCAACGCCACCCGCGGGCAGACCGTCTCCTATGGCGAGTTTGGCCTTCAGACGAGGGACGGCGGATGGATCACGGCCCGGCAGATCGAGGCCGGGCGAGTCGCCGCCACCCATTACCTCCATCGCGAGGGGCGCGTGTTTATCCGGATCTTCCCGGACAAGCCGATCAGCTCCAAGCCGCTGGAGACGCGGATGGGGAAGGGCAAGGGCGAGCCGGAGGCCTGGGTGGCGGTGGTCAAGCCGGGCACGGTCCTGTTCGAGATCGGCGGAGTGGACGAGTTGACGGCGAAGGGCGCCCTGCGGCGCGTGGCGGCCAAGATGCCCGTTCGCTGCCGCATGGTCTACCGACGCCACGGGATGTAGGGCGAGGCAACGATGAAAGTCAGCGAGATCCGCCAATTGAGCGACGAGGAGCTCCAGACCGAGCTGGAGCGCGTCCGCCGCCACTTGTTCGACGTGCGGGCCCAGGCCGTCACCGAGAAGCTGGAAGACCCCAGCATGCTCGTGAAGGCCAAGCGGGACATCGCCAGAATCCTGACGGTCATCCGACAGCGCGAGATCGAGGCCGAACGACGACTCGCCGAGGCCACGGAGTAATGGAACCAGCGCAGATGGCGAACGAGACGAAGAAGGACGACCGCCGGCGCCAACGCACCTTGACCGGCACGGTCGGCTCGATCAGCGGGCGGAAGACGATCCTGGTGATCGTCAGCAACCTGGTCAAGCACCCGATCTACGGGAAGTTCATCGGCCGGCGGACGAAGCTGTCGGTGCACGATCCGGAGAACGCGGCGATCGTCGGGGACGTAGTGGAGATCGTCCCCTGCCGGCGGGTGAGCAAGTCGAAGAGTTGGCGGCTGGTGCGGATCGTCCGCCACAAGGATGCCCCCTTCGCCGCGGCGGCGGGAGAGGAATAGGCCCGTGATTCAGCAGGAGACGCGACTGGCCGTGGCGGACAACAGCGGCGCCCGCGTGGTCGGGTGCATCAAGGTGTTGGGTGGCTCGACGAGGCGCCAGGGCCTCACCCGCCGGACCGCTTCGCTGGGCGACATCATCGTTTGTTCGGTGAAGAAGGCTCAGCCCGGCTCCGACGTGAAGAAGGGCGACATCGTGCGGTGCGTCATCGTGCGGACGAAGTATCCGGTCCGGCGGACGGACGGCAGCTACGTGAAGTTCGACAAGAACGCCGTGGTCATCCTGGATCCGAACGGCAACCCGCGCGGGACTCGGATCTTCGGCGCGGTGGCCCGCGAGCTGCGAGAGAAGAACTACATGAAGATCGTGTCGCTCGCATCCGAGGTGGTCTGACGATGGCAATGCACGTGAAGAAAGGCGACATGGTGGTCGTGATCGCCGGCGACGACAAGGGCCGAACCGGCGAGATCCTCCGCGTCGACGGCGCGGCGGGGAAGGTCCTCGTTCAGGGCGTCAACCGCGTCTACCGGCACCTGAGGCCGTCGCGGCAGCACCCGCAGGGCGGGCGGATCCAGAAGGAGATGCCGATCGACATCTCCAACGTCCTGCCCCTCGACCCGAAGACGAATCAGCCGACCCGGGTGGGTTTCCGGACCCTGGAGGACGGCACGAAGGAACGGTTTGCCCGCAAGAGCGGGCAGTCGCTCGGAACGGTCAGGAAAGCCAAGTAGGTCCACAGTCATGGTCGCACGCCTATATGAGAAATACAGGAGCGAGGTTGCCCCGGCCTTGAAGGAGCGGTTCGGGTACGCCAACGCGATGTCGATCCCCAAGCTGGAGAAGATCGTCGTCTCGATGGGCATCGGTGACGCGCACCAGAACACTGCCCGCCTGGAGGCCGCCCAGAAGCAGCTCGCCCTGATCTCCGGCCAGCAGCCGGTCGTCGTGCGGGCCAAGAAGTCGGTCAGCAACTTCCGGCTTCGCGCGGGCTACCAGGTCGGGCTGAAGGTCACGCTCCGCGGGGCGCGGATGTACGAGTTCCTCGATCGGCTGGTCTCGCTGGCGATCCCGCGGGTGAAGGACTTCCGCGGGCTGAACGCCTCGTCGTTCGACGGGCGAGGCAACTACAACATGGGGCTGGTCGAGCAGAGCGTCTTCCCGGAGATCGACCCGGGCGCCCTGGCGTTCACGCAGGGGATGAACATCGCGATGCAGACCAGCGCCGCCACCGACGAAGAGGCACGGGAGCTGCTGGCCGGGCTGGGCATGCCGTTCCGCAGAGATTGAGCGAAGGTACGTCACGTATGGCAACGAAGGCACAGATCGCCAAGGCGAAGAGGAAGCCGAAGTTCTCCACGCGGATCATCCGCCGGTGCCAGTTGTGCGGGCGCCCGCGCAGCGTGTACCGGAAGTTCCGGATCTGTCGGATCTGCCTGAGGACGTTGGCGAACGAAGGCAAGATCCCCGGCATGAAGAAGGCCAGTTGGTAGAAGGAACTGAACCCCATGAGTCTGTCCGATCCGATCGCCGACATGCTGACTCGCGTTCGCAACGCCTATCGCGCCAGGCACGAGACGGTCAACGTCCGGGCTTCGAAGATCTGCGAGGGCATCTGTCGGGTCCTGAAGGAAGAAGGATATGTCGAGGACTACACGCGTGTGGAGGACTCGAACCAGGGGCTGCTCCGCGTGTACCTGAAGTACGGGCCCAGGGGCGAGGACGTCATCGTGGAGCTGAAGCGGGCCAGTCGGCCCGGGCGCCGGCTCTACTGTGGCGTGGCCGACCTGCCCCGCCCGCTGAACGGGATGGGCATCTCCATCGTCTCGACGTCCAAGGGCGTCCTGTCCGACCGCCGATGCCGAGAGGCCAACGTCGGCGGCGAGGTCCTGTGTACCGTCTGCTAACGGAAGCTACAGTGCTATGTCCCGTATTGGCGAACAACCGATTACCGTACCGGGCGGCGTGAAGGTCAGTCTCGCCGACCGCACCGTGTCCGTTGAGGGTCCGGTTGGGAAGCTCCAGTGGACCCACCGCCCGGAAGTCAGCGTCGAACTCGACGAATCGGGCAAGACCATCGGGGTGACCCGGCGCGACGACACGCGAATCAGCCGGGCGCTGCACGGCCTGACGCGCAGCCTGATTGCCAACATGGTCCAGGGATGCGCCGAGGGCTTCCTGCGCGGCCTGGAGGTCTACGGCGTGGGCTACGGCGTGCAGTTACAGGGGCCGAAGCTGACGGTCAACTGCGGATTGAGCCATCCGGTGGTCTTCGACGTGCCGGCCGGTCTGACCGTCGAGGTGCAGACCCCGCAGGCCCGCGGCGACACGGAGCCGGCGCGGTTCACCATTCGTGGCGCCGACAAGCAGGCGGTCGGGGAGCTGGCCGCCCGGATACGCCGCGTCCGGCCGCCGGAGCCCTACAAGGGCAAGGGCGTTCGCTACGCAGGCGAGTACGTCAAGAGGAAGGTCGGCAAGGCCTTCGCCGGCACCGGTGCCTGACGACAGTAACGATCTGTGCGATCAACCAGGATCCAGGGTCATGAAGGAAAGCATCAAGAAGCAGATTCGTAGGGCTCGGCGGAAACGTCATGTCCGCAAACGCGTCACCGGCACGCCCGACAGGCCCCGGCTGACCGTCTTCCGCAGCCACAAGAACATCTACGCCCAGATCGTGGACGACACGATCGGCCGCACGTTGGTGGCCGCCTCCAGCCGGGAGAAGCCCCTCCGAGAGCAGCTTGGCGAAGGCGGCAACAGGGCCGCCGCAGAGGCCGTCGGGTCCGCCCTGGCCGAGAAGGCCGCCGAGGCCGGCATCAGGAAGGTCGTCTTCGATCGCAACGGCTATCCGTTCCACGGGCGGGTGAAGGAACTGGCCGAGGCTGCCCGGAAGGGCGGCCTGGAGTTCTAACCGACAGGAGCACGCATCGTGGCGTTTCAACGAGGTCCGCGAGGTAGAGGCAGAGGTAGAGGCAGAGGCGGCGACCGCTTCGAGGAAGAAGGCGGGCTGGAGGACAACGTCGTCCAGATCTACCGCTGCGCGAAGGTGGTCAAAGGCGGGCGGCGGTTCAGCTTCGCCGCGCTGGTGGTCGTCGGCGACCGGGCGGGCAACGTCGGTGTCGGCTACGGCAAGGCCAACGAGGTCCCGCTGGCTGTGGAGAAGGGCATCGCCGACGCGAAGAAGAGCATGGTTCCGATCGCCTTGAAGGGCGGGACGATCCCGCACATGGTCAACGGACAGCACGGCGCGTCGCGCGTCGTGCTCGTGCCGGCTTCCGAGGGCACGGGCGTCATCGCGGGCAAGAAGCTCCGCCCGCTGCTGGAGTTGGGCGGCATCCGTGACGTGCTGACCAAGGCGTATGGGTCCACGTCGCCGAAGAATCTCCTGAAGGCGGGGATGGCGGCCCTGATGAGCCTTCGCACGGCCGAGACCATCGCCAAGCTGCGAGGAGTGAACATCGCATGAATCTGGACGAGATCCTGTCATCGGCCGGAAAGCACAAGGCGCGCCGGCGCGTCGGCCGGGGTAACGGCTCGGGGCACGGCAAGACGTCCGGGCGCGGGCACCGCGGCTACGGCCAGCGGGCCGGCAGCAACGCGCAGCTCGGCTTCGAAGGCGGGCAGAACCCGATATTGGCGAGAATCCCCAAGCGCGGGTTCTCCAACGCCCAGTTCCGCAAGGAGTACCAGGTCGTCAACGTGTCGTTGCTCGAGCAGTTCGACGCCGACAGCCGCGTCGACGCCGCCGCCCTGGCCGAGGCCAGATTGATCGACGATCCGGCCAGACCCGTCAAGATCCTCGGCAACGGCGAGTTGACCAAGAAACTGACGGTGGCGGCCAACAAGTTCTCCTCTTCCGCCGCGGAGAAGATCGCCAAGGCGGGCGGTTCGGTGGAACAGGTCTAGCGCTGGATTGACGGACTAGAGGATTGGCCCCATGGCATTCCGAGTCTTCCGACTGGTAGTCAGCCTGATCTTGGGATTGATCGTCGCCTGGCTGGTCGTCATCGGCGGTGTGGTGAACATCGTCGAGGCCGCCAGGGGCGAGATGGATGCCGCTGCGCTGTTGGTACCGGTGCTGATGATCATTGCCGGCGGGCTCGTGGCGGCGATCTGCTATTACGGCCTCTGGAGCCGGTCGGCCCTGAAGCGTTCCCTCGAGAACATCTTCGCGATCCCCGAACTGCTGCGGAAGCTCGCGTTCACCCTGGCGCTGCTGTGCATCTACCGGGTCGGGTTCCACGTGCCGTTGGCGGGCCTGGACCAGGAGGCGGTCAAGGCCTTGATGGCGGAGCAGGCCGAAGGTGTGTTCGGCTCGGCCATCCAGTACTTCGGCCTGTTCACCGGCGGGACGCTGCGGCAGTCGACGCTGTTCGGACTGGGCATCATGCCCTACATCTCCGCGTCGATCATCTTCCAGCTCCTGACAACGGTCGTCCCCGCGCTGGAGAAGCTCCAGAAGGAGGGTCCGGCCGGGTACAAGAAGATCCAGGAGTACACCCGATATGCCACGGTGGGCTTGTGTATCATTCAGGCCGTCGTGTGGATGCGGATCATGACCGGGGGCAACAGGGTCTACCCGGAGTATGCCGACTCGCTCCTGGTGTTCATCATGGGCGTCGTCGGCCTGACGGCGGGGACGATGTTCCTGATGTGGCTGGGCGAGCAGATCGACGAGTACGGCATCGGCAACGGCATCAGCCTGATCATCATGGCGGGCATCGTGGCGCGTCTGCCCTGGGCGATCGTCCGCCTGGCGACGAATGCGAACCTGAGTTTGTCCGCGATCGGGTCCAGCAGCGAGACGGGCCCGGAGAAGATCCTCTTCCTCGCGGCGATGTTCGTGTGCGTGATTGCCGGGGTGATCCTGATCACGCAGGGCCAGCGCCGGATCCCCATCCAGCAGGCCAAGCACACGCGGGGCCGACGCGTCTACGGCGGGCAGCGCCAGTACCTGCCGCTCCGCGTCAACCACGGCGGCGTGATGCCGATCATCTTCGCTTCCTCGCTGATGATCTTCCCCAACGCGCTGTTCCGGTGGCTCCAGACGGCGTGGCGCAACAGCTTCACCCGGACGCTCGCCGATGCGTTCAACCCGGGCAGCTACACGCACGGTCTGTTCTACATCGCGATGATCTTCTTCTTCGCCTTCTTCTGGACGACGGTGCAGTTCCGCCCGAAGGAGATGGCCGATCAGCTCCGCGACAACGGCTCGTTCATACCGGGCCTGCGTCCGGGGAAGCGGACGGCCGACTACCTCGAGCGAGTGATGGAGCGGATCACCTATTGCGGCGCGGCGTTCCTGGCCGTCATCGCGGTGATCCCCACGGTGGCGGCGGCGCAGTTGAAGGTCGACCCGCTCGTGACGCAGTTCCTGGGCGGCACGGGCCTGCTGATTTGCGTTTCGGTGACACTGGACCTGGTTCAGCGGATTGAGGCGAACCTCGTGATGCGGAACTACGGCGGCTTCCTTCCCGGTTCCGGCAGGATCAAGAGTTCACGATAGAGGAGCTGTTTGTTGAGAATCGTGCTGATGGGACCGCCCGGCGCCGGCAAGGGCACACAGGCGAAGCGGCTGGTCGAGCGCTTCGGCATGGTGCACTTGTCCAGCGGCGATATCTTCCGCGCCGAGAAGGCCAGCGGCTCGGAGCTCGGGATGAAGCTCGCCGAGTACATGAGCGCAGGGCAACTCGTGCCGGACGACACGGTCGTGGAAGTGATGGCCCGCGCCATCACCGGCGCCGACGCGGAGGCCGGGTTGTTGCTCGACGGCTTCCCGCGGACCGTCCCGCAGGCCGAGGCGCTGGACGTCCAACTCGGCCGGGCCGACTCGCCCCTCGACGGCGTGGTCGTCATCACCGCCGCCGACGAGGCGATCGTCGAGCGGATCACGGGGCGGCGGAGCTGCGGCGAGTGCGGGAAGATCTACCACGTGAAGTTCCTCCCGCCGCGGAAGGAAGAGACGTGCGACGACTGTCCGGGTGAGGTGAAGCTCACCCAGCGGGCGGACGACACGGAGCAGGTGGTTCGTGACCGCCTGGCGGCCTACTACAAGCAGACCGAGCCGGTCATCGCCTATTACCGCGGCCGCGGCGAGGTGAACGTCGTCGAGGTCGACGGCAACGGCTCGCCTGACGAGGTGACCTCGGCGCTGGCCGAGGCTGTCTCGGCCCTGTGAGATACCAGCAGAGAAACCGTTCGTGGCGATCAAGCTGAAGACACCCGAACAGATCGAGAAGATGCGTCGTGCGGGGCGGCTCGTACACGAGGTGCTTCAGCATTTGTCGGGCATGGTCGCCCCGGGCGTGACGACGAAAGAGCTGGACGACGAAGCCGAGCGGCTGTGCCTCGAGGCCGGCGCCGAGTGCCTCTTCAAGGGCGTTCCGGGCCGGCGCGGGGCCGGGCCGTTCCCCGGTGCCGCCTGCATCTCGATCAACGAGCAGGTCGTGCACGGCATCCCGTCGCCCCACAGAGCGATCGCCGAGGGCGACATCGTCAGCGTCGACTTCGGTGTGAAGTTGGGCGGCTGGTGCGGCGATGCGGCCGACACGTTCATCGTCGGTGACGTGCCCGACGACGTGCGACGGCTGGTGGGCGTGACGCGCAACACGCTGGCGATCGTGTTTGAGATGGCCCGGCCGGGCGAGAGATGGTCGACGGTCGCGAGGGCCATGCAAGAGTACATCGAAGGCGAAGGCTTCTCGGTGGTCGGCGTGTTATTCAAAAAAAGCATCGGGCGGAGCATGCACGAAGACCCGAAGGTGCCGAACTTCGTCTCTCCGGAGCTGGAAGCGCGAGACATCCTGCTGCGGGAAGGGATGGTCCTGGCCGTCGAGCCGATGGTGAACCTCGGCTCGCAGGCGGTGAAGGTGGCCAACGACGGCTGGACCGTCCTGACGAAAGACGGGCGTCCCTCGGCCCACTACGAGCACAGCGTGGCGATCACGGCCGACGGCGTGGACGTGCTGACCGACGGCCGGGCCGCCGGCAGAGAGGTGTGATATGAAGGTCCGTAGTTCAGTCAAACGGATATGCGAGAACTGCAAGGTCATTCGGCGGAAGGGCATCGTCCGCGTGATCTGCACGAATCCGAAGCACAAGCAGCGGCAAGGCTAGTCGGCGGCCGCGAGGAGATCAGATATGCCACGTGTGGCGGGTGTTGACATCCCGAACGACAAGCCCACGGTCTACGCGCTGCGGTACATCTACGGCATCGGCGCGACGTTCGCCGAGGAGATCTGCAAGAAGACGGGCGTGGACCGGATGACGCGGGCGAAGAACCTGACGGAGGACGAGCTGTCGAAGATCGCGAGCCTTCTGGACAGCGACTTCGTGACGGAAGGCCAGTTGCGTCGTCAGGTGCAGCAGAACATAGCGCGCCTGCGTGACATTGCCTGCTACCGCGGGTTGCGGCACCGGCGGGGGCTTCCGGTTCGCGGCCAGCGGACGAAGACCAACGCCCGCACACGGAAGGGCCCCCGCAAGACGGTGGCGGGGAAGAAGTCGGTCAAGGAGATGCGGTAAGCCATGGCCCAATCACGCAAGAGCAAGAAGGTCAGGCGGAACGTCGCGCGTGGGATCGTCCACATCAAGGCGTCGTTCAACAACACGCTGGTGACCATAACGGATACGAACGGCGATGCGATGTGTTCGGCTTCGGGCGGGACGATCGGCTTCAAGGGCTCCCGCAAAAGCACGCCGTTCGCCGCCCAGCGGGCCGCGCGGACGGCGGCCGAACGCGCGCGGAAGATGGGGCTGAAGGAAGTCGAGGTGAAGGTCAACGGCCCGGGCAGCGGCCGGGAGGGCGCGATCACCGCGCTCCAGGCGGCTGGGCTGAAGATCATCTCCATCGAGGACGTGACCCCCATTCCGCACAACGGATGCCGGCCCCGCAAGAAGCGCCGCGTCTAGGGAACGAACCTGTTACAAGGAGTCTAGCTGAACATGGGACGCTATACCGGACCATCTTGCAGGCTGTGCCGGCGAGAGGGCATCAAGCTGATGCTCAAGGGCACCCGTTGCGAGACGGCGAAATGTCCGATGGAGCGCCAGTGGCGCAACTTCCCGCCGGGGCAGCACAGTTGGCGTCGCGGGCGTGGCAGCGAGTATCGGCTTCGCTTGCGCGAGAAGCAGAAGGTCAAGCGCTATTACGGCGTCTTCGAGAAGCAGTTCATGAGGTACTTCCGCCGGGCGGAACGGCAGAAGGGCAACACCGGCGCGGCGCTGCTGAGCATTCTGGAGCGCCGGCTGGACAACGTCTTCTGCAAGCTCGGGCTCGCGCCGTCTCGCGCGGGGGCCCGGCAGGCGATCGGGCACGGGCACGTTTATGTCAACGGGCGGCGCGTCAGCGTGCCCAGCTACCTCGTGCGGGTCGGCGACAGGATCAGCATCAAGGAGTCCGATCGGTCGAAGAAGCTGATCCGCGACTGGCTCGAGGAATTAGGCGAGCCGCACGTCCAGAACTGGCTCAAGCTCGATCTGACCAAGCTCGAGGCGGAAATCGTCGCCGTACCCACGCGGGACGACGTGATGATCCCCGTCGAAGAGCAGCTCATCGTCGAGTTGTGCGGTCAGTGAGGCGGTCGTCGAGACACTCAACGAACTGAACGGGCACTGTTCCCGAGTTATTCGGAGGCATTGGCGAATGCGAATCAGGTGGCGCGGCCTAGAGTTGCCTACGAGAGTGGTCAACGACCAGGAAGTCTCCACGCCGACGTACGGGAGGTTCTCCATCGAACCTTTCGAGCGCGGCTTCGGGATTACGGTCGGGAACTCACTCAGACGAATCCTGCTCAGCAGCCTGGAAGGTGCTGCGGTGGTCAGCGTGAAAATCGCCGGCGCCGAGCACGAGTTCACCTCGCTGAAAGGCGTGCTCGAAGACGTCACGGACATCATCCTGAACGTCAAGAGCCTCGTCCTCAAGAGCCACAGCGAGGAGCCCCGGGTCCTGCACGTCCGCAGCGAGGTCCAGGGGGCCATCACGGCCGACATGATCGAGGTGGATCCCGCCATCGAGATTGTCAACGGTCAGCTCGTCCTGGCCACGCTGACCGACAGCGTGCCCTTCGACATGGAGATGGTCGTCCAGACGGGCCGGGGATACATCCCCGCCGAAGAGCGGATCGATCCCGATGCGGACCAGGAAGTCGGGCGGATCTTCGTCGACGCGGCCTTCTCGCCCGTCACGCGCGTCCGCTATCGCACCGAGGACACCCGCGTCGGACAGAGGACGAACTACGATCGGCTCGTCCTGGAAATCTGGACGAACGGCACGATCACGCCGGAGATGGCGATGGTCGAGGCCGCCAAGATCCTCCGGAAGCACCTCAACCCGTTCGTGCAGTACTTCGAGCTGGGGGAGCAGATCGTGGAATCCGGCACGGCGGAGGCCCAGCAGGACGTCGACACGGAGCTTCAGAGGAAGCTCAACATGTCCGTCCACGAGCTGGAGTTGTCCGTCCGGGCCAACAACTGCCTCGAGGCGGCGAAGATCGAGCTGGTCGGCCAGCTCGTCACGATGAGCGAGGCGGATCTGCTGAAGATCCGCAGCTTTGGCAAGACCTCGTTGCGCGAGGTCAAGAGGAAGCTTCAGGACCTCGCCCTGACGCTGGGGATGAACGTGCCGTTCCAGTCCCCGGAAGAGTCGGCCGGCGAGGCAGGGCTCTGAGGCATCGACCCGAGAGACTGATACTTCGGAAGGTTGCTGCACTATGCGTCACCGGATGTCTGGAAAGCGGCTGGGGCGAACGACGAGCCATCGCAGGGCGATGCGCCGGAACATGGCCGCCTCGCTGTTCGAGCACGGCGCGATTCGCACCACGGAGGCGAAGGCCAAGGAGCTCCGGCGGTTCGTCGAGAAGCTCATCACGCTCGCCCGGAAAGGCACGCTGCACGCGCGCCGGATGGTCATCGCCGAACTCGGGCACGACCGCCTGATCGTCGACGACAAGGGCGAGATTCAGGACAAGACGCTCATTCGGAAGCTGTTCGACGAGATCGCTCCCGGCTACGCGGATCGTCCGGGGGGCTATACCCGGATCATCCGGCTGAGCGAGCGGCGGATCGGCGACGCCGGCACGCAGGTGATCCTCCAGTTGGTCCAGGAGGGTTCGACGAAGGCCAAGGCGGGCGGCGAGAGCACCGGCCGTCGCAGGCGCAGAGCCGCCAAACGCCACGAAGCTGCCGCTGGGGCGAGGCCTGCGGAGGCACCGGCGCCCGCCGACGAAGCCGAGCCGGAAGACCAGGCCGAGGATGTCGTCGATGAGGCGGCCGCCTCCGACGAGCAGCCGGCCGCCGAAGATGCCGTCGACGCGACAGAGGAAGGCGCCGGCGACGAGGCCGACGACGAGAAGAAGAACGACTGATCCGAAGACCGAGCGGCGGGGCGGGCCGCCGGAAGGCTGATGGCGGCCGCCGGCCGCCGTTGCCTTGAAGGGGCACCCCCCCGGCCAGAGGGCGACCGATGAGAGACAGCAGTTGCGTCTTTTGCAGGATCCTCGACGGCCAGATCCCCGCGACGAAGGTGTTCGAGGACGAGGCGTGCCTGGCCTTCATGGACATCGGCCCGCTGGCCGAAGGCCACGTGCTCCTGATTCCGTCCGATCACGCCGCGTCGCTCGACATGCTCTCCGCCGACCAGGCCGCCGCGATGCTGCGCAACCTGCCCGCCCTCGCCAGGGCCGTGCAGGTCGCCACGGGCTGCGAAGGGCTCAATGTCCTCCAGAACAACGCTCGCGTCGCCGGACAACTGGTGATGCACGTGCATTTCCACATCATCCCCCGCAATTCGGGCGACGCGTTCCAGTTCAACTGGCCGGCGGGCGAGTACCCCGAGGGGCGGGCCGAACAGCTCGCAGAGGCGATCCGGCAGCACCTGTCATAGTGGTCCGGCGTCCGTCGCCCCCGGGCGGATCGGGCGGGCGGGGGCCGTTCGTAGGAGAATGCAGTGGGCCCCAAATCGCTCACATGGCACGGCTCGGCAGTGATCGCCTGCGTGTTGGTTGGCTGCTCGGGCCTGGGCAGGCAGCAGCAGAAGAAGAAGGCGTTTCCCGTCGTGGTCATCGCGACGACGGCGGGCACGATCAGGGCCGAACTCTGGCCCGACAAGGCGCCGATCACCGTCCGGAACTTCCTGCGGTATGTCGACGAGCAGTTCTACGACGGGACGATCTTCCATCGGGTGATGGTGGGCTTCATGATCCAGGGCGGAGGGATGAAGACCAACTGGCAGGAGAAGCCCACACACGCTCCGATCAAGAACGAGGCCGACAACGGCTTGCGGAATGTGCGAGGTACGCTGGCGATGGCGCGGACGGACGTGGTCGACAGCGCGACCTCCCAGTTCTACATCAACACGGTGGACAACGGGAGCCTCGATCACGGGGTCCAGGGATACGGCTACGCCGTCTTCGGTCAGGTGATCGAGGGCATGGACGTCGTGCACAAGATCGAACGGGCACCGAGCGCTGATCCCGAGAAAGGCATCCCCGTCAAGCCGGTCCTCATCAAGAGCATTCGACGGGCCGGCAGTTAGCGGCCAATCCTCCCACATCGCGCCCGCCGCGCGAAGAAAGGCACATGCCATGATCGTGATCATAGAAACGTCCCTGGGGACGATGAAGGCCGAACTGGCCGCCGAAGAAGCGCCTGTGACGGTCGAGAACTTCCTCCGATACGCCGACGAGGGCCACTACGACGGGACGATCTTCCACCGGGTGATCCCGGGCTTCATGATCCAGGGCGGCGGATTCACCGAGGAGATGAAGCAGAAACCCACGCACGAGGCGATCAAGAACGAGGCGGGCAACGGGCTGAAGAACCTCCGGGGGACGCTGGCCATGGCGCGCACCAGCGTCGTCGACAGCGCGTCGGCGCAGTTCTTCATCAACACGGTCGACAACGCCTTTCTCGATCATCGCGACGAGACGGCCGAGGGGTTCGGCTACGCCGTGTTCGGCCGGCTCGTCGAGGGGCAAGAGGTCGCCGAGCAGATTCAGGGCGTCACGACCGGATCGGCCGGCCATTTCGACGACGTGCCCGTCACGCCCGTGGTCATTCAGTCGATCCGGCGGGCCGACGCGGAATAAGCAGACGCCATCTGAAGTTGGCGCCGCATCGCTGTCTTGACGCGCCGGAAGGGAAGGCATTAGAATAGTCTTCCGGCCGGCAGGGGAGCGTGTCGGCCGACACCGCGCTCAACCACGTACTGAAGAGACGAGATCAGCCGATGAACTGGGCCGACCTGGCGAAAACGCTTCTCATGGTGGTCTACACCTTCGCTCTGGTGATGGTGTCCCTGTACGGCCTGCACCGGTACGCGATCGTCTACCTGTACTACAAGCATCGGAAGAAGGCCCCGAAGCCGGCCGGCCGGTTCGACGAGCTGCCGCTCGTCACCGTTCAACTGCCGATGTACAACGAGCGTCACGTCGCCCGGCGGATCATCGACAGCACGTGCGGCATCGACTATCCCCGCGACCGGCTCCAGATCCAGGTGCTCGACGACAGCACGGACGAAACGTGCGAGATTGCTCGCCAGGCCGTCGAGGAGCACCGCTCCAAAGGCTTCGACATCGCCTACATCCACCGGACGGACCGGACCGGCTACAAAGCCGGGGCGCTGGAGAACGGGCTGAGGACCGCCACCGGCGAGTTCGTCACGATCTTCGACGCCGACTTCGTGCCGCGCCCGGACATCCTGCTGAAGTCCATCCACTACTTCACCAACCCCAAGGTCTGCGTCGTCCAGACGCGATGGGAGCACCTCAACCGCCGAGACAGCATGCTGACCAGCACGCAGGCGATCCTGCTGGACGGGCATTTCGCCATCGAGCACGTTGCCCGCAATCGCAGCGAACGCTTCATGAGTTTCAACGGCACGGCCGGGACGTGGCGGCGGGAGGCGATCGAGGACGCGGGCGGCTGGCAGCACGACACGCTGACCGAGGACCTGGACCTGTCCTACCGCGCCCAACTGCGGGGCTGGAAGTTCGTCTTTCTTCCGGACCTGACGGCCCCGGCGGAGCTGCCTCCGGAGATGCAGGCGTTCAAGGCGCAGCAGTTCCGATGGACCAAGGGCGGCGCGCAAACGACGCTCAAGCTGCTGCCGAAGGTCCTGTTGTCCAAGGCCCCGCTGAAGGTCAAGGTCGAGGCGTTTTTCCACCTGACCTGCTTCACCATGCACATCTACATGATGCTGCTGGTGGTGATGATGTACCCGGCGCTGTACATGAAGACCGTGCCCCTGGAGACCGGCACGTTCTGGCGGGGGGCCTTCGACATCGGCGTGTTCACCCTCGCGACCCTGTCGGCCAGCGTGTTCTACATCGCCAGCCAGTTTGAGCTGTTCGGCGACTGGCGGACGGCGTTCAAGTATCTGCCCGTCATCATGGCCGTGGGCGTCGGCCTGTGCGTGTCGAACACCAAGGCGATCCTCGAGGCGATCTTCGGCAGGCAGAGCGAGTTCGTCCGCACGCCGAAGTACGGCGGGCGGGATGCGCGCAGCGTCGCCGGCTCGTCCCGGCCGGCAAAGAAGCGGAAGCTGCTCCTGCTGCCCTACGTGGAACTGCTGTTCGCCGCGTACATGGCCTTCTGCGCGGTCCAAAGCCTGGTCCACTATCGCTCGGCGCTGGCGGCGCCGTTTCTGCTGATCTTTGCATTTGGGTTCTCATATGTGTCGGTGATGACGCTCCTGGCCCGGCGGGCGCGGGTCCGGCAGGCCGAGCAGGCCGACCCGTCCGGCGTGGTCCGGCAAGAGGGCAACTGACAGGCGTTCGCAACTCGAGGACGCCATCCGGCGGAGGGGTGCCTTGCAGCTGCCGGGCCCTGCGGCGCGCGTCCGACAGGAGGGGGACTGCGAGGGGCGGGACTCGAACCCACACCCCTTTCGGGACCAGGACCTAAACCTGGCGCGTCTGCCAATTCCGCCACCCTCGCAGGCAGGCGACGGCGGAACCGCCGCCTGTTTCCTTATAGAGAACCCGCCGCCGCCTCGCCAGTGTTTTCCGCTCCGCCGCGCCCAAACGCTCAGACTCAAGGCGACAGGCCCGGGCAGAGCAGGAAAAAACTAATTGCTCCCTGCGGACACAGCCGTTATCATAGATATGAAGATAGTGAACAGTGCAACCAGACAGGCCGACGACGGTCTGTTGCACATCCTGCCATGCTGCGTCGAGGCGGCACGGCAGCTAGAAGTTGACGCATCGATGTTCTCTCCGGGCGGGCGTTGTCCTCTGCCTGCCCAAGCGGGCCCATCTCGGGCGGCCGCAAGGCGCCTTGGCCCGCCATACCGATAGAGCGGGGGCGGACCGTGTCTCGATCCGTCGGCCCCGCGCCAGACGACGCGCAGGCTGCGCGGGCCTGCCGTGAAGGCCCGACGCGAGCACGCGGCCCCCGCCGTGTGGAAAACGTCACAAGACGGATTGCCTAAGGGCACTTGGCATGCTAGAAATGCGTATCTTTGGACGACCGAGAATCCTGCGTCCGCCTGTCGGCCCCGCGCCGGCGGGCCGGGCGGCACCCGCGAGGAGGTCGGATCATGGCTGTTGACTTTCGTTGCGAGAACTGTGGCAAGCTGCTGAGCGTGGACGCCGATCCCGGAAGCACCGTTCGTTGCCCCCACTGCCGCAAGAAGGTTGCCGTTCCCGAGGCCCTTGCCTCGCTGCCCCGCCCGCACGTGCCGCCAAACGCCCAACCCCAGCCTCAATATGCCGCCCCGCCCGGGGAGGGCGAGGAAGAGGAAGACGAGCCCGTCGAGGGCGAGGCCGTCATGGGCGCCATGGCCGTGATCATGCCCTGGGTCATCAGCGTCTTCCTCCATCTGGGCCTGTTCCTGATCATGCTGTTCTTCGTGATGGTTGTCGTGAACGACAAGATCCCCGACTCGGTGGTCATCCCCGACGCGGTCCTCAACGAGCGGAACCCGGGCGGCGTGCTGAACCCGAAGACGCAGACGCTCTCGAGGGCCCAGTCCGAACGGCGCACCGTCGTCAAACGCTACACCAAGCGCGAGGAACGGGTTGACCAGGGCAAGACGGACAAGACCGTCGAGCTGTTGGCCCCCTCCGCCGACGGCGCCCGGGGCGGAGCGGCCGAACTGGGGCTGACCAACAGCGACAGCCGCGGCGGGCCCAGAAGCCGGTTCTTCGGCTCCGGCGGGAACGCCTACCACATCGTCTACGTCGTCGACCGATCGGGCTCGATGGCGCCGACGTTCGACGAGGTCCGCATCGAGATGTTGAAGTCCATCAGCCGACTGAAGCCGGTCCAGGACTTCGATATCATCCTGTTCGCCAACAACAAGGTGATCGAGGGCCCGAAGAAGCAGCTCGTCCCGGCCGACATCCCCAACAAGCTCCAGGCCAGCCGGTTCCTGAAGGCCGTCAACGCCGCCGGGCAGACGACGGCACTGCCGGCCCTGAAGCGGGCCTTCACCGTGCTGAAGTACGCCGACCGGCGCCGCCCCGGCAAGCTGATCTACTTGCTCAGCGACGGCGACTTCTCGGGCGTGACGGGCGGCAGCACGTACCAGTCGGCCGACGGGAAGCAGCTCCAGGGAAACGAGGCGGTCAAGCAGTGGCTGCGGGAGAACAACATAAAGAAGAAGGGGGAGTTCATCTACATCAACACCTTCCTCTACCTCAGTCGGGACGATGCGGCGGAGAAGGTCATGAAGGCGATCGCCCACGAGAACAGCGGGCGGTACAAGTTCGTCAGCGCGGACGAGTAGCACCCATTCGGAGCCATCATGCGGCAGACAGCGACGACGGTTGCCGTCCTGGCCATGGCGTGGGCCGCGGCCCGGGCCGACCAGATCACGATCAAGAGGATCCTCCGCCCCAACGTCCAGGTCACCGACGTGGCCAACTGCAAGATCACCTACCAGCTCCGCGGGTCCGAATTCGACCGGTATCTGCGGGACGTGGACCTGATCCAGCTTGACGGGCGGAACGACTTCAACCAGGCGGAGAAGAGGGTGGCGGAGGGCAATGCCCTCGAGGCCGTGTTCCTCTACGACAAGGCTGCCGAGGCCGAGGCGGACAATTCGTGGCGGATGTGGCTGATCCGACACAGACGGCTGCGGGCCCTGAATGCGCAGAAGATGATCGACCGCGCGGTGGCGGATTGGCTGGCCATCGTGGGGCGCAGCTCTGCGTCCCGGCCGTCGGTGGCGCTGTGCCCGACGGGCGTGGACAAAGCCGGCTCCGAGGCCAACGCCCAGGCGGCCCGTCTGCTGAAGGCCAAGCTCGCCACGGCGAAGGACAAGGCCCTTCAGGCTCGGATCCGGGAGTTGTTGGGGCAGTTGGGGGTCGATGCCTCCGCCACCGGGACCGCGACGCCGACGCCCAAGCCTGCACCAACCGGAACTGTTGGTGAGCCGACCGTGACCACGGACGTATCCGTGAATTCCGGCCGGCTGAGGGGTACGTTGAAGGAAGCGGCCGACGCGCTCAAGGGCGGCCAGTACGCAGCGGCCGGGGCGAAGATCCGCGCGGGGCTGGCGGACTTCAGCAGCCGCGAGTTGCCGGCCGCGCTGTTGCTCCACGGCAAGGCGCTGCTGCTGTCCTATGAGAAGGGCGGGAACCAATCGCGCACCATGCTGCTGGAGGCGGGACTGAGCTTCATGCGGGTCGCGGCGTGCGTGGATCCGTCGCACGCGGAAGTTCCGGAGGCGATGTACCTGGCCGCCAGCGTCTGCCGGCACCTGGGCAACAAGGTTGCGGCGGCCAATGCCTACCGGCGGATCAGGCAGCGTCACGCGGGCACGCCTTGGGCCGAGAAGGCCCGGCGGGCCGAGCAGGCCCTCGGACTGGGCCGGTAGAACGAAGCAGGTAATCCCCGGTCCGGCGGGCCGGAGCGTTGATTGAGGCACGGTGCGGGCCGAACCGACGGCCGACGCACACAACAGGAGAAGCAGGTATGGTTGGTCTTGAGATGGCGTTGCTGGCGCAGTCCGACGGAGGCATGAACTACTTCAAGACGTTGGTCTGGCCTGGCGGCGGGTACATCGGTCTGATCCTCTGGGCGTTGAGCGTGGTGACGCTCGCGATCATCATCCAGTACTTCATTACGATCCGCCGGGGCAGCCTGATGCCGGACCTCGTCCGCCAGCAGATCCAGTCGCTGTTCGAGAACAAGCAGTACCGCGAAGCGATCGAGGTAACCGCCACCGAGCCGAGCCTGCTGAGCTACGTCGTTCACGCGGCGCTGACGGAGGCGGCCCACGGCTACCCGGCGATGGAACGGGCGATGGAGGAGTCGGCCGAGGAACGCACCACCGGGCTGCTCCGCAAGATCGAGTGGCTGAACCTGATCGGCAACGTCAGCCCGATGCTGGGGCTGCTGGGCACGGTCTGGGGCATGATCAACGCGTTCATGGAGATCGTGAAGGCCAAGGGCATCCCCTCGCCGGACCGGCTGGCGTACTCGATCGGCATCGCGCTGGTCACGACGCTGATCGGGCTGGGGATCGCGATTCCGTCGCTGGCCGTCTTCGCCATCATGCGCAACCGGATCGATGCGATGTCCAACGAGGCGGTGATGGCCTCGGAGGAGCTGATCGCGACGTTCCGGCCGGCGCCGAAGGGCGGCGAGTAAACCCGCCCCGCGGGCCCCGCGTGCCTGCAAGGAGTGTCCGTCATGGCAAAATCGGCAGTCTACGGAACCGAAGGCGGATCGGGTGACGTCAACTTCAACATGACGCCCATGATCGACTGCACGTTCCAGTTGATTATCTTCTTCATCCTCGCCAGCCAGATCGCCAGCGAGGAGACGGCGAAGAAGGTCAAGATCGCCCGCCCGCACATGAGCCAGGCCCTCGCGCAGTCCGAGAGTGGGAAGATCCCCAACCGGCTGGTCATCAACGTCGTTTCGGGCGACCCGGACGGCCTGGACCCCGACGAGCTGGCGGCGGCCAGCGCCGGGTTCTACAAGATCAAGACCCGCTCGATCGACATCGGGGACCAGGATGCTCTCGTCGAGGAAATCAAGAACACCCGGGAGGAGCTCAAGGCGCAGGGAGCCGTCTCCGAAACCGACGAGAAGAAGAAGCTCTTCATCGAGATCCGAGCGGACAAACGGGTCAACTGGGAGGACATCGCCCCCGTCATTCGGGCCGGTGTCCACGCGGGTGTGGCCAAGATGAGCCTCACCGCCCTGACCGAGCAGAAGTAGCCGGGACCGGTAATCATGGCACTATCAACCAAGCAGGTCGAAGGCGACGAAACCGTCCACTATCTTCCCCCGCGCAAACGGCGCAACAAGGGGAAGAAGGCGAGCATGCAGCCGCCGCTGACGCCGATGATCGACGTGACGTTCCAGTTGCTGCTGTTCTTTCTGTTGACGTGCGAGTTCCGGGAGTCCGAGGGGCAGATTCCGGGCACGTTGCCGTCAAAGGGCAACATCATGCAGAACGTCAAGGACGATCCCCCGCCGGACCCGATTCGCATCCGAATCCGCCCGTCGATCAACCGCGGGGCGGCGAACTACGAGATCACCGGCGTCTCCGTCGTCATTACGAGCCCCGAGGAGCTGCACCAGACTCTGCTGGGGCGGCAGCAGCAGCTCGGCTCGAGGGAAGTTCCAATCATCATCCTGCCCAGCCAGGACGTCGCCTGGGAGTTTGTCGTCGAGGTCTTCAACCAGGCCGTCCGGGCGAAGTTCGAGAAGATCGGTTTTGCGCAGGAGATCATGTAACCGGCTCGCGGGCATCGTGACAGACTCGGCCGCCGCGCGGGCCGCGCTGCGGGCCCGGCAGGCCCCGGCAACAGGGGAAGGAGTGCCGCCATGGCGATGCGGACGAACAGGCCCGACCAGAGCCGACCCGACCGTCACGCCGCGCGCCTCGGCCCGCCGGACCTCGGGCCGCGAAGCAGCCCCCAGCCGCCGCTGACGCCGATGATCGACGTGACGTTTCCGTTGCTGCTGTTCTGCCTCCTGACGTGTCAGCTCACGCCAGAGGAAGGACGGTTCACGAGGATCACCTTCTCCCGGGAGGTCCTGTGACGGATCGCCTGTGGAGCGGCGCCACAAAGCGACGCCGCCGCAAAACGAAAGAGCGTGAGAGCAGCATGAAGAGAACGAGCATTGGTTTGGTGTTCCTGATCGCGGTGGTGGTGTCTGCCTGTGGGGGGCTGTCGGCCTCGGCCTCCGCCCAGGCTAAGCCGGCTTCCGCCTACGACCAACTGCCCACCCGCGATCTGATCCGGGAGCTGTCGCTTCTGGGCATGACCGAACTGCTGAAGGGGCTGGAGAAGGAGATTCCGGCCAGCGATACGTCGGCGGGGGCCCTGGCCACCCGCGCGAGGATCCGTGTGGGCCGGGCCCACGCGATGGCGGACCCCGCCGAGGGCAACGGGCTGTTCGATGAGGCAATCCCGCTGCTCCGCCAGGCCGTCAAGACCGGCGAGAAGACCGCCAAGACGGACCAGGAGATCCTGGACCTGCTCAACTACCAGCTCGAGCTGGCCGCCCTGCTGGGCCGCCACCGGGTCGAGAACCCCCACATCCTCCGGCTGCGCCACCTCCAGGGAAGCTCCGAGGACCGCAAGGTGATCCTCAAGTTCACCCGGGAGGCCGTGGACATCGTGGATCAACTCAAGGAGGACATCGAGGACCAGCTCGCCGACTGGCGGCCGGACATGGACAAGCTCATGACGGTCGTCCCGAGGCTCGAGGACCTCAAGGAGGCCGTCAAGTACAACGCGGGCTGGATTCGCCTGCACCGCGCGATGGCATTGGAGAATCCGGGCGAGAAGACGATGCTCTGCCGCGACCTGGCGGCGGAGATGCGGTCGTTCACCAAGGATGCCGAGACCGGCGTGATGTACTGGGCCCTGTACGTGACGGGCGTGGCGCAGCGTCTTCAGAAGAAACACGGCGAGGCGCAGAAGTTCCTCGACAAGGCCGCCGTGCCCGAGGCGAAGAGCAACGAGCTGCGCCAGCGAGCCTGGTTCGAGCGGGCCCGCAACCGGATCGAGCAGGGCGATCCCGCCGCCTCCGAGAAAGCCATCGAGGAGTTCCGCCGCAGCACGCTGGCGCTATGGGGGCCGCAGGGCAAGGTCATGGTTGACCTCCGCGTTGTCCTCCTGACGAACTACCTCCACGAGCTACAGGCCGCCAAGCAGGAGGACCCGGCCAAGGCGAAGGCCCTGCGAGAGAAGGCCCAGGCCGTTTTGCTTTCGTTCGTAGAGGCCTACGCGGATCGGCCGGGAATCGTGAAGGCCTTCCTCGACATCGTCGCCACGAAGTTCGCGGACCTGAAGGACCTCAGGGACGCCAGCGCCGTTGTGATCCTGGCCAAGGGCTACAGCAAGCTGGCCTCGAAGGACGAGAAGGACCAAGCCGAGGGCGAGAGGCTGCTCCGGATGGTCCTGAACCACAAGGACATGAAGTCGCCGAAGATCGCGGGCAGCATCCTCCCCGGCGTCCTGTGGGAGCTGGCAATTCTGAGAAACAAGGCCAAGAAGAACCTCGAGGCGGCGAAGTACTTCGTCGCCCTTGCGCAGCTTCACCCCAAGAACCGGATGGCGAGCCGGTCGGCGATGAACGCCGTCCGCAGCCTGCACTCCGCCGTTCAGGAACGGGCGCGGAAGAAGCAGGAGATCAAGGACGAGCTTCGCCTCGAGTTCATCCGCGCCCTCAGGACGTTGGTCACCGGCTGGGGCGACGAGGCGGACAACGTGAAGTGGAACTACGACCTCGCGACCCACTGCACGACGATGGCCGCGAAGGCCACCGAAGACGTGCGCAAGTTCTACTGGGAGGTCCGCGCCGTGGCGGCCTTCGAGAGGATTCCGCCCGAGCTGGTGGAGTACATGGAATCTCAGCACTCGGCGTTGGAGCTGCGGACGCAGATCGTCCTGGACCGCGGCGATCTGGCCAATCTCCTCAAGGCGGACAACCAGACAACGAAGCAGGTCCTGAGATCGCTGGCGATGGAGATTCTGCCTTACGAGCAGGTGGACCTCGCCGCCCTCGCCGCGGTCGGCGGGCCGACGACGGCCTCCGTCGGGGTCGCCGCGCCCGCCCCGAAGCTCCTGACCGCCGAGGCCGTCACCCGCCGGGCGGAGGCGCTGGCAAAGGAGCTCACGGCCCAGCTCAAAACGTATTCCGACCCGAAGGCGTTGATCGACCGGCTGAAGACCTTCAGCGCAGCGGCCGAGAAGGACGCTGCCGACACCGCGACCAAGGCGTCTATGGCCACCGGAGCGCAGAAGAAGGAGCAGGAAGCCCTCGCGGCCGCCCTGAGGAGTTGGGCGGCCGATGCCGACTACCAGGCGGCCGTCATCAAGTACGAGCAGTTGCCTGTCGGCATGAAGCCGGCCGAGCGGGAGGCCGTCGAGAAGGAGGCGCTCGCGGACCTGCGTCGGTTGATGACGAAGTGGGCCGGCACGGCGGTCCTGCGGAAGGCCTACGAGTTCGAGATTCGCAAGCTCATCGAGCGGGGCCAGACCGAACTGGCGATCGGGAAGATCCGCGAGTTCCGGGGGCAGTATGCCGAGCAGGCGGACCAGTTGATCAAGCTGATCGTCTCCCAGATCCGCCAGCAGATCGCTCACCTGAAGGACCGATCCGATCGAACGGCGATTGCCGGCGACGCCGCCCGGATCCGCGAGGAGTTGTCGCGGTACCAGTTGGCCTACGTGAGCTTTGCGGAGACGCTCTACAAGGCGGCCGGGGACGGGCCGATCGAGCTGGCGAAGCTCGACAAGGCCGTCAGGGACGTCGACGTGCTGAAGCAGAAGTCCGACGCGGCGGCGCTGCGGCAGCATGGAGGGCAGTTCGCCAAGCTCCTGGCCGAATTCCACATCGACGCGAACGAGGTTCAGGCCGACAAGAAGGTCCTCGACGAGGTGCTGGATGCCTTCGATCGGGCGGCCGGCGAGGCCGAAAAGAAGCAGCTCGTGGGGAGCATGTCGGCGGCCGCCTTCAATGCGTACACCAGCCTCCGAAACGCGGTGCAGGAGCGGTATGCCCTCCGTCAGATGTATGCCGACGCGTTGATCGAGAAGGGCGCGGCCGAGGAAGCGGCCAAGCAGCTCCTGCAGGCCAAGGCTGCCTTCCAGAAGGCCTTCGAGCTGTTCACCCAGTGCTCGGAGGCCGACGAGCAGCGGCGGGATGTGCTCCGACAGGAGCTGGATGCGAAGTACGGCCCGATGATCGCGACGGTCAAGGCGCAGGCCAACAGCATGGACCGGGTCAAGCGGTTCATCGACGAGTTCAAGCGCGTGCTCGCCGACCTGGAGCGCGACCCCGCCAAGTCGAGCGACCTCACTACGTTGGTGTTCTCCTACGAACACCTAAGGAAGGCCGGCGGCCCGGAGGAAGAAGGGAAGCGGCTGCCGAGGACGGTTCGGCTGTTGAACCGGGCGTGGGAGAATCTGCTGAAGCAGTTGAAAGAGCAGGTCCGGATGGATCCGGACAACGTTATCGGCCTGGCGCGGGCCCATCGCGGGCTGAAGCAGTACGACCAGGCCTTGCGTCATTACCGCATGTTCTGCGACGGCGTCGACATCAAGACGCACGACAAGGAGTACTTCGCAGCACAATTGGAGCGGTGTCAGTGCCGCTACGGTGCCGGCTACGACAGCCGCCCCGCGCTGGAGAGCCTGCTGATCCTGATCCGGCAGCTCGAGATCAAGGACTCGAACATGGGCGGGCTGGCCCCGCAGTTCAACCAATCGAAGCTGAAGATCCAGAATCGGCTGAAGCAGTTGCCCAAACAGGAGTGATGCGACGGTTGCCCCGCCGGCGCGAGGTGTTCGCCTTGACCTCGGCGCCGCCGCGGGTATACTGGGCGAACAAGGCGGCATAGCCAAGCGGACCAAGGCGACGGATTGCAAATCCGTTATTCGTGGGTTCGAATCCCACTGCCGCCTTTTTGTACTGGCTTCGGGAGCCCCACCGGCGGGCGCGACCCGTCAGGCCCCGCTGACTGGGGCGATCTTCCCTAACCAAAACGTGCGCCGGCTGTCGATGCATGAGGAAGGGTCCTGCTGACCCAGAGAGGTGACGTATGTTCGGGACGTTCAGAAACGCGATGCTGTCTGTTGCCTGTTGTCTGCTGCTCGTATCGACCTGCTCGGCGGCCAAGAAGCGGATCAGGCTGAAAGACGGCCGGGTCATCGTCGGCGACGTCGTCGGGAGGACGGAGAAGGTCCTCAAGGTGAAGCTGAAGATTGCGGAGGTGTCCTATCCCCTCGATCAGGTCGTGTCGATCGAGGACATAAGCGACCCGAAGACGGAGTACGCCGGACGGCTGGCGAAGCTCGACAAGAAAAGCGCCGATGCCAATGTCGACCTCGCACAGTGGGCCATGGAGAACAAGATGTACAAGGAGGCCATCGAGCGTCTCGAGGCCGCCCTGGCCATTGACGCCGACAGCCTTCGGGCCAAGCTGCTGCTGCGTCAGGCGAAGGCGAAGCTTGCCTCGTCGTCCGGCACGAGCACGTCCACCGGCGGGTCGAACACCGGCGCGTCCACCGGCGGAACGGCCGGGCGGCCGGTTGACCCCAAGAGGCTGGTCAAGAGCGAGGATATCTACCGCATCCGCCTGGCCGAGATCGGTGAGAAAGAGCGGGCCACCGTCCAGTTCCGCAAGAAGGCCCTCACGAAGTTCATCGCGAAGATGCAGGGAACGGGCGACTTCGCCGAGAAGGGCTTCGAGGCGACGTTCCGAAGGTATACCCCGCTCAAGAAGGCCGCCTACATGCTCGAGACCCTCGAGCCGGACGATCCGTTGCGGGACGACATCCTCGTCAAGACCGACCCGGCGTTCATGAAGGTGTTCCGTACGAGGGTCTGGCGGACCGTGAACGCCTCGTGCGCCGCGACGAGATGCCACGGCGCTCGGAAGGGCCAGGGCGGACTGAAGCTCTTCAACGTCGTCGGGGTGAACGAGAAGATCAACTACACGAATTTCCTGATCCTGGACTCCTTCAGCAACAAGGGAGGGCGAATGATCGACCGCGACGAGTTCGAGAAGTCGCTTCTCCTGCAATACGGGCTCCCGCCCGACCAGGCCGAGTTCAAGCACAAGAAGAAGATCCGCCCCGTCTACGGCAGCCGGAAGTCGAGGTCGTATGCCCAGGTTCTGGCGTGGATCAAGAGCCTGAAGGGCCCCAGGCATCCGGATTACGGCATCAAGCAGTTGCCGCTGGGCGTGATGAAGCGGGCGCCGGACCTGCCGTTCGGCGCGACCAGGCCCAAGACACCCACCACGGCCCCCGCCAAGAAGAAGGGCGATATCCCGTTCTGACGGGCATGATTCCCCGGGCGGCCCGGCCGATGGGGCCGAGGGGGGGCGGCCCGCGCGGCGCCGTGCCGGGCGGACGGAACGTTGCAGCTTCTCCAATACGCCTTCACGATCGTCCTGGTCAGCGTCCTTGTGGGCGCGGTGATCGCATTCGTGTTCATGGGGCTGGCCAAGGTCCGGCGGACACGCCGCCTTGCCAGGGCCGCCCACGAGCGGGGGATGCGTTTCTTCCGCGACGACCCCTACGACGTGCCGAGGCGGTATGCCGGCTCCGCCGTGATCTCCGCCGGGCACAGCCCCCGCGCCAACAACGTCATTGACGGCCGCTTCAACGGCAGGCCCGTCCGCGCATTCGACTTCCGATGTGAGTTGGGGCACGGGACGCGGCGGATGACGCGGCACTACGCCGTCATGGCCTTCGAGGCGGATCGGGCGTCGGAGCCCCTGTTGATGTGGCAGACGAGTGAGGAGGAGACACCCCCTTTGGCCGCCCGAAGCCCCGACGGGCAGTTGGGCCGGTGGCAGTACCGCGGCAATCGGCGCCTCGCGGAGGCGCTGGCATCATCGTGCGAAGGGCTTGGCGACGCCCCGGTGAGCATGGAAGTGCGAGGCACGGCCCTGATCGCCGCAGCCGCCGCCAAGGGGCGGTCTCCCGATTGCTCCGTGCGGTTCCGGCAGATCGAGGCGGCCGCGCGAGCGTGGGCCGCGGCGATCGGCGGATCAGTCGATTCGGCCGGGTCCGTTTGATCGGTGGGGGGCCGCCAGCTCCGAACTCTCGCTGCCGGGCCGGGCAATCGTTTTCAATCTGGACGTTGCATGCCGCGGTGCGTCGTGGTAAAAGATCATCGCCCTCCGAGTTCGGCGGGCGGTGGACATTCAGGGAGAGTGTACCGTGCAAGAGTACAAGCGCTTGGTTGGCGTGTTGTGGGTCGCTGTGGGCCTGGCAGGGATTGCCTCCACAGGCTGCCGGAAGGACCCCAGGAGCGATCTGGCAAGAGCTGCCGACAAGGCCCGCCGCCTCTGCGATCAGGCCTGCGGCCATCTGAACGACCCCGTCTACAAGATCGGCGGCGAGTTCGCCCCGTTGACCGCCGAGAAGCCGGGCAAGGCCGACGGCAACAGCATCACGCTCGTGCCGGCAGGCACGCTGAATGAGCGAGCCTGGAAGGCCCTGGAGTTGGCGGACAGCGAGTTGACGGCCGCTTTGGGCTCCTCGGGCGAGGCGTCGGCCGCCGATAGGGCGCTCGCCCATGCCGTGCTGGCCCGCGTGCTGGCGGCGAAGGGCTACCATCAGGCCATCCTGGCGGCCCAGAAGAGGGACCAGGCGTGGCTGCTGCTGCGCAAGATGGAAGATGCGGCCATCGAGATGGCCGACCACGGCAAGCGGGTGGGGAGTTGCGACCAGCTTCTGGCCGTCACCGACCCGACGTTAGGCCAGATGGCGACGAAGGCCGACGCCGACGCGACCGCGGCCGCCGGGAAGATCACCGGACTGAAGACGAAGATCGCCGACCTGGCGAAGCAGAAGGCCTCGCTGATCGCCGCCAACGAGAAGCTCCTCGCCGAGGCCCGCAAGCTCCGTGTCGCCAGCCGCCTCGCGCCGGTCCTGAAAGGCATCGAGCTGTTCGACCAGGCCAGGGCCAAGGAGGACGAGGCGACGGCGAACTCGACGAAGATCACCGAGATCGAGGACGCCAACCAGGTTCTCGTCGCCGACATTCAGACGATCGAGCTGGACGTGTCGGCCGCGGCGAAGCGGAAGGCGGACGCGGCCAAGATCGCCGGTGACCGCAGCAGGGACAAGGCCGACATTCAGACCAGGCGGGACGGCTTCGTCAGATTGCTGACCGACGCCCAGAAGCAGGTCGAGACCCTCGCGGGCCAGGTCGTCGAGGTCTGCGGCAAGGCGGGGGCGGACGAGCAGGCGGCCGTGGATGCCTACGGCAAGGCAGGCGCTCAGTACGACAGCTACGACAAGGTGACCGCCAAGGGCAAGGGCGGGGCGGAGGCGGATCCGGCCATCTGGGCGTTGTATGGCGACCTGCGACTGGCGCGGGCGGATCTGCGAGTCCGCCAACTGGCCCTCCAGGAACGGATCACGCACGTGGTCGGGGAGGTCACCAAGCTGTGGTCCGGCCTGCCGGTTCAAAAGGAGGTCCCCGGAGTCGTCGGTCAGGTTACCGGGTACTTGGCTGCGGCAGACCAGGCGAAGAAGGACGCCGCGCAGGACTTCCGCTGGGCGGTGAAGGACTACGAGAAGGCCAGGCCTGCGGTGCGCAAGGAACTGCAATGGGCGTATCGGCTCCAGGTGGCGGCGGCCTGTGCGGGGATGTACCGGCTGACGGCCGACCAGGACGCGCAGAAGCAGGGCACCGAGGCCCTGGACGCGCTGACGGACGAAGCCGGCTCACCGTATGTTTCGACGCACGCGGCGCACCTGCGCAAGTTGCTGGGGGGTGCCGAAGCGCCGCCTGCCGCGCCGTAGCGGGCCACCGACAGTCGCGGGGCAATTGATGTATCCGCATCCGTAGCTGCGTTTTGCGCGCGGGGAGGCGGCAGGGCGCCTACCGGGCGGCGACTCGTTTGGGCAGAAAGGGATTGTCAGTTTCGGGTCCTTGGCGCATACTATAGGCGCGACGCTTGGGGTCTCTGTGCGCACAGGCTGCCCTTGCGCTCGGATTATCGCGGGAAGTGTGGCGTATGCGGAAGTATGTGAACAAGCCCATGGAGGATCTGGCAGCGGAGCTGACGGCCGGGCTGAGGCGTCTGAGGAAGGGATACGTCGATGCGGCGGAGGGGCTCTCCCAGATCATCGATCCTGCCAAGGACTATCCCTACGAGTTCGTCGTGTACCGTCTGACCGGTTACAGGCCCCGAGGGCGGAAGCTGCCCGGCGAGCCGATGTCAGGCAGGAGCCTTCGAGCCGATCTGCTCCGGCTGATGCTGGACATCTGCGACAGCTTCGATCTGCCGGCGGACAGCTACCCTGAGCCGGTTTATGAGACGGCGGCCCTCGCCAGGCGCTTCAACGTGTCCACCAAGACGGTCCAGCGGTGGCGCCGCCGAGGGCTGCCGGCCCGCCGGCTCGTCTTCCCGAACGGGAAGCGGCGAGTGGGCTTCCTGGAGAGTTCCGTTCGGCGCTTCGTCCAGGATCGACACGGCCAGGTCAGCCGATCGACCAAGTTCACGCAGATGTCCGAGGCCGAGCGCCGCGACATCCTCCGTCGGGCCCGCCGGATGGCCAACTTCACCACCTGCACGCTGAGCGACGTGGCGCGCCGTTTGGCGCGCCGGACCGGCCGCGCCGTCGAAACCGTCCGATACACGATCCGCAAGCACGACAACGACCATCCGGATGGGGCGATCTTCCCCTACCTGACCGCTCCCCTCGACGATCGGGAGAAGATGACGATCTACCGGAGCTTCTTGCGGGGCGTCTCCGTCCAGTCTCTCGCCGACCGGTACCGTCGCACCCGGGGCAGCGTGTATCGGATCGTCAACGAGATGCGGGCACAGCAGCTTCTCAAACGCCCAATTTCATTCGTCTACAATCCTCAGTTTGAGCTGCCTAATGCCGACGAGGCCATCCTGCAAGCCGAGCCGGATACGTCTTTTGCCCAAGCGCCCGACGGCAGGGGGGGATCGAGGCCACCGAAGGACCTGCCCCCTTACCTCAAGGCGCTCTACGAGGTGCCATTGCTCCAGGCCGAACAGGAGAGGGACCTGTTCCGGACGTACAACTACCTGAAGTACAAGGCCGATCGGTTGCGAAAGATGATCGACGTCAATCGCATCCGCACCAGCCAACTCAAGCAGATCGAGCAGCTCCTGCTCCAGGCGAACGTCATCAAGAACCGTATCGTCCGGGCCAATCTCCGCCTGGTGGTGTCCATTGCCAAGAAACACATCGGCGGACCCCAGAGCCTCTTCGAGTTGATCAGCGACGGCAACGTATCGCTCATGATGGCCGTGGAGAAGTTCGACTACGCCCGCGGGAACAGGTTCTCCACGTACGCTTCGTGGGCGATCATCAGGAACTTCGCGAGATCGGTGCCGCGGGAGCGGTACCAACTCGACCGGTTCACCACCGGATGTGACGAGGTGCTGGAGATCGCCGCCGGCCTGCGGACTTACGACCCCAACCGGCTGAACCTCCCGGAGCTTCGAGAGAGCATCGACTCGGTCCTGGCCCAGCTCAACCCCCGCGAGCGTGCGATCCTCATCGACCATTACGGCCTGGACCAGGACGGGCAGTCGAAGACCTTCGACCAACTCGGGCAGAATCTCGGCATCTCCAAGGAACGCGTCCGCCAGATCGAGATCCAGGCGTTGAGGAAGCTCCGCAGGATCCTCCGGCCTCAGAAGGCCGACTTGCTCTCGTGACGGCATCCCCGCTCCGGAGTCGCCCCGGGCCGATCGCCCGCCGCAGAAAGCAGCGTTTCCTCGTGATCGACGGAACCATCGGGGCCTCTGCGTCGTCTGACAACAGAGGAAAGGAGTTCGCACGTGAAGTCCCTGTTGGTTGGACTGTCGTGTCTGTTGTCCGCCGTTGTCGGCCGGACGTCGCCGGCCACTCCGCGCCCGACCACGCGTCCCGCGCCGGCCCGCCGCGTTCCGCCCAAGTATCCGACCGACGCGCTGATCGCGGCCTGCCGCACGAAGGCTGCGGAGATCCGGAAGGCCCACGGCGCCAAGCTGAACGTCATCGAGCGTCCGCCGTTCGTCGTTGCGGGTGACATGTCGGCCGCTCGGCTGGACTCGTACGCCAAGTGGAGCGTTCTCCGCCCGGCGAGGGCGATGTGGGCCAGCTACTTCCGCAAGAAGCCCAATGACGTCATCACGGTCTTCCTGTTCGCCGGGCAGAAGAACTACATCGCCTATGCCAGGCGGGACTATCCCCGAGGGGGCCAGCCGTACTTCGGCTACTTCATGTCATCCGACCGCAGGATGGTCATGGATATCAACACGGGCACCGGCACACTGGTGCACGAGCTGACGCACGCACTGATCGTCTATGACTTCCCCGGCGTGCCGTCGTGGTTCAATGAAGGCCTCGGCAGCCTGCACGAGCAGTGCAACGTCCAGGAGCGGGGGATCACCGGCCTGACGAACTGGCGCCTGCCGGGCCTCCAGGACGCCATCCGCAAGAAGAAGCTCCGGCCGCTTGCGGATCTCGTGACGCAGCGCGATTTCTACGGGAGGCGGCAGGGCACGAACTACGCCCAGGCGAGGTACTTCTGTATGTACATGCAGAAGAAGGGATTGCTGAAGCGGTTTTACGATCACTTCCGGGCGAATCATCGCGGCCGGGGCGCGGACCTCAAAGCCATCGAGCACGTCTTCGCAAAGAAGCTGCCCGAGATCGAGAAGGCTTTCGTTCAGTGGGCCATGACGCTGCGGTTCAGGCCTTAGCTCTCGTCAACAGCGATCGTCCCGCGAGTTGGGCTGTTGCTCATCTCGCTCGTGCCTTGGCCCGAACAGGAACAGGGCCGCCAGCATCGCCACGGCCGCCATCAGCAGCAGCCCGCGCCGCAGCGGCGGTCGGGACACGCGTTCGCTGACTTTCATGAGCCATCCGCTTGGCCGGTCGGGCCGGGGATGCGGGGCGGGGGCGACCAGCCCCGGGGGCAGGCGGCGTGTCGGGGCCGCCGTGGCCACGACCACCTCGTTCTCCGGCCAGAGCCCGTGCTGGCTGATCGCCAGGCGCTTGGTCAGGACGCGGTCGTCCGGCAGGGCGGCCTTGAGGCGCTCGTTGGCGGCGATCTGGGCTTCCTTGTCGGCCGTGGCGGCCTGCCAGCCCGCCAGTTCGTACCGAGTCCGTTCGAGGCGGGCATATTCGGGCAGCAGCAGGACGGCGGCCAGGATCGCCAGAGACGTTCCCGCCAGAACACAGAAGCCGACCATGCGCCCGACGACCCGGATCAGCCGTCCTGCCGCCGCGCCGCTCTGCCTATCCCTTGTTCCAGGTTGAGGCACCATAGACCGCCCTGTCTCCGAGCGCCTCCTCGATACGAAGAAGTTGATTGTACTTGCAGACTCGGTCGGTCCGGCAGGCCGAGCCGGTTTTGAGCTGGCCGGTGTTCTTCGCGACGACCAGATCGGCGATCGTCGTGTCCTCCGTCTCGCCCGAGCGGTGAGAGACGACGGCCGTCCAGCCCTTGCCCATCGCCAGGTCGATCGCCGCCGACGTCTCCGTCAGTGTGCCGATCTGGTTGAGCTTGATCAGGATGCTGTTCGCGCTGCCCTCGTCGATGCCGCGCTGGAGGAACTTCACGTTCGTCACGAACAGGTCGTCGCCCACCAACTGCACCTTGTCCCCCAGCCGCGACATCAGCTTCTGCCACCCCGCCCAGTCGTCCTCGCCCAGGCCGTCCTCGATACTCCGGATCGGGTACTTCTCGCACCAGCCCGCCCAGATGTCGACCATCTCGTCGGTCGTGGCGATGCGGTCCTCGTCGGACTTGAAGAAGCAGTAGCCTTCCTTGCCCCGCTTCCTGGCCTCGTTGACCATCTCGCTCGCCGCCGGGTCCAACGCCAGCCAGATGTCCTCGCCGGGCTTGTAGGCGGCGTCTTCGATGGCTTGGAGGATCAACTCGGGCGCCTCGTCGTTGCTCTTCAGGCTTGGCGCGTAGCCACCCTCGTCCCCGACGGCCGTGTTGTAGCCCTTGCTCTTCAGCACCTTCTTCAGGGCGTGGAAGACCTCCGTGCCCATGCGGAGGCCCTCGGCGAAGCTGTCGGCCCCCCAGGGCTGGACCATGAACTCCTGGAAGTCGACCGTTCCGTCGGCATGCTTGCCGCCGTTGAGGATGTTCATCATCGGTACGGGGAGGGTGACGGCCGCCTCGCCGCCGAGATACTCGTAGAGGTCCTGCCCCGCCGAGATCGACGCGGCCCTCGCCGTCGCCAGCGAGACGCCGAGGATCGCGTTAGCGCCGAGCCGGGCCTTGTTCGGCGTGCCGTCGGCGTCAATCATCGCCTGATCGAGCCCCGCCTGATCGGCAGCGTCCATGCCGACGACCAGTTCAGCCAACTCGCCGTTGACGTGCCCGACGGCGTTGAGGACACCCTTGCCGAGGTAGCAGCCCTTGTCGCCGTCGCGGAGTTCGACGGCTTCGTTCTCTCCGGTGCTGGCGCCGCTGGGAACGGCGGCCCGGCCGAACGTGCCATCCTCCAGAATGACGTCCACCTCGACGGTGGGATTGCCCCGCGAGTCGAGGATCTGGCGACCTCTGACAGACCGAATCTTAGCTGACATTGGGAGTTCCTTTAGTTCTTATCGGACCTTGCATCAAAACTGCGTTAGAGAATCCGCACAACGTGTCCACATCTTAGGGATCCATGCGGCACATGCAAGCCCAGGGGACGCAAGGGCCGATATTTGAACAGGATCACGCTCGGCTGTGTCGGTATTCGCGACCTTACCGGGCATTCTGTGCGTTAGAATAGCGCCCATGTTGGTGGTGACATGCACGCGTTTGAGGCGGCCGGCCCTGGCGAGGGCGGTTGCCGCAGTGTTGGTTGTGGCGGGCTGTCTGGGCCGGATGGCCTCCCGAGCGGCCGTGCCGGTCCCCAGCGAAACGCCGGCCCGAGTCATCGTCTCCGGACGGACCTCCACCGTGAAGGAAGTGAAGATCGTTCGCACGGGCAAGGGGATCCCAGAGACGTTTTCCGGCAAGATGCTGAAGAACACGCCGGGCTTCGACTGGTACGTCAGTCAGCACTATGCCTTGAAGACGGACTACCCGGAGCAGAAGGCCCGGTTCTACCTGACGATGCTGGAGTTGGCGTATCCGCACTACGTGGAGTTGTTCGGGGCCGAGCCGGCGGACATGGACAAGCTGCGGATGGCGGCGGTCTACGGCTCGAGCAAGCGGCAGCTTGGCAAGGCGCTGATGTCCGACGGAATCGTGTGGGACTTCCGCGGCGGGGGGATCACGTTCGAGAGCGGCTACCGCTGCTCCTACGTCTACCCGAGCGGATCGCTGAAGTACCACCAGCGGTACATCCTGCTGCACGAGGCGACGCACCTGTTCCAGATGTGCCTTGCCGGCACGGTCTACAACACGCCGAACTGGTACTACGAAGGCGTGGCCGATGCGCTCGGGGCCCACGTCTACGATTCGGCCAGGCGGCAGTTGACCGTGGAGGTCTTCGACAAGCCGACGACCCACGATTACTTCGACGAGGGGCTCCGGGAGTTCCGGAGACAGCCCGAGACGGCCGAGCGGATCTTCCGCAAGGGCGAAGCGTCGCGTGGCAAGAGCTTCCTGTTGATCCACTTCTTCCTGCTGGACCCCGATCGGGCCCAGAAGCTGCGTCTGCTGCGAGATGAGTTGAGGGTCCGACGGAGATACGATCCCGTCCATGCCGGCAAGCTCTTGCAGGAGCTGCTGGGGCCCTGGCCGAAGATCAACGCGGAGTTCGACGCCTGGCGGGCGTCACTGCACAACACGTTCCACTATGCCGAGTGGGGCTGGGAGCAGGATGCAGATGCCCTGTGGTCCTACGGCTTCGCCCCCCGCGGAAAGCTGTCGCGAACGGACGTCTATCTGATTCCGAACGGGAAGCCTGCCTACGACCCGCTGCGAATGGACTACCCGCTGCGGGCGGATTCGCGGCTCGTCGGCGATGTGGCGCGCGGCGCGCCCGAGCCGTCGGTCGGCTGCGTGCTGGATTTCTCCCGGAATCCCGCTTACGGCCGGGCGGGGATCGGTCTGGGGTTGATCGACGACGAGAAGGACGGCGGCAAGGCCGGCTCGGCGGAGTTCCTGAGAGTGCTTGTCGTCGAGGAGAGGCAACTGCTGATCGACGGTCGGGACCTCGGGATTCAGCGGCGGACGGTCGATCTGCCCAAGGCCTTCCGGCAGGCCGCGAAGCAGTCGGGCCATCGCATCGGCATGAACATCAAGATCGCCACGGCTGGCCTTCACGTGCGGCTACGGGCGGGGGGGGGCGCTTCGGGCGGGCCGGCCGAATTCAGTACGTCCGTGCCCATCACCCCGTCCCAACGCGAGCGCCTGCTCTCCAGGCCGCTTGCCGTCCTGGCGCGTGACGGCTACCACGGAGTGACGCCGGTATTCGACGACCGGCGGCGCGAGGAGCCGGACCTGCTGACGCCCGCCCCGCCGAACCGATGGCGGAACGCCGGCGACAAGCAGCTCTGGATGCTCTACCGATGCCAGCGGCGGCTTGGCAGGTCGGCCTCGGCATCGCTTCTGAAGCTGAAGGCAGCCATGCTGAAGGCCGTTGCGGAGAGCCCGGAGGGTCAGGCCAGGGCTCTGGAGGCCTTCGATCGCCGCATCGCCGGTGTGTTGAGGGACATCCGGGAGTGCGGCGCGGACGGCAAGACGATAGGGCAGGTCACTGCGGACGTGAACAAGGCGGTTTCGCTGCGGACGGGCAGCGGGGAAGGTAGAGGCCACGCGGGGCCGACCGGTCGCTGAGAGATGACGGATTCGAACCGATGCGAGCTCTGTGGCAGGCAGGTCGATGATCTTCAGCAGCACCACCTGATCCCCCGGACGCGCCACAGGAACCGCCGAAACAAGAAGAACTTCGGCCGACGCGAGGTCCGGGAGCGGATCGCGTGGCTTTGCGGGCCCTGCCACGACACCGTCCACACGATCTTCACGGCAAAAGAGCTGGAGTACGACTACAACACGGTGGAGGCGATCCGGGAGCACGTGGCGATCCGCAAGTTCATCCGGTGGCTCCGCAGGAGGCCGACCGCCTCCAGGATCCGCGTCCGCCGGAAGGGCGGGGACGACCTGCTGCGACGGCAGCAGCGCCGCCGGGACGTGAAGGCCCGGCAGCGCCGCCGCGAGCGGTGATACTTCGGGCCGGGACCGGCCGGCCGATCGGGCTGCGGCGGCCGTTCCGATGTCCGTGCGGTGATCCGTGTTGCTCCCTACGAGACTTGCCGGTTGAAACAAGGGCTGCCGGCAGGTACGCTTTGGACGTTGTGACCACGACCGTGCTGCATGCAACACGCAGCAGCCATAGCGAAAGGACGGGCCATGTTGGCTTTTGCAGACTGGGGCTGGGAGAAGTTCATCATCTTCTTCGTGCCCTTCGTGTTGATCGGCGTGGCGGTGCTGGTCTTCGTCCTGTTCCGTCGGACGCTTCGCACACGGGTCCGGGTGGGCATCCAACTCCGCAACGACCCGGACATCAATGAGTGGCTGATCATCTTCAACTGGAGCCGGAAGGTCCTCTACACGCCGTTTGTCCTGCTCTCCTTCGCCGCGGCGGGGGTGATGCTGATGACCGGCCTCGGGATCATCCCGCAGAGCCCGGCCGCCGAGATCGTCGGCGGAGTCTGGCTGCTCGTCTTCTTCATCTCCTTCCTCATCGAGGAGTACGAGATGAGCCTGAAGGTACTGGCCATCGTCGTGCTGTTCCTGCTGCTGCTGGCGTTGTGGCTGCGTCTGCTCGGTTGGCTGGGCGACTTCCTCCGCGTTTTCAGCCACTTGTCGGTGTCGATGAGTTGGCTGGGCTTCCTGCTGATCGGACTGATCTTCGGGACCGGCGTGGCCATCGCGTGGGTGAAGGGGCTGTTCTACTATGTCGCGATCACGCCGAACTACCTGAACATTCAGGTCGGCCCGACGGAGACGGGCGAGCAGATCGCCCGCGAGGACTACGGCACGCGGGTGGACACGAGCGACTTTCTCGAGCGGATGATGGGGTTCGGGCGGATCGTCATCACGTTTCGCGACAGCCGGCGTCTGCCGATGATGCTGCTGGTCGGGCGGATCGGCAAGAAGGCCCAGATGCTCGAGGCGATCCGCGGCAAGCTCGCGGTGGACCGTCACCAGCCGGCTCGGGAGGGGCAGCAGGAGGACTTCTGACCGGCCGAGGCCGACCTGCCGGCGTGAGCCTACCGTCCGGGCAGCGTGAGCTTGCCCTGGTAGTAGTAAGGCAGGTCTTTGTACTGGACGGCCTGCCAGAGCCCGGACCGGGCGCGGATCGCGTCCCGTTGTAGCCGGCGGAATTCGTGTCCCCTCGGGTGCTCGAAGCGGGGGTCGGCGTACCCGAAGCCCTGGCGAACCAGTTCGCGGTTGAGCATCTTGCCGTCGGGCAGGATCACGTAGGCCAGCAGGCGCCCGTGCTTCCCTCGCGTTCGCCCGCGGAGCAACTCCAGCCGGACCGCCTTTCCGGCGCACGCTGTCCTGGTGAACGCTTCCGCCTCGCGGCCGAAATGCTGGACGCCCTTGTGCGGGTGCTTCGTCTCCGGCGTGTCCACGCCCCAAAGCCTGATCCGGGTATGGCGGTCCTTGCCATCGGGCTCGTCCACGTCGAGCGTGTCCCCGTCGACGACCTTGACGATGTCGAACGTCCTGCCGTGGTACTTTGTGAAGTCATCGTCAGGCCGGACCCCGAACAATCCGAGGCGGTCCGCCGCCATGATTGCGCCGACCACGATCAGCGCGAGTACGAGCCATCGTGCTCGGAACACGAGCCGCCGGGTTCGCCATTGGCGTCCGGTGAGCTTCGCGGATGGCCTGCGGCGGGTCTGTGCCATTACTATTCGTCTAGTAGTCGCTTACAGCATTCAGCCGATGGCCCCGTTGGACGGCCGGCGGCGGATTGCAGGGGCGGGTCACTGGAGTGAAGTGACCCGCCCTCGACGCCGCATTCACTTGCGATTCGTTGCCTTCTTCCTGGGCTGGCGGGGAGCAGTGCCCAGGTCGAAGGCATCGTGGACGATTTGCAGGGCCCGCTTGCCCTGCCTTCGGTCGATCACGCACGAGATCTTGATCTCGCTGGTGGTGATATTCTGGATGTTGATCTTCGCTTTCGCGAGGGCGGCGAACATCCGCTCGGCCACACCCGTGTGCACCCGCATGCCCATGCCGACGGCCGAGACCTTCGCCAGGTTGTCCTCGTACGTCGCCTCGCACTTGAGTTGGCGACAGAGCCGGCCGATGACCTCCTGCGCTTCCGGCAGTTCGGGCAGGTCGAGCGTGAAGGCGATGGTGGCCTTCCTGCTGCTGGCGATGGTCTGGATGATGTCGTCGACGACGATGTTGTGGGTGGCGATGGTGTGGAAGATCTTCGCGGCGACGCCCGGCCGGTCGGGCACGTTCTTCAGCGTGACCCGGGCCAGCTTGTCTTTGAGGGCGATTCCGCTGACGACGATGTGTTCCATGGACTCTGTTTCGGCCACGATCATCGTTCCTCTTTTGCGGTTCAGGCTGCTGCGCACGTGGATGGGCACGTTGTACTTCTTGGCGAACTCGACGGCTCGATTGTGCAAGACGTTGGCTCCCAGGCTGGCCAACTCGAGCATCTCGTCGTAGCTGATGCGGTCGATCTTGCGGGCGTTGGGCACGGTCCGCGGGTCGGCGGTGAAGATGCCGTCCACGTCGGTGTAGTTCTCGCAGACCTCGGCCTCGAGGGTCGCCGCGATAGCCACCAGCGTCACGTTGCTCCCGCCGCGCCCCAGCGTGGTGATGTGGCCTTCCTCCGTGACGCCCTGGAAGCCGGCGATGATGACGATCCGGCCGTCGTTCAGGTGCTCGTGGATCCGGCGAACGTCGATGCTCTTGATCTTGGCCTTCGTGTGAACGTCATCGGTGATAATGCCGATCTGCCCGGCCGTAAAGCTGATCGCCGACGCGCCCAACTCCTCCAGCGCCATCGCCATCAGCGAGATCGTCACCTGCTCGCCCGTGGCCAGCAACTGGTCCATCTCTCGCTTGGGAGGACTGTCGGTGATCTCGTTGGCAAGGCCGACGAGCCGGTCGGTTGTCTTCCCCATGGCCGAGACGACCATGGCGACTTGGTGACCGGCCTTCTGGGTTCGGATGGCCCGCCGGGCCGCCGCGCGGATCTTGCCCGCGTCGGCCACGCTTGTCCCGCCGAACTTCATCACGACAATGCTCATCGTCGACCGCCGCTCCGCCTGGTGTGCCTGTGTCGCTTTCCGAGTCGAGCCGCAAACCCAGGAACTGTAGCCGATCTGGCGGAAATGTCTATACCTAATCCCCGCCGCAGCCTACCTGACCGTCAGGAAGTACTCCATCAGGTCGCACCCACGGCGAATGTGCAGATCGGACGCGGCGGCGCTGTCTTCGGTGAACGGGCTGGCGATAACCGTCATGATTCGTGCCCCGGCGACGGCGAACGGGACGGCGTCGGGCGTGTGTGTGCGGACGGTGCACGGGGTGGGGTGATCGGGCAGGACGAGGACCCGCCACTCGTCGCCCTCGGCCTTCAGGCGATCCAGCAGCGGGGCGACGACGTGGCGGTCGATCTGCTCGAGGGCCTCGACCTTGCCGTTGGCGTTGGCGTTGTGGCCGGCCTCGTCGGGGGCCTCGACGTGGACGCAGACGAGGTCGCAGTCGTCGAGGGCCTCGACGGCCGCGGCGCCCTTGCCGGCGTAGTTCGTGTCGACGAAGCCAGTGGCGCCCTCGACCTCCACGCGATCCCAGCCGATCAGGGCCCCGATCCCCCGGACCAGATCCACCGCCGTGATCACTTTGCCCTTCAGGCCGAACCGATCCGCGAAGGCCGGAAGCACGGGCATTTTCCCCTCTCCCCACAACCAGATGCTCGTGGCGGGATTGTCGCCGAGGTCCCGGCGGATGGCGTTGATCTCGCTGTCGGCGAGGATGTCCTGGCTGCGGGCCATCAGCATGCGAAGCTGCTCGTTCCCGGGCCCGGTGGGCAGATGGCCGGCGATCGGCTTGCCGAGGATGTCGTGCGGCGGGGTGGTTCTCACGTCGCACTCGCCGGCCAACGTCATCAGGTGGCGGTAGCTGATCCCGCCGTGGAAGCTGACGTTCAAGCCGCCGAGTTCCTCGTTCAGCTCATCGATCAGTGTTCGCGCCTCTTCGGTTGAGATGTGGCCGGCCGAGTAGTCCTCCATCACCCCCTCGACGATGGTGACGAGGTTGCAGCGGAAGATCCACTGGTCGGGCCCGACCTGGAGCTGCTGTGCCGCCGCCTCGAGCGGCGCGCGGCCGGTGTAGTGCACGCGCGGATCGTAGCCGAGAACGGAGAGGATGGCCACGTCCGAGCCGCAGGGCATGTCTCTGGGTATCGTGCGGACGGTTCCGATCTTCCCGTTGGCGGCGATCCAGTCAAAGTGGGGGATCTCCGCTGCCGCGAGGGGGGTCTTGCCGCCCAGCTCCTCCAAGGGCACGTCGGCGGCGCCGTCAGCTATGATCAGTGCGTATTTCATTCTGGTCGCCCACAAGCGGGGTGCGATGCCTTCTCGTTCATCGAACGGCAGCGTCCGGCTCCCGCGGGCCGGCTACAGGGGCTCGGGATACTCCTCGACGATGGGGATGCAGACGCTCGGGGCCTCGATGACGTCGAGGGCATCCACTTCGGCCAGCGCGGCCGACACATTGCCCTCCAACGCCCTGTGCGTCGTGATGACGACGGGCACCTGGTCGTCTCCGCTGTTGGCCGACGGCTCGTGCTGGAGCAGCGAGGAAATGCTGATGTCGTGCCGGCCGAGAGCCGAGGCGATCTGCGCGAACACACCGGGATGGTCCTCGCAGATCAGGCGGATGTAGTAGCGGCTTACGGCGGCGGACCGGGGAAGCTGGCAGGCCGGCTCGCAGAGGTCCGGCCAGAGCCGCAACCGATCGAACTGCCTCTGCGCCGTACCCATCGCCACGGCCGCGAGGTCCGCTACCACTGCCGAGGCCGTCGGCACGCCCCCGGCGCCCCGGCCGTAGTACATCGTGTGGCCGGTGGAGTGGCCGTAGACGCTGACGGCATTGAACGGCCCGGAGACCCACGCCAGCGGGTGCTCCTTCGAGATGAAGGCCGGGCCGACCCGGAGGCTCAGCCCGTCGGGCTGGCGCGTGGCGATGGCCAACAGTTTGATGATATAACCCAGTTCCTGCCCGTATGCCACGTCGGACAGGTCCAGCGTATCGATGCCGGCGACGGGGATGGCGTCGAAATCCACCTTCGCGCCGAATCCGAATGCCGCCAGGATCGCCAACTTGTGGACCGAGTCGGTCCCCGCAACGTCCAGAGTGGGATCGGCCTCCGCCAGCCCGTCAGCCTGCGCGTCGGCGAGTGCGTCGGCGTAGCTCTGCCCTTGTCGCGTCATGGCCGTGAGGATGTAGTTGCACGTCCCGTTGACGATGCCGTACAGCGCGTCGATGCGGTTGGCGATCAGCCCATCGCAGAGGGCGCGGACAATTGGCACGCCGCCGGAGCAACTGGCCTCGAAAGCAAGGCAGCAACCGTTGCCGCGCGCGAGGGCGTACAACTCGGCGCCGTGATGCGCCAGCAGGGCCTTGTTGGCCGTGACGACGCTCTTGCCTGCCTTCAGGGCGCGGGCGATGACGTCTTTCGCTACGGTGGTCCCACCGATCAGCTCCACGACAGCCCCTACCTCCTCATCGGCCAGGACCTGCTCCAGATCCCCCGTCAGCAGGCTCTCATCCAAGCCCAGTTGCCTCGCGTGCGATAGATCCACGTCGACGACGTGTCGCAACTGGAGCTTCGGCGCCAGGCGCGAAGCCAGGATGGCGGCGTCCCGCGTCAGGAGCGTCGCCGCCGCTCCACCGACCGTTCCGCAGCCGACAATCGCGACCCCAAGCGTCGAAGTCTCTTCGGTCATCACAGTCCTCTCCCGGCCACGCGAGAAATGGTACGAGTGCGGCGGGGCAATATCAAGCGGATGTAGCGGTCGCGACGCGGCGCCGGCCCGCGGCGCATGGAGGGCGACTCAGCGGTCGGTCTGCCCCTGTGGCCGCGCCCTCGCCGGACGCGTCGACGGCTCAGGCCCGTCGGCTGCCGGCACGCTGAGCAGGGGCGTCGGGAGCTTCTCACTGGTCAGATACAGCGTTCTGGCGTCGGTTCCGTAGCAGATGGACTCGCCCTGTCGGCGTCCCGGCGTTGGGAGCCTCCGGGCCTTCCGGGCGAACGCGTCGGCCCAGTTCTCGCCGGGAGTGCGGCAGTATTCGTAGGCGAAGAAGTACGTCAGCACGACGGCCCGCAAGCCGTCCGGAGAGATGTCCATGGCGGTCGCCTGCCAGACCGACAGACGCGCGATGGACTTCGCCACCAGTCCCTTCGCCACGAGCTGCTTGGGCAGGGGCAGCTCGTAGACCGTCGCTCGCCCTCGTTTGGACACGAGGTGGATGGTCCTGGTGGTCGGATCGACGGCTACGGACTCACAGTCCTGCGGCCCGTCGTCGTAGGTGAAGTGGACGGTCTGGACCGGCCGGGTTCTGGCTTCGACGGCGGTCCTGCCGGGATCGAGGGCCGGCTCTTCGACGAGATAGAGGGTGACGAACCTCCGCGCGCGGTCATTGTCCCCGGTGTCGCAGATCAGCAAGTAGTGCTTCGCCCCGAGGGAGAAGGACGCGATGTCCTCCCAATCGCGGTTAAGGGCCCCGACCACGGTCAGAGTGGCCCGGTGACGCCCCTTCTCGTCGAACGCGAACAGCCGCGGACGATCCCCGGAATCGTTGTGTGTCCAGAACAGCCCCGCCCTTCGACGGCTGCACGCGATCCCGCTGCTCTCGTCGATCTGTCGATTGGCGAGGTTGCAGACGAAGCGAGGCTTGCCATAGCGGATTCTCGCGGGTGCGGTCGCCGTGGCGCCTCCGGCCGCGACGCTCTGGGCAAGGCACCCGCCGGAGGCACAGATCGCCAGAACGGCGAGCAACGTTCCTACAGGCTCGAGGTTACCGGCCATGGCCGTGCATCCCGCTCCGGTGTTGGCCCCGTCAAGCCCGCATCCGCCCGCAATCGGGGCTCGGGGATCAGGACGCTGTTCCTTTCCGGGCGGTCGCCAGGGCCCCGGGCAGGGCTTCCGATTTGCCCCGCACCGTTCCCAGCACCGGGTCGGCGTCCAGGTAGTACTCCCAGTGGCTCATTGCGTCGAGCATTCGCTTGCCGCGCCGGCAGTCCTCGATGCTGAGCTTGCCTTGGCGGACCAGATCGTAGTAGGGCCCCAGGTCCGTCTGCCGGTAGAGATTCGCGAAGTGCTTGTAGAACTCCACGCGAGGCATTCGGGTCGGCGTGACGGCGTGCAGGGTGTCGTAGCACGTGTAGTCGTACGTCAGCAGGTCGTTGAACCGCTCGCGATACAACTGCGTGCCGACCAGCGGAGTCAGCACGGTGAACTGCGTGTGCGTGATCTCCCGTTCGTTGACGTAGTCGCGGAGCTTCCTGAAATCGTCGGCCGTCCACATCGGGTCTACGATAAACGCGCCCCAGATGATCACGCCGTTGGCCTTCAGGATGCGAATGGCCTCATCGTTGACGGCCACCTGGTTGGATTTGTTCACGTTGGCCAGGGCTTCGTCCGACGCACCCTCGATCCCCAGCAGGATGGCATACAGGCCGATATCGACCCACTTCTCGACCAGTTCCGGGTGCTTGGCGATCGAGTCGGTCCTCGCCTCCATGGAGAAGCTGCGGCAGACGCCCTCGGCCTTGATGAGGTCGGCGATCTCGTTCTCGCGCCGATGGTGCATCAGGAAGTTGTCGTCGACAAACGTGATGTGCTTCGTGTCGACGTGGTGGATCTCCTCCATGACTCGCTCGGCCGACATCTGCCGCGTCTTGCCGCAGTAGAACTCATGCACGCTGCAGAAGTTGCATCGGAAGGGACATCCGCGGCTGGCCGCGACGGACGAGTCCGGCTTGTCGAACAGGAAGAAGTAGTCTTCGCGATACCTCCGCACCAGGTCGCGGCGCGGCAGGGGCACGTCGTCCATCTGGTGCCGGCCCGACAGCTCGCGCGGGTTCCGGACGAACCGACCGTCTCGATTGCGCCAGATCAGGTTCGGCACGTTCGCCAAGCCCTCACCGGCCGCCACGGCGGCCACCAACTCCGGGAACACGTACTCGCCCTCTCCCCGGGCGATCGCGTCGACCTGCGGGATCTGGAAGTCCTCCGGCATGAGCGTGCAGTGATGGCCGCCGATGACGGTGAAGATCTCGTCGGCGTAGTTCTTCACGGCCATGAGGACCTCTCGGGCGGTGTAGACCTCCGTCGTCAGGGCCGTCACACCGACCAGGTGCGGCTGGAACTCCTCCAACGCCGCCAGGAGGTTCGCGTCGATCCGCATGTCGAGGATGCGGACCTCATGGTCCGGCACGCAGCCGGCAAGGATCTCAAGGTGCAGCGGCTCGGGCATCGCCGCCAAGCGGAAGCCGAACCCGGCGATCTGGTAATCGGGTTGTATCAGCAGGATTCTCATACGGTCGACACGATCAGGCCGACGGGACTCGATCCGCAACTGCTCGCATCCCGCCGGCAGTGCATTCTATGGTCACCAACCTACCGATCCGTCGGCTTTCTGCAAAGGGGAAACGATGCCCCTCAATCCTCCAGCACGTTGTACAGCTCGTCCAGGTGCCCGAGGATCCACTTGATCTTCCGCTCCACCATCTGGAGGAAGTCGAACCCGTCGAGCCTCCCGAAGCTGCCCGTGGCGGCGATGGGGAGGACGGCCTCGGCGATCATTGCCTCGCACATGAGGAACGGGACGGCCTTCAGCTCGGCGACGGAGACGACGTTGACCGAATCGTAGCCGCGCATGAAACGCTTGAACCGCGTCCGGTCGAGGTAGTCCGGCCACTTGGTCGGGTCTTCCGCGCCGCCGAGGATCGAGAACTGCAGCGCGCCGTTGGCCAGGTCGATCACCCTCTGCTGAAGCCGGGCCGCGTCGTAGTCGATCACCGCCACGACGTGGCCCTTCTTGAACAGCATGTTGCCCGGATGCCAGTCCCCGTGGACGATCTGGGCCTGCCACTCGTTCAGCCCGAACTCCTCGGCCTTCTGAGCGCACGTGCGGTAGGCCTTCTCGACGAGGTCGATCGTCGAAGTGAGCACCTCCACCGGCGGGCGGGACTCCATCGGCAGCGACGTAACGGTGTTGCGGACCGCCTGCTGGATGGCCTTGGCGTTGTGGTAGCTGCCAAAGGGCGGCTGGTAGTCGCTGCGGAAGTCCTGGAGCAGCTTGTGGTACAGCCCGAGGATACGGCCGGAGTGGAACGTCGCGTCCAGCGACGCGTCATACCCCCCGCCCTCGATGTACTCGAACATCTCGTAGATTTCGGACTGCCAGACGAGCATCGAGTTGTTGTCGTCCCGCGTCCCGAGCAGATGGGGCAGCGGGAAGTTCTGGCTGGCGAGGGTCAACTGGATCTGGTGCGTGAAAGCGACCTTCGCCAGATCGTCCTTGCCCTTCGCCCTGCGCTTGAACAGGAACCGGCCCTGCTCGCAGTCGATGACGACCTTCGGTGCCCGCCGCGAACCCCGGGCGAACTCCTGGATATTCGTGATAATCCCCAAGTCGTAGTGACTCAGGCAGATCGCCAACTCTTTGGCGCTGAATGTCTCGTGTACTTTCGCGTCAGCCATGATGTGCAGCCCGAGACGTGCAAAGGGCGGCTGTGACACAGGTAAGCCGCCATGATATACATCGACCGCCGGTTGTCAATCGGGCTGTGGGAAAACATTATAGCCCCCCCCGGGCGGTTTGCACACCTTCCTTCCCCCAGCGCACCGGCCGCCTTGCCCGCCTGACGGCTGCTCGGGCGCCGCCCCGGCGGGCGGTTGGAACGGCATGTCGGCAGTCATATAATCGGCTGGTGAGCATGAGGATTCTCGTAACAGCCGATCTTCATTACGACATCGCCAGATCCCGCGAACCGGCCGAGCGGCTCGCCCGGCGAGCTTGCGCGCTCGGCGGAGACGCGATCGTGCTTGTCGGCGACACCGCCGGGGCCGACCTCGGCCCGTTGCGGGAATGCCTGGCCCTGTTCGGCCGCTTCGCTGGCAGGAGGTTCCTCGTGCCCGGCAACCACTGCCTGTGGTGCCGAGACGGCGACGACTCCCTGCTGCGTTACCACGACATCCTGCCTCGTCTGGCAGCGGAGGAAGGCTTCGAGCTGTTGGACCATTGCCCGGCCGGGCTGAGGGAGGTGGGGCTCGTCGGGTCGGTGGGCTGGTACGACTACTCGTTTCGCGATGGCTCGCTGGGGATCCCGGAAGACTTCTACCGGGCGAAGGTGGCTCCCGGGGCGGCGGCCTACCTGGGCGGGTACGAGGGGATCCTTCAGGCGCACCGGGACGCGCTGACCGATGCGCACATGAGCATCGGATCTCGCTGGATGGACGGCGTACACGTCCGGCTGGGCGTCAGCGACGAAGAGTTTGCAGGGATGCTTGCCGATAAGCTCGCCGACCAGTTGGCGCGGCTGGCACCGCACGTCGAACGGATCGTCGCCTTCCTGCACCACCTGCCTTTTGCCGAGCTGCTGCCGGCCGACCGGCCGGCTCGTTTCGCTTTTGCCGCCGCCTACCTGGGGGCCGCCCGATTCGGCCAGGCCCTCCAGGCCTGCCCAAAGGTCTCCGACGTCTATTGCGGACATTCGCACTGGCCCGCGCAGGCTCGGGTCGGGCATCTGAACGCGGTGAGTGTCGGGAGCACCTATACGGACAAGAGCCTCAAGATACTCGAGCTGTAGCATGTTAAGGAACGTGCCATGAGAACTGCATGGATCTGTCTGCTGGCTGGCCCGGCCGCGGTGGCTGCCAGCCTGGTGGCCGCCGAGGAGCCGATCTCTCGCGTTACCCCTGTCGTGCGAGCCTACCGCAGCGCCGGGCCGGCCGTCGTGAATATCTCGGCGGAGAAGATCGTCACCACGCGCTGGGGCGGGTTCGGCGGGGCCATCTTCGAGGACATCTTCCCCAGCCCCTACCGACGCCGCGTCCCGGTCCAGAGCCTCGGCAGCGGGTTCCTCATCCATCCCGCCGGCTACATCGTGACCAACGACCACGTCGTTCGGCGCGCCCAGAAGATCACCGTCAACTTCGCCGACAAGTCGCAGCTCCCGGCGAAAGTCATCAGCACCGATCCGTCGCACGACTTGGCCGTCCTGAAGGTGGAGGCCCCCGTGGGCAGATCGCTGCCGTATCTGCGGCTCGGCCGGAGCGACGATCTGATGGTCGGCGAGACCGTCATCGCCATCGGCAACCCGCTGGGCTACTCGCACTCGGTCACACGAGGCATCGTCAGCGCCCTGGACCGGAAGCTGGAGTTCCGTGAGGGCGTCGCCTACGGGGGCCTGATCCAGACCGACGCGCCGATCAACCCGGGCAGCAGCGGCGGGCCGCTGCTGAGCATCCGCGGCGAGCTGATCGGCATCAACACCGCCATCCGCGCCGACGCCCAGAACATCGGCTTTGCCATTCCCGTCGATTCACTGATGACCGTGCTGCCGGAGCTGCTGGACTTCGAGCGCATCAACCGAGTCATCTTCGGGGCCAAAGTGCTTCAGCGTCACACGGCGGGGGGAGACGAGCTGTACGTGGCCGCCGTCCGCGCGGCGACGCCCGCAGCGGGAAAGCTCCGAGTCGGCGATCGGCTGGTTGCCGTCGGAGGCAGACCCGTCCGGCAGATCCCCGACTTCGTGTGCGCCCTGCTCGCCGTCAAGGCGCCGTCCCGGGTACCGGTAAAGGGCGTGCGCGACGGGAAGGACTTCCTCGCCAACGTGTCCCTCCAGGTCAAGCCGCGCCCGGACGGAAAACTGCTGGCGGAGAAGCTGTTTGGGATGACGTTGGGTCCGATCACGCCCCAGACGGCCCGTCGCCTCCGGTTGCCGTTGGATTCCGGGCTTCTCGTCGTGGGCATCGACGAGGGCAGCCCGGCCGACAGGATCGGGCTCCGGTTGAGGGACGTCATCTTCCAGGTCGGTCGGTTCTACGTGACCGACCTCGGGGCGCTCGGGATGGTCCTGGAGGATGTTCGCCCGCGTGACGTGATCAAGGTCGGCGTGGTCCGGGGCAACTACGCGACGTGGGTGTCGATCCGGGCGCGGCAGGCATCCGCTCCGTCGCGCAGCGGGCGCGGGGGCGCGTGACGCGCCGGCAGCGGGGGGATTTCCGAGGAGCATAGGAGCCGCATCGCACATGAGAATCGTAATCGCCCCCGACTCGTTCAAGGAGTCCCTGTCGGCCATCGAGGTCGCCAGGGCGATGGCCGACGGCGTGTTCGCGGCGCGGGCGGATGCCGTCGTGGACTTGTGTCCGATGGCCGACGGCGGCGAGGGGACCGTTGCCGCAATGGTCGCCGCAACCGGTGGCCGGGTCGTTGAGGTCGAAGTGGCCGGGCCTCTCGGCGAGCCGGTTCGCGCGGAGTACGGCCTGTTGGGGCGGTCGGGCTCGACCGGCGGCGCGTTGACGGCGGTGATAGAGATGGCGGCCGCGTCGGGCCTGCACCTCGTGCCGCCCGATCGGCGCGACCCGATGCGGACGACGACGTACGGGACGGGCGAGTTGGTGCGCGCGGCCCTGGATGCGGGCGTGACGGGGATCCTCGTGGGCATAGGGGGCTCGGCGACCGTCGACGGCGGCTGCGGGTGCGCGCAGGCGCTCGGCGTGGCTTTCACCGACGCCGCCAGCGTCCCGTGCGTCTGCGGCCTGGCCGGGGGGGGACTGCGGGACGTTCGCCGGATTGACCTGGCTGTCCGCGATCCTCGGATCGCGTCGACGCGCATTCGCGTGGCCTGCGACGTGACGAATCCGCTAACCGGGCCGAACGGCGCCGCGGCGGTCTACGGCCCGCAGAAGGGCGCCACGCCCGAGATGGTCGAGCGGCTGGAAGCGGGTCTGGCCCATCTCGCAAATACGATCCGGGACGAGTTGGGCATCGACGTGGAGCACTTGCCGGGCGCCGGGGCCGCCGGCGGGCTGGGCGCGGGGCTGGTGGCCTTCCTCGGAGCCGAGCTGCGGCGCGGCGTCGAGATCGTCGCCGATGCCGTTGGGCTCCGCCGACGCCTCGACGGCGCCGATCTGTGCATCACCGGGGAGGGGCGCTTCGACGCACAGAGCCTCTCCGGCAAGACGGCCGTCGGGGTTGCGAGAGTGGCCGGGGAGGTCGGTACGCCCGTGGTCTGTGTCGCCGGTCAGGCAGAAGACGGCGCTGACGACGGCGGGCTCTTCCATGTTGTCAGCTCGCTCGTAGCCGACGAGGTGACGGTTGAGGATGCCATGGCCCGCCCGAGAGAGCTGCTCGTGCTGCGCACTCGGCAGGCCGTGGAGGGGTTCGTGGCTTCCCGCGGTTGATCGGCTGGCGAGGCAGGCGCTTGCTTCCGGCCGGCCCGATCGGTAGCCTGCACTGCTTGCCGGTCGGTCAGCCGGAGGCGTATGAGGATGTCAATGGATCACTTCGAATACCGCAACGGTCTGTTGCACTGTGAGGACGTGTCGGTTGCCGAGATTGCCGCCTCGGTCGGCACGCCGGTGTACATCTACTCGGCCGCGACGCTGCGGCACCACTATCGCCGCCTGGCTGAGGCCTTCGCCGAGCTGGACCCGACGATCTGCTTCGCCGTCAAGTCCCTGGCGAATCTTCAGGTTCTGAAGCTGTTGGCCGATGAGGGCAGCGGGTTCGACGTGGTCTCCGGCGGCGAGTTGGCCCGGGTGCTGGCCATCGGGGCCGACTGCTCGAAGGTCGTTTACGCCGGCGTCGGCAAGACGGATCGCGAGATCAACGAGGCCATCGAGGCCGGCATCGCCCTGTTCAACGTCGAGTCGGAAGCGGAGTTCGAGAACATCTCCCGCCTGGCCGCCGCCGCGGGCAGGCAGGTCCGGACGGCCCTTCGCCTGAACCCGGACGTGTACGACCCCAAGACGCACACCTACACGGCCACCGGGAGAAAGGAGACGAAGTTCGGCGTCGACATCGAGCGAGCGGCGGAGTTCTTTCGCACGTACGGCAAGGACCCCAATGCCCGGCTGGACGCGATCCATCTGCACATCGGCTCACCGATCTACTCGGCCGATCCGTACCTCCAGGCGATCACCAAGACGCTCGAGTTGATGGACAGGCTGGCCGGCGAGGGCTTCGAGGTCCGCTCATTAGACATTGGCGGAGGCTTCGCAGCCGACTACGAGGAAGGTGCGTCGCCCCTTGCGGCCGACTATGCCGAGCGGATTGCCCCGCTGCTGGCAGGGAGGGGGCTGGAGGTGATCCTCGAGCCCGGGCGCCAGATTGCCTGCAACGCCGGGCTGCTGCTGGCAGAGGTGCTGTACGTCAAGAAGGGCGGCGATCGCAGCTTCGTGATCGTCGACGCGGCGATGACGGATCTGGTCCGGCCGGCGATGTACGATTCGGAGCATTTCGTATACCCGGCCGCCCTGGCCGAAGGTGCGGCTGTGCCGGAGCGCCGGATCGGCTTCGCCCCGGCGGGCGGGCAGAAGGTGGACGTTGTCGGCGGCGTGTGCGAGTCCAGCGACTTCCTCGCCAAGGATCGCATCCTGCCTCCGCTGGCCCGCGGGGATCTGCTGGCGGTCTTCTCTGCCGGGGCGTATGGCTTCGTCATGTCCAGCCAGTACAATTCGCGTCCGCGGCCGGCCGAGGTGCTCGTCGAGGGCGGTCGCTGGCAGACCATCCGCCCGCGCGAGACGTACGAGGACCTGCTCGCCTCCGAGCGCGGCGACTGACGGGTACAGGCCGGGGGGGGCGAGGTGGAGGTTCCCGGTAGAGGGTCCGTGCGGCTTGACGTCAGCTTTCGCTGCCGGCGAAGCCCAGGTACTCGTCAAGCCAGTCGTCTGTTCTGAGGACGCCTTTCCGCTGGCGGAGGGCCAGTTTCTCCGCCCGCCGCTGCGCCGTGTCGAACAGCCTGCGGGTGAAACGCGAGGAGATCTCCCGATCCGTCCTGCCGTAGCGCTTCTCCAGCGTCGCGCTCCAGTGCGGGAAGTACCGGCGGACGAGCTCATCCTCGAGACAGACCATGGCCATGGCGCTGCCGGGGTCGCCCTGCCTGGCCGAGCGGCCGTAGAGCTGACGGTCGATCCGCCCCGACTCGTGTCGCTCCGTGGCCAGCACGTACAGCCCGCCGAGATCGGCCATGCCGCGGCCCAGCTTGATGTCCGTGCCGCGCCCGGCCATGTTCGTTGCCACGGTGATCCGCCCGGGTTGGCCCGCACCGGCGACGATCTGGGCCTCCTCCGCATGTCGGACGGCGTTGAGCACCTCGTGCTCCAGCCCTTCTGCATTCAGCAGCCGGCTGAGGTGCTCGCTGGCCCGCACGCTTCGGGTGCCCACGAGGATCGGCCGGCCGGTCTCGTGGACGCGCTGGATCTCCGAGACAATCGCCTTCCACTTGCCCTCCTCCGTGGCGAAGACGCGGTCGGGGAAGTGCTTCCGAATGCACGGGCGGTTGGTCGGGATGACCACGACCGGCAGGTGGTAGATCTGCCAAAACTCCCGCCAAGCCTCCGCCGCCGTGCCCGTCATTCCGGACAGTTTCCGGTACAGCCGGAAGAACCGCTGGAAACTGACGCGGGCGTACGTGTCCTTCGGCGGGTTGACCTCCACGGATTCCTTCGCCTCGATGGCCTGATGCAGCCCGTCCCGCCAGGTCCGGTCCGGCATCAACCGCCCTGTGAACTCGTCGACGATCACCACCTTGCCGTCGTCGATGATGTACTGCTTGTCCAGGAGGAACATCTCCCGCGCGGTCAGGGCCTGAGTGACGAGCTCCTCGCGGCGGCGCTTGCCGGCCCAGATGCCGCCGTGGCGGTTGCCCAATTCCTCGATCTTTCTCTTCCCCGCGGTGGTCAGGTCGATCTCGCGATAGCGGTGGTTGACGCGGTAGTCGCTCCCGGCGTTGAGGTGGGAGGCGATTTCGGCCGCCTGCTCGAAGGCGGTCACCTGCTCGGCATTGGGCGCGTCGCCGGAGATGATCAGGGGTGTGACGGCCTCGTCGATGAGGACGGAGTCCGCCTCGTCGATGATGGCGAATTGCAGGCCTCGCATCACCAGCCGATCCGTCCCCGTGCCCTGTCCCTGTGCGATCTTCGTCAACAGGGCCATCGGCAGCCCGCGCAGAGACCCCAACGCCAAGCGGTCGCGGAGGAAGTCCGCCGTGACCTCCTTGTTCGTGGCGTAGGTGATGTCGGCGCGGTAGGCCTCGCGGCGCTGCGGCGGGGGCATCTGCTGCTCGACGTGCGCCACAGACAGCCCGCAGAAGTTGTAGATCTTCGCCATCCACTCGGCGTCGCGCTTGGCGAGGTAGTCGTTGACGGTGATGATGTGGCAGCCTCGACCTCGCCAGCCGCCGATCGTCGCCGGAAGCGTCGCCGTCAGCGTCTTGCCTTCGCCGGTGGCCATTTCCGCGACGCAGCCGGCGTCCAGGGCCAACGCGCCGGCGACCTGGACGGGGTAGTGCTTCTCGCCGAGGTGCCGAAAGGCCACCTCGCGGACGAGGGCGAACGCTCTGTAGAGGATTTCGCGCGTTTCGCGGCCGCGCAGGAAGACCTCCCGGAACCGACCGGCCTCCTCCCTGAGCTTCGCGTCGGCCGAGTCGGCATAGTGCTTGTCGTGCTCGAGCACCTTCTTTGCCATGGTGAGGAAGCGATGGCGTCGTGGAGCCAGCTTGCCGGCGATGCCGCTGGCGGCGTCCCATATGGCGTCGAGGCCTTTGGGCAGCTCGTCGCTGCGCGGGCGGTGGGCGAGCATCCGCCAGGTTGTGCTGGGGATCTGGGTCACGTCAGATCTGGAACCTTCGCTGAATGAGTTGGAGGAGGGATCGGTACCACTGCTTGGCGAGGGGTTGGTCGGGCATCTCCACGCGGATGACGACGCGCTGGCCGCTCATCAGCGGCACCTTGCCGTGCCAGAAACTCTCCGGGTCGTCGATGGGGTCCGGCTCGATGCGGATCTCGAAGAACCGCTCCGTCGCCTTCGTGCCGTGCGGGTCTTTGGGGTCGGTCCGGATCGATCCACCGGCGGCATAGCCCAGCGAGGCGGACGGCAGGTTCTCCTTGCCGGCCTCGATGATCCGGACGACCCGCCCGGTCATGGGCGGATCGGGTCGGCCCTTGATGCGGATCTCGATGCGGCGCCAGGTGACCTCGCGGCGGGTTCTGATCTTCGGCCAGCTCTGCCCGTTGATCCTCACGGTCGCGAGGCCCTCAACACCAGGGGTAAGCAACTGCGGACGCTTTATCAACCGGATGTGCGCCCGGCAGAATCGTGGCTGGGCGGCTCTCGGGTCGGTTGGGGCAGCGTTCGAATCGGCTGTTGGGGCTGTTGGGGTTTGGGCGTCGTTTGCGTCGGCGGGGCCCGAGGTCGCCCCCGCCGGCTCGTCTGCGTCCCCCCTGCCCCCCGTGCGAGGCGACTCGTCCTCCGGACAGGGCTCGATGCTTTCGACCGCGAATCCGAGCAGTCGATCGGGATGATCGGCCAGGGTCAGGTTGCCGGCCAACTCACGCTTGGCGGCCCGGGCCGTGTCCAGCGCCTCGGTCAGGCCGGCCATGCTATGCTCCGGCAGGTAGAGGACGTACTGCTCGACTGGCTGTTCGAGCAGCATGGCGGCGACTTCCTGGCCGGCGGTGGCGCGGATGATGATGTCGTTGCTGGCGACGAGCCCGATCTTGTCGCCTCTGCGGAGGTACGCCCCGCGGGCCCGTTCGATCTGCGGCGCGATCCACTCGCCGGCGAAGTCCGCATGCGCGGCCAGCGACTCGATCTCCTCCTCGACGCGATCGATCCGCTCCTGAAGGGCGATGAGCTGCTCGGCCAGGATCTGCGCCGAGGCGATGTCCTCCGTCTGGGCCAGGCGACGCCGCACCTCTGTCTGCCGCTTCTGCGCCAACAACTGCTCAAGCTGCGCATGGAGTTCCCTGCTGTAGGCCGTCAGCAGCGGCGGGGACGCCGAGTTGGGGTCGTTGGGGTCCGCGGGCTGCACCTGTCGGCCGGAGGGCATGAAGTCGGCCACGAAGCCATCGACCGCCTGGTGGACGATCTGCACTCGCTGTGGCTCGACGACGCCCTCGAGGCGGAACCGGTCGGGCGCGGGCACCAGCCCGATGCCGACGATGATGAGGCCGAAGACGACCACGGTGGACGCGATCGCGCGAAACCGAACGCGCATCAGTTCGCCGCTGGTGGTCAGGTAGTGAACGAACTTGCCCAGCGGCACGAGCACCCAAGCGACGACCGCCGTGACGGCCAGCACCGCTCCGAGCATGAACAACTTGTCCGCGATGAACAGCAGGATGCGAATGCAGATGAACACGCGGTAGATCGTCGAGGCGATGCCGTAGAAAACGAACCAGGCCTTCTCGCCGCGCGTGTGAGCGGGGTTGCGGGCCTGGCGGACGTTCCATGCGTATTTCTTGACCAAGTAGTACAGGTAGCTCTTCGATCGCTGGGCGAGGTTGGGGATCTCCAGGATGTCGGAGAGGATGTAGTACCCGTCGTACCGCAGCAGGGGGTTGGCGTTGAAAAGCAGCGTCGAGACGCTGGCGATGAACATGGCGTTGTAGGCGATCGTGTGGATGGGACCGTCGCCGGTGTGTGCCCAGACGATCGCCGCGATCGCAGCCAGGGCCAGCTCGATGATCATGCCACCCATGCCGACGAGGATCCGCTGCCGCCTCGACCGGAAAGCCCACGCGCTCGACGCGTCCACGTAGGGCATCGGCGTGAACACCAGGAACATGATCCCCATCACGTGCACTTCCCCCCCCGTGCCGGTTCGCCGGCCGAACGTCTTGCACATGTACGCGTGGCCGAACTCGTGGAATACCTTGATCAGGATGAAGCTCAGGTAGAGGAACGGCAGATTGTCCACGTCGAGGACGCTGTCGGCCCGATTGGCCAGTTCCTGCCAGCTCCCAATGACGAAGTACAGGCCCGCCGAGATGATGCCCGCCCAGAGCAGCACCCCGAACCATGAGAACAGCCACGAGATCATGCTCACCGTGGCATTCAGGAAGTTGTCCGGGTCGATCAGGGGGATCCGGATGAACAGCAGGTTCATCAGGTAGCCCCGCACCTCTCGCTGGACGCGCTTCTGGTGGCGTTTGAACAGCCCCTGGGCGTCGGGCGGGAGTTCGGCGTGCAGCAGATTGGACGTGTAGAGCTGCCCGAGCAGTTGGATGGCCTCGCCCTGCGTCGGCGCGCTGTCGCCGAGCTGGTCGGAGCAGATCCGCCACGTCTCCGAGACGTTTCGCCGCCCGTCCAGCAGGGCCACGAACCGATAGGCCGCCTCGTTCAGCCGGAAGAACTGGTTGCTCGACGGGTCCTGGAGTACGTGCCACATCCGCCCTCGGTAGTGCTGGCGGTGGACCTGCACGGTGGATCGCAGGCGCGGGCGCAACTCCGAGACGCGATACCACGATTCGCTGAATGTGGGACGATCGACAGGCAAGGGCGATCCTCGTCAGGCCGGCTGGCTGGTGCCTACAGCCAGAGCTTCATTCGGACCCAGTTGACCAGCTTGCGGGTCCAGATGAACCCGTAGCTGCGTTTCTCGATGTTGATCTTGGCCACGCCTTCCATGCCCGGGCGCAAGACCTCCGGCCGGCCGAACATCGTCGCCCGCACCTTAAAGACGTTGCTCTGTTCCTCCACATTGGCCACGGGGTTGATCCGCGAGACGGTGAACGGGATCCGCTCATCCGGCTGGGCCGTCGTGGCCAACTCGCCTTCCAGCTCCAAGCCGTTGGTCTTGGCCTTCTGGTAGGCGGCCAAGACGTCGGCGATCAGGTCCTCGGGTACCGACAGCTCCGCCCGAAGATGAGCCAGTGAGGCGATCTCGAACAGCACGTCACCCGTCTTCACGGGTGCGCCAAGCTGACGCTCCAGGTCTCCCGACACGACGTAGCCGTCGATGGGAGAGACAAGGACGGCCTGCTCGATGCGGTGCTCCAGCAGGCGGATCTTCGCGGTGACCTGGTCGGCGCGGGCCTGGGCGATCTGCGCCTCGGCCCGCTTGTCCTCGGTCGGGCGCATCGCGGCGTTGACTTGCTTGAGGTAGCCCAGGCGTTCGGCCTCGGCGGACGCGAGCTCCAGCCTCAGCTCGGCTGTCTCAAGCTCGGCCAGGACCGTCGGCCCGGGACGGACCTTGCCCGTGTACGCCGAAACCAGCAGCGACCGATTCAGCTCGACGATCCGAGGCCCTTCGAGGACCTTTGCTTCCCGGGCTCTTAGCAGGCGCATCTGGCGCTGCGACGGCTTCAGGCCCTGCCAGGCTTCCAGATCGCAGAAGCCCTTCCTCCCCAGCAGGGCATTCAACTCGTCCAGGACGGCCTGCTTGGTCTTGTCGTCCAACTCGTCCAGAAGAGCGGGTGGCGCGGCTTGTCCGTTCGAATCGGCCGGGGCGGGCTGACTGCCCTCGAGTTCGCCTTTCGCCGGATCACCAGGTGGCCTCTCGGATGCTGGGGGCGGAGACTGGAGGGCGTCGAGGATCAGCTTGCGCGTTTCGTCACTAAGGCCCGCCCAGATTCGCTTGCCGGGAGACGGCCGGCCAGCCAGCGATTCTGTGTGAATCGCCTCCAGCAAGCCGAACCAGTCCACAACGGACTGGTCCGTCAGAAGCCAACTGGGTGTCCCGTCGGGAGCGCCGATGACGACGTCACCGGACTTGACGTAGGCGTACCGCAGATAGCCCTCGAACGGGGCGGGCACGACCTGCTGCTTGGTGGATTCAAGGACGAAGGAGGCCTCGGCGCGGAATTGCCCCCGGGCGAAAACGAGGAAGATGATCGCCGCACAGACAGCGATGCCGGCGACCTTGATCCACGTGTGTTTCGGCCCGACGAGGGTGGCCAGGCCCTTACGCACCGCCCCGGCCGCACGGGCACCGAACCACCGGTCGTGCTCGTGTAGACTGACCAGCCTCGGCGTGGCCAGATCGCAGGCCAGGCGAAGCGACTCGACCTCCTCGAGGGCGAACGGTTCATCGGCGGCCCGCTCGAGGCTGAGCACGGCCGAGACTTCGTTGTCCCGGCGGAGCGGCATGTTGAGCACCGCCGACGGGCCGTGCTTCTTGGCCAGCTCCATCGCGGCGCGATTGACGAACGTGGCGCCCTGTGGCGTGGGGCAAAGCACCTCGACGTCCTGGTCGAGGGTCTCCTCCATGGCCGACTCGATATCCTGCACGAGCTTCATCTTGCGGCTGAACTTCTCGGTGTGGCTGAGGGCCTTGAGGTGGACGTAGCGTCCCTTGAGGAATCCGAGGCCCACGCGTTCGCAGTTCCATCGGGAGGCGACCTCGTTGCAGAGAGCCATCGCGGCGCCCTTGGCGCGGTGCTGCTCGTTGACCGCGGCGGTGGTCTCCATGGCCAGTCGCAGGCGCCGCAGGTCGCCCTGGCGCTGCTGAAGCGTCAGGCGCATCTCGTAAAGGCTCAGCAGGCTGACGGTCAGCTCCAGGCGTTGTTGAGCTGCCGCGAGCACGCGCGAGTCGTTGCTGGCCACCAGGAACGTCGCCAGCCCCAGCACGCCGCTGCCGCCCCGCAGGGGCAGCAAGACCACGTGCTGGGCCGCCGGCTGGCCGTACAGGTCGCCCGCGGCGTGCATGGGCCTGACGGCCGTCTTGCCGTCGGCGATCACCGACGGGGCCAACTCCGCCGACTGGGCCAACCACACCGGAGCCGTCGAGCCCGGCGCGGGCTGCGGATAGACAGCGAGAATCTCCACTTGCTGGTTGACGTTGATCCGCAGGATGGCCCCGCCGTTGGCTGCGGCGAGGTGACACTGAACCGCCAGCAGGTTGACCAGGAACTGCTCCGGCGGACCATCGAAGCGGCTGAGCCGCTCGATCATCTCGACCATCGTCGGGCGAGCTTCGTCCGCGGGCTGCTGCGCTGTCCGGGCTGGGTTGACAGTCATGGGATGCGATCTCGTCCTAGTTGCGCATTAGCGGCTTGTCTGTTTGGCCCGAACGGCCGCCTCGAGTTGTTGTGCGGTGAGCTCGGGTCCATCCGGCCGGCGGCGGCGCCCCCTATGGTCCGGCCCGTCCGGCGGCGACCTTCGGGCCTCTCGTGTCGGGCGCGGCCGCCGTCCTGCCTTCACTGAAGCTCACGTACACCCGCTCGCCGGCGGGCCTCTGAGAGGGGTTGGCCACTTCGACACGGATGGTCAACGTCGCGCTGGCCGAGTCGGCAACCGAAGCCTTGTAGATGATGCTGCCGACCGTCTGTGGCGGCTTTGCCTTATCATCCGTCGGGAATTCCACGATTGCGTTGTCCTTCCCGGGCTTGAGCTTCTTGGCGAGGGTGGTCGGCACGGGCACGTCGACCCATAGGGGATCGACCTTCACCACCTGGATGATCTTCTCGAGAGCGTTGGTCGCCTCGCCGGGCTCGACCAGGACTCGCTCGACCTGGCCGTCGATCGGGCTGACCATCCGCATTCGGTCGAGCTGGATCTTCGCCTCCCGGTACTTCCGCTGCTTCTGGCTCTGGTCGAACTTCGTCAGCAGCAGCGACAGCTCGGCGATCGTCACGTCCAGTCGGGCGTGGTCGAGCTCCAGGTCGGTGGCTACGCCGTCAATGTGAGCCTTCTCGATCTTCTTCAAGTCCACCTTCGTCTGGGCCAGCTTGGCCTCGGCGGCCTTGGCGTGGATCTCGTCCTCGGCGTCGGCCTTGAGCTGCTCAAGCTGTTCTCGCTCGGCCTCGTCGTCGAGGCGGATGAGCTCCTGGCCGACCTTGACCTCCTCCCCCGGTTTGACATTCACCTTCGCGACCATGCCGGGGCGAACGAAGGAGAGGATCCTGTCCTCGCTTGGCAGGGTGATCGCCTCGATCCGCTCGTCCGCGGCGTGGCTGCCGGCGGGCAAAGCGGCCACAACGGCCATGGCCAGGAACATTCTCAGCGCGGTTCTCATCTGCGTCCTCACGTCGTCTCCCGGACGACTTCCAGCCCGGCGATAACCTCGGAATCGAGCCCAACTAAAGTATCGCCCATTCCAGGAGGCGACACAAGCAAAAATGGCACGGGCAATCAACGGCCCCGCCCGGCCATGCCATGCGCCGGCCTGTCGGGCCTACACCACTATCATAGCGCGCCCGGTGGGGCCGACGCAGCGCCGAATTGCCCTTGACCTTGCGCCGTGCCGGGAGGCATACTTGTCTTACGTTCCGCACCCTCCAGGGATGACTGCAAGATGGTTCAAACAGGCCACTTGCCGCCGGAAGCACTGTCGGCCCTCGTCGACGCTTCGGCGGCCATCAATTCTGCGCAGGGTCTTGACGAGACGCTCGCGGCCATTGCACGTGCCGCCGCGTCCGTCATGCGCGCAGAGGCCTCCAGCGTGATCGTCCTCGACGAGACGCGAGGCAAGCAGGTGTTCAAAGCGGCCGTCGGGGACCGGGCCGACCAGTTGATCGGCGTGGCCTACGATCAGGCCGTCGGCATCTCGGGGAAGGTGCTCCAGACCGGGGAGGCGGAGATCGTCAACGACGTCAGCAAGAACGGGGCACACTACCCGGACATCGATTCGCTGGTGGCCTTTCACACGCGCAGCCTGATCGCCGCGCCGCTGGTCAACAAGGGCAAGACCCTCGGCGTCGTCGAGGTGCTCAACCCGGTTCAGGCCGAGGCGTGGACGGAAGAGGACCGAGGCCTCTGCCAGGTCTTCGCCAACCTCGCGGCCCTGGCGATGGCCAACGCGCAGCTCTACGACCGAATCGAGCGTGAGAACCGGCAACTGAAGCAGGTGTTCCAGCCGGACGAAGAGGTCATCGGCATCTCGGCGGCCATGGAACACGTCAAGAACCTCATCCGCAGAGTGGCCCGCTCGTCGGCGACCGTGCTGCTGCTGGGGGAGACCGGGACGGGCAAAGAGCTGGCCGCCAGGACGGTCCACAACGAGTCCGATCGGGCCGCCCGTCCTTTCGTGGCCATCAACTGCGCCGCCCTGCCGGAAACGCTGCTGGAGAGCGAGTTGTTTGGCCACGAGGCCGGAGCGTTCACCGGGGCCATCGAGCGGAAGGCGGGCCGGTTCGAGATGGCCGAGGGGGGGACGCTGTTCCTGGATGAGATCGCCGAAGTGTCTGCGAGCATTCAGGTGACGCTTCTCCGCGTACTCCAGGAGAAGGAGATTGTCCGCGTCGGCGGCACGGAGACGATCGGCTGTGACGTTCGGATCATCGCGGCCACCAACCGCGACCTCGCCGAGGAGATGCGGGCCAAGCGATTCCGCGAGGACCTGTATTACCGGCTGAACGTCTTCCCGATCGAGATCCCGCCTCTGCGCGACCGCAGGGAAGACATCCCCATGCTGGTGGACCACTTCATTCGGCGCGTCGCCTCGGAGATGAAGATCCCCGTGCCGATCTTCTCGCCGGAGGCGATGGCCGCCCTGACCCAGTACGACTACCCGGGCAACATCCGCGAACTCCAGAATATCCTGGAACGCTCATGCCTGCTGTGCTGCCGCATGGACGGTTCCTGGCCGCAGCCGGAGCCGATCCGCCTTGAGCATTTTCCACGAGAATTGTCCGGCGGAATGCCATTGATCGCCGAGGGAGAATCGGCGCTGGCTGCCTCGGAGAAGGGAATGATCGTCAAGGCCCTCCGGGAGAGCAACTGGAACCAGACCCGGGCGGCCAAGGCGCTCGGCATCAGCCGGGACAACATCCGCTACCGGATCCGCAAGTACGGTATCGAGATCCCCAAGGAATGACCCGGTCCGACTCCCTCTACGACGCCGGTCTGTGAGACTTCCCCACCTTCCCCTTATCACCCGCGCGTGTCGCCCCACAGGCATTCCTGCTCGCCTGCTGTGAGAATCCGGGATGACATTCCGGTTTTTCCGGTTTGTCGTCTCTGCGGGCGGTTGCGCAGCTAACTCTCTTCACTGCTTCCTGTTAGCATGCCACGTGATCGGGCGAGGTTCCGCACGCGTATGCGGCTCGGCGGGTGACGTTTTGGCCTGCAACTGGGGGAATCGTACGTTTCTGTTGCGACAGAACACTGGGCTCCGCAGTCTGAGGGTCGGGGTCCCTCTCAATCACATCAGGCGCTGTCGAAGCGCTTCCGCCGCCTACGCGCGGCGAGCACGCGATGATTCCCCCGAGCCAGCCGGTTTTCTGTACCCCGGCACCGCCCAGATACCGGGCGCGAAGGAGTGATGAAGTGAGTTCCGCACATTGGGATGGACCTCTGGTCGAGCAGTTCGAGCCGCGGCTGTTGATGAGTGGCGCGCACGTACTGGGGGACCTCCTGGCTCCACCTTCGGCGATCGACGTCGCGACGGTGGGAACCGTCTCCACGGACGGCTCTCTCGGTCAGCCGGGCGCCACCGAGACGTACCAGTTCACCGCCAAGGCCAGCGGACGGCTGTACATCGACATGAAGTCTCTCGGCGGCGGGATCGACCCGTGTGTCGAGCTTCTCAGCGAGGGCCAGCGGCTGTTGGCCCGGAACAACAACGCCGCGCTCGATACGCTGGACAGCAGGATCACTTGGTACGCAACGGCCGGGCAGACCTTCCGCCTCCGCGCCTCCGGGGCCGAAGGGACGGTCGGCAACTACCGCCTGAGTGTGACCAGTGACCCGTGGGATGACTACGCCAACGCCTCCGAGGATGCCGGCCTGCTGTACATCGGCCTGAACGGCGCCGGATGGGGGTGGGGCTCGATCAACTACGCCGGCGATCGCGACTTTCGGCACTTCACGGCAGCCAAGTCCGGGCTGGTTCGCATCAAGATGGGCTCCTGGGGGGCCGAGGAGTTGCCTTACACGCTCTTCGCTTACGACCAGAACAGCAATCTGCTGGCCAGCCAGACCTGCGGGGACGGGAACTGTCAGGATCTCACCTTCAGCGTCGTCGCCGGCCAGACGTACTACCTCGAGACGACCGGCAGCGGGGAGAGCACGGGCCATTACTGGTACCAGATGAAGGCGACGCTGTGGCAGGAGTTCCTGGACGCCGACGAACTCGACGTCCCCTCCGCAACGCAGCAGACGGTTGCCGGCTCCCTCGCAGCCGGGGAGGTCCTCGCCTACCGGATCACAACGACGGCATACGGCCGCTACTGGCTGGATATGAAAGCTACCGACGGCAGCGGCATCGACTCGGTGCTGGAGGTGTACGACACGAACCAGCGGCTGATCGCACGCAACGACAACGCCGTGTATGAGGGCAAGGACAGCCGGGTCCTCCTGTACGTTCGGCCGGGGCAGACGCTGTACGTCCGGGCCTCGGCTGCCGATTCGACCGAGGGTGACTTCGAGTTGACCCTGGACAACGATCCGTGGGACGACGGGGGCAACTCGGCCGACGATGCGGCCGCACAGTCGTTGGCCCGGGACGGCTCGGGGTGGGGGTGGGGGCTGGTCAACTACGCCGGCGATCGTGACTACCGCAAGTTCGTCGCCCCGAAGTCGGGCTTGGTCACCATCAAGCTGAAGTCCTGGAGTTGGAGCGACAACCTGTCCTGCACGCTGTCGGCCTATGACGGGAACAACAACCTGCTGGCCACGCAGGCCGCCGGCGGACAGAACAACCTCCAGATGAGCTTCACCGTCGTTGCCGGGCAGACCTACTACCTCGAGGCCGGGGCCGAGAACGCCGGCAGGGGTGTCTACCTGTATCAGGTCCTGCCGACGATCTGGCAGGAGTTCATCGACGCCGATGAGCTCAGCATCCCCTCAGCGACAGAGCAGACGGTCTCCGGATCGCTCGCGGCCGGAGGGAGCACCGCCTACAAGGTAACAGCCACCGCCGGCGGCCGGTTCTGGCTGGACATGAAGGCCCCCGACGGCGGTTCGCTCGACTCTCGCCTGGAGGTATACGACGAGAATCAGCGGCTGATCGCACACAACGACAACGCCGCGCGGGAGACCAGTGACAGTCGAGTCCTTCTCTACGTCCGACCCGGGCAGACGTTCTATGTCCGTGCCTGCGGGGTGGGCAGTACCGAAGGCGACTTCGAGCTGACCTTGCGGAACGACCCCTGGGACGACGTCGGCAACGATGCCGAACACGCCGCTGCGCTTGCGCTGACAGGCAACGGGGCCGGCCGAACGTGGCACAGGATCCAATACGCCGACGACGTCGACGTCCTCGAGGTCGTCGCGCCCAAGACCGGCGAGATGACCGTCACTATGGGGGCATGGGGATCCGGCAACAGCCTGGTCACCGCGCTGTCGGCAACCGACTCCGACGGCACGCAGCTTGCCGTCGACGACGACGGCGGTGGGGCGGCCCTGATCACCTTCGACGTGCTGGCGGGGCAGACCTACTACCTCCGTGCCAGCAGCCTCAGCCAGACGACTGGCCTGTACTCTCTGGCGGTTGACACCGACGAGGTGATCCCCGATCCCGAGCCTGACCCCGACCCTGACCCGGAGCCCGACCCGGACCCGGACCCTGACCCGGATCCTGACCCGGAGCCCGACCCTGACCCGGAGCCCGACCCTGACCCGGATCCGCAGCCTGATCCCGATCCTGATCCTGAGCCAGATCCCGACCCGACGCCGGGTGAGGTCATCTCCGCCGTGGTCCGGTCGGAGGCGAGCGGCCTGAGGCTGGTCGTCAGCGGCACCGACGGCGCCGACGCCATCGCCCTGTCGTTCTCGGGCACGGGCGTGACGATGGTCACCGCCTCCGGGTCGGAGTTCTTCAGCGGCTCGTTCATGGGCGTGTCCGTCTACGGCTTCGGCGGCGACGACGTGCTCCAGACGACCTACTCGGTCGACGGCGAGATACTGATCTACGGCGGAGCCGGAAACGACAAGGTCTACGAGAACGGCCAGGGCGCTGCCACCGTCTATGGCGGCTTGGGCGACGACCTGCTGGTGAGCATCGGCGGTGGCTTGGACGTCATGTACGGCGAGGGCGGGGCCGACAGCTACTGGGTCGACTCATCGGACACGTTAAGCGATGCGGCAGCCGCCGAGTACGACGCACAGGCCGTCCATCGCGTCACCGAGTTCTACCAGCCCTTCACGTCCGCTACCGGATCACCGGACTATGTGCCCCTGGAGATCGACGGGCAGGACCTGACGGATCCGGCCGCCGGCGGATACTCGTGGCGGAACTTCGCCGACACGCCGCTGTTTGCCGACGACCCGGAGTTCAATGACGTCCGCCAAGGCTCCGTGGGCGACTGCTACTTCCTCGGCGCTCTGGCCAGCCTTGCCGACGTCGATCCGAACACCATCCGACAGATGGTCACTGCGCTGGGCGACGGCACGTTTGCCGTGCGGTACTTCCGCGACAGCCAGGAGCACTATCTGCGGGTGGACGCCGATCTGCCGGTCTACGGCAGCGGGACACCGGCCTACGCCAAGCTCGGCGGCGACAACGAATTGTGGGTGGCCATCGCCGAGAAATCGTATGCGTTTTTCCGTTACGGAGAGAACTCCTACAGCTCTATCAGCGGCGGGTGGATGAGCGCGGTCTACCGCGAAGTGACGAACCAGTTCACCTCGACCCGCTGGACGACCGGCTCGACGACCGATCTGGCCAACTACATCATCGACGCCACGAACAACGGCTACGCCCTGTCGCTCGGAAGCTACTCCGGTGCCGCTTCGCCGATCGTCGGGTCGCACGCCTATGCGATTCATGCGGTCGAGCAGGTGGACGGCCAGACCTATGTGACCGTCTACAATCCGTGGGGCATCGACGGGCGCAGCTATGACAGCAACCCGTCCGACGGCCTGCTGCGGCTGACCGTCCAGCAGGTCCAGGAGTGCTTCTCGGCCGTCGTGCTCAGCATGGTCTGAGCGACACGATCCCCTCGATCACCAGCGCAGACCCGATCGCCCGCTGATGGGCGGTCGGGTCTGCTCCTCTGCGCAGACCGGACAGACTGCCTATCAGTTCACCGCTTGGGCGCTCCTGACAGCAGCCCCGATCTGCCCAGCGTTGGTTATTGTCACTATTCAAGCTTTTTGTATTTTATCGTAGGCCTCTTGACTTTAGCCCACTAGAATTATAGAGGTTGTTCCTATCCGTGAGTTGAGGCAGTGCATTGAGGTCGAGGGACGCATCGAGTCCGCGGGGTATAGACTTGTCCGACGCGCCCGGGTTCATCAGCGCAATGGAGATCGCTCGGACCGAGGGCGACTGGCGATTCCTCAAGGACAACATGCCCGCCCTCCAGGAGTTGATCGACAACATCCAGCGCCAGGTATTCGCCCTGTCTCAGCTTCAGCTTCGGGCCTGCCAGGTGCGGGATGAACATACGCCGCTGTCCGTCCATGTGGCAGACCGGGCAGAGGCGGCGGAGGGAACGGGGCTCTGCGCCAGGGGGGCAGCCGACTGACAAGTCGGCAACGTGGTCGTCCGGGAGAGACGATAGAAGCTGTCGCCCAGCCCGCCTTGTTGGGGTGTCCTCGCAGCACAGCAGAAGCTCCCGCTGAAGCAGGTGAGGGAGGTCACCAGGGCGGCCAAGCCGACCCGCAGGGAAGGCAGGCAGGAGTTGCCGGACGACCCCGCTCGGACGCTATCTGAGCTGCGGGGATTCAGAGACGAAGCGGCCTTCGTCAAAGCGGAAACCTGGACATGACGTACGTGGGCAAGTACGATCCGGAACTGCGTTGGCGGCACGATGGGATTCTCCGTCGTCCTGGCTGTCGCACCTGCGAGCGGCGGCAGTTGAGGCACGCGGCCGACAACGCCGCCAGTGGAGGATCACTCAATGGGCGAGCTTGCACGAACAGCTCTGGCCATCGACGCGGATCTGTTGGAGAAGTTCGACCGATGGATGGCTGGTCGGGGCTACGCCAGCCGGTCGGAGGCCGTCCGCGACCTGATCCGTTCGGCCCTCGTCGAGGCGGAGTGGGAGAGCCCGGAAGCGAAGGTCGTGGCCGTCCTGACCGTCATCTACGACCACGCCTCCCGTGACCTGGCCCAGGAGTTGACGGAGATCCAGCACGGCGATCACCATGCGATCCTGTGCAGCCAACACGTTCACCTCGACGACCACCAATGCCTGGAAGCGATCATGATGCGGGGCTCGGCCCGGCAGCTTCGCCGCTTGGCAGACACGGTCACCTCCACCCGTGGCGTGAAGGCCGGAAAGCTGACGCTACTCAGCCAGAACGTCTGATTCCCCCGCGTTGCGGCCTCGTCTGCCACGCCTCAATCCTCAACTGTCCCCCCTCGCAGTGCCGATAGATGGGAACAGACGCCAGGAACCAATGGTCATTCCGATCAGGGAAGGGGCAGTTCCTTCCCGTGGATCGGGGAGGATGAGACGATGGTCGACAAAGGCCGCAAGAAAGGAACCGCGCGGTTCGCCTTCAAGCCCGACAACGGCGCCCGCGTCGTCGAGTTGGCCGGCTCCTTCAACCAGTGGCAGCCCATCCGGATGCGCAAGCAGAAGAACGGCAGCTTCGTCTCGGTCGTGCCCCTTGCCGACGGGACGCACGAGTACAAGTTCATCATCGACGGCGAGTGGACGGTCGACCCGGACAACAACGCCTGGGCGATGAACTCGTACGGCACGCTGAACTCGACTCTGACCGTAGCTTAGAGGCAGCGACCGCCGTCGCTTAGGGGTGGCGGATCCTCTGGGTCCGGAACAGGGCCGGCCACAGGCCGGTAATCTCCTCGCGCGCATACGACTGGGCCGGGTAGGCCCTGTTCAGCGGCTGAAGGCGGATCGTCTTCTCGTCGTCCTGGTAGATCCGCTTGAAGGTGGTTCCCTCGTCACGGCCGAACCGAACGAAGCAGTCATCCCCGCTGCGAGCCTCGGCGTTGGGGCAGAAGACCACGATGTCTCCTTCGTGGTAGTCCGGCTCCATCGAATCTCCCACAACTCGGGCGGCGAACGCCTGTGGATCGTGGACGTCCGGGCAGCGGATGTACTCGTCGGCCACGCCGGGGGGATAGTCCAGATCGGTAAAATGGTGCGGGTAGCAGCCTGCCGTCACCCGGTTGATGATAGGCACGACGCGCCCGGCGGACAGGGGGGAAGGGCCTCCGTGATCTGACGCGATACCGTCGAGTCCACCTGCCTCTCCGTCAACTTCCTCTGCTGCTGTGCGGCGATCCCGAGCGAGGAGGCGGAGTCTCTGCACCTCTGCCTCGAGCAGTTCGTACCTTTCCCGGATGTCAGGCGGCGTTCTGGCCCAATGGGCGATGTGAGTCAGCTCACCCGGCCTGAAACTCAAGGCCCGCTCCAGCAGACGGACAACGCCGTCTGACGGCGGGTTCGTCGCCTTACCGGTCTCTATGTTGGACAAGTACGGCTTCGATATCCCTACCTGCGCCGCAACAAGCTCTTGCGTCACGCCGAGCTCACCGCGCCGGGTCCGTACGATGGAGCCCAGACTCATGCTCGCTCTCCTGGATCCGTCAACTACTACTACGCTCGCCTGTCATTATTGCATAGGTTGGCCTTCAAGACAAGGCGCTGATAGACAAACAGCACAAAAAATAATATAATTAATCATTGGCGCGACAACTTAGGTTGCTATAATACATACGCAATCTGGGGGAGTCACATCGGACTATCCACGTGGCGTCGGTCAGGCGGTCTTGTGCGCAGGCCGCAGATCTGCCTGTGCGGTGTGAGTCGATCGGGCGGGAGACGGACTCAGGGCTGGCCGGGGTCGGACATCAGCGTGAAGCTTATCTGGTAGAGCTTGCGGCCGGCTCGCTTCTCGGGGGGATAGAGTTCGCCCAACGCCTGCTGGAGTGCCCTGAGATCGTCGAATCCATCGGCGCGGGCATCTTCATCCGTAAGGTCTTCTATCTGAACGCATTCTGCCGAGTTAATACGCACCTTCCCCAGCCCCGGCACGGTTTGGAGGCTGCCTTCGGACACGTGGCACCACCGCCAGAAGCGCAACGTGGTGCTCTTCACGCCTGCGCGGATGTCGGCCAGGAACTTCTTCTTCATCAGGAGCACCGATATGGCCTCCGGCCTCACCAACCACACTTGGTCAGCTTGTGTCAACGCCAAAATCCATCGACCTATTCCGCAGGATCCGGAGGCGGGACAGGTGGCCGCAATGTTCGGGCTGAGCGGTGATGAAGTAGAGGCGCTCTACGATGGTCATGAGGTCCGTATCTCGCCCGGGCAGATCGTCGTGGTCACCGGTCCGTCGGGCGCGGGCAAGAGCGTGCTGCTCAACGAAGTCGCTCGACAAGTTCGCCGAGTCCATTGGCTGCGAACGGATGGCTTGGCCCGTAGCGGCAAGCCGGCCGTGGCTGTCTTGGTTGGCGGCAGCCTCGCAGAGCGGCTGCGGGTGCTATCGCGGTGCGGCTTGGCGGAGGCCTCGGCCCTCATCACGGCGGCCAAACACCTCTCTGGTGGGCAGATGTACCGTCTGGCGTTGGCCAAGACGCTGCACGCTGCTTTCCGGACCGGCCGGACGGAGTTGGTCATCGCCGACGAGTTCGCGTCATGTCTGGACGAGGAGACGGCGGCGGTCTTGGCTCGCCAGGTCCGCAAGCTCGTCTCGGGATCCCCAATCGGGCTGCTTGTGGCGACACCTCGGTCGCGGATCATCCCGCTGCTCAGGCCGGATCAGGTGATCTACAAACCTCTTCGGCAGGCTGCCCGGACGACCGGGCGACTCGCCGGCGCCCGAACCGGGCCGGATCCGCGCCGCTGGCCCATTGCGGAGGGTACGATTCATGACTACCGAGCCTTGAGCTGCTTCCATTACCTTGCCGGGCCGCCCGCAGCCCACAAGCGAGTCTACGTCATCCGACGTTCGCGCGGAGCCCTGATGTGGGGGGAGCGCGTGCATTCGGGCGACCTTCCCGCTGCGGTGCTTGTTGTGTCGCCGCCTTTGCCGAGCGTTCGCGGCCGGAACATCGCTACGGACGGGCGCTATGCCGGACCGGACCGCAGAGCCGCCATTGATCTGCTCAACGCAGAGGTGGAGTGCATCTCGCGAGTGGTGGTGCACCCGACGTACCGCGGTTGCGGGCTGGCCGTTCGCCTCGTCAGGCATGCCCTGGCCAATGCCGACGCACCCATGGTTGAGGCCTTGGCTGCCATGGGGCGCGTGCATCCATTCCTGGAGCGAGCAGGAATGAGGGCGTATCACATCCCGCTTGACGAGCACGTTGCTCGGCTACTGAGCGCGGCCGAGGCCGTCGGGTTGAGGGGCACGGATCTCGCCGCAGTGGGCCCGGTGAAGCGCCTGCTGGCTCGCCGCCGATCTCGCGCCGGCGCGTTCCTTCGTTCCGAGTTGGAACGGTGTGCCAGAAAGACGCTGACGCGGGCGTGGAAGCGTCGCTTGGTCGACCCGGTTTCGGAGGTCTGTCGCCGGGCCGTCCGGCAGTACGTCTACTACCTGGCCCGGAGAGTGGAGGACTAGGGGCATGTCACCTAAGAGGCTCCGACAGCCGAAGGTCAGGAAGCTGTCGCTGGACGCACTGGTCAAGCGACGGGACAGAGCCAGCATCCTGTCCGAGCGGGCGCGGCGCGCACTGATGGGGCAGATCTCTCGTCACGGCTGCTATCCCGCAGTCGTTGTCCGCCGGGCACCGAACCACCCCGGGAAGTACGAGATCCTGGATGGGCACAACCGCACCGAGATTCTCCGGGAACTGGGCTACACCGACGTGCGCTGTGAAATCTGGCCGATCGACGACGAGGAAGCAGGAGTAGTGGCGGCGACCCTCAACCGTCTTCGCGGCCGGCCGGACGTCAAGCGACGAGCCAGGCAGGCGAGACGAATCGCCCGGCGCCTCGGCCACGAGGAGGCAGCGGCCTGTCTCGGGATCACCAGGAGGGCCCTTGAACAGCTACTGACGTCGCCTCGCCCGCCTCGCGGCGGCGGCGGCCCCGGATTGGACCTGCACCCCGTAGTGTTCCATCTCTCATCCGCCGAGAAAGATCAGGTGCAGGAGGCCCTTCACGTCGCCGGGGTCGGCAAGCTCCGTCGGGCGCAGGCGCTGCTCAAAGCCCTCGGAAGGGACGCAAAGCCGGGCGCCCGCCGCACGCCACATCGGGACCGAACTGCCCTGCCGAATGCCTGACATGCGGTTTGGCGAGCGGCATTGCCTTGCGCGGCCGCGCTGCCTATAATTCGCGCGGCTTCTTGCTGGACCAGGCTGGTCACCTGCGTTCGCCAGTCGGTGAGGCACACGGCATGGGCAAGGACAACGTTTACCTGAACGGGCAGATCGTGCCCTCAGCCGACGCAACGGTCAGCGTATCGGACGCCGGCTTCCTGCACGGCGCGTCGGTCTTCACCACGATGCTTGCCCACAATGGCGTCGTCTTCCGCCTGGCCCGGCACCTTGAGCGGCTGACGGCCACCGTGCGACTGCTCGAGCTGGTCGCCGACGTGGATGCCGACAGACTGGGCGCTGCGACGCAGGAGTTGCTCGCGGCCAACGGCCTGACGGAGGCGCGCGTTCGAATCACGCTGTCGGCCGGCAGCGTTCGTAGCGACGGGCCTACCACGCTGATCACGGCCGACCCGCTGCCGGAGTATCCTGTTGGATGGTACACGAAAGGCATACCGGTGGTCGTCTCGTCGTTCAAGCAGGCCGCAGGCGACCCGACATACGGCAACAAGACCGGCTGCTACCTGCCTCGCGTTCTGGCCCGGCAAGAGGCGGCCGCCAAGGGCGCCGAGGAGGCCCTATGGTTCACGGCGGACAATCGCCTGGCGGAGGCCTGCTTCTGCAATGTCTTCCTGGTGCTTGGCGGGGAGGTGCACACTCCGCCGGCCGACACGCCCGTCCTGCCGGGCATTGTGCGGGGGGCTGTCCTCGAACTGTGCGGGCCGCTGGAGGTCCCCTGCCATGACGATCGGCCGCTGGGCGTGCGCGAGATGCTTGATGCCGAAGAGATGTTCCTGACGTCATCCTGTGCGGGAGTTCGTCCTGTGGTGCGTGTGGAGCGGCACGCAGTGGGCGACGAGAGTCCGGGCGCGGTGACAGGGATGATCATGGCTGCCTACCGCGAGATGCTGGATCGGGAATGCGCAGCCTGATCTGCACGAGAAGGAGCAAACGATGAAGGTGGCTGACATCGTCCGGGCCGTCGAGGAACTGGCCCCGCCGGCGCTGGCGGCGGACTGGGACAACGTCGGCCTGCTCGTGGGTGATCCCGGCGCGAACGTCAAGAGAGTGATGGTCTGCGTCGACGCAACCGAGGCGGTCCTCGCGGAGGCGGTGCGGACCCGCGCCCAGATGATCGTGGCGCATCATCCCGTGATCTTCCGCCCGGTCCGGCATGTCACGCCCGAGCAGACGCCGGTGGCGTACGGGGCGGTCCGGCATGGCGTGGCCATTTACGCGGCCCACACCAATCTGGACGTGGCGGCCGGAGGGACGAACGACGTGCTGGCCGACGTGCTCGGGCTGGTCGACCGCCGACCCCTCGAGCCGATCTCGCTTCATGACAAGTGCAAGATCGTTGTCTTCGTGCCGGCCGACGACCTGTCTGACGTGGCCGGCGCGGCGTTCGATGCCGGCGCCGGGCGCATCGGCAACTACCACGAGTGCGCGTTCTTCTGCCACGGGATCGGCTCCTTCTGCGGGGACGAGGGCACGCATCCGACCATTGGCGAGGCGGGCAGTCGCGAGGTGATCGAGGAGATGCGGCTCGAGGTGATCTGTGCCCGATCCAAGGCGGCGGCGGTTCGCGCCGCTATTCGGGCCGTGCACGGATACGAGGAGCCTGCCATCGACACGTACGTGCTGGAGGACGCCCCGCCGGGCTGCGGCTCGGGGCGGATCGGCAGGCTCAAACGTCCCGTTACGGTCCAGACGTTGATCAACCGGTTGAGGAAGGCCACGGGCGTCGGCAAGGTGCTGCTGGCGGCGCCAGGCGACAAGGACGCCGACGGCAGGGGGACGCTCGTGACGACGGCCGCTTGCTTCACGGGCTCCTCCGAGTCTTCCCACAGGCAGGCTGCCGCACAGGGCGCCACGCTCTTCGTCACGGGCGAGTTGGGGCACCACGACGCGCTGGATGCCGTTGCCGCGGGCATGACGGTGGTTTGTCTGGGCCACGGCCATTCGGAACGACTGGGGATGGCCCGCCTTGGGGAGCGGCTGGTCGAACGTCTGCCGAAGCTCACGGTGGTCGCCGCGGAACGGGACACAGATCCCTACACGATCCTGTAGCGCGCCGCCGAGGGGATGGCACGCAACGCCGTGAACAAATCCGCGGTGCGCGGCGTCGCAACTTGTTTATATGCAGTAATTTAAATGTGAGGCAATGCGCGCTTAATCGGGCCTCCTTGTGTTTCGGGTATTG